>Ga0224506_10000068_pt1 | contig 107947 bp, 90 predicted proteins | sample SF_Jan12_sed_USG_2_FD_169108 | JGI IMG/M metagenome (GOLD analysis project Ga0224506, IMG submission 169108) | Sediment microbial communities from San Francisco Bay, California, United States - SF_Jan12_sed_USGS_8_1 | ecosystem: Environmental > Aquatic > Marine > Sediment | place: USA...
TAACACCTCATTACTATAGTGATATACACCGATACCATCTTCTTCAGCATCAAGTCTATTGCGCTGTATTATTGACAGAATAGCTTCAGCTAAATCACGCGCATATGTTGGCGAGCCAATCTGATCATAAACTACGCTCAAGCTATTCTTAGTTTCACCAAGTCTCAACATTGTTTTAACAAAGTTACTACCATATTCCGAATAAACCCAACTTGTTCGAATTATCAACCCATTAGGGTTAATTTCTTGCACTGCAAGCTCACCGGCTAACTTTGTCTTCCCATATATGTTTTCCGGATTAGGCACATCGGTTTCTATGTATGGCCTGTAAGATTTGCCGTCAAACACATAATCTGTACTAATGTGAACAAAACTAGTGTTTGTCACTTTACATATTTCTGCAAGGCGCTTAACCGCAAAGTGATTAATTTGTTCTGCTAAAGCTGATTCTTCCTCAGCTTTATCTACCGCTGTATATGCCGCACAATTAATAACCACGTCATATTCTTTATCTTGAAAGTAGTCATCTATAAACTTAGTACGACTTAAATCCAACTCATCGCGTGTTACAAATGTAAACTCCAGCTCTACATAGTCCGGAGCTGAATTTTGAATGGACCGACCTAACTGCCCATTTGCACCAGTGACAAGGACTCTTTTATTCATAATAATTTACATCATACTCAAAACACGAACTCAAACATACAAGAGATGATTGCTGTTTATCTTTTTCTGAAAGCTGTAACTCTTCATCAGGTAATTTCCAATCTATCCTTAGACTCTCATCATCAAAGGCTAGCCCCCGGTCACTAATAGACGAATAATAATTATCGACTTTATATGAAAATATAGCGCTATCGCTTAACACAACAAAGCCATGGGCAAATCCTCGCGGCACAAACAGTTGTCGTTTATTCTCACCACTTAGAGCTACCGACACATGTTTACCATAGGTAGGGCTTCGCTTTCTAATATCCACAGCTATATCTAAAACTTCTCCATCTACCACTCTTACTAATTTACTCTGAGCAAACGGGGGAAGCTGAAAATGCAAGCCTCGCAAAACACCTCGAGTTGACCTAGATTCATTATCCTGAATAAATCTGACTTTATAACCTATGGCTTCATCAAATAAATCCTGTCTAAACGTTTCCATAAAGTACCCCCTGTCGTCACCATGAACACTGGGCTCTATTACCACTACTTCTGGAATCTTTTGTTTCACAAATTTCATAAGTTAGAGCACTCATCGGCACGATTAATAAGGTACTGACCATATTGATTTTTCTTTAGGGGTTCAGCCAACTTTATTAAGGCTTCTTTTGATATATAACCTTTCTCGTAGGCAATTTCTTCAATACAGGCAACCTTCAATCCCTGTCTATTTTCGATCGTTTGAATAAAATTAGATGCTTCTAACAGGCTTTCATGTGTGCCTGTATCTAACCAAGCATATCCTCGACCCATCAACTCGACCATTAGATTGCCTTGCTTCATGTAGTATTGATTAACCGTAGTGATTTCAAGCTCACCACGATCTGATGGCTTAATTGACTTGGCAATTTTAATGACGCTGTTTGGATAGAAATACAAACCCACTACAGCATAATTACTTTTTGGCTGCTTTGGCTTTTCTACAAGACTCAATACATTACCTTGATTATCAAACTCAGCAACACCATAACGCTCAGGGTCTTTAACATAATAGCCAAAGACAGTCGCTTTTTTAGCATCCCTTACATTAGAGATTGATTTTTTAAGTAACTCTATCAACCCATGCCCATGAAAGATGTTATCTCCAAGCACTAAACAGACGTCATCCTTACCAATAAACTCCTCACCTATGATAAACGCTTGCGCCAAACCATCCGGTGAAGGCTGCTCAGCATAAGATAATGTAATGCCAAGATCTGTTCCAGATCCCAACAAGTTTTTGAATTGTGGTAAGTCATGTGGCGTAGAGATAATCAATATTTCAGTTATACCGGCCAGCATTAAAACTGACAGGGGATAATACACCATAGGCTTATCATAGATTGGCATCAACTGTTTACTGACACCTTTTGTAATTGGGTACAGCCTTGTTCCTGAACCACCAGCGAGAATAATACCTTTCATTATTGCTTTTCTCCGCCGCCTAAGCGTTCTCGTTGATAACTACCGTCTTGTACATGTCTACACCACTCACTATTGCCCAGATACCATTGAATAGTTTTCTCTATTCCGGTTTCAAAAGTCTCTTCCGGTATCCATCCAAGCTCTTTATCAATTTTGCTTGCATCGATAGCATAACGAACATCATGGCCTGGTCTGTCAGCAACATAGGTAATTAAACCTTTAAACCCATCTTTTGCTCCATTCGCTCGAGAATATGGATTCTCTGGCACAAGCTTTTCTAATAACTCACAGATTACATGAACAACTTCAAGATTCGTTTTTTCATTATGACCACCTATATTGTATGTCTGCCCTACTTTGCCTTTTTCTAAAACCAAACGTAATGCTCTGGCATGGTCATCAACATGTAACCAATCACGTATTTGTTGACCCGTCCCATAAATAGGTAAGGACTTACCCTCAAGAGCATTTAAAGTAACAAGCGGAATTAACTTTTCTGGAAACTGGTAGCCACCATAATTATTTGAACAATTCGTAATTACAATAGGCAAACCATAAGTTCTATGCCACGCTCTTACCAAATGATCAGAGGAGGCCTTACTAGCCGAATAGGGCGAACTAGGATCATAGCTAGTTTCTTCAGTAAAGAAGCCTGTCTCATCTAAATCACCATATACCTCATCTGTTGAAACATGATGAAAACGAAACCTTGCTTTTTTCTCACCCTCTAATCGATTCCAATAATTTCTGGCAACTTCAAGTAAATTACAGGTACCTACAATATTTGTTTGGATAAAATCAGCTGGACCATCTATTGAACGATCAACATGTGATTCGGCAGCCAGGTGCATCACTACATCTGGACAATGCGATTCAAAAACTTTCTCAATTACCTGTAGATCACATATATCAGCGTGCTCAAAACAATAACGCTTACTGCTTACCACACTCTCTAGCGACTCTAAGTTACCAGCATAAGTTAATGCATCCAGATTAATAACAGTATGCTCTGTATTATTTATATACTGTCTAATGACCGCTGAACCTATAAATCCAGCTCCTCCTGTAATTAACACTTTCAAAACACACCTACCTTAAAATAATACCGCGTATACTCTAATCCATTGTAACAGGTTAAACATATCAAATTCCAATTTGATAATAAACAAGCCCAAACACTAAACCAGAAAACCATATACTTAATTATCTACCCTAATCATCTTAATAAACAGGTTTCTATCTAAACCCAATCTTTTATTCGAAAAATCATTAGCAAAAATAAAATTAATGTAGACTTGCATATCTTCATCAAGATCCAGAACTATGCTATTCGACTCAAAGCCCTCACCTACACTTAAGCTTTTATTAACCAGAACCTCTTCACCTCGATCATCAGATTTAACTACCTGAACCGAAAGTATTGAACACTTATCAAACACGCAGGTTGACTCTGTACCCACATGCACACTCAGGCGTCCTTTTTTTACCTGAAACGTTGGACTTGTCACCACCCCATTCCAATACATTGATATTTTATTCTTTGAGATAGGGTAACCAGTTTTAGAAATAAACGACATTAAATCAATATTTTTAAGATCCATTATGCAGTTCTCATTAATACGCTTCAGCACATAAAGAACCCTATCATCGTCACCATACAAAAATATGCCAAGTTTGTTTCGTTGATAAACTTTAACAATATTTTTCTCAGAATATAACTCAGTGTTTTTATTTCCATCATCCACAAAGTACAAGCTTTCTCTATTGTAGCAACTCATTAATTTAGATGGTGCTCTATACGCAAGCAACTTACCCCCCATGCTTCGCTTAACATCTCGGATAGACTCAAAAACAACATCATTGTTATATTCGCCATGCTTTAGGTCATAAGCCAGCTTTTCGTATGGCGAAAACTTTAAATACTCGAGAGATCTATTACTATATTGAACCAACACAATGGCAATTGCAGATGCTAAAATAAATCCAAGCCCTCCTTTAATACTCTTATTTATAAGATCAACCTTAGCCAAGGGATTGATTTCAAAATATTTAATTTCCACCAAAAAAACAACCATTAAAATTAGATAAAGGTTTACAAAGAACTTCCTAGCCAGCCACGCCTCACTTAAACCAAAAACCATAAAAGAAAACAACACAACAAACAAAATCAATGACTGGCCCATTCCTTTTGAGAACATATTCAAATATAACAATGGAATCAGAAAAACAGCTACCAACAGCGTAACCAACCCAAGCAAACCTGTCGTTACCAATGCGTCGAAATATATACTATGTGCATGTGTCGCATTCAGAAACACTTCTTCTAGTCCACCGTCATTTCTAACCATGCGTTTAATTTCTGAAAAAAAATCACCAAGACCAGTTCCAAAAAACGGACTATCACTCCATATAGCAAGACTCATCTTCCATACTGAAACCCTCCAAGAAAACGATCCCGACTCTACTCCTTCATTAGATATATAGGTAGGCAGTCTGGCAAATTCTTCAGTAAACTCTCTAAAAATATAATCATTAAAGAACATGAGATAGACAAGCACAACAAAAAAGGAAATCGCAGAATAAACATATTTTTTATCAGCCTTAAACCCTTTAAATACATATATAATTAGCAGTAAAGGCACCAGCAGCCATGCCCCACGCGTTCCAGACAAGAATGATGCATACAACGCACACAACACCGCGAAAAACGAAAAACAATACTCTTTTTTTACCTTGTCATTGAAATAACTATACAACACAGTCATCACAGCAAATAGTATTGAAACATCACCAAATATAATTTTATGGTATGCCCCTATTGCATTTGTATAACTTAATACTTCAACCTGATACCAACCCTGGATAACCATAATCACAGACGCTGCCATTACACCAGTCATAAAAACTCGCGCGAGGCTCAGACGATTTTTAAGGACATAGAGATAGATAAATATCGATAAAGGAAACCCCCCTAGCCGCTCGAGTTTTTTCAAACCTTCCACTGTATTTTCTGTATTAACCATTGAAAGTGCGCCAACCAAAAACAGCACAAGAAAGCCTATAAAAATATATTTATCATTATCGAGCAATTTCAAATCTCTAAAACGAAATGAAACAACAGCTATCACCAGCAGGGTAAACATAATTAAATCACCAGCACCTTTAACTGTGGCGGCGGTGATTGGAAACAGGAAGACGAGTAGAACGACGAAATTGTTTAAGGTTAGCGATGACCTGATATCATCTAAACTATATTTATTATTAAATGTCATTAATTTTTAGTGGGCAGTTGGCAGTATAAAAGCATAAGGGTTATAAGTCGTAAGTCGTAAGTCGTAAGTCGTAAGTCGTAAAAATTATATACAGATTTTCGATTTTCCGTGTTTGGTTGGCAGTAAAATATAAGCATTAAGTAATGACTTTTTCTAACTCAAGTAGGAGCTCTGGAATATCATCATTAATAATATTCCATAAAATATCGTTATCCAGTCCTAAGTAACCATGTATCAACTGATTTCTCGTTGCAATAATCATACGCCAAGGAATATTTGAGTACTCTTGACGTATACTCTCAGGGATATGTGTAGCCGCCTCACCAATCAACTCAAGATTCCGAACTGTAGCATCATAATTTAAGCCCGTTGATTCAAATTCTGATTGATTTAGATCTTCTTTATATAGCAAAACGTTATTTGCAAAGTTGACCATGTCTTGTAAGTAAAATACCCATTCTCGTTCAGACATATATTGCTTCTCTCTCAATATATGGTCGCAACTCCTTTCTAATTGCTTTTTCAGTGACCAAATCTACCGTTACCCCTAGCTCATCTTCTAGCAAGAACTGTACACCAAAGTATATTTTTGACGTTGCAGGGCCATTAAATGCCACGACTATATCAATATCACTTTCTTGCTTCGCTTCATTACGTACGGTTGAGCCAAATAAGGCCAACCGAGTCACTCCAAAGCGACGAATGAGCTCAGGTTTTAACTGTGTTAGTATTTTTATTGCTTTATTTTTGTTCATGATTTTTAATATCAGTGACAGTCGTAAGTCGATAAAACATAGTCTTAAGTCGCATTATATCAGTTGGCAGTTGGCAGTTGGCAGTATAAAAATATAGGTCATAAGTGGTCAGTGGTCAGTGTCAGTGTCATAAGATAAAATCACAAACATTTCTTAGCAAGTCGGATATTAAATTTAAATCTAAGCTAATTAACTTTGTAAGTTTTTATATTATGTTCGTTTTTTCCAAGTTTTAGGATTACGACGAGCATGAAGCACCGCAAGTACTGAAATACTACTCTCTTTGCTTATGAAAAACAGCCCAAATGGGAATCGGTGAATGAATACTCGACGAACTTCTTTGTAAACAACGGAATATATAGTTGATTACGCGCTACCCGAGATAACGCCTCCTCAATACAAAGCAGGAAACTTTCACCTAAGCCCTTTCTTTGAGACTCATACCATTGATAAGCATCCTTTATATCTGATTCAGCCTCAGGGCGAATCACCACCCGCTTAACATTCATAAATTGGAGATTCGATGTCTAACACTCTCCCATGAATCTCCCGTATCAGGATCAGCTGAATAATGAGCTAGTCGATCATCAATTACCTTTTTTTGCTCCTGAGTTAAAGCAAACAGCTGTTTATCCGATGCAACACTATCCCACAGCTCTTCCGCTAATAAAATTCTTTCTGATGGTGTAAGCTCTTGTAAGTTCATACATATTCCTCACTTTTCATACAGTACCAGGCAGTCTATCCTAGAGCAGGATTCTTTAAAGTCTTTAATATGTCGTAAAGTATGAAAATCGCTCAAGTCATATTAAATCAGTCGCTATCAAGACAAGTCTTCAGCCCTATGCTTAGTCGAAATTAAAAGCCACATAATTAGTCGCAGTCTATCACATCAGCACTGTAAAATGCTGTGACTTAACACATGCTTTTATACGTTATTACTATTAATTGGTGGAGCTAGGCGGGATCGAACCGCCGACCTCTACACTGCCAGTGTAGCGCTCTCCCAGCTGAGCTATAGCCCCAATATAGAAGGGACGTGTAATTTATGTGATTGGTTCCATCCTGTCAAGCATGAACCCGGCGCATAAATTAGCTTTTAGACAAAAAAGCGCAGCCTTATTTAAAGCGCTTCATTAGTCCAGATAACATTGATGCTATTTCCTTAGCCTCTTTTATCATGCCTTCGCTTACTTTTTGATCAATATAGCCAATCTCAGCTCCAATCAAAAGCTGTGTATGTAACTCAGCGCAGGAGCCTCTGGCTATGTTAAGGAAGTTTCGTTTTTCTTTATCTGTTGTTCTGCCACAACCCTCTGCTATATTTGAGGGTATTGATAAGCTTGAACGTGTTATTTTGACAGAAAACTACTCCTGCGTTTTCTGCATTTCCACCATCCATGGTAGTCATCCTTAAACCCGTAATCCCTTAAGCTTGAAAAAGATTTATACACATTAATCGATAATGTTGTCGAACGATGCCAGATATCCAGATTCTCATACTTCATACCCACCTCCCTGTAGTGAGTTGATCTCGCTAAAAGCTTAAAACTATGAACTAGCCACTATTTGTTAATGTATTCCATCAACGCAACCATTCTTGCCAAGGTTTTTTCTTTGCCAAGCATTTCTAGGGTCTGGTCGATGCCAGGTGAGGTGGTACAGCCGGTGACGGCGATGCGAATCGGTTGTGCGACTTTGGCAAAGCCGACTTCTTTTTCGTCTACCACGGCCTGCACGACCTGCTGTATCGCCTCGGCTTGCCAGCTTTCAAGAGCGCTCAGTTGGCTGATGATGCTTTGCAGGATTTCCGGGGTTTGTTCTTTGATATGCTTTTTGACCGATTTGGCATCATATTCGGTGATTTCCTGGTAGAAGAAGCGGCAGTTTTGCACCATCTCAACCAGTGTTTTGCTGCGCTCTCTGAGCAGTAATACCACATCAGTCAGGGCTGGTCCGGTTTCGATGTTAATGCCGTGTTCAAGCATATAGAACGCCAGCTGCGCGGCGACATAGGTTGGGTCAAGTGCCATCAGGTATTGCTGATTAATCCATTGCAGTTTTTCGATGCTGAAATTTGAGGATGATTTATTGATGCCATCGAGATCAAACTTTTCGATCATTTCTTCCAGCGTGAATATTTCCTGATCGCCATGCGACCAACCCAAACGCACCAGATAGTTAATCACCGCTTCCGGCAGATAGCCTTCCTCGTGATATTGCATCACGCTGACCGCGCCATGGCGTTTCGAGAGTTTCTTGCCATCCGGGCCGTTAATCATCGGGATATGGGCATATTCCGGGATTTCCGCTTTTAAGGCTTTGAGGATATTGATCTGTCTTGGCGTATTATTGAGGTGATCATCACCACGCACCACATGGGTGATTTCCATGTCCCAGTCATCCACCACCACGGTTAAGTTATAGGTCGGGTCGCCGCCGGTACGGGCGATGATCAGGTCATCCAGTTCTCTATTGTTAATCACCACTTTACCGCGTACATGGTCATTGATCACTACATCGCCATCCAGCGGGTTACGAAAACGCACCACGGTATCGTCCGCCGCAGCCAGGGCTTTATCTCGACAACAGCCATCGTATTTCGGTTTTTGTTTGTTTGCCATCTGCTGTTCGCGCATTTCATCCAGCCGCTCTCTGGAGCAATTGCAGTGATAGGCATCTCCCTGCTCCAGTAATTGCTGAATCACTTCTTTATATCGATCAAATCGCTGGGTTTGATAATACGGACCTTCATCATGCTCCAGATGCAACCATTCCATGCCATCGACTATGGCTTCTTCGGCTTCACGGGTTGAACGCTCGCGATCGGTGTCCTCAATGCGTAACACAAAAGTCCCTTGATGTTTTTGCGCCCAGAGCCATGAGAACAGCGCCGTACGGGCACCCCCTATATGCAGATAACCGGTTGGGCTGGGGGCGAAGCGGGTTTTTACTTTCATGAATACAAGACCTGAATGTGTTTGGAAATTCGGCGAATTATAGCAAAAGCGTTTGTGACGGGTTTGATTTTATGGCTTTGAGTCTAAAGACAGGCAGTGGGCAGAAAAGTCTGATTCCTGAAAAATCTTTGTCAATGGCTATTTTTTAGTCTTTTGACTTTTACCGCAAACCGCACACTGAAAACTAGCAATTTCATCCCTTCTTGCTCATTACAGCCTGTGCGCATACAATATGCGCATACAACATGAGCGATATTACTATGGCATCATTCGATCTACTGGCGTCTAAAAAAGCCACAAATCTTTCTGTGAACAGTGATTTACTGTCAAAAGCGCGTGAAGCGAACATTAATCTTTCTGCTACTTTTGAAAAAGCGCTTGTCGATCAGCTCAGGATCAGGCAAAGAGAGCTGTGGCTTGAAGTCAATGCTGAGGCTATTCAGTCCTATAATAAATCTGTCGAGGACGAGTCTGTTTTTAGTGACGATGTCAGGCAGTTTTAATGAGCCAGTTTACTGTTTATACCAATACAAACCCTAAAACCCGAAAGAAATTCCCCTATCTGCTCGATATACAATCCGAGCTACTTGATCAAATAGCAACAACTGTCGTCATTCCGCTTACCCCCTATGCAATCGCTAGCGATCAAACCATTACTAAGCTTTGCCCGGTGGTGGACATTCAAGAAAAAAAGTATGTCGCATTGACTCAACAACTGGCGGGTATCAACAGAAACCTGTTAGGCCCGGAGGTCGTGAACATTTCAGATTACAGAACTGAATTTATCGCTGCTATCGACCTTATTATCTCCGGGATTTAAATAAAAGACAGTCAAAAGTCGGGGGTCATAAGTCTTAAGTTGAATCTTTAGTGTTTAATCTTTAGTCTTTAGACCTGACATACGACTGAAGACTGACGACTTTTGACTTATCTGCCTGAACAACTGATCGAATTAAATCGCCAAATCCAGCAGTTTTCTGAAGAGCTTGGTTTTCAACAGCTCGGTATCTCCGACCTTGATCTGCAGCAGCATGAACAACACCTCAACGATTGGCTGGCCGCCGGCTTTCACGGTGAAATGGATTATATGGCACGCCACGGTTCAAAACGCAGTCACCCCGAACAACTGGTTGCCGGCACGGTTCGTGTGATCTCGGTGCGGATGGATTATCTGCCACCTGAACTGACACCACCACAGGATATACTGCGAGCTAAAAACAAAGCCTATATTTCACGCTATGCACTGGGCCGCGATTATCACAAATTAATTCGTAAACGCCTGCAGCAACTGGCTGATAAAATTCGAGATTCGATCGGTGAATTCGGTTACCGGGTGTTTACCGATAGCGCACCGGTGCTGGAAAAAGCCCTGGCCGAAAAAGCCGATTTAGGCTGGATGGGCAAACACACCAATTTAATCAACCGCAAGGCTGGCTCGTGGTTTTTTCTCGGTGAAATTTTCACCGACCTGCCGTTACCGATTAGCAATACCTCATCAGAGAACCATTGCGGCAAATGCACAGCCTGTCTTGATGTCTGCCCGACACAGGCCATTGTCGCCCCTTATAAAGTCGATGCTAAGCGCTGTATCTCCTATCTGACGATTGAGCTTCACGGCAGCATTCCCGTTGAGTTTCGCGCCGACATCGGCAACCGAATCTATGGCTGCGATGATTGCCAGCTGGTGTGCCCTTGGAACCGCTTTGCCAGAAACACTCGCGAGCAGGACTTTTTTAGCCGGCACCATCTCGACAGCGCCGACTTACTGGATTTGTTTAACTGGGATGAAGCCACCTTTTTAAAGAAAACCGAAGGCTCAGCGATTCGGCGTATCGGCCACCAACGCTGGTTAAGAAACATCGCTATAGCTTTAGGCAACACACCGCATTCAGAGGCCGTGATCAACGCTTTACAGACAAAGAAGCCCACCGTGTCAGAGATGGTGGCTGAACACATTGAGTGGGCAATGCAGCAGCAGCGGCTGTAGTGGGCAGTGGGCAGTGGGCAGTGGGGAGTGGGCAGTGGGCAGTGGGCAGTGGGCAGTGGGCAGTGGGCAGTGGGCAGAAATCTTTAAATTTTGTAAATCCATTGTCAACGGCATATTTAAGTCTTTTGTCTTTTACTGCACACTGTACACTGACAACTGCAAACTTTCCTGTATCACTGCACACTGACAACTACACACTACAAGCTCGTTATTTCTTATCATAGTCTCTTCGCTCATAGTGCCGAAAATAAATGTCTTTCCGATGATTAATTAACGCATTAGTTGACGAATCGTAGCATTCGGTTTGATCACGATGCGATAGTTCGCCCTGTATGTCACCCGCTAGTTCTTTACCGTATTCAACCCCCATCTGATCAAATGAGTTAATGTTCCAGATGATGCCCTGTACGAAGACTTTATGTTCATAAAGCGCGAGGATGGACCCCAGGGTTTTAGGGGTTAGCTTTTCAAATAAAATGGTGTTGCTGGGTTTGTTGCCATCAAAGACTTTATGCGCAAATAAGTCATTGATTTCATCATCTGCCAGGCCAGCCTCACGCAGCTGCTCAAGCGCTTCGCCAGTGGTTTTACCGTGCATCAGGGCGCGGGTCTGGGCAAAACAGTTGGCAACCAGCACCCGATGATGGTTGCCCATCGGATTTTGGCTGATACAAGGCACCAGAAAGTCAGCCGGCACTGGCTTGGTGCCCTGATGCAATAACTGGAAAAAGGCGTGCTGGCCGTTGGTGCCCGGCTCACCCCAGATAATCGGCCCAGTCAGGTAATCGACCCGTTCACCATCACGGTCAATGGTTTTACCGTTACTTTCCATATCCAGTTGTTGCAGGTATGCTGGCAAGCGTCTGAGATATTGACTGTATGGCATCACCGCATGGCTCTGAGCATCGAAAAAGTTGTTATACCAGATCCCCAGCAGAGCCATAATCACCGGCATATTTTCTGCCAGTGGCGCGGTTTTAAAATGCTGATCCATCACATGAGCGCCTTCCAGCAGCTCCTCAAAATGATCCATACCCAGATATAACGCTATCGGCAAACCAATCGCCGACCAAAGTGAGTAGCGGCCACCGACCCAGTCCCATATTTCATAGATATTATCCGCAGCAATACCAAACTCTTCTGCCGCCTCGGTATTGTTGGTGACGGATACAAAGTGTTTTGCAATGGCCTTTTCGTTGCCAACCAGGCTCAAAAACCAGGCTTTAGCACTTTCGGCATTGAGCATGGTTTCCTGTGTGGTAAATGATTTTGATGAAATTACAAACAGGGTTGATTCTGGCTCAACATTTTTTAAAGTTTCTAGCAGGTGCGTTGCGTCAGCATTGGAAACAAAATGGGCGTTCAGGCCACGTTGGGCGTAAGGCTTCATCGACTCACAGACTACCAGCGGGCCCAAATCCGAGCCGCCGATACCAATATTTATAATCGATTTAATGCGTTCGCCGTTATAGCCTCTGAACTCGCCGCTGCGCACCGCATCAGAAAAGCTGCGCATTTTCTGCAATACCCGTCGCACTTGTGGCATCACATCAATACCGTCAACGCGCATCACGGTCTCACTGCGATTTCTCAAGGCCACGTGCATAACCGCGCGGTCTTCAGTCAGGTTAACGTGATCACCGGAAAACATTTTGTCACGCCAGGCTTCGACACCGGCTTGCTGCGCCAGCTCAAGCAGTAAACGATGCGTCTCATCGGTCATACGATTTTTGGAATAATCGAGCAAAATATCGCCAAGGCTGACATGAAAGCGCTCAAAACGCTGCGGGTCTGCTGCAAACAAATCGCGCATATGCAGTGACTGAACCTGCTGAAAATGGGCTTGCAGCTGTTGCCAGGCCTGCGATTCGGTAATCGATGGTTTAGCGGAAGAGGCCTTGGTATCGTTAGTATTTGCCGTCATAATCTATCCCTTATTATTATATGCTTATAATATTATGTTGGATAATCTCATAAAACCTGCGCTCAGCTCAAACCGCTTGCCTTACTGAGCCCAAATTCACAAAGCACACCGTTACCCACACTATAACACCGGCAAAATATAACTCCACAAATTCAATCACTTACAAGTACATTAAGCGATCTAATTCAATTAAAATTATGATTATTAATCAAACACACAAGCGCCTGCTTTCATTTCCACGTATAATAGCGGGCTAATTTTGCCTGAACAACGGGCTTAACTCACAGCGACTGACTTTTGCTTTTTATCAGGAGTCGGCTGAAAGATAACTAGAGAACAGACACGGTATGAGTGCGATACAACCCCCCATTAATGATAAAGCTTTGCGTTCACGCGTTAAATTATTCGGTACTTTACTGGGTGATGTGTTGCGGAAACTGGCCGGACAAGATATCTACGATGCGGTAGAGAAACTGCGCACCGGTTATATCAGTCTGAGTAAAGTTGAAAATCCGCGCAAGCGCCAGCAACTAATGGCATTTATCCAGTCACTGGATGCCGATACACTGGTACAGGTTGTGCGTGCCTTTAGTACCTATTTCAGCTTGGTCAACATTGCCGAAGAGGCTTTTCAGCATCAGGAGCGTCGCAACAAAGTACGCAGTGATGAAACCCTATGGCACGGCTCTTTTGATACCACGTTCATCCAGTTCAAAAAGCAAAATTTATCGGTGCAGCAGATACAAAGCCTGTTAGATCAGATCACCTATATCCCGGTTTTCACCGCTCACCCGACCGAATCCAAACGCCGTACCATCATGCTGGCACTGCGCCGCATTTTCACCACCAATGAAAAACTCAATGAAAACCGGCTCAATAAAGTCCAGAAAGACAATATTGCCTATGAACTGGAAACCCTGATCCAGTCTTTATGGCGCACCGATGAAGTACGCTCGATCAAACCTCAGGTTAAAGATGAGATTGAAAACGGTCTGTTTTATTTCCGCGAATGTCTGTTTGATGCGATACCGGAAGTCTACCGTAATCTTGAAAAGAATTTAAAAAAGCATTTCCCGGAACATCAGTTCAGGATACCCAATATTCTGAAATTTGGCTCATGGATTGGTGGTGACCGTGACGGCAATCCCTTCGTAAAACCGGAAACCACTGAAATGGCGCTGCGACTGCAGGCTAAAACCGTGTTTATTCAGTATGCCACCAAGCTACAAATTCTGTTCAAGCAGCTGACCCATTCCAGCCTGTTATGCAACACCTCGGAGGCTTTTAATGAAAGCCTGAAAGACGATGAAGCGATCCGTTTTAACGTTTTTGCAGAACGCGCCGAAGTCTACCAAAACTCACCTTATCGCCGCAAAATTGCTTACATGCAATACCGTATTAACCAGAATATCATCAATATCAAATCACATATCAGTGGTAATTATGAGAAAGACACCTCGGATGCTTATACCTCTGAAGCGGATTTTCTGGACGACTTGCGCGTCATCTATGATTCATTAGTGGCCGATGGCGACGAGCGAATTGCTCAGGGTGAACTGAAAAGCTTAATTCGCCTGGTTGAAACCTTTGGCTTTTATCTACTAAAGCTGGATATTCGTCAGGAATCAACCCGTCATACAGAGGCTGTTGCCGATATCTTCAGTCAGATTAAAAACGCACCGGATTATCTCGCATTAAGCGAAGAACAACGGTTGCAGACGCTGGCCGATTATATCGACAATCCGCCCGCGTTTGAGCTCGATAAAGATAAACTCGATACCTTAAATATTGAAACCATCAATGTTTTTGAAACCATGTCAAAAATGCAGGCCGAGATCAGTGACAACGCCTTTGGTGCTTATGTAATTTCAATGACCCACGCCGCCAGTCATATTATGGAAGTGATGTGGCTGGCCAGTCTCTGCGGGCTGGCTGGTAAAGATAAAAACAACCAGTGGTTCAGTCATCTCATTATCTCGCCGTTATTTGAGACCATCGAAGATCTTGAGCACATCGAAATCGTGCTTAAAAAATTGCTCGATAATTCGGTTTATACCGGCTTGCTAAAAGCCTCGGGTAACCTGCAGGAAGTCATGCTCGGTTATTCCGATTCCTGTAAAGATGGCGGCATCATGGCCTCATCATGGAACTTATACGAAGCCCAGCAAAAAGTCATACGCCTGACCGCCGAGAAAAGCGTTGAATGCCGTTTATTCCATGGCCGTGGCGGCACCATTGGTCGCGGCGGCGGCCCTACCCACGATGCGATTGTGGCCCAGCCAGAAGGCACTGTTCACGGCCAGATTAAGTTTACCGAACAAGGTGAAGTGTTATCCAATAAATACAGTAACACTGAAACCGCTATTTATGAACTGACCATGGGTATCACCGGCCTGATACTGGCCAGTCGCTGTCTGGTGACGGATTATCGCAAGCCTAAAGATGAGCATATTCAGATTATGCAGCAACTAACGGCGCAGGGTGAACACGCATACCGTGATTTTACCGACACGGACAATGGTTTTCTGGATTACTTTTACGAAGCCACACCGGTTTATGAAATTGCGATGCTCAATATCGGCTCGCGTCCGTCGCACCGTAAAAAAGCTGATCGTTCCAAATCATCAGTCCGCGCCATTGCCTGGGTCTTTGGCTGGGCACAGTCTCGCCAGACCATGCCGGCCTGGTTTGGTATTGGCTCGGCCTTGGAGTCTTACATCCTCAAAGACAGCAGTCACATCGACAAGCTACAGGATATGTATGATAACTGGCCGTACTTCCGCTCGCTGATCAGTAACACGCAAATGGCGCTGACAAAGTCAGACATGATTATTGCCGAACAATATGCCCAGCTGTGTGTTAACCCGAAAACCGGTAAACACATTTTTGCGTTAATGAAAGCAGAGCATGACCGCACTGTAGACAGTATCTTAAACGTCAGTCAGTCACACAGCCTGTTAGAACATAACCCAACGCTGGCCTTATCACTCAGACGTCGCGACCCTTATCTGGATCCGTTAAACCATATTCAGGTCACACTGATCCGACGCTACCGTGATGAAAGCCTGCCCGAAGATGAACGTGAGCAATGGCTAAGCCCGCTACTGCGTTCGATCAACGCGATTGCAGCAGGTATGCGCAATACCGGCTAGAAAAACAAGTCGTAAGTCTTATGACTTACGACTTATTCAACCATCCAAAACCTTACTTCCTGTTCTTCAAGAAAATAGCGCGCCTGTTTTCCCTGCAACAATGCAAAGGTGGCCAGCATGCCGGCTTCAATACAGGTGCCGGACAGCACCGAGACCGAGCGTGGAGCCCGCTCAACCGGCCAGCCTGTTTTTGGGTTAAGGATATGACTGTAACGAACCGAGTCTTTCAGTAAAAACCGCCTGGCATCACCACTGGTGGCAAAGGCGCCTCGGCTTAAAGCCACCCCACCCAGAGTTTTCTCGCCAGTTCGGGCCGGGTCATCCAACCCCACTGTCCACGGCACCGCATTTAAACGGGGCCCGGTCGCCACTAGGTCGCCACCGAAGTTAACCAGCACATTAACCTGACTGGCTCGCTGCTTGAGTAATTTCGCCACCTGATCAACCGCATACTCTTTGCCAATGCCACCCAGATCAATCTGCATACCCGGTTGCAGGGTCAACAACGGTCGGTCCCACTGTAACTTGCTCCAGCCAACCCGTTTCAATACCTTGTTAACCGCGGCAGCACTCGGGATATGATCGCTGCCATCGAATTGCCAAACTTCGCGCAACACACCCGAGGTAATATCAAACAAGCCTTCACTGAGCTGATAACACTGAGCCGAAAAATCCAGCAAGTCTGCGGTTTCATTATCAACACGAATAGTTTCTGTGCCGGCATGATTGATCCGGTGAACGATATTATTCTGACGATAGCGACTGAATTTTTGTTCAATGCGTGAAGCTTCGGATTCGGCCAGCGCGGCCAGCTCTCTGGCCAGAGTTTCATCCTCGCAGGCAATCAGGCATTCGCAGGGACTGGCCATGGCCTGAAAGCGGGCGCGCCAGTAATCATCCACTTTTTCAAATGAATCGATAACCGCGGCCTTTATTCGAATAGTTTTTTATAACTGAGCTGAAACACCAGCGCGTTGTTGACATCAAACAGCGAGTTTTCGTATTCCCATCTGATTTGTTCTACACGCATTCTTAACTTGCCGGTACCGCTGAATTTCTTGCTGATATTAAAGCCGACTGTGGTGCCGCTAAACTGGTCAAGCCGGTAATCGGCACTGCCAAATTCCGGAAAGCCGGTAGGACCAAAGACTTCCTGCTCCAGAGAAAAGTAATAAAAATTCGCCGCCGTTTGTTGATAAAGACGCAAATGAGGCTCAATAAAAAAATTATTTTCGTAACTGATTTTGAGACGAAAATCTAAGGTATTAGAAACAATATCCCAGTCATCCCAGTAATAACGATAAGACATGTGTAAGACATTATCATGCCGGGTTTTATGCGCGATTGCAGTATAAACACTGCTGCGCTGTCTTGATGATGGCCGGCTTTCGTAATAGGTATCTTTTTCATCAAAACCAGCCGACGGGTCATTCGCATCCAGTAGCTGGGTCCGGCTGATCAGTTTATAGGGATCGGTTAAATAGCCTTCATTAAGGCCGGTGGAAAAATTCACCTGTCCCAGAGTCCGCCGGTTAAATACCCGAGTCACGCCGAAAATAGTATCCAGCGTCACGCGCGTGCCGTTTTCGAGTGTCTCGCCTGCCCCGTATAACGCAAACGGCTCCGGCGTGCCACCGGTTGATCGGCGAACATCATCAAAAGCCATGGCCACACCAGCCGAATAAGTCACAATACGGCTGCTAGTGTCCTGTGCATAATTGCTGTTGATACCAAACGAGGTGTAATCTTTTTCTACTGAGATACTGCTGCCGTAGTTGATACGGTAGAGCCTTTTTTTAGTATGCTCCCAGTCTACACCGACACCCAAACGGGTATCGCTGAAATCGGCCACCGCAGTGCTGCCGGTTGAGGCACTAAAACCACCCGCTCCCGAAGGCGTGGTAATGGTGGTGAAACTGCCGGCACCTTCAAGCGCTCCACTGGGTGTTGAGCCACTCATGGTATCAAACACCAGATCAACTTTAACCCGGTCGGCCTCACTGATGTTGGTTATCAGGGTGCCGATCAGTTTGTTAACGGTAATCCGTTGTTCTTCTTCGTAATGCAAAAAAGAACCATCCACCGCCCAGTCTTCTGCTTCCGATGCCAGCACGCTCTGCGGGTTATGGCTGAGCAAACTACAGGCTGCGAAAGCTAATTTCTTTTTTACTGATTTCATCGTCAATTACAGCCACATCCGCCGCCACCAACACCTTTACCGCCGGTAGCCGCTTCTTTACTGAAATAAATATGATCGTCTGCAAACGTCATCAGACCGTCATCAATCAGCTGCATGTCTTCTTTCGCCAGCTCTCCACGCTGCCAGGGTTTCACTTTTTCATAATTAAACAGTGAATCCTTTACCGTATTCGATACATCTTTCATGGTCGAACAACCGCTGCAAACCAGCAGTCCCAATAACAGGCTGAGAGGTTTTAACTTTTTATACATTAGTTTGCCAGCAGCGAACTGATTTTGTGCTCCATCTCAGCGCTCTGAGATTTTTTAAAACCGCGGTGCTTGTAAACCAGCTTGCCATCGCGATCGATCAGATATGAAGTCGGCATCACTTCAACCTGATATTTTCCAGGGGTTTCACCATCCGGGTCATAGGCGATGGTGAAATCAGCCGGTACCTGACTGAGGAAGGCTTTAGCGGCTTCACGGTTATCATCAAGATTAACCCCGATCACGACCAGACCTTTGGCTTTATATTTATTCTGCATCGCATTCATCCACGGGAATGACTTTCTGCAGGGCACGCACCAGGAAGCCCAAAAATCGAGATAGATCACTTTGCCACGGTATTTGTTCAGGCTTATCTGGCCATTATCGCCTTTTAAAGAAAAGGCAGGAGCATCGACAGCGGCAGCCTGGCTTGAGCTTATGAAAAAGCAAGAAAGAAAAACAACAGACAGTGAGAGAACAAATGCTTTGAATGAGAATACCACTTCTAAAACTCCTGAAATTGTATGGATTATCCATAGCTTAAAATAAATAGCGCTATAGCGGTAGTATTTAACTAATAAAACAGCTTTTAGCACGCTATCCACCGATAGTCGGCTGACAGCGTGAAAAACAACGCGGGCTCATCGCCAGCAAACCTTGTTATGCCTTATTTTTATTATTGCTGACGCCATTGGGAACGTGCCCGGTGAGCACAAATTCACTGGCGACATCACAATGTCCCTGCTGATCATCAACAAATAAATCCGCACCATAAGCCGCCAGAAACTCACCTTTGGGACGACCGCCTAAAAACAATGCTTCATCTATTCGGATGTCCCACGCCCGCAAGGTTTTGATCACTCTTTCATGGGTCGGTGCACAGCGCGCTGTGACCAGAGCAGTACGTATCGGAGATGTTTTCGCCGGATAATAACTTTGAATATTATGTAGCGCTGCCAGAAAGTCTTTAAACGGGCCGCCGGGTAAAGGTTTTTCAGCTGCGGCTTTTTCAGTCGCCTCGAATTCAGCCAGCCCACTTTTCTGATAGACCTGTTCAGCTTCATCTGAAAACAGCACCGCATCACCATCAAAGGCAATGCGTACCAGAGCATCATCACAGTCCTTGGCTTTTGACGGCAGTATGGTCGCCGCCGCAAGACCGGAGTCTAAAGCCGCCCGCACATCCTCCGGGTCGGCCGATAAAAACAGATGAGCACCAAATGGCCGTACATAACGGTACGGCATATTACCGCCAGAAAAAGCGGCACGAACAATATTCAAACCATAATGTTCGATGGAATTAAAAACCCGCAAACCGGTATCGGCGCTATTGCGCGATAGTAAAATCACTTCAACCTGGAATTTATCTGCTGCAGCCTCGTTTAATTTCAATAACTTTTGCACCAGCGGAAAAGCCACACCTTTCCCCAGTACTTCAGACTCATGCTCAATCTGATACTGACAATACGCATCAACACCATCACGTTCAAAAATATCGTGCGCCGCCTGCAGATCAAACAATGCTCTGGATGAAATCGCAATAACGAGTTTTTTATTGCTCACAAAAACCTCTTTTTTTAGTTATCCGTATAATTTTTTTGATACGTTTTTTGACCCATTTTATCAATTTGAAAGTCTATCATCGATGCAAACAAATCCAGCAGCGGCTGATATTTATCGGCTGCCTGATCAAATACCGACAAGCTACAGGCTATCGCTTCTATGGTCGATAAATAACCGGCTGCAGGGACTTTTCGAATACGGTAATTTGACTGCAGCTCGGGCCCTAGCTTTAAACACGTCAGACCCTGCAGATTAGTCGACAGCGACCATATTTTTCTGGCTTTACGCCAGCTTGCATCAATCACTATCAGCTGTTTTATCTTTTTTTGTGCCGGCATCGCGTTGTAATAATCCGTCAGTATCAGCGCATCTGCTGCCGGGTAAAGTACAGCGGTTTGGTCTGCCGCCGACATTATCAGACTGTTCAGCGCCGCATTGTCGCTGAAGTCTTCGCCCTGCCAGCACTGGTAATTTTTTAAACACAGTTTAGCGATAATCGCCGAGCCTTTATTGATGCGGCTTTCATCGGGGTGTTGTAATACAATAACCGGCAGAGGATTATCGATCTGAATAACCTTATGACAAAAACAGGCCGCTTCAACACGCTGACACCGATAACAAAATGAACGACTCATTGACCCCTATCACTGTATCCACCGCAGAGACCGCTATCTTACCACTGGTGAAACGTTTTTTTCAGTCTCAGGGAATGCGCTCTCAGGCGGCAAAAACCGACGTGGTTATCATTGCCAGAAAGCAGCAGCAATCATCGTCACCTATTATCGCTGCGTTGCGGCTTTGCCCACTCCAGCACAGCTGGATATTGCGCAGCATGAGCGTTGCAAAAACACATCAGAGACAAGGCATTGGTCAGCAGATGCTGCTGCAAATCAGACCTCAGTTGGCAGCAAAAAAATGCTACTGCTTTGCCTACCCTCACTTGCAGGTGTTTTATCAGCGCGCAGGTTTTCTGCTGATCGAGCAAGACTCAGCCACTGACGACATTAGACAGCTCTATCAGCAATACCGCCAGGCTGGCAAAGCTCTTGTGCTGCTGCAATTTAACCCAGCACTCACGGATTCAGTTGCTGCCAGTACCAGAGAACCGCTTCCTTAAACAAGTCTTGTGTCTGTTGTTTACCGGCCAGTCCCATTGTTTTTGTGGTGTCCTGCCAGCTCTGATGACGCAGCGCGATTTGCTCTATCACCGTTAAATAAGCCGTTTTATCCTGACACTGTTTTATCGCGTCACGGTTCAGCGTTAACCACTTATTAACGCCTCCAATACACAGTTCATAGGCTCTGGAGTAATCAATAAACGATTCTATATCCTGCCATTCCAGCGGGCTTAATTGATCTGCCGCGAGACTGCTCTGACTCTCATAGCCAGCGTCGACATCACTTAGCAGGGTTTTGCGCAGTAACGGCAGATGCACTGCAAATCGCTGTCTGGCCTGAGCCACAATGTCAGCGCCCAGTGGCGTTAAGGCCTGCACCAGGACAGCAGCTCTTTCACCACTGCTCTTTTCGTGTTTAAGACCAATTCTGACCAGCTCAAAACCATTGGCCTGCCAGAATCGGGCTAGTTGATCGGTCAGCCCAAAACTGCTACCGAGCACATCAACCCGGCGATTTTTAAGCGTGGCAGACAGGTATTGCACTAACTGGCTGCCGATTCCCATCGACTGATAATCTGGCTGTACCACCACCCGCATAATGCGATGCGAGCGCGCAGATGCAGCGCTTTCAACGCCACAATGGTAGGTTAATGTCTGCGCCAGCAAATGGCCTTTGATCCGGCGCCGGCCCTGATAAATGGCAGACGACAGTGACGCCTCAAAAGCGCCTTCATCACAGCTTAACAACACAGCGACCACGCGGTTGTCGTATTGCGCCACAGTGATGGTCAGCTCATCATCCAATAAGCGCTGCAAGTCGGAAGGCCGGGTTCGATAATGCGCCAGTACCAGCAATGCAAACACCTGGCTCAATAGCGCTTCATTGTCCGCTAACTGCTGCTGATCTGGCTGACAGATCGTGAGCTTGCTCAGATCCATCGCCTGCGCTAATGACGGCAGTTCGGCATCGAGACACAATAACTTAAACAGCCAGGCTTCGAGCCGGTCATTGGCTGCCCAACGCACCGGGGTTTTCATTTCAATTTTTTTCCAGTGTCTTTGCTGCCGCTGCAACTGCGCCATAAACCGTACCGAAAAGCCGCGGCCGGTGCCCTCATAACCATGCACGGTGGAGACAAACACGGTTTTAGCATAACGCTCAAGTATGCCCTGCAATAGTGGCAAAGGAATTGCCGCAGCCTCATCAATTAATACAATATCGGCCGCTTCATTGTTTTGTAATATCTCATCGGGCGCCATAAATCTAAGCATTGATTGTCGATGGCGCAAACATGCCTGCTTTATTTTGCCGGCACCAAGCAGTCTTTGGGCATGTATAAAGGCCACTTCACAGGCTTTAAAACGCGGTGCGGTGATTAGAATAGTGATTTTTGTCTGCGCTAACAGTGCTGCGGCGGCCATCCCCAGCGAACTGGATTTACCCCGGCCCCGATCAGAAACGATCACCAGTGTCTGTTGCAGCGCAGATGCACTGAGCCGATTAATGGCTTCAATCACTTCAGTCTGATCAGCTGTAGGCCGCATTTCAGCAGCTGTTTGCACAAGCAACGGAGCACTGACCAGATTCTGAAGCGCCTGCGTATTGGCACAATCGATATAACCGGCAAATGAATGGTTATCCAGGTAGTGTATGAAACGCTGTGCAAACAATGATGCATAGACAGTCTGCCATTGCGAGCGTGGCGGCATACAAAAAATCAAACCACCGCTGCCGGGAACAATACCCGCGAGCGCAGCCAGCGCATCCACCGCTAGCTCATCAAACAGGTCGATAATAACGAATCTTTTTTCCTGACCCAGTAAACCTGTTGCCTGTTTAAACGTCACAATATCAGACGTTTCAAACATTTCTGCGCTATTTGTCACCAATAAAGCATTGTTGACAGCAATATCGGTTATTTTTTTGATTGCCTGAGCAAACTGCTGGCGTTGACCTATAATTACAGTTAGAAATCGGGAGGAATTAGATGTGTCGTCGACGATCAAAATATGGGCTATCCAAACGGCATTGAAAACTGAAGTATTAAGCGAGTCAGAACACCGCTATCATAACAAGTAATGATAAAAAGTAACGTGTAAGCGCCGCTTATTACCGATTATTAGTCGTCGCACAATAAAACCAGACAGCTATTAAATAACCCGAACAAATAACATTCAAGCCTGTTTAAGCCAAAGTAAACCATGAAAATAAATTCTTTTCTTCTGTCCTCAGCCTGTATTAGCCTGAGCCTTATCAGCATGACACTGTTAAGCAGTTGTCGCTACGCTGCCCGATCCGATGCTGCAGCCAATCCTGCCACTATCTGCCTTAAAGCACCAATCCTTGGCAGTCAGAGCTTTTATGCAACCGGTTCTGCCAGTACGCTCGAACAAGCAAAACTCAATGCCAGACAGGATCTGGTACAGCAAATCAGCAGTGATGTTTCATCGCACATTGAAAACACCAAAACCGATGATAACGGCTCATTCCGTCAGCAATCGGTCAGCCGGGCAAGATCAGAATCAGTATCAATACCTGTTGACCAGCACAAAATCAGCCAGACGTGCCAGTCAGGCGACAGCTATTTTGTGGCAATAACTTTGCAGCACGCAGCACTTGTTGAGGTTAGCAGACTGCGTTTGCAACAGGAACTGAAGGCCGCCAAATCAATACTCAGATCACTGAAAAAAGCCAGTCTGTTTCGCCAATACAACAGTCATAAAACACTCAGTGAAAAGTACCGCCGGATAATCACCTATCGGCAGATTTTGCAACAATATGACAAGACAAGTGTTGACAGCAAAACACTTGAGGCGATTGTGGCACTCGAACAGTTTGTTTTAGAATCTGGCAAGCTGATTGTCGGTATTGATAAACGACACGAACAATCACCTTTGCATAAGATGCTGGAGATAGCACTTAATAAAGCCGGTTTTGATTACATACAAGGCCGTAAAAACACCGTTGCAACAATCACGATAAAAACAAAACAAAGCCAGCATAAGAATGGGAACCGTCATATTGTTAAACTTAATGCTTCGCTTGATGTTAACCGAAGTGATACTCAGAAATTACTCTCACGCTATGAGCTTGGTCAGGTGATTACCAGTTCAACGGTCTCTGTCAGTCTGGCCAGAGAAAATGCCGAGCGTAAACTTGCGGCCCGACTGAAACAGCATTTAAACACCTCAGCGCACAATATTAGAAAAATATTAGGATTTGAATCGGATGAAAAATAATACTTACAACATAAAACTATCTCTACTATTAACGGTTCTACTGCTTAACCTCAGTGCCTGCTCGATGTTCAACAAACTTGATACGACAAAAATTGCTAACACGCTGGAAGACAGACCGTCTCATTTCAGCAGCATTACTGATAGCGAAGGCAGTGCCGGGCGTACCGTAATCCGCTACAAAACTCCGGCCCGCCCTGATATAAAAACAAAAACCAGCCTGCTGAAACGTTTGCAGCAGGGCTTCAATCGTGAAATTGGAAAAAAACGCAAGGTGGTTGATCGCAAACTGAGCAAATCGGTGGGCAATGAAATAGAGCTGGCGGAAATCTATGGCAAACAATCCGGCAGACAGGATGCTGACTATATTATGATGATTGCTCTCGATGATTATCATGAGAACCAATCATCAGTCGATGAAAAATCTCCTTTCGATAATAAAAAATACAGCAACTGTTATTTCGATAGCCGCTATCAGGGTTGGATTCGGGTACTTTCGCTGCCATCACTTGAGCGAGTAGCACAGTGGGAAATTGATGATAGCAACTCGGGCTCGTATAAACAAAGCAACTCTAAACGCTGTCGACAAGACTTCAACAGTCACCTGCAGCGTGCTCACACAAAAATGATTAATGAAACCATTTGCAACAGTGAAAAAGAATACCTTAACGCGCTGGCACCGAGCGGTCATTTGTTATCAATTAAACGCCGCAAAGACAGCGTCATCCTCGAAACCAGTCTAGGTAGCCGCCACAAAGCGAAAAAAGGCGACAAAATCTATTTTTATCACGAATTAAATTCTGAGCACTATGCCGAAGGCAGCATCATCTCAATTTCCTCTGAACGATCTCAAGTAAAACTGGAAACGATGGACAGTAAAGAAACCCTGTACCGTTTTGACTGGGTCCGTCCACACTATTCCGGCATCATGGATATGATGAAATGTATCTTTTAACAGCCAAACATTTACAATACAGGATTGAAACGGTGCGACTGAAAGATAACGGCTAGCACTAACTCTTTCACCAACACAGCCTGGCTTCAGGCTGTTACAGATGTCATCTATGCGAATAATCAGCACGCTTTTACTCTTACTTTTTCTCTGTCATAACAGTTTAGCTGCTGAGCAGGGCTCTATTAGCCTAAGCTCTGGCAATGACATCAACTATAGCCGCTACGCAGCTGAAGGTAGTGATCTGATACTCTGGTTTTATTCAGAAGCCGGGCCTCAGAGTCATGATATTCTTCTAGCCCAAGCTATTGCCAAAGCAGGCACTGAAATATGGCTGATAGACCTCTTTGCCAGTTACTTCTTACCGGTTGCCCTCAGCAGCATGGACAATATTCCAGCTGCCGACATCAGTGAATTAATCCGGCTTGCGCAAGCTAAAAGCGGTAAAACCATTTATGCCGTCGGTACCGGTCGCGCCGCCATTCCGTTACTACGCGGCACGCAGCAGCTTCAGCGTTTGGATTCTGCTGATCAGTCGCTGGGCGGACTGATTTTAATCAGCCCGAAGTTTTATGTCAGCACACCGGAGCCTGGGCAACAGGGCAAACTCATGCCGGTGGTTAGCAACAGCAATGCCTTGATATTTGTCATTCAGCCTAAAGAATCACCCTGGTTCTGGAAACTTGATCATACCCTGCCAGCCTTGCAGCAAGGTGGCAGTGATGTTTTTTTACAACTTATTAATGATGTACGCGATCGTTTTTATTTCAGACCAGATGCCGATGCTTATGAGGATAGCGTCAGCAAACAGTTGCCGATGATGCTCAGACAAGCTATCTCTGGATTAAAAAATTTCCCTAAAAAAAGCCGAACGCCCGGCCAGCAATCAGCCGAAACATTCAGTGCCGACAATATACGAAAAGTAAAAAAACTGCGGCCTCATAAAGCCAACCCGATTCCACCGGCATTAGCATTGGCTGACATGAACAGTCAGCAGGTAGATCTAGAAGATTATAAAAACAGCGTGGTACTGGTGAATTTCTGGGCCAGCTGGTGCCCGCCCTGCGTACATGAAATGCCCTCGATGCAACGACTTCAGGATCATTTTACAAATGATAAATTTATTATCCTCGGTGTCAATATGGCGGAAAAGAAACCTGTTATCGAAGAATTTTTAAAAACCAAAGTCAGTGTCAGCTTTCCCGTTCTTCTGGATACTGACGGCGCAGCTTTAAAACGCTGGCAGGTTTTCGCCTTTCCTAGCAGCTACCTTATCGACAAAAAAGGGCGTATTCGTTACTCACTGTTTGGCAGCATCGAATGGGATAACAGCGATACTCTTTCAGTAATCAGACAGCTGGTCAATGAATAAACTATTTAAAAAACTATTGACATGTCATATTTTAAATCAGACACTGGCTACATGAACCTAACTTTCAGCAAACCTCTAGTCTCTGTATCCATTAGCCGCTGGCTTGTGGCGATGATGCGTAGCTGTGCGCTGACAGGAAAGTTCATGTAACTGATTAATATATAAAACCAAATTCCTGAAGGCCGCAGACTGCAAAATCTGCGGCCTTTTTTTTGCTTTTTTTATTAATCGAAATTACCAGACAGACGCTTAAATAATTACAAGCGTCTCAACCAAAAGGAAACGGAATGTCATTACCACTGGCTTATCTTGCTGTTGTTGTTATCTGGTCGACCACTCCACTGGCTGTTAAATGGAGCGCCGTCAACGCCGGATTTATTTTTTCATTACTCAGCCGCATGTCGATTGCAGCGCTGCTTTGTCTGCTGCTTACTGTCGTGATGCGATCAGCATGGGTCTGGCACAAACGTGCAATCGCAATGTATCTGCTCGGTGGTTTTAATATTTTTTTCAGTATGATTCTCATTTATTGGGGCGCTCAAACGATTTCTTCGGGTCTGATTGCTTTAATTTTTGGCTTGATGCCATTAGTAACTGGCATATTTGCAGCGCTTATTTTAAAAGAGAAATCATTAACACCACAAAAGTTATCCGGCATTGCGATTGCTTTCAGTGGACTCATGTTAATTTTCTACTCGAAAAATACCGAGAGTAATGCCTACATGCTGGCTATTGCTTCGGTACTTGTGGCCGTAACCTGGCACAGTTTTGGCACCGTTGTCTTTAAACGATACGCCTCTGATTTGCCTGTTATGTCACTGACCACCGGTGGAATTATTGTGAGTGCCATATTCCTGGCAGCATTCTGGCTATACACCGATGCTCATATCCCAGTCAATATATCCGTTATTGGCTGGGGCTCAATTATGTATCTGAGCGTTATTGGTTCGGTGCTGGGTTTTAGCTTGTACTTTTATATTTTAAAAAATATAGAAGCCAGCAAGATCGCTCTGATTCCACTGGTTACTCCAGTCGCGGCTTTAATTTTGGGTCAGTATCTGAATGGTGAGCTGCCGGACAGCCGGATTTGGGGTGGTGCATTTCTGATTATCGGCGGGCTGAGTTTCTATCAACTGGGAGGTTATTTAAGAAAATTACTGAAAAAATAATCTCTTTAGAAAATCACATTACCGCTGTTGGTAATGTGATTTTTTTAACGAACGATGACACCTTCTTTACTAAGACAGCAACATGCGAATGCCCAGTATCAGCAAAAACCCGGCAAAAATTCTTTTTAAAATGACCGGTGAAATACGGTGAGCAATCCAGGCCCCGGCAGGAGCTGACAATGTACTGGCAACGATGATACTTAAAAAAGCCGGCAGATTGACAAAACCGATACTCATAACCGGACGCTCAGCCACTGCCCAACCGCTAATCATAAAACCGATTGTACCTGACACCGCGATCGGGAAACCAACCGCTGCAGATGTAGCGATGGCATTGCGAATACTCATATTACACCAGGTTAAAAACGGTACTGACAGCGAACCGCCGCCGATACCCATTACTGATGCAATCATTCCGATAACCGAGCTTGCCGATAACATGCCCGCTGTTTCCGGCAATCCACGATGTGGTTTTGAGGTGTTACCCAGTATCATTTGCGCTGCAATCACAAACATAAAAATCGAAAAAATTAATTTCAGATCTTCACCCGCGATCAATTTTGCAATTGCCGCGCCCAGCAAACCACCAAAAAACACACCGACACTCATCACCCGCACCACGGACCACTCTATACCACCGTGTTTTTGATGCGCTCTGATCGACGACAGCGAGGTAACCACAATGGTTGCCAGTGAGGTGCCAATAGCCACGTGCATCAGCACATCGATACTAACGCCCTGTGTGTTAAACACCATTGCCAGAACCGGCACGATGATAATGCCACCACCAATTCCCAGCAGTCCTGCAAACATACCTGCTACAGCACCACTGGCTAACAGAATTATTATATCCACTGACTGCTTTACCTTTTGTGTTTAATACTGAGCTGCGCCCATCATGTAATCAGGTAACCAGGTAGCAAGACCTGGGAACAGAATCAGTAAAATAATAGCCAGAATCATACACAGCATGAACGGTAATGCGCCCCATAAAATTGTCGGCAGTTTTACATTCGGTGCAATATTATTAATCACATAAAGATTCAGACCAACCGGCGGCGTTATCAGACCAATTTCCATATTGATGGTTAGCATCACACCAAACCAGATCGGATCAAAACCGATACCTTCAATAATCGGCACCAGTGTTGGTGCGGTCATAATAATCACAGCAACCGGTGGTAAAAACAAACCGGCAACCAGCAGGAATATATTAACGGAGAATAACAGTAGCCACGGGTTAACATCCAGTGCAGCAATCCACTGTGCCAACGATTGCGTGACATACAGGCTCGACATCATATAGCTGAATAGAGCAGCGGTACCAATAATCATCATGATCATTACCGATTCGCGCATCGCACTGCGTAATATCTCCCAGTTCTCCCGCATGTTCCACATTTTATAAATGAAGATAACCAGCGCCACACAAACAAAGGCGCCGACTCCGGCCGCCTCAGAAGGCGTTGCTACACCACCATAAAGCGCGTATAAAATGAGAACGATGATGACTAAAAACGGTACAACCTTGGGCAGAATTTCAAACTTTTCTTTCCAGGAGTAACCTTTATCACCAATCTTGAAATGGAAACCATTGCGCTTGGCATAATATAACGACCAAGCCATAAACAAACCGGTTAACATCAAACCAGGAATAATGCCCGCCATGAAGAGACGACCGATCGATGTTTCGGTTGATATACCGTAAACAATCATGGTGATACTGGGCGGAATTAAAATACCCAACGTACCACCGGCTGCAATCGCACCGGTAGCCAGACTGTCGGGGTAACCGCGCTTTTGCATTTCTGGAATACCCATTTTCCCGATTGCCGCACAGGTCGCCGGTGATGAACCACTGAGCGCAGCAAAGATAGAACAGGCTCCTAAATTTGAAATAATCAAACCGCCAGGCACTCTGTAAAACCAGCGCTCAAGCGCTTCATATAAATCGCCACCAGCGCGCGATGATGCTATCGCTGCACCCATCAATATAAACATCGGAATCGACAGCAGTGCAAATTCATTGAGCCCGCCAAACAGAGTATCGGCGATAACACCAACACTGCCCGGACCCTGAAATAAAACCAGAAAACCAACCGCCACAATACCTAAGGAAAAAGCAACCGGGACACCGCATAACAAAATAACGATTAAAGAAAACGCAATTAACAAACCTATAATGAGTGGACTCATTTTCTATAACTCCATCGCTTCATCATTCGAGATACCAAACGGCATTTCTTCACCGCGCAATAAACTCAGAATATCCGCGACATATTGTAAAGATAAAATCAAAAAACCCAGAGGTAAGGATGCATAAGGAATCCACAAACGCACTTCCCAGATAGAATCCGAGACCCAGCCAGCTTCCCAGGCTTCATACCAGAATTCATAGCCCATCACTGTCAGTAAAAGGCAAAAAGCCAGTGATAAAAATGACGCAAATAATGCCAGTCGCAGACGCCACTGATGACGAATATATAATGGAATTAAATCGACGTTGACATGTCCACGCGTTAATAAAACGTAGGGACTGCCTATAAACGTAGCTGATACTAATAAATACGTAACAAATTCAGTTTGCCAGATTGATGAAGACTCAAGCACGTAGCGTACCCAGACCATCTGACACACGACCAGCACTGATATCAGTATCATAAGTGCCGCGATAATACCGCACAGCTTTGATATGTTTGTTACAAACTGAATGTAATTTTTCATTTTTTATTTACCATAAATAAAAACGAGCACTATAGTTTATAGTGCTCGTTTAGCAGATTTGACAGATTTAAACCTGTTAAAACTGATTTTTACTCAACCGATAATGCCATATCCAGCAGTTCACGACCGCCTTCTACTTTTTCTGCAAAATCTTTATACGAAGTTTTGTCAGCTATTGCACGCCACATTGCGGCCTGCTCTGCTGTCATTGTTACTACTTTAACACCGGCTGCCTTATAGGTTTCAACTAATTTCTCATCGGCTTTTTTAGCACCTTCAGACGCAAATATTTCAGCTTTCTTAGCTGATGCCAGCATCACTTCCTGCTGTTCTTTTGTCAGGCTGTTAAAGGTTTTCTTGGAAATCAGAATCGGCTCATACATCACCCACAGCGCATTATCGCCAGGAGCTGTCAGGCAAGTAACCTGCTCATAAATACGGTATGAAACCAGACTCGCTGAACTGGTATTTGCACCGTCGAGAACACCGGTTTGTAAACCTGTGTAAATTTCTGAACTAGGCATCTTGGTAATAGACGCACCGGCACCAGCTAACATCTGGTTAAACGCTTTACCTGCTGCACGGAAAGCCTGACCTTTTACATCATCCGGCTCAAGAATACAGTTCTTCTTAGATACGAAACCACCGGCTAACCAGGTGTCCGCCAGTACCATAACACCGGCCTCATCCATAATAGCTTTGATCCGGTTCATAAACTCAGATTTGTTTAAACGCAGTGCATGATCGTGGTTTTTAACCAAACCAGGCATCAGCGTCAGGTTTAATTCAGGGTGACGTCCGCCGGCATAAGCTAAAGGAAAGGCAGTCATATCCAGTTTGCCTTTGGTCATAGCAGCCCACTGCTCTTTAGGCTTGTAGAGTGACTTACCAGGGTAAACTTTAATTTTCAGACCGGTGTTTGAGTTGTTCACATCACGCGCAATCATCTGTACCATTTCGTCACGGATGTCACCTTTACCGCCTGGCCATTGGTGAGATGCGGTTAATTCACGATCTGCTGTTGGCGAACAGGATGCTGCTACAAAAGCTGCCGCCAGTATGACTGATAGTCGTTGCGTTTTACCTAATTTCATATAATTTTCCTCTTAATTTTTTATTTGTGTATGTAACTTAAACTACGGTCTTTTCTTACTCTTCAGCGCGCTGCTTGTTCACCAGCGACTGCCATTGCTGCTTCAGATGATTTTGCATACACTGGTCAGCCATATTTGCATCTGCTTGAGTAAATGCCTGCATAATTTGACGGTGCTCTCCCAGCGAGGCTTCTAAGCGCCCCGGTATGGTCAGCTGCATGTGTCGCGCCAGCCGCAATATTTTCCGCAAATCACCGATAATTCGCTGCAGCCACTTATTCGCCGACAAGTCCTGAATCGCCTGATGAAAAACAAAATTCTGCTCATAATACGCATCAATATTGCCTTCTAAGACGTAGGCTTCTAACTTTTCATGCATGCAGTTCAGTTGTTTCAAATCGTCCTCTGTACAATTTTCAACCGCCTCACGCGCGCACAAGCCTTCCAAAACAGCCATAACCGGGAATAACTCATTCAGCTCCTCAATATCCATATTGCGGACAAAGCTGCCTTTGCGCGGGATTAATACAATTAATCCTTCGCTATCGAGCACTTTAAGCGCTTCCCGAAGTGGCGTCCTGCTAATCCCGAAGCGCTCACACATTGCCATTTCATCAATCGCATCACCCGGTTGAAGCTGATGCTGATAAATCTGGTCGCGCAGTTTATCGGCGACCTGCATATATAAAGCCTGACTTTGAATACGCTCTGTCATTTATGTCAATTATCCCGTGACTATTCTAAATGATATAATTTATAATTCATAATTATAGATTTCGGGGTAATCTAATCAGTACCCTATTTACTTGTCAAGCAAAGATACTTTCAATGAAAAATAATATATATAGCGTATTCGAAGCCCATTTCCCTGTAAACCCCGACGCCATCTTCATTGAAACTCCTGACGGCTCAAGCTATAGCTACGGTCATCTGGCCGAAGAAACTGCCCGACTGGCAAGTTTTATGACAAAGGCAGGCATTAAAAAAGGCGATCGGGTCGCGGTTCAGGTAGAGAAATCACCCGAAGTCATTTTCTTATATCTGGCCTGTTTGCGTGCAGGCTTTGTTTATTTACCCCTCAATACCGCCTATACCGAAACCGAGTTGAGCTATTTTCTCGACAATGCCAGACCCTCTGCCGTGGTATGCCGACCCTCGAGCGAGGCTTTCTTTAACTCAAAGAAAAATGACGATTTAATCGAAGTCTTCACGTTAGAGGCCGACGGTAACCGCGGCAGTCTGGTTGACAACAGTCGCGCAACTGCTGCTGAATTTGAAACCGTTGATTCAGCGCCCGATGATCTGGCAGTCATTTTATACACCTCTGGCACCACCGGCCGACCTAAAGGCGCGATGATCACTCATAACAACCTCGCCGCAAACGGACTGGCACTGCAACAGGCATGGCAGTGGAAGCAGCAGGATGTACTGTTACACGCGCTACCGATCTTTCATATTCACGGTTTATTTGTGGCCTGCCACAATGTATTACTGGGCGGCAGTAAAATGCTGTTTGTCGAAAAGTTCGATACCCGTACCATCCTGCAACTGCTGCCTAAATCAACCGTGATGATGGGCGTACCTACTTTTTATACGCGCTTGCTGGATGATGACAACTTCAATCAGAAAGTCTGTGATAATGTGCGTTTATTTATTTCCGGTTCAGCACCTTTATTAGAGCAAACCTTTACAGAGTTTAAACAGCGCAGTGGTCACACCATACTGGAACGCTACGGCATGACCGAAACCGGCATGAACACATCTAACCCGGTCGATGCTGAGCGCCTGCCCGGTACGGTTGGTTTTGCGCTACCGGGTGTTTCGACCCGTATTGTCGATGAAAACAACCAGCCACTTGAACAAGGCGTCGGCGCGTTACAGGTCAAAGGCGACAACGTTTTTAAAGGCTACTGGGGCATGCCCGAAAAAACCGCTGAAGAATTTACTGACGACGGTTATTTCATGACCGGTGATATGGCAGAGTTTAATCCGCAGGGTTATATCAGCATTGTTGGCCGCAATAAGGACATGATTATAACCGGTGGTTATAACGTCTACCCTAAAGAAGTTGAACTACTGCTTGATGAAGTCAGCGGTGTTAAAGAATCTGCCGTAATCGGTCTGCCGCATAAAGACTTCGGTGAAGCGGTTACCGCTGTTATTGTTGTCGAGCCTGGCCAGTCAATTGCAAACGACAGCGATATTATTGCTGAACTGAAAAAGCAACTGGCCAGTTATAAAGTACCTAAGAAATTAATGATAGTGGATCAACTGGAACGAAACACCATGGGTAAAGTGCAAAAAAACCTTCTGCGGGAAAAATATAACACACTCTATAACTGAAACACTTAGCGCTTATTACAGCACATCTCTGTAATAAGCTATTTAGGATTTTGGCCTGAAGGCTTTAATCACACTCTCATTAGTTTCCAGAAATGGCCCACCAATCAGATCAATGCAGTACGGCACGGCTGGAAAAACTGCATCAAGACATTCACGGATTGATTTTGGTTTCCCAGGCAAATTAATGATCAAGCTTCGCTGCCGTATACCGGCTGTTTGTCTCGATAGAATAGCGGTTGCTACGTATTGTAAACTCACCTGACGCATCAGCTCGCCAAAGCCTGGCAGCATTTTATCACAAACGTTTTCAGTCGCCTCTGGCACCAGATCTCTTGGAGCCGGGCCGGTTCCGCCGGTTGTCACAATTAAACAACAACCTTCAGTATCTGACATTTGCTTGAGGTTTGTTTCAACGTTTTCCTGATCGTCTGAGATCACCCGATAAACAGGCTGCCATTTTGTCGACAGGTAATCATTCAGAGTATCAATAATGGCGGGGCCGGATATATCTTCATAGATACCAGCACTGGCTCTGTCGGACGCTGTTAATACACCAATTTTTATCACAGACATAAGGTACTCAACTTTAAAAAAGACAACAATTTATATGGTGAAACAGTTTATATGAACGGATGCGATACTTACTTTATGGCAAATCAACTTTACTTAAATCATTTCCAAGTATAGCCCAGCAAACATTTCTCTCATCAGTCTTCCACCGGTAAATCAAATAGCGATTCAACTTTGGTAAAGTTACCAGCCATACGTCCCAGAGGGTCCAGTGATTTTAAATCAATGCGGCCCTCACTGATCAGATCATCCTCAATATGAAAGCGCTGCATTTGTCCAATCACCAGATAATCACTGCCCAGTTTTAGCAGCTGTTCAAGCGTGCATTCCATACTGATTTTTGCTTCAGCCACACGCGGCGTTTTCAGTGTTTCAGATGATGCTGGCGTGACACCGGCGCGAGTAAATTCACAAACTTCAGGCGCGTGATTGAACGCGGTTTCATGCATCGCATTAGCCAGTGAGACCGAAACCATATTGATCACAAACTGCTGCGTTTCTCTGATATTAGTCAGGGTATCCTTAGCATAGTCTTCGCCACCTGTACGCGGACCAATAGAAATTGCCAGCATTGGTGGTTCTCGCGATGCCACTGTAAAAAAACTGAAAGGAGCAAGATTAAGTACTCCATCTTTGCTAACAGTTGAAACCCAGGCAATCGGCCGCGGCACGACCGATCCCGCAAGTAATTTATAAACCGAATGCGTATCGATTTCGGACGGATCTATAATCATATACACCTGATGAAGATTGTTGTTAAAGTTTAAAAGACTGGCTTGTGCACTGTATCTGAGCTGCAGATTTTTGACAATCAGAGATAAAAACTTTCAGCTAACTATCAGTATCCGTCAGGCTTCAGCTGCAGACCTTATTTCTCCCCATTTTTTTAGCTTTATAAAGCGCCTTATCAGCAGCTTTAATTACATCATGCGGTACTACCAGTTTTTCCGTGCGATTTGCAACCCCGATACTGATTGTAACTTGCACAATTTTATCACTGGATTTTCTGGCTTTACGCTGACGACGATCTTTATTACGTAATCTAAAGTCCGACTCACCAACACAGATTCTGACAAAATCCAGATTTTCTTTTACTTCGTTACTGCTTTTTCCAGGATACACAATCGTAAATTCCTCGCCACCATAACGAAACGCCTTACCACCGGAAACAGCCTGCCTGACCCTTGACGCCACCATTTTTAATACCTGATCACCGACGTCATGGCCATAAGTGTCATTGAACTTTTTAAAATGATCGATATCCAGCATAGCAATTGAATAATTACCCCCAAGTTTGAGCAACTCCTCCTCCAGTGCCCGCCGTCCGGGCAGCCCGGTAAGCTGATCAATATAAGCCATGCTCCAGGTTTCCTGGATAACAGCTATCACCAGCATCAGCATTGCCGCGCTTGCAAAGACTGCCATAGCTGTATAGCGGGATTTAAAATAAAGCATCGCAATAGCTGCCAATAACGCAATCAATATTGCGCTATTTTGTGCGGTAGCCTGAACAAACCAGCGGCCGTTAAGAATCAGCAGCGCCAGTATCATCATTAATAATGCAAGCTGTGAAAACACCGAGTGTTTTAAAAATGCAAGATCTAAAAAATTCCAGCCGAGCAGCGGCCGTAAAAGCTCAGGGAAATATTTGGCCATGATCATGCAAATTAACAGCGGTAAAAATAACAAAGCGAAGCGGCTTCCACCCCACCAGGTCAGCATACCGCGCTCTTTTAACAACGAGATTATCATCATATTGAGCGGCAATAACACGGTTAAAGCCAGCCAGACAATTTTTGCTTCAACAATAGCCGCCAGTGGTAAATACCACTGCATCACCGCATAGATGATCACCACCGCCAGTGTGCTAAAAAACAGCAGACTACGGTTAAATTTAAAACAGAGACTGAGTGTAATAACCGCGATAATAACTGGCAGAAGCTGAATCAAGGGTAACTGAGCTACTGCTAAGGCCTCAGCTTTTGGATACAGAAAAATCGCCAATCCTAACAGGACCAGAGGCAAAACAAGCGTGGATAGATTACGTAACACAATAAAGCCCGGGAAATTTATGAAACAGCATCATATTACTATAATAGGGCCAAAGACAAATTTTAATCACAGAGAAATAACAGGCACACAGTTTATAATGATGCATCAGGCAATCATTTACTGGCAGAAATAACTAGCTAATGCATAGCCATCAACAGTCTTCATACAAAATTAATAGTGATATAGCGTAGCTTAATTTTTAAAGATGATACTAATAAATATTGGGTAAATATCTAATCGGCCAGATCAAGTTCAATCCAGAACTCCGAGCCTACACCATACTCACTGATCAGGCCTATTTCACCGTTCATTAACTCAATCAGTTTTTTGCTGATAACCAGACCAATACCCGCCCCTTCAATGGCAGGGTCGACATTAAGACGTTCAAACGGTTTAAACACCTTATTTAACTGATCAGCACGTAAACCAACACCAGTGTCCTTGACGGAAATTTTAATCCGCTGATCTCGCAAATCCGCATCGATAATAATACTGCCACCTGGTTTATTGTATTTGATAGCGTTTGAAAATATATTGAGCATGACCTGCTTTAAACGCAACGCATCGGCTTTAACAAATAGCGAAGCGAAACTAAAATTATTATTGACAGAAATAGTCTTATATTCCGCTGTCTGGGCTATCATTCCTAGACAGTCATTTAAAACTTTACTAATATCAAGCCGCGTCATTTCAACATCTAATTTACCTGCCTCGATTCTCGCCAGATCAAGCATTTCATTAATCAGTTCCATCAAATGATGACCAGCCTTGGATATCTCATCAACACTTACAACAATATCATCAGATAATTCTTCAGCACTCAGCTGTATCAGCTGCGAAAAACCAAGAATAGCATTCATCGGTGTGCGAAGCTCATGACTCATTCTGGAGAGGAATTCGGATTTTGCCTTACTGGCATGCTCAGCAATCAATTTTGCAGATATCAGGTCCTTGGTTCTTTCTTTTACTTTCAGCTCCAGGCTGTCATTGAGTTTTATGATTTCAAGCTCAGCATTTTTTCGGTCTGTAATATCTCTGCACTCCACGACAATTAAATCTGTAGCGCCGTCAGCATCAGGAATCGGCTTGACTGACATATCAAAAATCATCGCGCTGTTATTGGCATCGGATATTTTAAGTTCCTGTCGCGTAAAGCCTCCTTGCTTTGCGGTATCAAGCATACTTTTGACAGTGTTTTTTAATTCAACATCTTGTTCCCACCAGGCCGCTTCAACCAACTCAACACCAACAACATCAGAAAGCAAAAGAGACTTAAAATCAAGCGCCTGCTTATTAGCCTCCAACAGCACACCGTTTTTATCGGCCAGCAACAACCACTGAAAAGTCTGCTGAAAAACTGCCCTGAAGCGCTTATCGCTCGCATTTTTTTCTCGCAACCAGTGCTGATGCTCAGACGCACGCGAGACAGCTGAGAATATATTCTCTGTCTTTATCGGTTTATGCAGATAATCATTCGCGCCTTTTTTAACCGCGTCAACCGCATAATCTGCCTCACGAAATGCCGTCATCATAATACAATAAATATTTTTTACGTCACTTTTAAGCCAGTCCAGCAAATCCAGACCACTATCCTGCCCAAGCTTTATGTCAAGTAAGGCCACATCTGGCCTGAATTCCTGCGCCACGAGCTTAGCACTATTAACAGAATGTGCCGTTTTTATCTCGTAATTTTCATCCTGCATTTCAAGTATTGCAGCCAGTGATTCCGCAATATCTTCATCATCATCAACTATCAAAACTTTTAGTGCTTCATTCTCTGGTAAAAGATATGCTTTAGTTAAACTATTCATAATTGTTCACCAGCTGGTAATTGCCAAAACAAGCCATCGTATTGACTTTTTGAAAAAACAATCATTTCATATCACCTGTATGTGGCAGCCACAAAGTCAGTACCGTTCCCCTGCCTTCTTTAGATTCTATGTCTATTCCACCATGATGCTGCTCCATAATTCTTTTTATGGTTGGCATACCAAGACCAACACCAAAGCCTTTAGTTGAGAACAATGGTTCGAATATTTTTGCCTTAACCTCATCACTCATACCTGAGCCATTATCAGAAAACACCAAATCAACCCGATTCTCTGACACAGCCGTTTTGATTGATAACAGTGAGTTTAGCTTTGCACGATTTCCATCGCTCTCATCCAGCATAGCCTGACAGGCGTTATCGAACACATTGATCACCGCCCTTCTAAAGACTTCAGTATCCATCATCACACTAATACCCTTTAAACAATATTGTGTCTCGATAGAAATTCCATCAATAATAGTTTGTTCATTGATTACCGAACTCAGCCAATCGTCAATTTCTACCGCTCTCAGCATCAGCTTATCGAGCCGTGTAAAGTCAAGCAGCTCATCGATAATACGGTCACAGCGTTCAATATTCCTGCCTATTCGCGAGATAGCCTGCTGTAATTTTTCATCTTCAGGATCACTGAGTTTTTTCACGACATAGATCGACGGTGCCATTGCACCGAGCGGATTGCGTAATTCATGTGACACTGTTGCAGTAAGTTGTCCCAGTGTTGCCAGACGCTCATTTCTTATCAGCTCATCCTGTGCCTGTTCAAGTTCTTGAGTTCGTATCTTAACCTGCTCCTCAAGGTTATCTCTGTACTGTTTTATATCTTCCAGCGCTTTATTTTTTTCAGTTATATCGATACCCGTTGAAACAACGTATTCGACATCACCATTCTCATCGAACAACAGACTGTTTGCCCATTCTATAAGATACTCGACGCCGGTTTTGTCAACCCAGTAATTAGTATAGAAAACGACTTCTTTGACCGGGTTATCCAGCAATGATTTAAAGGCATCTTGATAGATACGTGGCGCATCCTGCCTAGGCAACACGGTATCCCATGGAAATTTGTTTTTTATCTCATCAAAAGAATAACCACTTAATATTTCACAGGCATTATTGAAACGAACTATTTTTCCTTCTCTGTCAAGCACCAAGACAAGAGCACCAGCAGAATCCAGTACGGCATTGATAAAATTTCTTTCATCGGTCAGTGCCTGTTCGATTATTTTACGCTCTGTTACATCAAGCACCGTACCAATCATGCGCAAAGGATTGCCGTTATCATCACGATAAACCTTACCCTGCTCTTGCACATCTCGTATCACACCGTCAGGATGAGCCACTCTGTGTTCAACAAAATAGGATTTATGTTCATTTTCAACAGCCTCGTTAACCGCATCAACAACCATTCTCTGATCCTCCGGATGCACACTATTCAAAAAAGCCTCATAGGTTGCTCCAAATTCCTGTGGTTTCAGACCAAAAATCCTGTAAATCTCATCAGACCAGGCCAGACCGCCGCTCGTTATATCCCAGTCCCAGCTTCCTATATGGGCAATTTCCTGTGCTTTTGCGAAGGTTTCTTCACTGCGAAAAACCGTTCCCAGTAGCTCATCGACCTGTACAGCCATCGACTCTATATCACGTGACAGCAGACTCAATTCATTTCGCCCCACAACGGGTATATGAACACGATAATGTCCTTGTGAAATCTTTTCTGTTTGCTCGCGAATCAGTGAAATACGCCTAAATACGAGTACATTGATTAACACAGCCAGTATAATGACACTGACAATCTGGATACTGATAACACGGATTACCACACCATAAGCCTCATTAACTGACCGACTCAAATCATGAGCTACGATTAAGGTTCCTGTTTTACTCAGACTGACATCACTGGACTGATGAAACGCCGCCACAGGATATACCGCAAGAACTACGTCTTTATTAGCTGACGTCCAGACATTACCTTCAGCTCTCTCGGACGAAGACAAGACATCATCCTTCAGGTGGCTATTATCATCATTGACCAAACCGAGCGACAAAGCCGATAGGTTTTTTCCAATATGCGACAGCTTAGTAGAAGCAAAAATATTCTGATTCTGATCAGTTAACAAAGCGTAGCGTATATTTGAATTAACTCCCAACTCAGAGATTTTTACCTTAACCTGATCAAAATGACTATTACGCATTAGAAACTCAATAGAATTCTGGAGATTAACGCTTATATTTTTAAGATCCTGATGAACACTGCGCTCTATATCATTTCTTTCAACATTAAATATATAAGTGATCAGGTACAACACCTGAATAGCAAGCAATAGACTTAACACCGCCAGAATCTGATACTTTATAGAAGATAAAAGTTTCATTTCATTACCTTTCAATTACGCAGAAAACTGCTGTCATACATATCAAACACACTAATATCATTTTTCAACAGTTTATTTTTTTTCATTTGGCTTGAAACACGCACTGCTATACTCGTAATTGCTGGAACACTCTCATCGTTTTCAAAGAATCTTAAATTTTCAGCTCTTTGTGGAAAAACAACCCCCTCAAAAGCCTTAACAATTCTTTGCTCTGACAACTTGAGCCTTTGATTCATTATCCTCAGGGAATCAATCTCGTTGTCCTTATAATAAGCAAGCGATTTAAACCAGGCGTCCACCAAGTTATTTAAGTGGCCTTTATTTTTAGAAATAAGATCCTTTCTGATAATCAAAACATCAATAATTTCATTGGGTACCTCTTTGCTGCTAAAGACCTTAACAAAACCATTTTCCAACAATCTTGATTTAGCTGGCTCAAAAGTAACTACCGCATCGACCTGTTTATTAACTAAGGCTGACTCAGTTTCATTAACATTCATCGCCACCAGCCCGACATCTCCGCTTGTCATGCTGTTGATATCAAGCGCACGACTCAGCAAATAAGCACCAACCGCAGTGTTTTCATAACCAATCTTTTTAGATTTCAATTCATCGAAACTTTTGTATTGTTTATTCGCTATTATCGCATCGCCACCATTTGATGAATCAAGAACCAAAAACACCACCGGATCAAACCCCTCCTCGGCCAGAATCAGCACCTCGTCCATCGTCAGCGCTGCCATATCGATTGTTTTATTTCTGTATGCATTCATTACCTGCGTCGCAGACAGCAGCTCAACCAGCTTTATTTCTTGATCATTAATATATTTTTTCTCACGCGCCAGATACAAAGGCTCGTAACCGACCCAGACTGTTGTTCCCAGTTTTAACGGTGCTGTTCGTTGCTCAGTACATGATGACAGATTTATTAAAATAAAAATCACTGCCACTAGAGCTATACCACTATTTCTGTTTAGCATCCTAAGCATACTGTTTCTCTCTAATTTGCTGTTTCAGTATTTCTTCAAGCTTATTAATATCGAGCGGCTTATTAAACAATGCCACATCAGATTCCTGCAGCAACTGTACCCTGTTATTATTCTTATCCATTGCCGTCACCACGATTAATTTATCAGGGTTTAAATCTTTATCTTTATTGATTGCGTTGATCATTTCAAAACCATCCATATTAGGCATCATCAAGTCCGTCATAATCACATCAGGATGGTATTTACCTGCTTTGATTAGTCCTTCAAATCCATTATCCGCCGTCATTAATTTGATCGGAAAATCCATCATAGCGATCGAAAGGCAATAAGCATCTCTCACCTCTGCATCGTCTTCAACTATCAGCATTAGCAGCTCTTTTTTGTTAGTTCCACCTGATCTATTTGCTTTCCTCTGCTCTATGATTTGTTTAACCGATTGTTCAGGGATACGGCGGTGCCCCCCCGCTGTCTTCCAGGCCACTAGCGTCCCATTCTCCACCCACAGCTGAACCGTTCTTAACGAAACACCTAATAACACGGCTGCCGCTCGTGTCGAAAGAAATTTTTCATGATCAGATTTCATAGCGCTCTTAATTGACTGAATTCACACAAGCAAATTATCACTTATATTAGTTTTATCATTTTTATCACTTTTTACAGGTTTTAACTGTCAATCATTTGTAAATTCACAAATACAATCGCCTGAAACGCAAAACGCTCCATAAAGGAGCGTTTTGCGTTTCGATCTTTTGACATATAGGTATCGATTCAAGTGATACAGGGCTCGGGCATTGACACACCATAGCCTTGTGCGAAATCAACACCGATCTCATTCAGTTTTTTAAGAATATCATCATTTTCAACAAACTCGGCAATGGTAAGAATGCCCATGACATGACCAATCTGATTAATCGCACTCACCATACTGTAACTGACCGGATCGCAAACAATGTCTTTTACCAGCATGCCGTCTATTTTTAAAAAATCCACATCGAGATTTTTTAAATATGCAAAAGATGACACACCACTGCCGAAATCATCCAGCGCAAATAAAAAGCCTCTGGCTTTTAATTGTTTGATCAGTTTTCTCGTCGCCACCAGATTAGCGATTGCTATGGTTTCTGTAATTTCAAAACAAATATGCTGACAACGGATGCCATAGTGATCGGCTTCTGTCAGAATATATTCCAGCAAATTATCATCATTAAGAGAAGCTCCGGAAAGATTGATATTAAACAGCACCTGATCACGACTGGCTTCACTGATAGAAGGCAGCATGATGTCATTTAACGAACTAAAGCATTGTCGTATGACCCAGCGATCTATTTCCGGCATTAAGTTATAACGCTCCGCTGCCGGCAAAAATGAACCAGGGGCAAGAATAGCACCATCTTCATCAAGCATACGAATCAGCATTTCTTTATGACAAAAGCCGGGATTACTGATAGAACGCATCTCCTGAGAATATAAATGGAAGCGACCTTCTTTTAGCGCCTGCGTAATAATGCCGACCTGGTGCATTTGTCCATGACGTTTGCTCATTTCTGCATCGTCTGCACCGTAAACATGAACCCTATTTCTTCCATGATCTTTAGCCGCATAGCAGGCAATATCGGCATAGGTCAGAATTTCACTGGCACTTTCAGATAGCTCGGTAATCGCAGAAACACCAATACTGACACCTATTTCAAATACCTTTTCTTCCCATGCAAAACGAAACTTTTTTATGATCTCACGTAAATTATTCGCGACAACTTTGGCTTTATCAATACTGGTCTGATCCAGCAGCAAGCCAAACTCGTCTCCTCCCAGCCGAGCCAGCGTATCACTGCCCCGTATGCTGTCTTCTAGCAGCACAGCAAGTTGCCGTAACAATTCATCACCTGCTATATGGCCACAAGTGTCATTAACCAGCTTAAACTGATCAAGATCCAAATAAAGCAGTGCATGCTGGTTTTTGTGTTCTCTCGCATCCTCATGCAACAGCGATAACACGCGGTCGAATTCGCGACGATTAACCAGCCCTGTCAATGCATCGTGGCTGGCCTGCCATGAAAGCCGTTTGGATAACTCTCTGGTTTTGGTGACATCATGAAACACCATGACCACACCAATTATTTTTCCATTCAGAAATATCGGTGCAGCCGAATCTTCGATTGATATTTTATTACCCTGCTTTGAGATCAGCACGGTATGATTAGCAAGCCCTACGATGCGGCCTTCTTGAAGACACCTTTCAACCGGGTTGATAACCGCTTCACCGCTAAATTCATTAACAATATGGAAGACTTCGGTGAGTTTTTTGCCCTGTACTTCATCGTTCATCCAGCCGGTGAGTTTTTCTGCAATCGGGTTCAGGTAATCAACACGGCCCTCGGCGTCTGTTGTGATCACCGCATCACCGATTGAGTGCAGCGTGACCTCGGCTCGCTCTTTGGCTTCGGCCAGCGCCTGTTCATTCTCTTTCTGCTGTGTAATATTCTGTGCCAGCGATGTAACACCAATAACCTCGCCAGCCGTATTGATCAATGGTGTGTTATACCATTCGCAGTGAATCAGACTGCCATCTTTTGTTCTATTGACATTGGTACTTCGCTGACCACCCTGTTTTTCAAGCAATGCCTGCCATACCTCGGCAACAAAGGGTCGCGCAGCTTCAGGCAATATAATGTCTGCGGCCGCCTGATGAATCGCTTCATCATAACTGTAACCAAATATCCGCTCTGCAGAAGGGTTCCAGTCAATGACTCTAAATTCCAGATCCCATTCAATGACAGCAAGCGGTGTTTGTTGGACATGTAAAGCAAGACGTTGTTGCAGTGTAGTATCAATCATATAATCCAAGGAGCCTTCTTTCTTTTTTATAACACTATAGACTATCAGGTTAATTTTGGCATTCAAACCCCGAATCAAACAGTCGAAGTTATCGTCAGGTACAGCACCTTTGCAATATGGTGGTCTATAATAGACGGTTAACAAGCTGTATTATTAGTCAAAAATTGACTGATCAGTTTTTTGAGTTATCTTACAAATAACATCATCGATAACAAACATACCGATGCTGTGTAGCGCTTTAAGCGGGTAACTAAATCTATGAATATAGCCCTAAACCACCGTATGTATTGTTGCTGTCTGTTAATGCTGATTCAACCGGCTGCATCAGCAACTGACTTTAATGGCTATCTAAGATCCGGTGTCGGTTCAAATGATAGCGGTGGCGATCAGGTCTGTTTCAAGCTGCCTGCAGCCCCGGCAAAATACCGGCTCGGTAATGAATGTGAAACCTATGGTGAGCTCAGCCTTTCTCACAAGCTGGTGCAAAATTCTGATGGCAGTTATTTTAAACTAACCACAACCCTAGCATTCGCGGTCGCCGCTGATCAGGACTGGGAAACCTATACCCCGTCCTGGCGTCAGGTTTATATTGAAAGTGGCTCACTGTTTAGCTCACAAAGCTGGAAAACAGCACGCTTCTGGGCTGGAAAAAAGTTCTATCGCCGACATGACGCACATATCAATGATTTCTTTTTCTGGGACAACAGCGGTCCTGGCGCAGGTGTCGAAGACATCAGTCTTAAGCATTCCCGGCTGGCATACGCCTGGCGTCGCAATACCAGCAGCGATGATCGTGCCATCACCCAGCATGATCTGCGCTGGTATCAGCTGAACAGTAACCCTAATGGTCAGCTAACTCTCGGACTCAACCTGATCCAGCCTGATCAAAGTCAGCCTGGGCTCATAACCCACCAGGGTCAACAGCTGCATATCCTGCACCAGCAAACGCAACTGTTCGGCGCCACAAATACGCTGGCGCTGCAATATGGCATAGGCGCTGGTGCCAGCCTTGATAACACGGTTGATGACACAATCGACGACAGTCAACAAACAGTGCGACTGGTAGAACAGCTTTTATTCAACAGTGACCAGCACTGGCGCACCATGCTGGTATATATTCACGAGCACAAACAACATATTCAACGCTGGCAATCGGTAGGGATACGCCCAATCTATTATTTTTCAGAGCATTTCAGCTTGGCGCTGGAGCTTGGCCATGACAACATTCGACCGGATAACGGACCGGAGCAGCAGCTAAGTAAAATAACGATTGCGCCCCAGTTATCGGCTACCAGAGGTTTCTGGGCTCGCCCGGTATTAAGAGCCTTTATCAGCTATGCCGACTGGAACAATGCCGCACAACAATCTGCAGTCGCTGGTGATACAATAAGCAGCACAGGCGTATTTGGCAGCAGTACACAAGGCATGACTATTGGTTTTCAGGCAGAGGCCTGGTGGTGATCAGCAAGGTTTCTACTATCAATGAATAATCAAATATTACTTCACAGAGTTCTGCTCTTTTTTATAGCACTCGTCAGTTATACCGCTGAAGCCAAGAGCTCAGACATCATTGTCTGGAACCGACTCTCTGACAACCCGGTGTCATACCGGATTCTTCAACTGGCGCTGGATAAAACCGTTGATAGCTACGGCCCTTACAACCTAAAACCGTCAATCGAAATGGAACAGGGGCGGGTACATACAGAACTGAAACGGAATCTGCGGGTACATATCGCCAGTTTCGCACCCAGCCAGAAAAGAGAAGACGAACTACTTCCGATCCGTATTCCGGTAACCCGGGGTCTGCTTGGACTTCGTGTCTGCCTGATTCACGAAGACAATCAGCAGCGCTTTACAGGCATAGACAATGCTCAACAATGGATAGAGAAAGCTATCACAATCGGTCAGGGGCAGGACTGGCCGGATACTGCTATTTTAGAAGCCAATCAGTTTAACGTGGTCAAATCTGCCAAATACCTGCCTTTATTCGATATGCTGGCAAAAAAACGCTTTGACTGTTTTTCCCGCAGTGTATCCGAAGTGATACCGGAACTGAACAAATATACAGACAAGGGAATTATTCTGGAGCAAAACTATCTTCTGGCATACCGATTACCCACATTCTTTTTTCTCAGCAGAAGGAATCAAAAACTCGCAGAGCGAATTTCACTGGGTCTGACTTTAGCTAACAAGGATGGTAGTTTCAATAAAACCATCACAAATGCTTATCGCGATCAATTTAACAAAATAAATATCAGAAACAGAAAAATAATCTATCTTGACAACCCCTTTCTTAGTATAGAAACTCGTCGAACACTGAAGGACGAATCTCTCTGGTTCAATCCATTGATGACCGAGCAACCTGCATTATGAGAGATAAACTCAGCCTGTTTAGGTCGATACTGGGACAGCGAATTTTAAAACACTCCTTACTTTATGGTGTTTTAGTTGTCTTTATAGTCACCACTGCCCAGCTCTATCTTGAATACCAGCGCAACATCAATCAGATACATTCACGCATTGATCAGATTCATGCCACAAATATACGAAGCCTTTCAGAAAGCCTGTGGAATCTCGACCACAGACAATTACAGGTTCAACTAAAAAGCATCATACAAATACCGGACATTAGAAAAATTTCAATAATATCGAATGATCTCGAGACCATTAGTGCCGGAGAAGATTCAATAGATAATAAAATATTTCGTGAGTTTCGACTCTATCGTAATACCGGGTCGGAAATCATTGATCTGGGAAAACTTATTATTACAGCCGATGATAAAGAAGTTTTTCAGCGCATCTTAGACAATGGCTGGCTGATATTAGCCGGCAGCCTTTTCATTGTCACCTTCGTGATTATACTTATGCTGTATATTATGAGTGTTTTTGTGACCAGGCCGCTGATAGAACTATCGGCATTTTTTAAAAACACCGACAGCAGTCAACTCAAACAGACTATCAACATTCATCGCTATAACGTAAGCAGCACTGACAGTGAAGATGAAATCGATGTACTTGTCAAAGCCGTTAATGAAATGATGACCGAAATAAACAATACACATGATAATCTGGAAAACCTAGTCAGAGAACGTACCAATGATTTAGCAATAGAAAGAAATCTGTTTATTGCCGGAAATGTCGTTGTCTTTAAATGGGCCAATCGAAATGGCTGGCCGGTTGAATATGTATCACCAAATGTTTCAGAAGTTTTCGGTTACACAGCTGATGATTTTCTTAGCAACCGGGTAAAATATATCGACCTTATTCCACAGAATGACATCAATCGTGTCAGCCGCGAAGTACAGACTGCCACAGAAAATCACCTTAAGCACTTTACTCATGAGCCATACCAGATAATTCGAAAAGATGGGGATGCTATCTGGCTCGATGACTACAGCACCATTATCCGTGACCACGAGAACAACATTACTCATTTTCTTGGTTATGTTGTCGATATTACACCGCGTAAAATCGCAGAACTACATATTGTTCAGGCCAAGAATGAAGCTGAAAAAGCCAATCTTGCAAAATCTGAATTTCTCTCCAGTATGAGCCATGAGCTGCGTACCCCTTTAAATGCTATTCTGGGTTTTTCACAGCTGATCGAAATTAAAACAACAGATAAGAAAACGCTTGATAATGCCCATGAGATCATTAAAGCTGGCCAGCATCTGCTTACTCTAATCAGCGAAATTCTTGACCTTTCGAAAATTGAATCCGGCAAGCTTGACCTGTCACTAGAGAGCACACCACTTGATATCATACTTAATGACTGCTTTACACTTATTCTTCCCGTGGCTGATAAGAACAATATAAAAATAATAGATAACATTACACCATCCAGCCATTATATTCATGTTGATTACACTCGCTTTAAACAGGTACTGATAAACCTGTTATCCAATGCAATAAAATACAATAAGCCTGATGGCAGCGTTACACTGAGCTGTTCAATACCTTCACCACAGCGCTTGCGAGTATCCGTACGCGACACCGGTAGCGGTCTTAGCCCGCAACAACAACAGGAAGTATTCATCCCTTTTGAACGTATCGGTGCAGAGAATACAAGTATTGAAGGCACAGGTATTGGCCTGGTGATTACAAAGCGACTGGTTGAATTAATGCAAGGAAATATTGGCGTAGAAAGCCAGCAAGGTATCGGTAGTAATTTCTGGGTTGAAGTCAGGCTTACTGACGCACCTGATACGCAGTTAACAGACATCGTACTGCCAGATAGCCCGACCACGCAATCAGTCGCTTCCTTCAGCGCTCCAAAAACAATTCTATATATTGAAGATAGCCCTGTGAATCAGATATTGATTGAACAGATTATTTTAACCAATACACCACACAAAATCCTTATTGCAGATGATGCTTATCAGGGACTTGATATCGCAACCTCAGAAATACCTGATATCATTCTTCTCGATATCAACTTACCAGGCATGGATGGTTTCGAGGCATTATCATTACTCAAAAAAAATCCGCTGACCAGCTCAATCCCGGTTCTTGCTATCAGCGCTAATGCGATGAAGCATGATATCGAGAAAGGCAATCGCGCTGGCTTTAACGACTATCTAACAAAGCCAGTAGATATTAACCAGCTTCTAGGTACGGTCAACAAGTGGCTGTCAATATAACAGCATCATATACCGCGTATTAAGCCTACCTAATTAGCTACAAATTATAACCAGTCTGCCAGCATCACACCTAGCCCTATGCGCTCACGTTTCACATTATAATCTATCAGTGTCTCACCATAGCCATTAAAATATTGCAGATACAGTCGCAAATCGCTTTTGTGCAGAAAAGTGAAAACCTGCTGCAAAGGCCGAGACCAGCTGAACTGAAAATTAATTTTATTATTGTTCAGCTCACTGTCTCTAATCAGAAATGAATAGTTACTGTGATCACCCGAATAGAAATATTTAAGCTCTGCATTACCTACGTACTTTTCAATATTCTCGTTATCATCGCCGACAAAATCACCTGGCAAAGCTTTTTTATCTTCCGGCCACCTGCTCCAGGCTTTAAATGTGACATAATGTTTATTTTTTTCAAAAACAAAATCGATATAGCTTTTATTCCAGCTTCTAGAAGTCGGCGGAACACTTCCATTAGACTGATGATCAACCGGGGCATAATTTATCATACGCAAGGCCCAGCTACCCGCTGATTTTCTTTTAAATAGCTGCGTCACCATCAGTTCAGGTTCAAAGTTAGTATCTCTAAACGGTGCTGAACGGTCAAAATTAGTCATCTGCCAGACCGAAATCTGGCTATATGCAAAATAGGTAATACACTGCGTACCATCAATCCACAGACATCTGGCTGGTTTCTCATAACTTGACAAGGGGATTTTAAAACTTATCTGAAATTTTGTTTCAAAATTCTGATATTCCTCTATACCGCCACTTAAACCATCAACATAAGAGCCAATAAAATAATTCGGTTTGTACGGGATTAAAACAAAAGGCAGATTACTGATATTTGTTTCTATACAGAAGCGACTATCAAGCGCACCATTTGCATCCTGACACTGATCAAGACTACTTTCGCTGGCTATCAGCGGATAACAAACTATGGCACAACTGAAAAATACCAAACTCAATAATAGTGATTTAACAGACTGAGAGCAGTAACAATCCATAGCAACATCTCCTTTTTATCTCACAAAAACATTTTAAATACATAAAGGCCATGACGTGATAAATCTAAAGCACAGTTATCACAATACGTCTTCAATCCTCTGAAGAGTCGTCATCACATATTACAACTTTAGATTAAGATTATATAGCGACTTATGAAAGGGAATATGAATAAAGCTAATGTAATTCACTGATAACTATAGCAAGCTTAAAACTAATCGCGGTTTTATATAGATCACAAGGAAAAACACTAAAAACTATTGTGAATGAGCATCGCCACTTTCTTTTTCTGTCAGCACATAAGATTTTGTGATGCTTTTATTCGGGATTCAGAGCAGATCCCGATATCTGAGGTGTTATTATTGATTAAGGTCTTTGAATACTATCTGCTTGGCAGCTTTTTGTTTAATAACGACTGTGCCTGCAAGCTTGTCATGCCAGCCCTGCTTACGCTTATCAAAGCCGATCCAGATAATTCCCAGAAACAGTGGCAACATAGACAGATAATACCCCAGATAACGACCGACAAACTGCCGTGCTGATGGTTTTTCACCAGTTTGTGCATCCACAATACTCAGCTTCAATAGCATCTTTCCCGGTGTCGCAGACTTATATACCCAGAAACCAATTACAGCAATCGCCGGTAACAGATAATTTAAAATGAAATCCCATGCACCTTCGACAAAAGACTCACCCACCCAGTAACCACTACCGTATATGGCAGTAAGAGCCGGTACAAGAATAAGTAAGATCAGCACACTGTCAATTATCGCAGCAAAGGTTCTGATCCAGAAACCAGCATATCCATTTTCAGTCATATATTTTTATCCAAAGTATTGCTACTGATTACAGCCATGATATTTCCAGCGTATTGCTTTGTTACCAGCAGATTAAGCCGCACAGTTAACAGCAGCGTGCTTATTGTTAACAGACTAGTTAACCAGTGACTAGTTGCACACTAAACACAAGCAAAAAATAAAGCACAAAAATAATAACGGTATTTGAAATTTTTGAATGTGGACGTCTGTAATCGCGCATGATAACCCCGTCATAGTAGCTGTAAAAATATACCAGACAAAGCCGTCATCAAGAGAAAATGACAATGCTTGCTTCTGGCGGTTCCGCTATCTTGGTAATAAACCAAGACCGGTGACTTTGCGACCTCACCCTCACAGATGAGTTAGCCTTTTTCAGTATTATTAACTAGTTGTAATGCAAACAGCGCTGAATATCAATTTATAAAAAACAAGCGTTGCATTTTTCATGACGAACTGTCACAACGGTCAGACAGTGGACATCTCTATATTAGTTATTTATCACTTTGTTAATTTCGAATTTTCTACAATCAATGGATAGACATAACCATAATTAAAGTCTTTATCCAGCGCCAGAGTACCCTTCAGTGTAACCACCTCATCAAGTTGTGCTGTTTCATCTGTGGTCGCCGTCAGGTCCTGATGCGTACTGCTATCACGGATATGAATCCAATTTTTTCCCATCACCTTAGCAGTAAATTTTGTGACCTGACCACGTACCAGTACAGATTTTCCCTCGAGACTTTTCTTATTTATATATATATCAGAAATTGTATAGCCACCTTCTACCTTCTCAATACCTTCAGCCGGAGGCTTATATTGATTATTTTTTATTTTCGCATGCGGTAATAGATGTGCAGGATCATCAGAATTTTCTGTGACCTTGTCCGTAATAAAACGGGCAACGAAATACACAACTTTAAAGTCCCGATTCAGCGACTTGCTATAGTGATTATTCATAGGCATCTCAGTGGTGATCGCAATCATATCGCCAATATTAACCGTTGTCTTAGGCGCCGCAGCCCAGACATTGAGCTCACCGTTTTCTATCCTGACATAAGTATAACCTGCAGCATCCATTGTCTCTGTGACTTTTCCGTACATCTTTTCGGCATTTGAAGAGGACGGTTTTAGCTGATTATTTTGCTCAGCAAAAGACATCTTAACAACACTGAATCCTGTCATTAGAGTAATTACTATTGTTAGTACATTGATACGTTGAAGCATTTCTGACTTTCTCCTAATACACAATTGAAGCGCAGCTTGACATTTACTGCGACTAAAAATATTTTATTATTATCTGTCTGACAACCACAAAACAATGCCATTGAGCAGAACTCAATCATCGCGGCGCTTAATCTCACTATGTCCAGCAACCTGACCTGTTTTAATATGAACATCTCTTTGTGGAAACGGAATTTCAATATGATGCTCTCTGAATGCAGCATCAATCGCAAAATTAATATCACTTAGCGCCTGAAACTTTCGATCAATATTATAAATAAACACGCGTAGCTCAAATAATAAAGCGCTGTCACCAAAGGCCATAAATAACACCACCGGCTCAGGTGAATCAGCATCTCTTACGACATACGGATTATTCCTGGCAATTTCCAGCAATAGTTTATTCACCAATGCAGTATCACTGCCATACGCCACACCAATTGGTATACGGATTCGCCCCCTGACATTCTTCAACATCCAGTTGGTGACCTGTCCTGATATCAGCTCAGAGTTAGGGACAATCACATCAGCCCTATCAAAGGTTTCGATTTGTGTTGAACGGATACTGATTTGTTTTACAAAACCCTCTGTCTGACCAACGATAATCCAGTCGCCTTTTTTTATCGGCCGTTCAAATAACAGAATCAATCCAGACACAAAATTATTCACTATATTTTGTAAGCCAAAACCAATGCCGACGGAAAGCGCACCGGCAATAATAGCAAGATTACCGAACTCAACCCCTGCTATCGATAAAGAAATAATAAGTGCCAGCGCAACACCAATATAGCCACTGATGGTTGCCGTGGCTTCACGCGCTCCTCTTTCGATACCGGTTCTGGATAACCAGCTGTGTTCTAGTCTCGTGCGTACCCAGCTGCTGAATGCCAGCAGTAAAGTCAAAGCCACAATTGCAAGCAGAATTCGTGCCGGGATAATCTGCAGTGAACCAACAGTGAAGCCTTCCAGAACGATCAGTTTTATTTGTTCAAAGCCCGCTTCAGAAAGCCCCCACAATCGCAACAAAGCAACCAGTAACAATGACCAAAGCGCTGTCATCACAAGCAGCTTTGTCCATAATATCTCCGGTAATTTCTTACGCGATTTTACGCCCAGTGATTCCCTGACTTTTCTTTGCCATTTGCTGCCGCCTTTTTCCAGGCCTTCGAATAATTCGCTGGTTAAGCGTAAAACAAGTAGCATAAACCCTGTTGATAACAGACTACCGGAAATCGCCAGTACAATATAATTGATAAGATTTCTATAACCCAGTAATTCCAAAATCAGCACAGAAAGCAGCACGAAAGTTAGACCAAACCGGGTCATAATCATGTTTTCAAAACGAGGAATCTGACCCAGTATCCATATTGCCCAGATAATATTCAGAACAAACACTATCGCGAAAATCTCACGCGATAACAGATAGACCGTTTCCGGCAGACTCAGAACAGACAAGGTAGCAAATAGCATATAGCCGATAAACAACAGCAATAAAAATACTTTTAAGCGGCGCGATAAAGCCAGAGAAGCCGCTTCAGGAATAACATGAAAAGGTTCAGCAGGCTGTCTTGGTGCCAGAAAAATCTCAACCGCAGCCACCAGACCCAAATAAATCGGCAGGCCGAAAAACACCACGCTGATAAATGGCAGCGGCGAGACCTTTGCTGTGACAATATAAAAGAATGCCGCAGCAGAAAAACTAAACAGAAAATGCGGCATATAGTGCGCCAGCACAGACAACAAAGAACAGGTAATATGTTTTAATAAGCTATCAGGCGTATTTTTCCTCTTAATTCGTCTTATCAGTTTACGCCGCAGTGAACGCCCAATAAACACCGCCACAGACAGCAACACAGTCAAACCTGCAATCAGTGGTATCGTCATTAATTCAATACCACTGTTACTGGTTAAAAATGAGCTGACAGATTTAAAAAACACGCCCGGCTTATTCAAATTCTCCTGTAACAGAGTTTTTATATCCGCACCTTGAGCCAGCAATCTGGCAGCCAGTAATTCCTGCTGAGTCGCAGACAGGCGCTGCATAATTTCATCGCTTCGTAATATAAATACACGACAACTGGCCAGATACTTTTCTGTCGATGCAATATCATTATTTAATTCGCTGCGTTTTTTCTTTACCTCAGAGGTCTCATTTTTTGTTTTTTCACCGAGCGTCGACAGATCCGATTTCAACTGCTCTAATCGCTTGCTTTGCGTTTCTACACAATCCGTGGATTCTGATTTAAGCGGAGAGACAGATTTAATCGCATCGGGTAAATTTTCCTCATTTAAACGGTTACGATTCAGGTTATATTCTATTTTGTCCAGTATCTTTGAATACTCCCTAGAGTTGTCAATACTGGAGCCGGATTCCGCAAGAGCAGTTAACGCAAAAGCTGCAGATAGCAGCGACATCACTATTGCAATTGCTGTTTTGCTAAATATTCGAGACTGACGTGAGTCTGAAAGCGACATGAAATATACCCTAAAGATGATTGTTAACAGTAATATAAACGATGGCTATCACCGAAACATACGCATTCACCAGCAGTTCGTCAATCATTTATCACAGCAGCACTGATAGAGAACAAATCAGCTCTGCTAAATAGAAGAAACCTGCGAGGTGACTGCTGCCGTTATCGCGTATTTCATGATTAATACAGCCGGTTAGTTTATATATGGTCGTGACAGCTTTGTCGGCTGAAATAAGCAAACACAGCGATTCAGTCTATGACAGTTTAACAGCTAAAAGAGCAGCTCTTGCTCTCTACAATCACACTATAGAGACGGCGCTATTAAGTCAGCAGCTGCCTTTGAATACCGATTATGAAGGTACCGGCAGGGATGCGTTCTATGCGCAGTGGCTTTCAGCTTCAAAAATCACTGGTATAAACAACATACACTTCGTACATACTTTCAGTATTCGTTACCACACCTGAAGAAAAGAAGGATGACAGAGAAATTCGTCCTTTGCTCAACTTAAACTCAATATCAAAGCCCATAAACGTTTCAAACGGTATAACATTTAAAAACAGATCACCATCAGGGCAACCATCAAAACAGTCCGCTCCGTACAACTCATCCTGCCACTCGTTCACAGTCCAGTTACTAAAATCCAGACTGATGAACGCCGACGCCCCAGCAAACGGAATAAATTTAACCGAGTCGCCTAACGAAAAAACCGGCTGAATCGTTATCATCGGCCGATATAGCATACCAACAGAATTGCCATCAAAGTCCGAGATATAATTCGCTCCTATCGCCTCAATCCTCGTCCTGCCAGATAACTGGAACGCTGCCCACATTGAGGTAAATGAATAATCCAGATTAAACGATGAATATTCCGTCAGCCGTTCTGAGCTGGTATTACGAGTACCAAGATAAAAACCACTACGCTGATAGTCTTTTAAAAAAGTCACACCATCACGAGTGAATGTAGTATTTGCATCTGTGCCTTCAATCGTTCCGAATATCCAAGCTTTTTCAATCGATTTGTTTTTTCGAAGCTTGCCTTCATGTACATAGACCAGTCCGTTTGACGAAAACTTATTTTCACCAATATCCCAGACTGCATCTTCATTAGTACCCAGTGTAAACTCCGGTGTCACTTCTGCCGGCAAGCGGACATTGAACAGCAAATAACCAAAGCCGGTATAATTTACGTCCTGATCACTGGTGTAAACATTAACAGGCGGCGTTGCCGGAACAATCCCACTACTGCTTGCAGAGTCTTTCGCAGACACTTGCAAAGCGGGCATAAACGCCATTAAAAACAAATAAAAAACTATTCTCATATTCATAATACAACTCCCTTGCGTGGTCTAATCCAGATCGAAAAAATCAGCTAACTTTTAATTAAATATGTTTTTATAATTTATCTGCAATAGATTTAACTTAAGCTTTCAGATCTGGCATAAGAACACCATATCGCCTGCTAACCGACAGAAAACCAGACTTCACTCAGTCACTGATACCGTTAATTACGTACCGTGGCATTGTAATAAACGGTTTGTGCAGAGCCGCCCACTGAATAACCACTTATTCTCAGCTTCCATATTCCAGCAGCCACGCCACCACTGGCGCGTACCCGTTCAAACACACTGGAAATACTGAGCGAGCTGTCGTTGACAACACCCACCGGGGAAACGATTCTTAAATCAATATCATTGTGTTTTTCAGATAACTGCCACCACTTCTTGTTCTTTTCAGGCCACCAGATTGCAGCATCCAGATTATTGGCTGTAGCCCGGCTCACATTAATGGGTATCTCTATTGCCTCACCGTCTTCCACTGCCACCTTGCCCCACCATGAATAACCGTTAACCGGCATACGCACAGGTCCAGCTCCGCTGGTATTATTAAAAGGAAAGCTGATCTGACCCGAAACAATCAGTCGTGCATAGACATGACCGGGATCCGTCTGGCCGACTTTTCGCATCCAGTTTCTTGCCAGTGCAGCGATAGCACCGGCATAAGGCACCGCTCCTGAGGTGCCGCCAAAATTTCGATTCGCAGTATCCGATAATGGTGTACAAGGTGAACCAAATCCACAACCGGTTGATGCCGTTTCACTATTATTCGGTGTCTGAATATCTGGCTTTATACGGTTATCATTTGCAGGACCACGACTTTGATTAGCGTACTGATTTGCCGTTTGGGTATCAAAAGCTCCTACCCCGATAACCCGATGAGCAATCGCTGGAACACTGACAGTTCCTGCCCCAGGCCCCTTATTGCCATTCGCTGCAATCACAGCAGAGCCGGTATCAAAAGCGGCATCGGCAGCTTTTGAGATACTTGAGTACTCATCACCACTGCCCTGCATTTCAGCGACAATGATCTTATCAAACCACAGCACAGCCTGTTCAAAAGCACGCAGGGTTGCTGCGGTATTCAGACCACCATTACAGTTGCCAGTTGCATCGGTACTATCTGGGTAGACTTTCCATGAATCAACCATAATACCGCTCACGCCGCGCTGTGCATTAGCCTGATTATTATTTCCTGAGATGATTGCAGCCGCTGAGGTACCGTGATTCCAGCAGCTATCGTCGGCGTTACCGCCACTACAATTACTATTGCCTGAGGTACAGTCACGCCATAAAGCAATCCGCTCAGGCTTGCTTAATAATTCATGCGTGCGATGCACTCCAGAATCAAGCAAACCAATCCAGCCAGCTGTAAGGTCCTGATTAAAATAAGCATCTGACTGCAGAAGCGCCCGCGCATCATCCACGTCATCATTTGCATTGGCATTGGCCGGCGGATAATCGCTGCTTTGTACGGGCTCGATATAACTGATGCGTTTATTCGATAAGATCCGCTCGATTGATGCAATCGGTAATGAAATTCTCACAGCAGGTACCAGCCAGAACTCCTCAATGATCTTCGCTTTAAGCGTAGCCAGCTGCTGATGCAACTTCTCATTGTATTGTCTGCGCTTGTCTTTCAGCTCCCGTATAATTTCATTAGAGCGGTTAAGCGCGGTCAGGTTGCGTATATCGTTGCGAGATTTACTGATATCCGGTTCGGGAAAGCGGGGTATCGTCAGATATTCTTCGACACTGAGTATTACTTCAACCATCTCATCCGGTTTTTTAGCACCCATCCAGTTATTGATAAGCGGGTGTAATCGCGATGCGGCAAGCGGCTTTATATCACTATCATTTTGTTTGAAGATTTGTTTTTCTTTGAAGCGTTTCGGCGGACTGTTTAACTGAATTTTCAGCGGCTTTCCCTTAGCCCATTCCTCATAAAACACCTTGTCGAATTCATCCTCGACTTCACTTAAAACAGCTGATTCGAAATCGGGTAATTTCGCATCCATTTTAACTGCAGTGTTGGCATTTCGCTCACAGCAAACAAGGAAAAGCACAAAAACAGAGCCAGTCAGAAGTTTTAACACTGCAGACTGCTGAGACGACATTAAAGACTTAATGCCAGAAATAAAATATTGAAATACCAAAACTTAATCCTCCAATGATTAAAGTTATTTGTATACGGGCGCAGTCTGAACACATCCTTTGTGCCACTGTATTCTTAATTTCGACTGCTTTTTATTATTTGCAGATCAATCGCTCCACAGGCCTATTTTATAACAGATAGATCTCGCAGACAAAGCATCAGACCGTTAATTTATTTTATATCAAGATCTGCCTGCGATAACTGTTCTGCCTTGCCCAGCTTAATAGCTTTCTGTAAAAAAAGTTTTTTAAAATATACCGTCTGCTGACTGGTGATATTAAAAGCCTGCCATTGATCACCCGCGTCAGCGATAATTTCTATAGCCATTCCGGATATCATAAAGAGTTTCCCGGTCATCTGATCTGTACTGTTATTGACTGCCATATTATTATTTCAATAATGCCAGCATCAGCGATTGCTAATGGCATCTGCAATCGCCCTACCCACATCCTGAGTCGATGCATTGCCATTTATATCCGGTGTGCGGGGACCCGTTTCTAACACGGTTTCAATAGCCTGCATGATCGCTGTTGCCGCTTCTGTTTCGCCCAAATGATCCAGCATCATTGACGCCGACCAGATCTGACCAATCGGGTTGGCAATATTTTTACCATAAATATCAGGTGCAGAACCGTGTACCGGCTCAAACATCGATGGGAACTGTCTTTCAGGATTAATGTTGGCTGACGGCGCAATCGCAATCGTCCCGGTTGTTGCCGGTCCCAGATCTGACAAGATATCGCCAAACAGATTAGAGCCCACCACCACATCAAACCAGTCCGGGTGCTGCACAAAATGCGCGGTCAGAATATCAATATGATACTGATCGGTTTTAATCTCAGGATATTGCTTTGCCATCTCAGCGACACGCTCATCCCAGAATGGCATGCTGTACATGATGCCATTCGATTTGGTAGCCGATGTCAGATGCTTTTTTTCTCGGCTCTGCGCCAGTTCATAGGCGTAGCGCAAAATACGGTCAACCCCCTTGCGGGTGAAGGTACTTTGCTGCATTACCACCTCATCAGCAGTACCGGCAAACAATCGTCCGCCAATTTCTGAATATTCGCCTTCATTATTTTCTCTGACCACGTAATAATCAATATCACCGACTTCACGACCTGCCAGTGGCGAGTCGATACCCGGCATCAGCCGTACCGGCCGCAAATTAACGTATTGCTGGAATTCACGGCGGATAGGGATTAATAAACCCCATAGCGAAACATGATCCGCCACGCCTGGAAAACCGACAGCCCCAAGAAACACCGCATCGTGATGTCTTATTTGATCAAGTCCGTCCTGCGGCATCATACGCCCGTGTTTTGTGTAATATTCGCAACTCCAGTCAAACTCATCGTATTCAAAACTGATTCCAAAGCGGCTGCCAAGCGCTTCCAGTACACGGATACCTTCCGGCAAAACTTCCTTACCAATTCCATCACCGGGAATACAGGCCAAACGATAACTCGACATAGAACAATCTCAATCAATTAATTAGGCACATATTCTGACCGCTTCGCGCTGCCAACTCAAGACAAGCATCGATAAATCACCCGTCTGTTGAGACATACAGCGGATGTCTATCAAAAATCAGCACGCAAGATGTGTTTATAAAAAGTAATCCGATATAAAATCCTCATCATGGTCTTATATAAAGAGTAGCGCTGTGTCCTGGTACAAAAACCCTTATCTACTGTTAAGCCTGACCGCCCTTTTCTGGTCAGGCAATTTTGTCCTCTCACGCGCCATTCATGCAGAGATAGCTCCGTTTACACTATCATTCTGGCGCTGGCTGATTGCGTTGTTACTGTTAACACCATTCGTCATCAAACCACTAAAACAGCAGTGGCCTCTGATCAGGCTGCAGTTATGGCGTGTAATCGGTCTGGCTATAACTGGTATCAGTGGTTTTAACAGCCTCGTTTATCTTGGCACGCAACACACCAGCGCAACCAATGCGCTGTTAATCAATGCCTTTATTCCGGTTTTAACGGTACTTCTCAGTGGATTTTTTTTAAAACTGCAGCTGTCACGCATTCAACTCGGCGGCATTGCTGTCTCGGTTTCAGGTGTGCTGATGATATTAAGCCGCGGCGACTGGCTTCTGTTTACTGAGCTGAGTTTTAACCGTGGCGACTTATACATCTTTGTTGCCGCCATCTGCTGGGCTGTTTATACCCTTTTGATGAAAGATCTCGACGCCCGAATTAACCGCATTGTCTTTCTGGCAGTCATTATCTTTATCGGCATCGCAGGTATCCTGCCTTTTTATCTGTGGGAATGGCTGCAATCACCGCCGCTGGTACTCAGTCGGCCGGTGATAGCCAGCTTTATCTACGTTGGTATATTTCCGTCTATCTTAGCGGTGTGGTTTTATAACTATGGCGTGGCGAAAATTGGCCCCGCCCGAGCCAGCTTATTCATCCACCTGATGCCGGTTTTTGGCACTCTGCTATCCAGCCTATTTTTGCAAGAAAGTTTTCATCTTTACCATCTGGCAGGCATCAGTGCGATATTCAGCGGGCTTTATTTATCAGGCCGCAAAACAAAAGAATAAGATAACTTTATTTTGCTCTGTAGTCGTACCAGTCACTAATCAGGTAAAACGCCTACCTGCTGCATCTTTGCCAGTCCGGTTTCTCTGGCATGTTGCTGAAAACCTTTGTTACGCCAGAAAAAAGCCCCCGGCATACTGGTTGGGACGACCAGCACATAAAACAAAGCACGACCTATCAGTGCACTGATGAAAATTGATGCCATCAGTAATAAAGCTGTCAGCACGGCATAGTTTTCAGTCAGCCCGGCAAACACAATAATACTCAAGCCAACAGTATTAAGTGCTAACAGCAAGTTCCGTAAAACATAGGCGTTACCAAAGCGCGTGGTTTGCTCAAAATGAGACAGCGCCCCCTCGCCTTTATTTTTCTTTAAATCACGGGCATGCACAATTAATCCGGCAGCTTCTAACAGCAAGCCGCACAGAGCCACGATAGCTGCTTGATGAATTAATGCCGGCTCTATTTGCCGGCTTGCCAGACTGCTGACAAGAACAATACTGACTGCGCCCAATACCAGCGTCGTCGAGACAAAGCTGCTGGCTGTTTGCCAATGATTCCAGTAGGGTCTTGTCGGAATCAAATACAATTTGATCATATAATACAAGCCGATCACAGCACCGCTTATAGCAAGCACTGCTGTCAGCATTGACAGTACGCGCAACACTTTACTGTTGAGCACTTGCTGGATTGCCAGAATATTGTACTGCTCGAATACAGTAACCAAACCAAACCCGGCAAAGCCTATAAAGAACAGACTGACACCGGCAATTTCCCGACTCAGCGGTGACAGCCGCCAGTTATTAAAACCTCGATAGAAACGCTGCGGTTTTCCCAGATGCAGATTCAGTTTGATCATACCCAGCGAAAACAGCGCAAACAAACTGATAAAGATTTCTAAAAAAGCCTGATTAAAACCGCTACTAATCTTCTCAAGACCGAGCAACGGTGCCAGCATATACAATAAAAATGCACCGATAACGGCCTGTGAACTTAATGTAAAAATGATATGCGCATTTTCATGCGACGACAGTAATTTTTTAAGATTCCAGTATTTAGCGCTATCTGCTTTACTGATATCAAGTTCAGCTTGATATTCACCAGACGAGCCTGAGCGTTGATATTTCACTGCCACAGAATCTGTTCGTCGCATTTCATTTGGCAAACTTTTTGTCTGCTGGAAACGGATATTGGGATGCGTGATATCAGGTGACGGAAAACCGGGAATTTGTGTTTTTAATTGCTGACGATTTTCCGGTGTGGTTTCAGTCACCCCGAAATCCAGAGCACCGGCCAGACAGGCAGCAGCACAGGCCGGTTTTAATCCCTGTTCAAGACGATCCACGCACATATTACATTTATGCACATGACCTTTTGTCATATCTAACTGTGGCGCGTTATAAGGGCAGACCCAGGTGCAATAGCCACAGCCGAAACAGATATCGGGATCCTGCAGCACTGCACCGTACTCGGCAAACTTGGTATAAGCACGGGTCGGACAGCCTTTTAAACACACCGGGTCATCACAATGATTACAGGCCATTGATATATTTAAACGGCTGTAACTGGGATAACTGCCGCCTTCCAGATAACCGACCGCACGATATGCAAGGTGTGCCGGTAAATCATTCTTTTCACTGCAGGCCGATTCACAGGCATGACAGGAAATACAGTTATCAGCATTAAAATAAAAACCGTGTTGTTTATAACGATCTGCATAATCACTGACACTGCTATCACCGTTAATATGTAAACTTTTTCCTGCCAGCTGATTATTTTCATCAACCAACTGTATCTCTTTACCGTAACAATTTTTTTCCGGCACTATCGCATCCGCCAAAAATGCGTATGACTGCTCATCATCACGAAGAAAATATTTCTCAGGTTTTATTGTCTCTGACATCTCTGCGGTTCTCTTAATCAGTAAGTTCGTGATGTTGCGTTATTTTTCGCCGCAACCGCCTGACTGGCTGCTGCCTCAATCTTAACCGCTGCCTGTTTAAATGCCGGCTGACGTGAATGTGGATCGAGTAAACCCAGTGATATGCGGTTAACGCATTCATGAAAATGAAACGGAATAAACACAGAGTTAGGCGCAACACGATGGGTTAACTGCACCATAACAACAGCATCACCACGGCGAGATGTTAAACGCGCATAACCGCCATGATGAATACCCAGCTCTCTGGCTGCATCCGGATTCATTTCCATATATGGCGTCGGACTGAATTTATTCAGGTTACCGAGCTTGCCGGTGCGAGTGCGGGTATGAAAATGCTCTACCACACGACCCGTGTTGAGCCAGAACGGATAGTCTTCATCCGGGCGCTCGTTATTGTCTACAAAAGGCAGCGCTATCAGTCTGGCCTTAGCGTTTTCATGCTGAAACTTTCCGTCTGTGTACAAACGAGCTGTGCCGGTTTCATCTGCCTCGCTACAGGGCCACTGAATACCACGCTGCGCCTTTATTTTTTGATGACTCATGCCTGAATAATCCAGCATCCGGCCTTTTGATAAATGCCGTAATTCATCAAATACCGCAGATGCAGACTCCGGGAAGCGGATCTTTCTGCCCTGCTCAAAACGTTTTGCCAGCTGATTAAATATCCACAAATCAGCTTTCGAATTTTCATACGGCTTGACCACATTACTGATTAAATTTACCCGCCGCTCTGTATTGGTAAAACAGCCTTCTTTTTCTGCCCAGATTGCAGCTGGCAAATACACATGGCTGTACTCATTGGTTTCAACATCAGCGTAAGCATCCTGCACCACTAAAAAGTCCAGTTTCTCTAATGTTTTTCGAATGCGCGCAGTATTTGGCATCGACGTCATCGGGTTCGTTGCAATTAACCACAAGCCCTTAATTTGACCGGTTTCAATAGCCGGAAAAATATCGGTCTGAAACAAACCTCGTTTTTTAGGAAAAAATTCTTCATCGATACCCCAGAAATCTGCGATATCTTTTCTGTCCTGCTGTTTTTCCAGTAAGCGATAGCCCGGCAAGCCAGAACACGATGACCATTCACGCGTACCCATGGCATTGCATTGACCGGTAATTGACAGACTGGTGCCACCGGGTTTGCCGATATTACCGGTAATCAGATTCAGGTTATTAATACCAACCACGCCGTCCGAGCCGTGCGTGCTCTGATTAATGCCCATTGTCCAGATCGTCATCGCCGAGCCGGACTTTGCATAAATGCGCGCAACATTGCGAATCGTATCTTCATCAATACCGCAGATGCGCGAGGCAGTAAGCGGGTCATATTCAGCTACCAGCGCAGCAAACTCTTGTGCGCCATCAGTGTGGGCTTCAATATATGCGCGGTCCTCTAGACCTTCATCAAGTATGACGTGCGCTAATGCATTTAGCAGCACAACATCGGTACCCGGGGTAATTGGTAAGTGCATGTCGGCCATTTGTGCAAACATCGTCACCCGCGGATCAATCACAATAACCGGAAACCTGCGTTTTTCCAGTGCCTGTTTTAAACGCCAGTAAATAACCGGGTGCTGCTCCGGCAAGTTAGAACCTATCGCTAACAAACACTCGGTATGCTCAAAGTCATCATAACAACCGGGCGGCCCGTCTGAACCAAAAGAGCGTTTATAGCCGGATACCGCGGAAGCCATACACAGTGTTGTATTGCCGTCATAATTATTGGTACCAATAACACCGCGTGCCAGTTTTCCCAAGGTATAAAACTCTTCTGTCATAATCTGACCGGTAGAGACAATGGCAAACGCATCAGGTCCATGTTGCTGCTGGATACTGCTAATTTCTGCCGCCACTTTATCGAGTGCCGTATCCCAGCTTGCTTCTTTGAAGTCATCAAAATATCGATCTCGCATTAACGGGGTTTTACCGCGCCCGGCACTGCGAAAAAGTTCATGTTCAAAAATCCCTTTTAAACAAAGTTTGCCACGATTCACATCTGCACCACCGACTCCGCGCGATGCGACCGCTTCACCTGCCTTATCCAGACCAACTTCTATTGAGCAGCCGGTAGAACAGTAACCACAAGTGGTGTATTTCCATTCCACGACGCCTTTATCTGCAATCTTTATCGGGTTCTTTTTATTACGACCGAATAACATATTTCTCTCTTCTTATCTGCATGTTCTGGCTTTAAATTATTCATTAGCGCTACAGGCCATGACTTAAAACCGGCGACATTTGACTGATTAACTGTTTGCACAGCCGTCATTAGGTGTCAGTGACAAGAGGATGGTTTCGCCCTGCATTTTTATCGGGAAACTGGCAGCACAACCGCTATCCGGTGCCAGTGCCACACCGTTTTCAAGCCCAATTTTCCAGTCGTGTAACGGACAAGCCACTCTATCACCCAGCACTATCCCTTGTGATAACTGACCGCCTTTGTGTGGGCATTTATCACGTAATGCAAAGACCTTATCTTCTGCTGTTCTGAAGACAGCGATGTCACCCTCCTGACGACGCACAACTCTTGCTCCTGATTTAGGTATATCAATCAATGTTCCTATTTCTATCCAGTCACTCATCATATCTGCTCTTTTTATAATCGATTTAAATTAGCGCTCTAGTTACAAGGCGCTAACACTTTTATCGGCGTGAACTCATGCGCTTCACTGCCTTTGGCGCGCTGCTCCCATGGATCATCCTGCATAAAGCCTTGAGAATAATTAAAGCGTTGCGCAAGTGCTTTTCTCTTTTCAGGGTTATCAATCAGGATTTCTTTTATGTGAGCCAGTCCCATACGTTCAATCCACGGCGCAGTTCGTTCCAAATAATGGGCTTCTTCACGGTATAACTGAATATAAGCTGCGCTGTATTCAAGCACTTCTTCTTCGCTCTGTACGTTGCATAACAAATCTGTTGCACGGACTTTAATACCTCCGTTGCCACCAACATGTATTTCATATCCCGAATCCACACAGACCACTCCGTAATCTTTAATGGTCGCTTCTGCACAGTTTCGCGGACAACCTGACGCTGCCATTTTAAATTTATGCGGCATCCATGAACCCCAGCTCATTTTTTCCAGTTTGATACCCAGAGCTGTCGAGTCCTGTGTTCCAAATCGACACCATTCTTTACCGACACAAGTCTTCACAGTACGCAATGCTTTACCATAGGCATGACCGGAAACCATGCCGGCTTTATTTAAATCACCCCAGATTTCGGGCAGCTGTTCTTTTTTCAACCCGTAAAGCCCGATACGCTGACCACCTGTGACATGCACCGTATCCACATTAAACTTTTCAGCGGCATCTGCTACGGCCCGCAATTCCTGAGGCGTTGTCATACCACCCCACATACGCGGAATAACGGAATAGCTACCGTCACCCTGAATATTGGCATGTGCACGCTCGTTAATGAAACGTGACTGGTTATCATCCAGATCGAGTTCAGGGTATTTGCAGACAAGATAATAATTAAGTGCAGGCCTGCATTTGCTGCAACCATCAGAACTTTTCCAGCCCAGCTTTGACATAACATCATTAATTGATTTGAGTTGCTGGGTTTCTATTGCATGACGTACATCATCATGTGTTTTATCAGTACAGCCACAAATCGGTTTTAAATGTGGAGCCGTTGAATAATCGCCACCCAGAGTATGTGACATTAACGATTCAACCAGTCCGGTACACGAACCACAGGAGCCGGACGCTTTTGTGTGGGCGCGGACTTCATCAAGTGTGAATATTTTATTAATAGTAATAGCATTAATAATGTCGCCTTTGCTGACACCATTACAACCGCAGATTTCTGCCTGATCTGACATCGCGGCAACGCGTCCTGCGCCGGATGACATTGCATCACCATGGCCGGAATCACCGAGATGCGACTGACCGAACAATAAATTCTGGCGGATTTCCGAAATATCGGTTTGATCTCGCATAAGATCAAAATACCAGCTGCCATCGATCGTATCGCCATACATAACCGCGCCAAGAATTTTATTATCTTTAACTATTATTTTACGGTAAACACCACGCGCCTTATCCTGAAACACAAGTTCATCGGTTGTTTCATCACCGCTAAAATCACCTGCCGAAAATAAATCAATACCGGTCACTTTGAGTTTTGTTGAAGTCATAGTTCCCTTATAAATTCCGATACCCATTTGTGCCAGATGATTAGCGCAGACTTTTGCCATTTCAAATAAAGGCGCAACCAGACCATAAGCAACACCACGGTGCTGAGCACATTCGCCGACACTATAAACAGCAGGATCATAGGTTTGCAGGGTATCGTTAACCACGATGCCACGCTCACAATGAATCCCGGCCTGCTTAGCCAGTTTTATATTGGGCTTGATACCAACTGCCATCACGACCAGGTCTGCATAGATTTCCGAACCGTCTTTAAAACGGACTTTTTCGACACACTCCTTACCAATAATGGCTTCGGTTGAAGCCTCCATTAAAAAGTGCAAACCGCGTTCTTCTAAAGATTCTTTAAGCATTGCAGCAGCAGCAGCGTCCATCTGACGTTCCATCAGTTTATCCATCAGATGCACTACGGTCACGCTCATTCCCTGCTGCATCAAACCGTTAGCCGCTTCAAGCCCAAGCAGCCCGCCACCGATCACAACGGCGTGCTTATGTTGTTTTGCAGCAGCCATCATCACGTCAACATCGTTAATGTCGCGAAATGAAACTACGCCTTGCAGATCGTTTCCCGGAACCGGAATAATAAAAGGCTCAGAACCGGTTGCAATCAGCAGCCGATCATAGGCCTCTTCAGTGCCGTCTGCGGCAATCACTTTACGATTAACCCGGTCTATTGATGTGACCTCTTTGCCTTTATGTAAGGTAATTTTGTTGTCGATATACCACTGCTCATCGTTGAGCATAATATCATCTATTGTTTTATCACCCGCCAGCACAGGTGAAAGCATAATCCGGTTATAGTTACCGTAAGGCTCGGCACCAAATACCGTGATATCGTAGCGTTCCGGATCGAGCTTTAATAACTCTTCAACAGTACGAATACCGGCCATACCGTTACCTATTACTACAAACTTTTCTTTCATTTTTTATTACCTGTTTTATTCTTTATTTATCATCGTTATTTAGAATTAATTAAGCAGCTTCTTCAGGTTTTCTCTGCCGCTCGTATAAAAACTTCAGTACCTGTGCGCGGATATGGTTATACGATTTATTATCTGCCAGCTCGACTCGGTTACGAGGTCTTGGCAAATCGACATCAAGAATTTCACCAATACTGGCGGCCGGACCATTTGTCATCATTACAATACGATCTGACAACAACACCGCTTCATCAACATCATGGGTAATCATAATGACGGTATTGTTTAGACGTGACTGAATCTCAATCAGAGAATCCTGCATATGGGCACGCGTCAACGCATCCAGCGCACCAAATGGCTCATCCATCAACAAAACTTTTGGTTCCATCGCCAGTGCCCGTGCAATTCCAACCCGCTGTTTCATGCCACCGGATATTTCACTGGGCTTTTTGTGCATGGCATGGTCCATCTGTACCAGACTCAGGTTATGTTCAATCCACTGTTTCATTTCAGCTTTTGTTTTTTTACCGCTAAACACTTGTTTAACCGCCAGCTCTACATTTTCGTAAGCGCTTAACCATGGCAACAGTGAATGATTCTGGAACACCACAGCCCTGTCAGGACCGGGCTCATCGACTTCCCGGCCGTCTAAAATTACGCCTCCGCTGGTGGCCTGATACAAGCCGGCAACTATATTAAGCACGGTGGATTTACCACAGCCGGAATGTCCAATCAGCGATACAAACTCACCTTCTTTAATACTCAGATCAACGTTATCTAATGCCTTAAAAGGACCGCCTGGTGTCGCAAACTCTATTGATACATGGCTAATCTCTAACTGCTTTTTATTCATCATTCTTCACACCCTTAAACCTTATTAGCTAAGCGTCTTAACGCAGAACTGCATTTTTATCCCAGCTGACACGACGTTGTAACATCAGCATGGCAAGATCGAGCGCAAAACCAATCAAACCTATCGCAAATACGGCAACCATAATGCGCGCCATTGAATTTGAGCTGCCGTTCTGAAACTCATCCCAGACAAACTTTCCGAGTCCTGGATTTTGTGCCAGCATTTCCGCTGCAATCAGCACCATCCAGCCGATCCCTAATGAAACCCGTAAACCGGCAAACATCATAGGAATCGACGAAGGAATAACAATTTTCGTAATATGCGTCATCCAGTTCAGTCTGAGCACATGACTCACATTCAGCAGATCTTTATCTATTGAAGAAACCCCAACGGTGGTATTAATAATGGTCGGCCACAAACTACACAATGTGACCGTTATTGCCGAGGTGATAAATGATTTTGAGAAGGCAGGGTCATCCGTCACATACAAGGCACTGACGATCATGGTTACAATCGGCAGCCACGCCAGCGGCGATACAGGTTTGAAAATCTGAATTAACGGATTTAAGGCTTTATATATTGTTTCATTCAGACCGCTAATTATCCCGACCGGGATTGCTATCAGCGAAGCAATAAAAAAACCGACCAAAACAGTAAACACACTGGTAGCTATCTGATCAATAAAGGTTGGCTTACCGGTATAACTGAGTATTTTTACTTTTGCGTCAGGATTTTTCGCCAGTTTTCTGGCATTTCTTTGTTCCTGTCTCTGATAGAAAGCCGCTTCTTTTACCCGCTCTTCCCGGTGCTCGCTGTAAAGTGTTTTTGCCTGCTCCCATACTTGCACAGGACCTGGAACCTGACCTAGTGAGGTTTGTATTTGTGCCGCACCTGCTGCCCACAACGCCAGAAATACAGTTAAGGCAATCAGCGGTACAGCCAATGAATTAACAGCTTTTTTAAATATATCTAACCACTTTATTTCAGTAAACTTTGGCAACAGTGACAGCTTAATCGTCACTGTATTTTTAAAGTTACTGAACACTTCTGTATTCACCATTTGCTACCTCTTGTTTCTTTACTTGTTCCAAATCCCTCACGCCACTGCATCAGGGATGGCTATCGCTACAGCTTGTCTTTTCCTTTTAATCCGATATTAAATTTATTCAGGTAAGCATTTGGTTTTGTACCGTCGTAAGTAATATTGTCAATAAAGTGTTTTTGTGGTTTACGAAAGCCTTTTTCTGATGAAAAATCAGGAAAGTCTTTCGCATTAACCTTGCCTTCTTTTATCAGCTCTTTTGCGGCAACTGCGTAGATATCAGGGCGATAAACTTTTTTTGCAATATCCTTATACCAGCTGTCAGGCTTTTGCTCGGCAATCTGACCCCAGCGACGCATCTGGGTTAAGTACCAGATAGCATCTGAGTAATACGGGTAAGTAGCATTATGTCGAAAGAAAACATTGAAATCGGGAACCTGTCGTTTATCACCTTTTTCGTATTCAAAGGTTCCGGTCATTGAATTTGCAATCACGTCATAGTCTGCGCCGACATATTGCGACTTTGCCAAAATTTTCACAGCTTCTGGCCGGTTCGAATTATTATTTTCATCCAGCCATTGGGCTGCACGAATCATCGCTTTAACAACACGGATATGGGTGTTTGGATATTTATCTGCCCAGCCTTTACTGACACCAAAGACTTTCTCAGGATTGTCTTTCCAGATTTCATAATCTGTCACCACAGGAACACCAATACCTTTGAATACAGCCTGTTGATTCCATGGCTCACCAACACAATAACCATCGATTGTTCCTGCTTCCATAGTGGAAGGCATTTGCGGAGGCGGCGTTACCGATAACAGGGTATCTGCTTTAATAGTACCGCTGGTGTCGCCTTTATGTGGTGCATAAAAGCCCGGATTAATACCACCTGCTGCTAACCAGTAACGCAATTCATAATTGTGAGTTGATACAGGAAATACCATACCCATTTTAAACGGCTTACCTTCTGACTTATATTTTTCTATAACCGGCTTCAGTGCATCGGCTTTAATAGGGTGTACCGGTTTGCCATTTTTTACCGGTATATGTTTTTTCATTTCCCCCCATACTTTATTTGATACTGTAATCGCATTACCGTTCAGGTCCATACTAAACGCCGTCACAATATGTGACTGTGTTCCAAACCCAATCGTTGCCCCTAATGGCTGACCCGCCAGCATATGTGCGCCATCAAGCTCACCGTCGATGACACGATCAAGTAATACTTTCCAGTTAGCCTGTGCCTCTAGCGTCACGTACAATCCTTCATCTTCAAAAAAACCTTTTTCGGCTGCAATTGCCAGTGGTGCCATGTCCGTCAGTTTTATAAAACCGAATTTTAATTCTTCTTTTTCTGGCTCAGCTGTTTCAGCCAGCAAACTAGCTGACACAATTGACAACAATGTTCCTATAAGAAACAAGCCACCGATTGAACAAAGCTTTTGTTTGAATAAACCGTCTTTTATACTTGTCTTCATTACACCTGCGCTCATTTCAGTCTCCCAAAAAAAAGGCGTCCATCCCGTAGTGAAAAATACACTATCAAGATGGACGCCGTTGTCCCGTTATTAAATTAAATTTAGTTCAATTAAATTTTTTACATGACCGCCATTGGTCATTACACACAGGTGATGTAGCAGCATTTGTGCCACAAACAGAAAACCTTCCTCAAGACACTGATATAATTGAACTTAATACTGAAACACTGTTTGAACAAAGAGCAATGAACTGATCTGATGCGCACTTAATAAGGGCAAAAAAACCTAACACCTGTAGTAAACGCACCAATATACAACACACCGTATTGGATTATCTGAAATCAAAGATTTGATTATCGAAAAAGAGATCGGATGACATGACTTGTTTTCCCTGTTGTGAATCGATCTGCCACTGTTTTGTATGCGCTCCTTCTGTTTTCTGACTGCTAAGCGGCCAATCCAGACCCATTTCTGTCATCACCTGACGATACAACTCATCCCAGTAGACAGCCTCAATCACGGTTTTTATGTTTACGGACTCCGCCACATCACCCCAGCGCTGCATTTGTGACATATACCAGGCAGCCTGTGAGTGCCACGGAAACGAGGCGTTATACTGATAAAACAGATTAAAGTCATCCAGCTTCTCTGCCATTGAATCAGCATGGTACTTATATTCTCCGCCTAACGGTGCGGCAATAATTTCAGATGCCACATTGGTATAGGCTTCAGCCGCTAGTATCACTGCTGTTTCCAGTCGGTTTTCTTTTTTATCAATCCATTGTGCCGCTTCTATCAACGCTTTCATTAAAGCTTTATGCGTATTAGGATACTGCAGCGCCCACTCCTGATTAACCCCGAGAACTTTTTCAGCGGCATTGTTCCATATTTCATAACTACTAATCAGCGCATGGCCGATACCGGCATTAATGGCGAACTGATTCCATGGTTCACCGGCACAAAAACCATCGATACTATTCGCCTGCAGATTTTCTACCATTTGTTGCGGTGGAATAACACAAAGATTTACATCGCGATCAGGATCAATAGCGGCCGATGCCAGCCAGTAGCGAAGGAAATAATTATGTGTCGAATAAGGAAAAACATGAGCAAAGCTCAGCACAGCCTTACCCTGTTGTTTTCTGATTTCAATTAGCTGCTTAAGTGTTTCAGCTGAAACCGGACGCTGCTTATCAAAGTCAGGATTTATATCCTGTAATTGCTTATACAGATCTGAAGACAGGGTTATGGCATTACCATTAACACCAAGAACCAGTGCTGTCACAGTTTGTTTTCTCACGCCACCGATGCCGAGACTGCTGGCAATTGGCATGGTTGCCAGCATCTGTGCTGCATCAAGCATCCCGTAGGCAAGTTTATCGCGTATATTAGCCCATGATGGCTCTTTGGATAAATTAACGTTTAATCCATATTGACTAAAAAATCCTTTCTCTTTTGCAACTGCAAGACAGGCACTGTCAGTTAAAGGAACAAAGCCAATATTTAGCTCTGTTTTTTCCAGAGGCTGCTGAGAACTACTTTTATTTTTTCCTGACATAATTCATTCTTCTGTTTTAATTCTTTAAAGCACCTGTTATCGATATAATTTGCTCTGCAACTTCAACAATGCGTTTATTATTTTCCATTGCAAGCGTTCTTATGGTTTTATATGCCTCGTTTTCATTACATTGTCGCTGCGTCATCACAATACCTTTCGCCTTCTCCATAATCTTTCTTTCTTCAAGCGTATCGCGTGTTTTCTGCAGTTCGTTACGCAGTGCCTGAAATTCACGAAAACGCGCAATAGCAACATCCATAATGGGCTTGATGCGGCTTTCATTAAAGCCATCAACAACATAAGCACTTACACCGGCATTAATCGCTTCACCTATCATGCTGTCATCAGCGTCATTGGTAAACATGACGATAGGCCTCGGATTATGCTGGGTGACAATACGCATGGACTCAAGTGAATCACGATTCGGAGACTCCAGATCTACAATAATCACATCCGGCTGAACTTTTTCAATATGCATCAATAGATTGTCATGCGAACTTAAGATAGCAACAACCTCATAGCCGGCATCTTCAAGCGCTCGCTGAAGAATAATCGAGCGACCAGCATCATCATCCACAATTGTTACAGTCAATTTAACCATCGAGAAAATTTTCAGCGGCTAAAACGACTTCAGGTAAATAGAAAATATACATAGCAGGATAATATCGCAACAGCGACAGAAATACATGGTTAGATAACGTCAATTTAATAAAACCCGAAACTTACTCATTGATTGACAAAGACAACAATAAAAACGCACCATTTGTGTGCGCGACACTTCGATTATAATGAAATCAAACTTCACTGCATTAAAGTACTGCTTATTACAAATATGCGGAATTGATTAAAGTCATCTTAGTGGATAGGAGTGCAGCGACAGACTGCTACTGCAAACAGGACGATGATTGAAGATCGGATAAATCCGCAGCAGCACACATAGCTTTTTTAATAGCGTGCTTAAGCGGTCATTAGCCATTGTTCAGGCTAGGCCGCCACAGATAATATCTGAAGCGCTTAGCTGGGTTAATTTATTCGGTTGCTTTTATTTCTGATTGCACCAGCTGTCGCAGCTGCTGGTAACCGAACTCGATCAGCGGTTTGCCATTAACAAAAAATCCAGGAGTCTTTCTGACATTCAGTTGCTGCGCATCCTGTAAATCCTGCTGCACACGCCTGGCTACCTCGGGACTCTGCATATCTGTGTTCAAGCGTTCCATATCCAGACCTAAAACACCAAGCTGTAACCAGAATTGTTCAGGTCTGGCTGTGTGATGTTCTATCCATGCCTGCTGTGTCGTATATGCCCGCTCCAGTGTCTGCCAGAACTTACCCTGTAAACGTGCCGCTTCAAAAATGCTGACGATTACATCTGAATTCGGGTGCAAAGGCAGGTAACGTAAAACCAGATTGATTTTTCCCGGATGCTCGCTCATCAGCTGTTTTACCAGCGGATAAAAGGCGCTGCAGGTTCCGCAGGCCGGATCAAAAAACTCAACGATAGTTACCTTGGCCTCTTTATTACCTAATGTCGGTGAATAATCACGGACTAAAACTGATGCATTTTTCTGTGCATTTTCACCGGCTTGATCTGCTTTTTCCTGTTTATAAACATAACTGGCTACAGCAAAAACAGACAGTAGCACAAGCAGTGCTGTAATAATGATCGATAGTTTTTTCATGACAGTGTTTTTTTCCGATAGATAATCAGCAATAAAATAATTGCCGTGTAAGACAATATGGACAGCATAGGTATGGTGATAAAGCCCAATAATTCAAGATCAATTTTTGCACAGGATACATCTTCGCTACAAGGCTGTAGACTCTCGGGTATATATCCTGAATAAACGAGGTAATGATAGACGGCAAAACACCAGCCAATAATCGCTAGTGGAAATGCATATCTGAATACCGTGCGGTCAGTCGGCCACATAGCGGACAGAAAAACAATTACCAGCGGGTACATAAATATGCGCTGATACCAGCAAAGCACACAGGGCTTCAAGCCCATTACCTCGCTAAAGAACAGACTGCCCAGCGTCGCTATCGTGGCTATTAGCCAGCAAATGAAAATCAACAGCCACTGATTATTAAGCAGCGCTGCAGATTGTTTGTTAGGAGAATCACTCATAAGCAGAGTTTATTAGAAACAACCAAGTATAGGAAGCCTATATCGTATGCTGTGGCAAATTGTCTTGTTCGGCTATTTGCCTGATCAATACACCACAGCCTTGTTTCGCCCTGATTGTTTTGCTTTTAATAATGCCTGATCGGCATCATAAATCAGTTCATCAATATCCTGTTGCCCGTTGAGTTCAGCCAAGCCCAGACTAATGGTGATGGTTAAATTTATTTCATCAATAGAAAACGGCTCTCTTCCAATCGAGTCACGTATTCTGTCGGCCAACAGGCTTGCGTCAGCAATATTGATATCCGGCAAAACCAGCAGGATTTCTTCCCCACCCCAGCGCACCGCCATATCGTTTTGTCGTAACTGCTGTTTAATCCGTTTTGCTATTAATTGTAATGCCTGATCACCTATCAGATGCCCATAGCTGTCATTAATGGATTTAAACTTATCGACGTCCAGCATGATGACACACAGATTTTTATCCTGCTCTAAAATATCCGGCATGATCGAGGCTATGCTTTGATTAAATGAACGCCGATTATCAAGGCTTGTAAGCGGATCAACACAAGCTAGCTTCTCAGACTTGAGTCGCAATAGCTCTCTCATTTTCATGTTTTTAGTCAGTGCCAGCGCCAGAATAGCAGCCTCTAAGGTCACCCCAATTTCTGCGCTGTGGAAATACACACGGGTATATGGAAGCACACCGACAACAGTAAGGTCTGAAATAATGACACCCGCCATACCACAGATAAGCGCAATAAAAAAATATCTGCCTTCTTTAATTTGATTGATAAAGACAAATCCAAGAGCCAATAATATCAAAGCAGATACCGCAAGATAAGAATAGGCAACAAGACCAACCAACAACTGATCGTTATAAAAAAGTGCCAGTGAAATAACGACCAAACCTAAAACCTGATAGACTTTTATTGCCTTTGCCACTTTAGGTCTGGCGCTGTCAATTTCCAAGAAGCTGCGACCAAAGGACAAAAACAACACACTGTAAACAACCAAAAATGCGAGCACTGCAAAGTTTTGTATCTCAGCAGAACCTGACCAGAACCAGTATATGCCGTGGCCTGTATAGCCCACATTAATAAATACAAAACTGGCTACGGCAAGCGAATAATACAAATACACTCTATTGCCGAGAATTTGATAAAACATCAGGTTAATTAAAACCAGAGAAAATAAAAAACCGTATATCAGGCCGTAATACAGATATGTGCCGGAGAACCTATCGAGCTTTTCCTGCTGCTGAATCAGGCTGATCGGGAAAATAATAGAATCGACGGTTTCTGCTCTTATATAGACATTATTTATACCCGGTGTAAATTCAAGATCAAAAGCTATACCAATACCGGGAACTGTATACGGAGCACCGTCAACCCGGTCACCGGCATTCAACACAACCAGCTGCTTGTGACTATTTTCAAAATACAAGTCAATATAATCCACCCAGCTAACGGCAGTCACCAGAAGCTGCGTTGAAACTATATCTGAGTGATTTTCTACCTGAAAATGCAGCCAAACCGGTTTCGAGTTAATGCCGAAGGTGAGGTTTTTAAGCGCTGTACTTTTCATATCTCCGGCTAGAAGATGCTTTTTGAGCTGCTCAAGCTGCAGTGTTTTATCACTCTCAAGCAGGTAGTGAACCACATCAGATTTTATCTCAACGCTCGCGGATGCAAATGAAACGAAGGCTAAGGAGATAATTAAACAATATATAAGTCGTTGCAGCATCGAATTATTTGGGCTCATGTTCACTTTAATTCACTATTCATATTATAGTAATTAAAATTTAATAGTGCTGGCATTTTATCTGTAGCAGACTGCCATATAACAGTCTGGAGCTGATAATAATGCTTAATTCCTACTGCAAGAGATCTCTAACCATAGCCGCCAACAATGTCAGTCCAGCAGATTATGAGATACTGGCTTTCTATAAACCTGAAAACAGAAACAGTAACGGCCAGTGTGACGCATATTTTCTCTTTTGAAATGTTGCATCAATTAATATCTATCCGATGCGCGTGTACTTCCCGTTTATCTTTGGGGGGCAGCTGCTTGTAGTCAAAGCTGTAAATGGCACTCAGGTAGTGGGCCGGGTTATTGGGCACCGGAAAGGAAAAACCTTCAAACGCCATTGTTGTCAGCGGAAAAATGGCTTCACTATCAAACCAAGCCGCGACATCCGGCATTTCGCCTGAGTAAATAACTTTAGACGCCTTCACGCTCCAGCCTAGGTGTTTTTGTTTTAGAGAGGCTACTAATTCAGCTCTCTTTAACGGCTCGTCTTTGCCATCCGGGGTATGCAGACTGACTGGAGACAGCTCTCTGATAGCTTTAAACGTGTTCTCATAATATTGTTTATTTTCCGCTGTATTTTCTATTGTCAACATCGGGAAAATATCGACAAACACACCCTGATGGTAGTTTACCAACTGGTCTTTTTCATGTAACTCGACAATACGGGCTTTGTTGGAACGTAATTTGATGTAATCAAATTTAAAATACGGATCAGTTTCCGAGGTCTGAAGAAATATTGAATCAGGCAGCTCGTCCTGAGCAATTTGCAAAAACTGATGGTAGTCCTCCAGTGGCATGGACAAGTCAATATCATCATCCCAGGGTATAAAACCCTGATGACGTACTGCACCTAATAATGTGCCTGAATCGAGCCAGTATTGTAAGCGATGTTTTTTACACAAAGCATCAAACTCGATCAGCATATCGAGCATTATCAGCTGTGCTTTGCGCAACACCTTAGGCTCTACCATCAGCTTCTGGCAATACCATAATAATCATGCAGCGCATCAATCAGAATGTCTGTATATTCTTTGGTCATTTCTCCCATATGCGAAACCCTAAAAACAATATCGCGCTCCGCACCACCATTCGGGCATACCATCACTTTATATTTTTCTTCCAGATCATTAACGATATCCATAGCCGACTTGCCGTCTGTGGGCGTCAATGTGGTCATCGCATTAGGCATGAAAGCCGTGTATTCTTTTAATGGCAGCGCTTTGATACTGGCGCGAAAATAGTCAGCGATTGTTTTTGCATTTTCAATACTTTGAGCAACACCACCGCGTTTGCTTATCTGCTTAAGCCGGGCCTGCAACTGCAACATGATCGTCACCGCTGGTGTGTATGGTGTCTGTCCTCTTTCGCCATTTCTTAAATAATCTTTAAAATTAAAATACAGAGAATTAATGTCCAGCAGTTTTTCAATTGCCTTGGGAGCCAGTATCACCATTGTCAGCCCCGGCGGTAAAGCCAAACCTTTTTGAGAACTGGCAATAACCACATCGATATTCGACTGCTGCATATTCAGCGAATCAGTTACCATCATGGATATTGCATCCACTATGTATAGCATGTCATTTTTTTCTGCATACTCGCCCATCGCATCCAGATTATAAAGATGACCGACTGATGTTTCGTGTGCATTGACAACTAACGCTGTATAAGCCTCGTCCGGGGCCATTTTTTCAATCTCACTCAGATCGGTATTTTTTACCCCGAAGTCCGTATGCGGCACGGCATGTGTCGCACAAATATCCACGAAGCGCGCTCCAAATCCGCCACCGTTAACCACTAATGCATTGTCATCTTTACCGAGCAGATTCATCACCGCCGATTCCATACCAGCGGTACCTGACGCCGTCAAGAAAACAACTTTCGAGCCTTCAGGTGCACTGACCATTTCCAGCAGCCCTGTTTCGCAATCGAAACAGACATCCGAAAATGCAGCGTTTCTGAAGTAAGGCGTTTGCTTCGCACCCAGCTGCAATATTTCATCGGACATTTTTACTGGACCCGGTGTGAAAATGGCATAATCTTCATAAATCATTTTTAAGTTTTTCCTGTTCTTTCAGTTTTCTTTCATTATATTCTAACAACACCCTGTTAATCCGAATCATATCTTTGGGCTTTAACATATTGGATTTGCGCTCACCTCTTTGAATCAGCGAAGCAAATTCCGCAATCATATAGCGCAAGCCGCAGCCATCAAATTCGTATTTGTAGGTATGGCTTTTTCTCTCGTCCTCAAAACGCACATGGAATTGTTTTGTCAGCCACCAGGGCGCAGGAATATAGACATAACCTTTACTGCCAGAAATAACCGCATCACCTTCTGACTTTATACCTGTTGCGACATTGGAAATTCCAATAGCACCGCCTTTATGTTTGCTGATAATAAGATTAGAGACATCATAACCTTCAGTCCCCTGATCGAAAAAAGTAATATCTTTACTTTCACCTAAAACCTTATTAACCAGTAACGATGGGTAAGAGGATAAAATATTAGTTGCACCCTGTGCCATAAAGGTATCGGGATAATCTTTTTCCTTATAAAGTGAAGTACGGGTTGCCCTCACTTCTTTAATATCGCCAATAATGCCTTTATCTAACTCAGTCAACAACTGATTAAAGGCCGGTAAAAAAGCGGTTTTAAGCGCTGAAAGTAATAATACTTTTTCTTTTTTAGCCAAAGAAAGTAACTCAATTAGTTCACTTTTATGCAGCGCAAGAGGGTTTTCACACAGAACATGTTTTTTGGCCAGCAATGCTTTTTTAATCAGTGTGTAATGTTCTTCCAGGGCTGTATCAATATAGACAGCAACAATACTGGTGTCTAAAAACTCATCATAATTATCATGGCCATATCGAATACTTTTAGATTGCTGAGAAAACTTCTTTAAGGCAGGCAAGTCAGGCGAAAATATCCGGTTAATTTTAAGGTTAGGCACATGCGCAGCCTCATCAATAAAGGCTGTTGTATCACGTCCAAGGCCAACAATACCTAATTTGATGACATCAAAATTATCTCTTCTCAACTCAGTGCTGGAAATACCTTTTGTACGTGGCAGGTACTCTACGTGAGTGTATTCATTCAGGTAGTCGAATGTACCTTCCCAGTCGTCACCAATAGCAAAAATATCGACATTATATTTAACCATGTCTTTGGCTTTTTGATTCTTATGTTTTTCAATGATGACTTTATCGACAAAATCCAACGCCTCGATAGCCTGTCTGCGTTTATCAGTATCCTCAATAACATTCAATTTGCCGCGAGAGCGATCATAATTTTCATCCGTCACCCCCACTATAAGGTAGTCACCCAGTGCTTTGGCGCGCTTTAATAGCCGCAGATGACCCTGATGAAACATATCAAATGTGCCATATGTGATAATTGTTTTTTTAGTATTGATAGCTTACCTCTTTTATCCGCAAATTTTCTGCCCGCTATGATACAGCAATCGAGGCTGCATTAAAAATGCACCTAAACTTCTGTTTTTTACCTCATTAGTCGAGCTTAGCTGATTATTTCTTGATGCAAGCTAATTTTTCGTCCTTATTTCAGTATCTGAATGCGCTGAAAAAATTGGTAATACAAAAACACCGCAACACTATCGATGACAAAAAAATGATAAATAACAACTTTTATTTTTTCTCCAGCCAAGCCAGCGTCAGAAAATATTTTAACAGACGGTACATGACAAATAAAAAACCAATGGGAAAAAGAATGGTCTGAAAGATAAACACCACAATCAGGTTAATCACATGCCCGGTCGCCTCAGATGCCGCCGTTTTATATCGCTCAATACGCGCATCGATATCAATTGCAGCAGCGGCACTGCCATATAGCTGTTTGATTTTTTCAATAACACTGCTGTCTGTTACCTGACTGATATCAGGTTTAACATTTTGATTGATCTCGCTCACTTTCTCAGTCGTGCGCTCCAACTGCAATGTGGCTTCAACATATTGTTCTGATAAAAATTGCTGATAAATAAACTCACTGCCAATCGCAATCATTGGCACTGAAAAGCGTAAAAAAACCAGCACTAACATGACTTTAAATAACAGCGGTCGCCAGCGACTTTGTAACAATGGCTGAAACCAGTATGACGCTGCAGCCAGCAGCAACAAGAGCATCACCGAATAAGAAAACAGCGGCCACTGACTTATCGTCAACAGAATTTTCTGCACCCCGACAGAGGCCGTACTCGCCAGCATTATCCATGAGAACTGTTCAATCACATCATTGACCGGATCAAGAATCTGCCCCGGTGTAAAGTTCACACCAATACCCGCCGGTTGCAAAGCCACTTCGGTACCCTGCGCAACCGAGATCACACCATTCAGTCCCTTGGCAATCCCGAATGCAATCAGCGCGCGCTTAAATGTTGCCTCGGTGTATTCTGTCCCCTTGCTGTCAAGCCAGCCTCCCATAACGGTGATAACAAGCGCCAGCAAGAAAACGCAGACAATGATTTTTTTCGTATTTTTATTATTCATTTTTTAATAATAGACCATCACGCCACATTGAGATAAGAAGCACTTACACGCTGTAAAATTACAGTTAAATGTATTTATTAGATCAGCAACTCACCGATAACTCTTATACCCGGCTTATACCAGCACAATCAGAACCAACACCGCAGATAGCTGTCTTTCTTTTAACGTTTCAATGCCACTATATTAATGACTCTATCTCCGCGTGCTTCCAGCCGATTAAATATGGCTCCAGCAACCAGTAGCGACCGTCTTTTTTCACATAGCTTATTTTTCTTGAAAAATTATTCAGCCATTTCTCATTTGAATAATTTTGCTCAGCAATAAATAATGTATTGGTTTTATTATCTGCGGCGACAACAACCGCAACATGACCGGTACCTAGCAATGCCTTTGCATATATCAGCAGATCACCTTTAACCGGCGCACGGGCAGAGCCATTCAGCAGCGCAGTAAGTTTGATTTCTTTATTGTCTTTAACCCGGCTGTAATGATCAATTTTATCCCAGATGTCTATCGCGTAATCGACATCTCCGTAGATCACTCCATAATTGATCAGCAACCATCTTCTGGCAAATTCCACACACTGCCATTTCACACCGGTATAGGTTCCCTGATAGCGTTCGGCCTCAAAAACAACGCAGTCATTATTACAGTTAGAATAGGCCACCACACCATTTCTAGTCGTGCCTAAATGAGTGCCGTAATCATTAACGCAGTCTCTGTCACAGGCATCGCGATTTTCTGCTGCGTAGCTAAGCTGAAAATAGCTCTGTGCTGAAAACAACAATATTATAATTAATATCGTGAATATATTTTTAATCTGCATAACATAATCCCTTATTTTCATAGCGATTAGTACGACTATAAGCATTGAAGCTAATTAACAGACTCAGAAATAAATAAAAATTTTCGTTAAAAACCCACGACAACATCGCACTACTAAAAAATAAAACTTGATATTTTTCAAACCTCTGATAGCGGAGCATTAACCGACTAAACATTATTATTTAGCCTGTAGTTATATATGATTATACACACGCAGCCGCTTATCATTTTCTAAAAATGTCAGCATTATTATCAAGCATAATTTTCTTTTACGACTAATATCTTCCATACAAAGTATTAATTCCACTAATAGGTGACTTAATGTCAAACCGTATAATTCGAATCCTTTTCTCAGCACTGGCGTCTTTGCTGCTAGCCTCTTGTGTGGCCCCAGCAAACGATACAGTAGCACCGGTTATTACTTTAAATGGTGCAAGCACGGTCACCATCAATCAGGGGGATTCCTATGTAGATGCTGGCGCCACGGCCAGTGATAATATCGATTTCTTTGTTTCCGTTGTAAGCACCGGTTCAGTCGATATCAACACGGCTGGCACGTACAGCATTACCTATAGCGCAACGGATTCGTCAAATAATACCGCAACAGTCACAAGAACAGTGCACGTTAACGACACTACCGCACCGGTTATTACTTTAAATGATGCAGCCGCAATAACGTTCACTAAAGGCGACTCTTATCTAGAGCCTGGTGCAACCGCAGTCGATAATGTTGATGCTAACGTTTCGGTTGTCATCAGTGGCGCTGTTGATACCAGTACTGCTGGCACTTACACCCTGACCTATACGGCTACAGACACAGCAGGCAATACATCATCAGTAACAAGAACCGTAACCGTAACCCTTAATGATTCAACAGCACCGCTTATTAGCTTAAACGGCGCTGCTACGATAACACTGCTTCAAGGCGGTTCTTATACAGAAGCTGGCGCAACTGCAGTTGATAATATTGATGGTACTGTTGCAGTCGCGATAGCAGGTTCAGTCAATACCGCTACAGCCGGCACTTACATCATCAGCTACAGCGCAACCGATGCCGCTGGCAATACCTCATCAATCACCAGAACAGTAACAGTCTCTGACACCACAGCACCGCAGATTACCTTAAATGGTGCTGCTACAATCACACTCGCTCAAGGCGCTAGCTATAATGAGCTTGGCGCAACCGCAGTCGATAATCTTGATGGCCAAATTTCGGTAGCGATAAGTGGCTCAGCCAACACCAGCACGGCCGGTACTTACACCATTACCTATACGGCTACAGATGCGGCGGGTAATACAGCCTCGCGCACTAGAACAGTCATCGTTGCTGACACCACAGCACCTGTGATTACATTAAATGGTGCTGCGTCGATCACTCTTACTCAAGGCACCGCCTATAGCGAGCAAGGTGCAACAGCGACCGACAACTTTGACGGCTCCGTTACAGTAGTCATTAGCGGCTCTGTTAATATCAACACCGTTGGCACTTATACCATTACCTATACCGCAACCGATGCGGCGGGAAATAGCTCGAGCTTAACCAGAACTGTGACCGTGACTGACGTCACGCCACCGGTTATTACCTTAAATGGTGCAGCGACAATAACACTGGCTCAGGGTGATGCTTATAACGAGCAAGGTGCAACCGCAACTGATAACGTTGATGGCTCGGTCTCAGTAGTTATTACCGGCTCTGTCAATACCAGCACGGCTGGCACTTACACCATCACCTATACTGCAACCGATGCTGCAGGCAACACGGCAACAGCAACAAGAACGGTAACTGTTACTGACACCACAGCGCCGGTTATTACTTTAAATGGTGCTGCGTCGATCACTCTGACTCAAGGTGCCACCTATAGCGAGCAAGGTGCAACAGCCACTGATAACCTTGATGGCAGTATCAGCGTCGTCATCACTGGTACTGTCGATACCGCCACCGTTGGCACTTATACACTGACTTACACCGCAACTGATGCAGCGGGCAATTCTGCCTCGGTAAGCAGAAGCGTGACAATCACAGCGACGGTTCAAAGCTATAGCGTCAGCGGCACCGTGGCGGCCGATATCTATACCTACAGTGACAGTGATATTAACGATAGCTTTGCGCCTGCAAGCTATCACATTAGTAACAGTGAACCGAATAACGCACAACTGATTGGTAATCCTGCCAAGGTGGGCGGATATGCTAACGCCCCAGGTGCTGGTGCTGTCGGTGCAAACTATGTGACTGCAGATTTATATGACATCTACCGCATCACACTCAGTGCTGGTGATAGTGTCACCCTCTATACATCCGATACAGCTGCCGGTGCCTTCTCTTTGTATCTGGATGACCCTGCCTTTCCTGGGTATGCAGAGGCATGGTCTGAAACTGGCGCCGCCGTTCAAACCGTGTCCGCTCCTACCAGTAAAGACTATCTTGTTTGGGTTAGTGTCAATTACGGATACGGAAATTATCTGCTAACCGTTGGTAATATCTCAGGTGCTTCTGTTAACCAGCAGGCAATGACAACTGACAATTTCGTACCCGGCGAACTACTGGTCACTTACAAATCTGATAGCAGCACAAATCCGGCTGCAAAACATCTGCAAAATAACATCGGCATGCAGATGAAATCCAGAATCGGTACTCGCACTTCGCTGATGGACTTTAGTCAGCAACGCGACAAGGTGATGCAAAACCTGAATATCAAGAAAACAATTTCAGCCATCAGAAACCCTCAGATACCTGTATTGCCAAGCACTGTAGACCCTGCTGTTGAACAGAGCAAACGAGAAACCCTGCAGGTTATGCAAGCCTTGCGTGAACGCAGCGATATTGAAAGCGTCGACCTGAACTATATCCGTAAACTCGAAGCACTACCGGATAGCAATGCACTCTATAGCAGCTTGTGGCATTACGATACGATTAATATGCCTCAGGTCTGGAACGGCAGCACGATTACCGGTAATGGCACTATTGTTGCCGTCATCGATACCGGTAATCGCTTAGGTCACCCAGATATGGCCGGACAATTTGTTGCAGGCTACGACTTTATCTCGGACCCGACTATGGCTCGTGACGGTGATGGTATTGATGCCAACCCAGAAGATCCGGGTGATAACCCTGGTAACAGCTCCTTCCACGGCACCCATGTGGCCGGCACAATAGCTGCCGCTAATAACTCAATCGGTATTGTCGGTGTTGCGCATGGCGCCAAGATCATGCCACTGCGTGTATTGGGACAAGGTGGCGGTACTGATACCGATATCATGCAAGCCATGCTGTTTGCGGCCGGTCTGCCTAATGATTCGGGCACTGTGCCTGCAACCAAAGCCGATGTTATTAATATGAGCCTGGGCGGCCCAGGTTATAACAGTGCCTTTGAAAACATTGTCAGTCAGGTACGTGCTGCCGGGGTAATCGTTATTGCCGCCGCTGGTAATGAAAACACCTCAGCCCTGAGCTATCCGGCTTCTTATAGCGGTGTGGTATCGGTCAGCGCAGTTGCTCAGGACCTAAGCCCTGCCTATTATTCTAACTTTGGCTCTGCAATTGATGTTGCAGCGCCCGGTGGTGATGGTTACAAGGATACTACGGTTCTAAGTACGATTGCTTCTGATAGCGGCAGTACAATCGTCGATAGCTACAGCAGTTCTCAGGGCACCTCAATGGCAGCGCCGCATGTGGCAGCTGTGGCCGCACTGATGAAAGAAGCCAACCCGGTCATGAGCCCTGCCGACTTTGATGGTTACCTGTCCAGCGGTAGTATTACTGATGACCTTGGCACTGCCGGTCGTGATAATACCTATGGACACGGTCTGATCAATGCCGCCAAGGCTATTACGGTAGCTGGCCAGCCTATCCCGGCTTCATTCCAGTTTGATTTATCAGGCGTGGTCTTTGTTGGCACTAATAGCAGCCAGACCATCAATGTCTCTAATGGTGGTACTGTAGACTTCACTGCCGTTGCAGCCACCGCGATTAGCTATACCTCTGGTAGTGACTGGCTGACTATTAACCCGGTCACAGTCGATGGCTTTAATCTGGGCAGCTACCAGATTGATGCCGACCGTACTGGTCTGGCTAATGGTGAATACCAGGCCACGATCACCTTTAGTGCGCCAGGCAGCTCGCCTGCGATCAGCAACTACGTGCTCAATGTAACGCTGCGTGTGGGGCTGGATGTCGGTGTCGATGCAGGCTATCACTATATCTTCATCGATGATGTCAATAGTGGCATACGCATGGCCACTATCGAAGTGACTCCGGTCAATGGCCTATATCAATATTCTTTCTCCGGTCTGCCTGCCGGTGAGTATCGAGTTATTGGCGGCACCGACATGGATAACGACAATCTCGTTTGCGATATCGGTGAAGCCTGTGGTCAAACTCAGACGTTTATTGTCAACAACGATGTCAGCGGCGTGAACTTTAATACAGGCTTTACCGCGTCTTACGGCATTAGCAGTGCCAGTGAAGGTAGCGCAAGCGCTACATCTGTCACAACCACACCGTCTTCTGGTTATGCTAAATAAGCTCCGCTATAGCTACCCGCTGTTTTTGGCACTGGTCATCGGACTCAGTGCCAGTACAGCAACGCAGGCTGACGAGATGGAAGTAAAAAAACTGGCAACATTGAGATCATGTGCCTCACAACAAGGCGTATCACTGATCAGTGATGCCAACCAGGCGCAGAAACAACTGCTACCGATCAGCCAAGCCATCAATCGAGCGGCACCTGACTGGAACAGGGTTCAGCTGCTGCTGATCAATATGGGCCAGCAAGCCAACCTGGGTTACAGTCTCGACTATCAAGCTGGCGCTAGTGTAAAAGATGCCATCTTGCAGATTCCGATAGAGTGGAATCTTCCGCAACCGGGTCGAATGTATGGCATGATGATTGTGTCACCGTGTCTGTTATTATCCATTCCACGACACGGTTATAACTCAATTGAAGTGAGGGATCAGACCGCTCAGCTGCGAGGCTCTTTAACTGATCTAAAGCCGTAATGATTTATTCAATACCGCGCACCGATTCCTTCGGATAAGCCCCTGACAAAACAATCAGACGATAACAATCTCACCTGATCTGCTTCACGCATTTAAAAACCCAAAAATATCGTAATACACTGTTTATTTACGTCGCCAGAACAGCGGCATTTTCAGCTCAACAATATCGATGCCAGCAACGGCATTACAATAAATGCCAGCAAGGTTTGAAAAGTGACAATCGATGCCATCGTTTCTGTATCGCCGCCTAGCTGTCTGGCCAGTATGTACGACGAGGTAGCAGTGGGCACCATAAAAGCAATAATAATAACGCTGGCTGTTAGTCCGTTTAAGCCTGCCAGTGAGATAAAAAATACCGCCAGTAATGGCTTGAACGTAAACTGAACCACTGAAGACACCATAATCGCTTTGAAGTGACCGCGAATCAATTCCGGTTTTAGTGCCGCCCCAACAGCCAGCAAACCAAAGGGCAGTGCCGCTCTGCCAATAATTTCAAAAATATCATCACTAACACCGGGCAAACCAATGCCACTTAAACTCAGCAGCCAGCCTATTGCACAGCCCATAATCAATGGATTAGCAACAACCTGCCGAATAAACGGCCCGACTCCGCGAAAGCTGGCTTTTCCCCAGATAGCAAAAACGGATATGCAAAACAGATTGATCAGAATAATCATAAAGCCAGATGCTATCGACCCCAGCGCCAGACCTTCGGCGGCATACAAACTCTGGATGACGGACAGTGCAATATAGGTATTAAAGCGCACCCCACCCTGAAAGATGGAAGTAAACGTCGCGCCACTTAAACTGCTTTGCAGGCGGTAGTAAAGCAGTAAAATAAGTGCCGTTGTTGTTAAAGTGGCGGCAACCACCAAAAATACTGTCGACCATTGGCCGTTGCCAACGGACTGGTTTGCCAGCGTATGAATCAGTAAAGCCGGAAAAAGAATATAGTAGGTTAATCGCTCGATTCCTGCCCAGGCTTCATCGGCTAAAAAACGCAGCCGTTTTAACACATAACCGACAACAATCAATGCCAGAATGGGTGCAAGAGCTACCGTAAAGGCGTTCACAAAACATCAACCTTTTTACACACCCAACAAACCCACCCTTTCTAAATAATGTGCCTGCATTCTATATAACAAAGCCCCGTATAGGAAAATAAATCTGAACAGCTTTGGTCGCCTCCCCTAGCCAGCTAAAGCATAAAGCTGTAATTAACAACTGAGAAACAAGATTGTATGATTAATTTTTTTGCAAGGATTTTAAAACGAACTACTTACTAAACGATTTCCAAAAACGATTAGCATAATCTCGTGCCGGATTGTCAACCTGACACTTTTCCATGTCCTGCGCTTTAAAAAACCCAGCCGCATCTTGCTGCGCCTTCACCAGTATGCCGTCATAATGCAGCGCCTGTGCCGTTACTTGTAGTGACTCAAAAAGCTGCCGCCCAATACCGCGATGCTGATACGTCGGATCAACATAAAGACCATGAAGCAGCAGTGCTTTTTTTGCACCCGGAGTTTCTTTACTATCAGCTTCTTCTGAGGCTGCCACTGCAATAATCTTTTGATGTTGATCCTGTGCAACAATCATATCCAGATGCTCAAAATCCAGCTCATCATAACGATAACTCGACAGCGATAACCGAATAACACGCTCAGGTAACTTCCAGCTCATAACGGCAGACTCGATCAGACGATTAATCGCCGCAAGATCTGCTTTATTTGCCGGACGGATTGAATACACAGTTTTTTCCATTATATGAAATCGCCTAACATCAGCAATCACTCAAGACCTATTTATAATAACCGACATAATAGCTCAAGACAGCAATCAACAATCGTCGAAAATGTTTTTTACAAGACACCAATAACCAGCTACTCTTAAATAAAACAGCTGCCAGGAACCACGATGCCATCGATACAACCCGCCATCCTCGAAGAAAACACCGCATTAGCTCGCTACTTATCTTTTTCTATTGATAACAAAGCCGAAATCGAGCACGCATTAAATGATTTAGTTAACACTATTGATATTGATCACTGCATTATTGGGTTTGGCCAGTCACTACTCGATGCACTGGGAAAATCGGTACCTGGTTTGTCAATATTGCCAGCTCAGTCAGGCGATGGCATCGAGATACCCTCAACACCGGCGGCGCTATGGTGCTGCCTAAAAGGCAGTGATCGTGGAGCGCTTTATCATCGTTCGCTTGAACTGGAAAACCTGTTAGCGCCGGCCTTTGTCATCAATGATGTGATTGACAGCTTTCAATACGATCAAAACCGTGACCTTAGCGGCTACGAAGACGGCACAGAAAACCCGCATGGTGAAGAAGCTATTGAAGCAGCTATGGTGCAGGGACAAGGAGCCGGTTTAGACGGCGGCAGCTTTGTTGCTGTGCAACAATGGTTACATGATTTTGATAAACTGAAATCACTCTCAACGAAACAGCAAGACGATGTGATTGGTCGCCACATCAGTGATAACGAAGAATTTGCAGATGCGCCTGAATCGGCACACGTTAAACGCAGCGCTCAGGAAAACTTTGAACCGGAAGCCTTTATACTGCGTCGCTCCATGCCCTGGGCTGAAGGCATGGATGCTGGACTGGTCTTTGTTGCCTTTGGCAAATCATTCGATGCGTTTGAAGCCATACTCAATCGTATGCTGGGCCATGATGATTCGATCAGCGACGCCTTGTTTAGCGTGACCCGGCCTGTCAGCGGCGCTTATTACTGGTGCCCGCCGGTTAACTCAGGCAAACTGGATTTAACGGCACTCGCGATTTAATGATTACTACGGCCACTGATTCAATAATGCTTTTTCAGATCAGTAGCAGACGCCAGCTGAAGCGTTTGACGCATTCATAAGCGCAGGCTATTTGCTTTTAATTTTTTCAGTTACCAGCTGTACCGTATTCGGCAAATTTTGCTGAATAATTGCCGAAAATGCCTGCAACGCCTGCTGACGTGGGTAGCTTTTTCGATGCACCAGCGAGATACGACGGTAGGCATTCTTGATCTCGAGCTTACGTGCCACCACTCCACTACCACTCAGCCAGTTGCCATTCATAGCCAGCGCCGGAATCAGCGTTGAACCAAAACCGGCACTCACCAGTTGTAATAATGTTTCCAGACTCGATGCACGCAAGTCGGCCATTTCGCTTTCTTTGCGCTCTTTGATATGACAAATTTCCATCGCCTGTTTCGCCAGACAGTGGCCTTCGGATAATAACAACAGTTCGGTGTTATCGAGATCTTTCTGCGTGATCTCATCTTTATTGTAAAACTCATGCTCGGTTGAATGCGCTAACCAAAACGGCTCATCAAATAATGCCTTAACATCAAGATCCTGCTCCCTGATGTCCGTAGCCAGCAGTGCCGCATCGATTTCATGGTTGCGCAGTCGCTCAAGCAAAGTGTCTGTCATTTCTTCCGATAAAACCAGCTTCAGTTGCGGATACTGCTGACGCAAAGGCCGCAATATCAGCGTCATTAAATAAGGACTCAGCGTGGGAATAGCACCAATGCGCAAAGGGCCAGCCAACGGGTCCTGATGAGCCAGCGCCAGCTGCTTGATCAGATCTGCCTGTTCTATAATCTGATGCGCATGCTTCAGAATCTCCTCACCAATCGGCGTAATTTCAACCGAGCGATTGGTGCGCTCAAATATGCTCACCCCCAAATCGTCTTCCAGTTTTTTTATCTGCCCGCTCAGCGTGGGTTGACTGACAAAACAGCGCTCAGCCGCTTTACCAAAATGATGGGTTTCTGCGACCGCGATAATGTATTTCAGATCTCGTATATTCATCGTTAAATTCATTGGTTAAACCGATCACTCCAGTATAAATAAACGATTATCAATATCAATGAGATAAGCCTATTATTTAACAAATGAACCACTGCGACAGAAACAGAGACTGCTTTTAAGCCCCATAGGCGTCGCTTAGCCAGCATCAACAAAAGGAAATAACATGAAAGCCTTATTAATTACCCCGGAAACACAATCCGTCGAATCCGTAGAGATAAATCATATCGATGATATTAAAAACCTGATCGGGTTTGAGACGATAGAGTCAGATGAAATTGATGACAACGGCGATCGACTCTACTTTGATGAAGAATGTTTTTTACGAGGCAGTGCCGGGCGCTTTCAAATAGACAGCATCATTCCAGTATCGGGTAAAGGCGTGATTATCGGTTCAGCTAATGCCGCCAATAGCCTGGCTGATATCAAAGGGGATATTGAGAATATAAAGTCTCGTATTCAATATCTCAGCTAGCCATGACCTGATGACTGCTGTGATTATCAGATTTTGCTAATAAGCCAACATGGGCACAGAAAAATCTTGACTTAGTGGCGTCTGATTACATGCCCGACTTAGCAGCTACTAACTAAAACGCCTAGGCAGCAGATATTTTTTACTATGACGTCTACTATCCATATACCTGTTATCTGTTAACTTGTATTAATAGCTTTTACCTATTGAGTTAATTGCTTTAAACAATTAGCAATCGACCCGGTATCACGTATAGTCTTTATTTCTTAAGATAACATGACAATAAATGGGGAGTAACCCAATGGAACTGAAAGGTAGTAAAACCGAACAGCACCTGAAAGACGCCTTTGCAGGTGAATCACAAGCTAACCGTCGTTACCTGTACTTTGCAGCAAAAGCAGATGTTGAAGGTTATAACGATGTATCTACTGTTTTCCGCTCAACCGCAGAAGGCGAAACTGGCCATGCACACGGTCATCTTGAGTATTTAGAAGCCTCTGGTGATCCAGCAACTGGTCTGCCAATCGGTTCAACATCTAACAACCTGAAAGCCTCTATCGCCGGTGAAACGCATGAGTACACTGATATGTACCCAGGTATGGCGAAAGATGCTCGTGAAGAAGGTTTTGACGAGATTGCTGACTGGTTTGAAACACTGGCAAAAGCGGAGCGTTCACACGCTAACCGTTTCCAGAAAGCGCTGGACAACCTGGACGCTTAATCTTATCGATTAGCAAGCAGTTGATGCGGAGTCATTCCGGCTCCGCATCTATCAATAAAAAATTACCATGGAGTATGACTATGGCTCGTGAAGGCAGTTTAGAAGCCCCAACCCGTCACCCAATTGACTGGAAAAACCCGGATTTTTACAACGAAGAGTTACTGAATAAGGAACTTGAACGGGTTTACGATATTTGCCACGGTTGCCGCCGCTGCGTCAGCTTATGTCATGCTTTCCCAACTCTGTTTGATCTGGTCGATGAATCGGAGACCATGGAAGTCGATGGTGTTGCCGTTGCCGATTACATGAAAGTAGTGGATCACTGCTATCTCTGTGATCTGTGCTATTTAACCAAATGCCCGTATGTACCACCGCATGAATGGCAACTCGACTTTCCACACTTAATGCTGCGCGCCAAAGCCATTGATCACAAGAAGAACGGCACCTCATTCCGTAATAATTTATTATCCAATACCGATGCCGTTGGTAAAACAATGAGCACTCCGGTACTTAGTCAAGTTGTTAACTTTGTTAACAAGATACCGCTAACCCGTGCAGTACTGGATAGCACCTTAGGCATTCATAAGTCTGCTCATTTGCCCGAATACCATTCAAAGACTTTAACAAAACGATTAAAAAATCATGCTTCGAACAATGAAGTAAAAGCCACCGACAGTACCAATGGCAAAGTAGCATTATTTGGAACCTGTTACGGTGAATATAACGAACCGCATCTGGGTGAAGATTTAGTTGCTGTCTTTGAACACAATAAAATACCGGTACAGTTTATTAATGATGCAAAATGCTGCGGCATGCCAAAAATGGAATCCGGCGACTTAGAAGCTGTTGAAGCCGCCATGCATCACAATATTCCAATGCTGGCAAAACTGGTTGACGAAGGTTTTGATTTAATTGCCCCGGTACCTTCCTGCGCTTTAATGTTCAAACAAGAGTTGCCGTTATTATTCCCGGACAATGCTGATGTAGAAAAAGTAGGCAAAGCCTTTTTTGACCCATTTGAATACTTAATGCTGCGACACAAAGCAGGTGAGCTTAACACCGAGTTTAAAAACAGCCTCGGTAAAGTTGCCTACCATGTTGCCTGCCATCAACGGGTACAAAACTTTGGTATGAAAACCCGTGACCTGTTACAGCTGATACAAGACACCGAAGTCACTGCAATTGAACGTTGCTCGGGACATGACGGCACTTATGCTGTGAAAAAAGAGTTTCACGACATCTCCATGAAAATTGCCAAGCCGGTTATCAACCGTGTTAAGCAGGCAGAGCCAGATCATTATGGCAGTGACTGCCCTATGGCAGGTCATCAAATTGCAAATGGCATGGATGATAAAAAACCCGAACATCCATTAACATTATTACGACAGGCTTACGGCATTTAAGCACTGTTAAATCAGGATTCAGACATGAGCAAACTATCACGAGACAATTTGTATTCCCTCGAAGAGTACGCAGAAATGCGCCCGACATATCGCCAAAAAGTCATGGAGCATAAAAAAAATCGCCGGGTATTTTTAGGCGACAATGCAACGCTTTATTTTGAAAGCGAGCTGACCATGCGTTACCAGGTACAGGAAATGCTGCGGATTGAGAAAATATTCGATAAAGAAGGCATCGAAGAAGAACTGTCAGCTTATAACCCGTTAATCCCGGATGGAAAGAACTGGAAAGCAACTTTTATGATCGAATTTTCCAATGAGGATGATCGCAAAGCGGCTCTGGGTAAAATGATCGGCATCGAAGAAAAGGTTTATGTCATGGTTGAAGGTCACGACCCTGTCTGGGCAATCGCCGATGAAGATCTGGAGCGCAATACCGAAGAAAAAACATCTTCAGTACACTTCATGCGCTTTGAATTATCTGATGAAATGATCAGCGCGCTAAGAAGCGGTAAAGCCCTGACAATGGGTATCGAACACCCGGCGTATACGTATCAACTTAATATCACCGATGACGGCATTAGAAACTCATTACTAGATGACCTTCATTAAGACACCGATAAAACAAAAAGAGATAGAGCTCATTAACACGGGCTCTATCTCTTGCTCAAAGTTCTTCGTATTTAAAGCCTTTATGAAGAAGCTAAGGCAAACTTAGTTTATTAACCACCTGTGACACAGAGCGTTTTTTAACCGCCCCGATAGCTATAATTAATATATTATTTCCCTGTATAGTTAGCAGCAACATAATCACCACTTAATGATAAAAACACATAAAGCTTGCGTTTTTTAGCATCGGATATTTTTTCATTCACAAAGCTAACAACCCATTCTTGCTGACCGTTAAACACTTTTTTCTCGACAGTGCTGTCTGTAACTGATAACCAGCTTTCGTCAATCGTTTTTTGCTTTACAAAGCTGGTAATGATTTTTGATGCCATTACTTTTGCTGTCGCCTGATCAACAGGGGCATGTGAATGACCGTGCCCATGATCATGCCCACTGCCCGCGATAACCGTTAGTGAAAACAAGCCAAGTGTTAAACCAAATAATAATGTTGTGAATTTCATATTATATTTCTCCTGATACTAAAAAATTGAATCGTGTTGTTTTGGACCGTTTTGTTGGACGGAGTCTGTCTGTTGTTGCTTAATTAAATCTAGACGCTGATAAGTCCCGCTAACTTTAACAACAACATCAACAGCAGATGACGTGTTATTCTGCCAGTACCAGCCATGTGTTCCATTAAATGACGGGATTAATGTTCCGCCTGACTCACTTTCAGTGTGTTTTTTAAAACTTTTGAAATAACCCGTTTTGTCACCTGTTGGCTCACCATGAAAGTCATAAAACAGATCCGGCCCATTAGTTTTCCACGAATATTCAAACTCCGCCCCTTTGCTAAGAAGCAACTTATACTCTTTATCACCTCTAGCCGGTATGCTTACAGTAATAACATCTTTCCAGTCAGTACGCTGATTAGCATCAGCTTTTTCAGTAACTTGTACTGAATTTTCGCTACCAGAAAGCTCTTCAGCATTGACAGAATGCTCATAACCATGCATTTGCATCAAGAACAGATAGCCACCTGCAAGCATTAAAAAGCCATTTGCTACTTTAGTAAAGCTTGGAAAAGCATGAGATTTTCTGAACGCAGCAATAAGTAGCAACAAAACAGCTAATGCTGATATCTGACCAATTTCAATACCGATATTGAAAGAGATAATATTCATTAACAGACTATCCTCACTCAGCGGTAGTTGTTGTAGACGCGTTGAAAGGCCAAGCCCGTGCACTAAGCCCAGGCCCAATATCATAACCATCATATTTGGCGGGCTAAGCTTCAGGTATTTTTCAAAACCATTAAGGTTAACAAAAGCGATATAACAGACACTTAACGCAATTACCGCATCAATTAAAAAATAATTAACTTGAACAGCAGTAAATGTCGCAAAAATAAGGGTAATACTGTGGCCTATAGTGAATACCGTAATGTATTTAACAATATCTTTGAACCGCGTAAGGAAAAAAATAATGCCAAAGATAAAGGCTATATGATCATAACCCGATAACATATGCGTAGCACCAATCCAAATATACCGCAAATTCCCACCGTCGATAATTGTCTGCTTTTCTGCATCTGACATGCCATGCCCAAATGCCTGACTTACCATCAGCATTACCAATATCACAAACAACCATCGTGACTCTTTAACTATCGTCAACATATTTTCCTCGATAAATTTTGTTTTAGACGAACGGATTCGTCAAAAAATAGACTGTATTAACTAATGAGATCTATGAACTTTTAGGCGGGGAGCGAGGGTGTTTAGTGGTGTAATCAATGAATCGTTGTTCTGAATTATTTAATTCAGTTGCTATAACAACACGCTGCAAGGCAATAAAATTCGGACGCCAATAATCTGTCGTTAATGGTACAACCTGATCATTAAGGCTTTTTGTTGTATGGTTATTGCATTGATGATCTATTTCTACAACATTGTCGTTATGACTGTCTACCGGATGATGTAGACTGAACGAATAATCATTTTCAGTAATTGAATAATGCGAATGAGCTTTGATAGTATGAAGGTGATGACTTCCATCATGATCGTGCTGTTCTGCTAAATGAATATGAGAAGTACCCCACTGCATTGAAAGAAAGGCAGTCAGCAGCACGAAAAACACAGGCCCGTTAGAATGGAATTTTGTCATGTGGGGAAATTCTCCATATCAACAGTATATCAAATCATGTTTACTCAGACTATGATTTTTCATACAGGCGATATATTAAATAAGTAATAGCTTGAAATTCAATCATTCCATTGTACCTGGCTCTCGTTTTCCTATTCAGATTTTTAATCATCCGAACCAGCTTTAACAACATTAATTGACGGTTTGCAAACCTTACGCGGAGATTATTTTTTATAAAGAATATCCTTCAATTATATAAGCCTATATCAATAAGTACTAATGCATCCGCTTAAATACTCTGGCACGGCGTAAAAAACTATACAGCATATAAATAAACCTTATATTATCTTATACTTAACACAATTAGCCGTAGTTAATGGTTAAAACAATAAAATGCGCAATATTCATAGTTGGCAGCCAATAGAATATCTGCTTCTTGATCTAAGCACATTTAACACAAGAGTTTAAAAGGTTCATAGCCACTATCAGTTCATAGTCCATTAGGCACGATTCATAAGGGAAGGATAATATATGAAATTGAAATATAAAGCCTCTGCAGTTATGGCGCTGCTTGGCTTAATAACATTAGCGGTAGCAATCTTCACATTTTCTTTCCAAAATGAAAGACAACTGATTAACAACAACTTATCCAATTTAGCCAGTCTATCTAAACAAGTGAGTGACAACATTAGCACCAGGCTTGAAGAAAAGGTAGCAACCTCACTTGCTTTTTCATCATCACCGAATATTTTAGATGCACTAAAGAAAAGTAATCAGAAATACCAAGAGCTAACAGATGACACGCGCAGCAAGCGAATTGCATCCCTCAACCAGAAATGGAAATCAGCAACAGATCTCAATAACCCTTTTGTACAAAAACACCTTTCTAATCCTATTGCTGACTACCTTAAGTTACAGCAAGAGAATATGCCAGGTCTATATGGCGAGATATTTTTGACAAACCAGTTTGGGGTCATGATCGCTTCAACAGGGAAACTGACCACCTTGACACATGCTCACAAGTACTGGTGGCGCAGAGCCTATAACCAAGGTCTGGGAAAAGTATTTTTTGATGACCGCGGGTTTGATGAGAGTGTTGCAGGCTACGTAGTGGGAATTGTTCTCCCTATAAAGCTCAATAATAAAATTGTCGGAATATTAAAGTCTAACATCAATGTACTTGGCTTACTCAAACATGTGATAGAAAGCTATAAACAGACCCACGAGGGTGATTTAAAAATTGTTCGCAGTGGCGGCTTAATTGTTGCTGCAGATCGAGTCATCCCTCTGTCTGAGAGATTACCAGACTATGCATTACCACATCTTGCTCGTGATAAAAGCACGTTATTTCGAAACGATACGGACAGTAAAAGAACATTAAACTCATTTTCACCTGTAATCATCACCATGGGTAATGACAATTATGACTTCGGTGGAATAGCGTCATCGGCTGATCACCGCTTTGGCAATGTCGGCGAAGGCTGGCATGTAGCACTGACACTGGATGAAGATATTGTGCTTGCATCAGATAATGAGATACAGGGATTATTTATCTGGTATGGCATCATCTTTACATTACTAATTGCCCTTGCTGCGTTATTATTTGGCCGGATGATATCCCTGCCACTGGTTAAACTAGCTGACACGGCAAGAAATATCGGTCGGGGAAATTTCGAGATACACGATAGTATAGGTTCATCGGATGAGATAGGAAGCCTATCCATGTCATTTAAAAAAATGGCAGCTGATCTCAACAACACCATGATCTCACGGGATGCATTACGCAAAGAATCCGAGGAAAGCAAAGAAATGAACCAGCTATTGCTGGAGTCTGTTACCGACGGCATATTTGGCCTTGACCTTGAAGGCAAGGTGACTTTCATAAACCCTGCGGCATCCAGTATGCTAGGCTTTTCTTCAGAAGAGATACTTCACCATTCAATTTGTAAATATATATCTAGTGACTGGAAAGAAGGCGGATTTTGTAAACGTATTGGCTGTTCTATTTTTAATAGCGAACTGGCCAAGGACTCTCATTATACCAGCGGCGAAAAATTAGAACGAAAGGATGGCAGCAGTTTTATCTCTGAATATACAACCACACCGGTTAATAGAAACAATGAATTAATTGGTACGGTAGTAACATTTCGTGATATTACCGATAAGATCCAAGCTGGCGAAGAGGCTGCATTATTGCAAAGACAAATCCAGCAATCACAGAAAATGGAAGCCATTGGTCAGCTCACTGGAGGCGTAGCACACGACTTTAATAATATGCTCTCCGCAATTTTAGGCTATGCTAATCTTAGTTTCGATACATTAAAAGGCTGTACTGAGGCAGAACGACTGCAAGGCTATATTAATGAAGTCATTAAAGCAGGTGAACGTTCAAAAGATTTGGTAAAACAGATGTTAGCATTTAGTCGTGGAGAAATGGGGGACATAAAACAAGCCGCTTTGGGTGATATAGCTAGAGATACTGTACAAATGTTACGTGCAACTATCCCCTCATCGATTGACATCTCCTGCACTGCAGTCAATAACAACGTCTATGTACTTGCCGATACAGTACAACTAAATCAGATAATAATGAACCTAGTTATTAATGCTCGCGATGCGATTAACAACGAATCAGGTAGGATCACAATAACCATAGATGAGAACATTGTTGTGGACGAGTTTTGTAGCTCATGCCATGAACATTATTCAGGCCGCTTTGTATCATTATCTGTTGCCGACACTGGATCAGGCATGAGTGCCGAAATCGCAAGAGAAGTATTTTCACCCTTCTATTCCACAAAAGACGTCGGGAAAGGCACGGGGATGGGCTTGGCAATGGTACATGGCATCATGCACAACTCTAATGGCCATATCAGACTAATATCTCAGCCAAATAAAGGAACAACGATTTCTTTACTCTTTCCCACGATAAAGAGCCCTTCTCAAGAACATCAAGCTTTAGAGGACAGCACGTCTGTTATTGATAAGCCGGCCAAAGGACATATACTCATCATAGACGATGAAGAGTCACTTGTTTTGCTAACTAAAACACAGCTTACTTTTGCAGGTTATAAAGTAACAACGTTCACCAACCCCATAGAAGCAATTGATTGGTTTAAAAAATCAAAGGACGATATTGACTTAATCGTTACCGATCAGACGATGCCAGGAATGACTGGAGACCAACTTGTTATTCAAGCACTCAACATACGCACGGACATTCCGATCATCTTAGCATCAGGCTATAGTGAAATAATTAATGCCGAGCAAGCAAATAAAATCGGCGTCAGCAAATTTATGGAAAAACCTCTTGATAGCAAATTGCTATTACAGGCAATCAATACACTATTAAATACGTAAACAACAGAGATCACCAATATGAAAAACTTACATTAGCCAATCGTGTTTGTTTACTAACAGCCATTAATTATGCAACACATAATCACCACCGTTGCATCAGATGTATATACCTGAGTATTTGCACTGACAGTAGCGACGTCCTCAATCATTATAAAAACACCGCCTTTACCGTATTCTGTTTACTAAAATAATCATACTTGCGTATTATCCGGTATTTCGATAGAAATGGCGCCAGCGACAAGTTAAAAATTATGTAACCTCTATTTGTATGTAATGCACAGGTAATGATATAGTTGGCCGATAACATTAAAAATACTGCGGTTATCTACATTTAATTATCGCGAGGAGTTAAATTTCTTTTATGGAAAATCTAAAATTGTATTTTGCGACAGTGTTTTTATCATTATTATTCATTAATGGATGTTCGGATGATTCTGGCGAAAATAACGTTTCTAGAAATCAGGCGAAACAGAAGTATCTTGTTGCCTATTCTCAAGCCGAACTCGTTAACGCCTGGCGTGTAACTAACCAAAAAGACATGGAGCAGTGGGCGAAAAAACTTGGCGTCGATTTGATTAGCAGAAATGCCGACCAGAATACGACACAGCAAGTGGCTGATATTAAAGAAATGATCGCCAATAAACCAGACATCATAATCCTTTCACCATTAGAGTCTAAAGCACTAAACCCAGCTGTCGAACTATGTAAAAAAGCCAATATACCTCTCATTGTAATTGATCGTAAAATCGACTCTGAGCCAGGCAAGGGCATTTATAAAACACAGATTACTCAAAGCCACGTCATATCTGGAAGACTGCTAGCAGAAAAAGCTGTAGAACTACTGAAAAAAAAATACGGATCACCTAAAGGCAACGTCGTTCATATAATTGGCTTACCTAATGCTTCACCAGTAGTAGAAGCAAAGAAGGGCTGGGAACAAATAATGATTAGGTATCCAGAGATTCAAACAATAGCCGTTGCTGAAGGCCGCTTTACTGAAGAAGGAGGCGAAACAGCAATGCAAGGTGTATTGAAAAAATTTCCACGCGGTAAAATAGATATAGTTCACACTGATTATAGCGCAATGACTATGGGCGCACTTAATGCTATTAAAAAAGCTGGGCGCACTGAGCTACTGGGATATATCTTAGGTGAAGGCGGTCATTATAAAGCGATTGAGGCTGTCATAAAGGGCGAGATTGCCAGAGAGACTCAGACACCTCCACACTTTGGCGAGATCGCAATTAAAAGTGCCTTAATCATTTTAAAAGGTGTTGATGTGTCAGCTCGGCAAAACATATCAATCAAAGTCTTCGACTCAACCGACAAACAATTTGCATCTGATTATTTGAAAAACATAAGAGATGCTGGTTTGGAGTTCTAAATTGACGAATCCTTCAGGCAAATTAATTACTAGAATTATGAGATAATTTTGTATGAAAATACAAACCAAGTTCCTGCTGATGATCGGCTTAGTATTTTTCAGCCTTTTAGCCGCCATTGTTATAACAACAAATGCCAACAAGGACATATCATCCTTAAATACAAAAAAAAATTCCGCACTTAAGTTTAGAAACACATGGCTTGAGTTTACCGACGTCAATAAAAGCTTACTCATTACAGATATTTCAGATCCAACTTATCAGAACCTACTCGCCAAATACAAACTATTTTTATCTGATATTTCTAAAACAGTCGAAACTATTAATTCTGTGACTTTTGTTAGAAAAGCTGAAATAGAGCTATTAGAAGCTTATCGCAATACAAGCTTTATCTGGGACCTATCAAAAAACGACTTCACCCAGATAGAAATACTTTTCGATTACGTTTTATCAGAAACAAATAATAAACAATCAGTATTCGGTAATATTATCGAAGTAGGAGAACGATTTAAATCAACAGGAAACACAAAGGAATATCTTAAAATCAATGAGCTCACCAACAGAATTTCATCCTTATCATCTGCAAATGATTCATTTAACAACTCACTCAGCAAACTAATTGAAATTATCGATGAGAAAATATCCGATCAAAAGTCACTCTCCCAAAAAACATTAATATTATCCAGTATATTTATTTCTCTGATCGTAACCCTGTCATTGTTAGCTTTTGGCCATCAAATTGTTAAAAACATTAAAACCGTTGAGCATGCTGTCAAATCCATTGCAAACGGTGATTTTTCCACCCGGTTAAACATAAAAACAAGAGATGAATTCAGGGATCTTTCAGAAAACTTTAATTTATTCTTCCATGAGTTAGGAAAAAACATTGAATCTATTCAGAACATTATAAAAACATTTGGCTCAGCCATTTCTGAAAAAATACATTTCGATGAAATACTTGAGTTAATCGCAGAAAGAGCACTTGAAGACACTAACGCCGACGCCATTGCGATATTATTGATTGACGAAAAAAACACAAACTTAACCGTTAAAGCTCTAAAAGGATCTTTTGAACTGATTAATGCAGACACTAATTCAAATTATTCAATAAATACAATCAATGATAATACATTTTGGAATAAAACATTCAACATCGATGAAAGCATTTTCGGGGAAACTGTATTAACAGGTAAACCTGTCTTTATCAACAAAAAAGATGAGACAAGCTGGAGAAAAATAAAAGACACTAATGAATTTTCAGAGATCCATTCAATCGTCATGACACCCTTAATAATTGAAGGACATCCTATCGGTGTGATAGTTTTAGTAGATAGCGAAAAGAGCACCCATTTAACCGATCTGGATTATACCAATATACAGACGTTTAGCGACTTTGCGGCGCTTACCATTGCAAATTTTAATCGTCATCAGGATATGATTACTGACCTGAACCTAGAAATTGCAGAACGAAAGCAGGCAGAATCAGCACTACGTGAAAGTGAACAATATAACCGAATGCTGTTTGAAAACTCTTCGATTGGTCTTTTGCTGTGTAAAATGGATGGAACATTTATCGATGCCAATCAAAGTTTCGCAGATATTATCGGCTCGACAATCGAAGAAACAAAAAATTTAACCTACTGGGATATTACTCCCATAGATTATGCTGAGCAGGAAAAGATTCAATTACAAAATCTTGAGAAATTAGAGCGTTACGGCCCTTATGAAAAAGAATATATTCATAAAGATGGACACAGAGTACCTGTCCGACTTTCTGGACGCCTAATCGAACAAAATGGAGAACCTCTAATTTGGTCCAGCGTCGAAGATATTACGGATGAGGTCGCAGCTGACCGGGCACGTTATGAATTAGAGCAACATTTCCGTCAATTGGTCGAACACATACGTGAAGTCTTCTGGTTACGCGACATTAATGAAAACACCATGGTATATATTAGCCCTGCTTACGAGATAATCTGGGGAAGAAGCTGCCAAAGTGTTTATGACAACCCATTATCATTTGTTGAGGCAATTCACGAAGAGGATCGTGATCGAATCATTCAGGCCATAAAAACACAAAGCGAAGCTCCATATAATGAAGATTACAGGATTTTACAACCAACCGGATCTATACGCTGGATTCGAGAACAGTCCTTTCCCATCAAAAACCCGGAAGGTGAAGTTTACCGGGTAGCAGGTATAGCGGAAGATATCACTGAAGAAAAACTTGCCCATGAGCTGCTTGAGAAACGGGTTTTTGAACGAACCGATAACCTCCATCGTAAAGAGCTAGAATTAATTTCTGCCAAAGAGGAAGCTGAACGAGCAAACCTTGCCAAATCAGAATTTTTATCCAGCATGAGCCATGAATTACGCACACCATTAAATGCAATATTAGGTTTTGCACAGTTACTTGAATTTGATAGAGAAATACTTTCTGAAAACCAAAACTCAGCGGTTCAGGATATTTTAGGTGGTGGCTATCATTTACTTAATCTTATTAATGAGGTTCTAGATCTTGCGAAAATAGAATCAGGTAAATTTGAATGCAATATCATAAAAACATCTCTAATTGAAACAATCAATCAATGCTCTAACCTTATTAACACACTCGCAAAAGACTCTAATATACAAATTAATTACGGAAACCCACCTGACTATATTATTCTTGCCGACCCTCAACGCATTAAACAAGTATTGGTGAACTTGCTTTCAAATGCTATCAAATATAATCGTCCTAATGGAAAAGTAACAATAACTTATCAAACCATAGAGAATGATCGCCTGAAAATAAACATTGAGGACACAGGCGTTGGTATTAGTGAGAATGATCTTCAGATGCTATTTCAACCTTTTACACGGGTTGGTGACAAACATTCTAATATTGAAGGAACGGGTATTGGTCTTATTATAACTAAAGAATTAATGACTCTAATGAATGGAACAGTTGGCGTATCCAGCACCGTAAACCAAGGCACTACTTTCTGGATAGAAATAAACTTAGCTAATAAAACTGAGACACTACAGCCTTATCGGCGTAGATAAACTGGTACACCGTTTCATGGTGCAAGGTGATATCTTTGTGTCGTTTCAAATAATCAACGACCTGCTGCGGACTCAGTTCCTGGCAAATCAAGGTTCGTATCCAGCTTTCTACTTCTGTTGTCATCTTGCGTGTTAAATTGCACGCAAAACTGACCCACCATTTGCACTGAATATTGACCCGCCAATTCAAGCCAATTATGACTTATTCTTTTGTTTTTTTCTCCTTGTTTTTAGTTGAGTCTTTAAATCGGTAACTGTCATTGCCTGTTTCAATAATATGGCAATGGTGTGTGAGCCTGTCGAGTAAGGCGGTTGTCATTTTCTCATCACCAAACACTGTAGGCCATTCAGAAAAACTTAAGTTAGTTGTAATAATGACACTGGTACGTTCATACAACTTACTGATGAGATGGAAGAGCAAAGCACCACCTGCTTGACTAAATGGCAAGTAACCCAGTTCATCCAGTATCACCAGATCTGTATGCATGAGTCGGCTAGCTAATCGACCTTGTCTTCCCGCCAGCTTTTCTTGCTCCAGCATATTCACCAGTTCAATCGTGGATAAAAACCGTACTCGTTTGTGGTGATACTGTATTGCCTGCACACCAATGGCGGTAGCCAGGTGTGTTTTACCGGTACCAGGGCCACCAATAAAAACGACATTCTGTGACTCTTCCATAAACTCACAGTAATGCAATGAACTCACCAGAGTTTCGTTTACGTCTGTTTGAGTAAAATCAAAACCCGTTAAATCACGATACGTTGGGAAGCGTGCTATTTTCATCTGGTATTGGATAGAACGCACTTCACGTTCAGCCACTTCAGTTTTTAATAACTGTTCCAGTAAGGGAATAGCCTGTGTGTAGGCCGGTGAATTTTGCTCTGACAGCTCACTGATACTGTGTGCCATACCAAAGAGTTTGAGTTGCTTCATTGTGTTCACCATTGCATCAGCTGACATGTTTTTTCTCCCGTAAATGATCATAACGTCCGGTATCGGCTTTTGGCTCTTCAACCAGTTTTAAAGCGGGCGGTGTTTTAAGGGCTGATGGCATAGGTGTGTCTAATAACCGACTCAAACAGTTGATAATATGTTGTTTGGATACCTTGCCACTGGACAGCGCTTCTTTAACTGCCTGTTCAACCTTTTGCTCATCGTGCTGTAATACCAGAGCAAGAACATCAACCATTTCTCGATCTCCACCGGGATGTTTGAGCAACTGTTTCTGACACTGCTTAAAGCACAGGGGTAATTCTAGAAAAGGTGCGCCATTGCGAAGTGCACCGGGTTTTCGCTGTATAACTGATAAGTAGTGTCGCCAGTCGTAAATCGTTTTACCGATGCTGTTATGATCGCGTGTAAACACTCGCGTGTGCTGTGTTATCACACTCCCTTCGGCAACAAAAACTAACTTATCGGCATAAACCTGCAAGCTTACCGGACGATTAGCAAAACTGGCGGGGACACTGTAGCGATTATTCTCAAAGGTAACCAGACAGGTGGATGACACACGTTTACTGTGTTCAACAAAACCGTCAAACAGTACCGGTACGGACATGAGTTCAGAAGGCTCTTCTTCCCATACTTCAGCAACGGTTCGATCTTTAAACTCAGGATGTTGCGTCTCTTGCCAGAGTGTTTTGCAACGCGCTTCTAGCCAGACATTTAAATCAGCAAGGTCATTAAATTTAGGTGCCTGATGCCAGATTCGATAACGGGCATCACGGACATTCTTCTCAACCTGACCTTTTTCCCAGCCTGCGGCTGGGTTACAGAACTCGGCTTCAAACATAAAATGACTGACCATGACCTGGAAACGTGCATTGACTGTACGTAGCTTGCCACGTCCAACACGGTCCACAGCGGTCTTCATATTGTCATAGATGCCGCGCTCAGGGACACCACCTAAAACCGTAAAGGCATGGTTGTGCGCATCAAACAGCATTTCATGTGTCTGATGTAGATAGGCCCGTAAAAAGAACGCACGACTGTGACTCAACTTGAAATGAGCAATTTGTAGCTTGGTATTTTTACCATTAATGATGACCCAGTCTTCACTCCAGTCAAACTGAAAGGCCTCTCCCGATGCAAATGACAGCGGTACAAACGTGCCACTACCCGCCACACGGGAGGCTTCGTTTTGCTGTACCCGCCAGTCGCGAGCAAAAGCTGCTACTCGATCATAGGAGCCGGTATAACCCAGTTGTACCAGATTATAAAATAACTGTTTAACCGATTGGCGTTGTTTACGCTTGCGCCTGGACTCACGGTTTAACCAACTGGTCAGGGTATTGGAATAATCATCCAGTTTACTGACACCTTGTCGCTTCGGATACTGAGGATCAACCACACCACTGGCCAGATACTTACGAACCGTATTGCGAGACAACCCGGTTCTTCTGGCAATAGCACGAATGGATATACCATCACGGTGATGCCAGCGTCGAATTACACTTAATAATGCCACGTCTATCACTCCTGTTATCTCCTACTGAAGGTTCAGTAAGAGAGGATGTCACGTGGGTCAATTTTCGGTGCAAATATGTGGGGTTAGGGGGTCAGTTTTGGGTGCAATCTAACAATCATTGAGCTGACCGATAAACTCACCAAACTTAAAGTGCTCAAAGATTTCTCTCGCATCTTTAGAGAAGCTTTGAATATACGATTCAAGGTTGTCTTTAATTCCTGACTCACCGAGTTTGGATAAATCCATTTTTGAGGTATTGAAAAACGAAAGATCGTTCGTTGCACGTAAAAGCATCTTTTCTTGCGCTTCTTCTGGCAGCTTCATTTTTTGAACTTTTTCATGTTCAGCCAAGACTGCTTCTTTGCTTTCTTCTAATACACATTCTAAGCGGCGTAATAAAGTGAATGGCAATATGATCCGTCCGTATTGGCTTTGTTTGAAATCACCACGAAGTAAGTCTGCAATAGACCAGCAGTAAGCGGCTAGGTTGTTTGTATTCAGAGACATTAAATATTTTTCCAATATAAATTTTTATGACATAACCCAAGCAAATATCACATTATTTGAAATACTTTGGTTATTCGTATTCTGTGTATTTTTTTGCACTACCCTTTACTTTATCTACAGGGTACTTCTGCTCATTATGTTTTATTTTATTATTAGCCGCTTCTAGCAGGTCTATATCTAACTTATCAGCTATCCGTATAAGGTATATAAAGGTATCTGCTAACTCAGTTTCGACTTCATCTAATTTGTCTTGCGAAAGGTTATTGCTTTGTTCTTCTGTGAGCCACTGAAAGTGCTCTACAATTTCTGACACCTCAACACTCAAGGCCATAGATAGATTCTTAGGAGAATGAAATTGGTCCCAGTCACGAGCTTTTGCGAAGTCACGAAGGCATTGTTTTAGGTTATCTAACTCAGAACTGCTCATTTGATTTGTAAGCCTTTAGGCAAGTCCCTTTATATTTATTATTATTGATAAGTACTTTTTGTACTTGTTTACATTAATACTACCACATCAGTATCATTAACCACTGACCAACAAGTGTCCTTTTGTAAAGACTTCAAATACTTTGAACAAAAAACAACCAGTCTCTAAGCTCATTGGTATCGGTTCATTTCCACACACGAGAAACACTTTTAACATGCCCCAATAGCGCCCCAATAGAGAAAGTCGAATTTTAATTTATTACAGACATAAAAAAGCCACTATGTAAGTGGCTGTTTTATATAGAGAATATGGTGGCAACACCGGGATTCGAACCTGGG
>Ga0224506_10000069_pt1 | contig 106382 bp, 111 predicted proteins | sample SF_Jan12_sed_USG_2_FD_169108 | JGI IMG/M metagenome (GOLD analysis project Ga0224506, IMG submission 169108) | Sediment microbial communities from San Francisco Bay, California, United States - SF_Jan12_sed_USGS_8_1 | ecosystem: Environmental > Aquatic > Marine > Sediment | place: USA...
GAGGTATTGTTTTTTCATTATTTGATACACCTATTGGTCAGGACATCCATCGGTATCTCTGTCTCCGTCATAATCTTCAGGATCAAGTGGGCACAGATCCTCGTCATTAATGATGCCATCTAGATCAGCATCGTGTTTGTATCTTGATTGTTCAGGCGCAATATCGGGGCAACCGTCATCATCATTGTATTTGTTCCAGGTTTCTTTTTCATTTACACACGAATCAACATCATCGTTTATTCCATCACCGTCACTATCAATTGTAACGTTTCCAGTTGGCAATGTATCCGGACAGCCGTCATAATCAACATATTTGTTCCATGTTTCATTTTGCTTAGGACACATGTCCATTACATCGGGAACACCGTCACCGTCTGAATCAGGCTGTCTGTTATCAACATCTGGACAGCCGTCTTCATCTTGGAAGCCATTATAATTTTCAGTAACCAGAGGGCAATCATCATAGACATCAATTATTCCATCATTATCTGAATCAACTACAAAGGATTTTGAAACAGTGTCTGGACAGCCGTCATCATCTTGGAACTTGTTCCATGTTTCTTTAGCAGTTGGACATGCATCTATTGCATCTGGGATTCCATCTCGATCTTTATCACTGCTTAAAATGTAATTATCTGGGCAACCGTCTTGATCAAGGATTCCATTATAAGTTTCGGGTTGGTTTGGACAATTATCTTTATAATCACTAATTCCATCATTGTCTGAATCAGGGGATCCTTTGTTATCAGCTACAAAATCTGGACAGCCATCTTCATCTTGAAATTTATTGTAAGTTTCTGGCACTAGAGGACATTTATCAGAGTCATCTAGAATTCCATCAAAGTCTGAATCTCGTCCAGTAAGGAAATCAGGATAATCTGGACAGCCATCTTCATCTTGGAAGCCATTGTATCGCTCTCTGGTAAGAGGACATTGGTCTAGTGAATCCAGAATTCCATCATAATCTGAATCAGATTCTAATGAATCGTCAGGGCAACCGTCTTGATCAAGATAACGATTCCATGTTTCAGCAGTTGTAGGGCATTGATCTAGCGAATCTCTAATTCCATCACCGTCTGAATCCAATATGGCGATGTCAGGGCAACCGTCTTGATCAAGATAACCATTTACAATTTCAGATTCAAGTGGACATTTATCATTCAAATCTCTAATTCCATCACCATCAAAATCTGAGCTTGATAGTATAGATACGGTATCAGGGCAACCGTCACTATCTTGGTAAGCATTGTAAGTTTCTTTAACTGTTGGACATGCATCTATTACATCGGGAATTCCATCTAAATCTCTATCAGATGTGGAAATAGTATCAGGGCAACCGTCTTTGTCAAATACGCCATTGAAAGTTTCTGGGTTGTTTGGACACAAGTCTGAAAAGTCGTTTATTCCATCACCATCAGAATCTGGTATTCCTTTATCGGATGTAACAAAGTCAGGACATCCATCTGAATCTTTGAATTTATTATAAGTTTCTTTTATTTTAGGGCATTGATCAATGCTATCAGGAATTCCGTCAAGATCTGAATCAACATCGCTGGTATAAGGAGGAATGTCTGGGCAACCGTCATTATCTTGGAAGCCATTGTATCTTTCAGGATCCAATGGACATGTATCATCTACATCCATTATTCGATCTCCATCCGCGTCATTTAATGTGCCAATAGATGAAGGCATGGAATCTGGGCAACCGTCGTAATCAGCAAACCTATTGAAGGTTTCTGGTTGGTTTGGACATATATCAAAGGGATCTGCTATTCCATCTCCATCCTTATCATTAAATGAAGTATCTAATGCAACATCAGGACAACCGTCAGTGTCTCGATATCCATTATACACCTCAGGCTCAGTAGGACATAAATCAATTTTATCTTGAATACCATCGTTGTCAGTATCAATAAAAGCAGAATCAGTTATGGTATCTGGACATCCATCTGAATCTTTGAATCTATTATAAGTTTCAGCGCTCAATGGGCATGCATCTATTGCATCTGGAATTCCATCTAAGTCACGATCACCGGAATCATATGAATCAGGACAACCGTCATTATCTAAAACACCATTGAAAGTTTCTGGTTGGTTTGGACAGTTATCAACTAGATCAATAAATCCATCACCATCAGAATCCGGTGCTCCTCCAGGTCCAGTTCCTGGAAGTGTGTCTGGACAGCCATCCTCATCTTGGAATTTATTATAATGTTCTTTAAGATTTGGACATTGATCAATATGATCTTCTACCCCATCATAGTCTTCATCGTACCATGGAACAAAATTTGACGGACAGCCATCAATAGTACTATCATAATCTTCTTGTAAATTAGGACATGCATCTATAGAATCATCAACACCGTCATTATCCAAGTCATCAGCAGCAAAAGCTGAATTAAGTGGCACACTAGTTAACGTAGTTACAAGCAACAATAGGAATGATAACAAGTGTGTTTTTTTCAATGCCTAAAAACACCTCGAGGATCCAGTTATTAAACCTCACTCTGAAATAGACTAAGAATTTCACAAGTTTTAAGAAAAATTCTAAGTCAGACAAATATCTCGATCAATTTAAGTAAAGCAAAACGAGGTTTGAACTCATGAGTTGTTCAGGGGAAACAATTGAAGAAGAAGATCGTTTGATTCAGATCAAACCAGTAATATCTGAGCAATTAAAAAAAGCAAAATATGGAGTGGCAGATCATTCAACAGTAGAACTTTGTCACTGGACAAAAAAATCATTCAAACATGAAGGAAGTTGCTATAAACACAAATTTTATGGAATTTCAACTCATCGATGTATGGAATTTTCTCCAGCAGGAATGCATTGTGAGAACCGCTGTGTGTATTGTTGGAGACCAATGGAATTTTATGATTCATTAGAAATGGAACCAAAACACGTTGCCGAGCCTGAAGAGATTTTAACAAAGCTAATGGCCGAAAGAAAAAAATTGATTAATGGATACTATGGAGACTCAAGAAACGACAAACAGAGATTGGATGAATCATTGTTGCCAAGTCATTATGCAATTTCGCTTTCTGGTGAACCTACAATGTATCCTAAACTGCCAGAACTTATCAGATATCTGAATTCTTTAGAGTCAACAAAATCAGTTTTTCTTGTAACTAATGGACAAGAACCAGACATGATTCAAAGGTTACAGGACGAAGATGCATTACCAACACAATTGTATTTGTCAACAAATGCAGCAGATTATGAGTCATTTATTAGAATAAACAAGCCAAAATATAATGATTCATGGGAAAGATGGAATAGAACAATTGACATGTTAAAGAATTTGAACACAAGAACAGTTCTAAGAATTACTTTGATTAGAAATTATAACGATCAAGAAGAAAAAATTCCAGCTTTTGCAGAAATGTTTAGAAAGGCAAGTCCACATTTTATTGAAATCAAATCATATATGCATATTGGGCGTTCAACTAATCGATTAGAACACTCAAACATGTTAGAAATGGAAGAAGTAAAAAGATTTAGTGAGCAAGTTGCAAAACAGAGTAAAATATTTTCAATAATGGATGAGAGTATCATTTCAAGAATTTCAGTTCTACAAAACAATGAACGGTTTATCGATCGTTGGATTTCAACTTATGTAAATACCAATTAGAGAATTTTTTTAATGCCTTGTATCTATGTGATAATTCATTTTTATTATTTATTTCAGCAAAAGTGTTTTGTAAATTCTTTGGAATAAAGATTGGATCATATCCCCAACCTTTTCCTTTTTGAGATTTCGATATTACACCATCAAGTTTTGCATCAAAAGATCGTGTTGTTTTTTTATCACAATATGTTATGATTGAGACAAATTTTGCTTGTCTATTATTTTTTAAGAGATTAATAATTCCTTTGTTTCCAATAGTTTTGAAAGCATATGATGAGTAAGGACCTGGAAAACCTCCAAGTGAATCAATAAACAGACCATCATCTTCTACAATTATTGGTTTTCTGCATTTAGAGTAAGCGTCTCTTGCTTTTTTCAACGCAATTTCTTTAAGAGAGTTAGATTGAATCTCTTCTAAATTTAATTTGAAAAAATGGAGTTTTATTCCAAAAGTACCTAGAATGTTTTTTGCTTCTAGAAATTTGTGATTATTTGATGATGCAAAAAATAGATCAAATGACTTCTGCATATCTACCACGACTCTCTATTTCTGAAACTAGTTTAGTGATTTTTGTATAATATTCATTGCCAACTATGGATTTGTATCCAAGTAAGAAATTTTTCCAACACGGTTTCATAATTTGAGCATGGGCACTATTCAGAATTTCTTTAATCAGCCTCAAATCAACTGCATGATCTTCTGGTTTTGTTGTGTTTTGAGATAAACCAAAATCAATAACAAAAACAGTGTTTTGAAATAAAATAAAGTTAGATGTTGTCAAATCACCATGCATAATACCGTTTTTATGCATTGTGCCAACTAATTTTCCAATGGTTTTTAATAGTTTAATAATTTTGAATTCGTCTAAATCATGAACAGGTGTACCGGGGATTTCTTGCATAGTGATTGAGGAGTTTTTCAAGTTTACAAAATAGACAAGAGGTGTTGGTATTCCAAATGACTTTACAAAAGATAGCATTTGAGATTCCTTTATTGTTCTTTGTTTGCGTATTTTTGAATCGAGTGTAGGATTGCGATAAATTTTTATTTTCCTGATTTTAAGAATCGCTTTAGAATTCTGCCATTTAGTTTCATAAATATCAGCTTCTGCACCTTTCTTCAACAGTTTCATTAACATTATATCCAAAAGAATTCAATAAAAATTAATCATGGAAGAAGGAGAAAAAAGAATAAAACAAGAAGATTGTGGTGAAGATAATTTGGGTTCAGGTATTCTCACATTAACAAACAAGAGATTAGCATTTGATAAAACTAATGCAAGAGTCATGGATTTTTCAAAGAATTTTGGAGAGACGGTGATGGAGTTTTTACTAGACAGTATTACAAAAACGTGGAAAGAAGGATTGTTTATAAAAAAAGTTTGTTTTACTGTAAAAACAGATGAAGGTGAGAGGACTTTCAAGTTTGGAGTTTACAATACAAAAGATTGGCTCAAAAGTATCGATAAGGCTGTTGCTGAATACAAAAATCAATAGTCAATTTTAACTGAATCTAATCTCCAAGATTGGGTAACAAAAGTATCTTTTAGTAAAGTGCCTTCTTTAACTTGAGATTCCAAAAGACCAGTCCAACATATTTGACTGCCACAATCACCAGCATAACTTAATGGAACCACAAAAAATTTGCAATTATGTCTTTTACACACGTCTTTAAGCATTTCAGATAGTCTTTTGTTAGCTGCAACACCACCTACAACCATCAATTCTTTTTTATCTGTAAATGATAATGCTCGTTCTACTGTTTCACTGATCATGGCAAAAGCGGTTTCTTGAAGGGAATAGCATGCATCAACTTTACTTTTTTTTGCTATAGATTTTGTTGCAGACAATAAACCTGAAAAAGAAACATCATTTCCTTTTACAGAATATGGTAATTCAACATAATTTTGAGATGTAGAGGCAAGTTCTTCTATGTTTTTTCCACATGGTGATGCAAATCCAATGGATCTACCAAACTGATCAAGCAGTTGACCTAATGTAATATCCAAGGTTTCACCAAAAACTCTCCATTGTTTGTTAAGAAATGCCAATAGCATAGTATGTCCTCCAGATACCAAAAGAACTAAAGGGTTAACGGTACCAGTTAGTAATTTTCCTAATTCAATATGACCAAGGGCATGATTCACAGGGTATATTGGTATTTTATAAAATGAGGATAAAGATCTTGCAACAACTGCGCCAACACGTAAGCATGGACCTAATCCTGGACCGGCAGCATACGAAACAATATCTAAATCAGTAATAGCAACATTTGCTTCTTTGAGGCATTGTGACAATACCAAAGAACTATTTTCAATATGATAACGTGATGCTTCTCGCGGATGAATTCCTTCTCCATCTGCCGGACGATATATTTTTCTAACATCAGAAAGAATTTTTCCTTTCTTTCCCTTTTTTTCAATAATAGCACATGAAAATGTATGAGCTGTGCTTTCAATACCTAATCCTAACATGTTATCCTCTACTTAGTGTGGATATTATTTTAATCACATCGCCATTCTTTAGTTTTTGATCACCACTGATCCTTTGTTTAGTTTTACAATCAATTGCATGTAAGAACCCTTTTGCAATATCTGCATGAATCAAGCCTGCTAAATCTTTTGCAGTAGAATCTAGTTGGAGTAGTTTTGTATCAGGTAAAACAATACCATCCTTGTTGGTTAGTTTTGTTTCATCCTCTACAGGATACACTACGATGGATTTTAGAGAATCAAAAACAGCAGCGTCAAGGATCTTTTGAATTCCAGTAGATCGGATCTTAGAGAATACTGACTTTACTAAATCAAGTGCTTTTTGTTGTGCTGGGGTAATCTCTCTATCTTTGACAATTGTAAAGTTTTCGTCACCAGATGAATAATTGATGATTCCAGATTTTGTTGCCTTTCGTAATAATAATTCAGTTTCAGCACTACAAGGAATTACAGTTTCTGGGATTTTTTTTAGAATTTCAAGATCTTTACAAAGATCTGCTTTATTTGCAGCAATGATCATTGGCTTTGTATCTTTTCTTAATTCTTTTACAAAAGTTTGAATGTCAGATTCTTGCCAGTCTTTAGGATTTTTAGCAACAAGACCTAATTTTTGCAATATTTCATGTATTTGGTAATCCTTAATCCCTAATCCAGTAAATCGTTTTGCTATACCATCAGTAAGTTTTGCTCTTTTTTGATCTATTTCACGAGTAATCTTGTCCCATTCTCTTTTAAGAATGTCTGCAAACCATTGATCAAACTCATCTTGAACAAATTTAATATCTTCTAAAGGATCATGAGTTCCAACAGGAACTGGTTGTCCTTGAATATCAGTAGTTCCTGCAATGTCAACTACATGAATTAAGACTTCAGCTTGTCTTGCATCATCAAGAAATTGATTTCCCAATCCTTTTCCTTCATGTGCACCTGGAACTAACCCTGCAACATCAATGAGTTTCACAGGAATCAAACGTGTACCGTTAATACACAGTTCATTTTCATGCTTAATCTTAAAATGCTTACAAGCACAATCTGCTTTAACAAATGCAACGCCTACATTTGGTTCAATTGTAGTAAAAGGAAAGTTACCAGATGCCACTTGTGTTTCAGTGGCGGCAGAGAAAAATGTGGATTTTCCAACATTTGCTTTACCCAGTAAACCGATTTGCAATATTATCAAAAACTTAATTCTACTTATTAGTATTGCAGAAATCATTTAATCCAATAAAGAATAATTTGATATAATGTCAATAGTGATTTCTGGGAACCCAGGTACAGGTAAGCATACAATTGCACAACAGATTGCCCAAAGGTTGGATTTGTCAATAGTTGACATTAATGAAGTCGCAAAAAGTGATGGATTATTTGAAAAAAATAATGGTGTTAATGACGTCAATATCAAAAAACTCGAAAAAATTCTTCGGAATAAAATTTCTGAAAAAAATTTGATTGTTGGACATTTAGCGCCATATGTTTTGGATATAAATCAAGTAAAGACAATGATTATTTTAAGAAGAGATCCCTACGAATTAATCTCAGTATACAAGGAAAGAAAATACACAGATAATAAAATCAGAGACAATACAGGAAGTGAGATACTAGGCATTATTGCATATGATGCAATAAGTAAATTTAATGAAAAAATGTTTCAGATCAATAACAGCTGGAGAAGTGTTGAAGAGACAGTCGAGAAGATCATGAGTTTAATTGCAATGAACATAAACAGTGAGGAGGTAGATTGGCTCAGTTTGGTAACAGAAAATAATGATTTAGAAAAATTTTTTGGTGATTGATTAAATAACAGCCTTTAGTTTGTTTAGTTAATTGTTTGAAATTTCTAAAACTGATCTTGCTGGAAGAATTGGAACCCTATACACAAATCATGGGAAAATTGAGACGCCTGCATATGTTCCTGTAATTCATCCTGTAAAACAAACAATTCCAGCTAAAAAAATTCAAGAAATGGGATTTTATTTAGTTATCACAAATGCATACATTACAAAAAATAACTATGGTGATGAAGCAATAAAAAAAGGAATTCATCAGATTATAGATTTTGATCACGGGGTCATGACTGATTCAGGAGGATATCAAGTACTAGAATACGGAGATGTTAAAGTACTACCACCAGAAATGGCAAATTTTGAGAAAGGCATCATGACGGATTTTGCAATTCCACTTGACAAACCAACAGGGTTTGGAATGCCAATAAAAAAAGCAGAGGAATATGTTAAGCACACCCTCAAAGTTTCTAAACAGACTCTTGAAGACAGTGAAGACAATGGTCAAATTTGGATTGGTCCAATTCAAGGAGGAGAGCATTTTGATCTAGTTGCAAAATCTACAAAAGGCTTAGTCGATATGGGTTTTCAAATGCTTGCGTTAGGCAGTCCAGTTGAATTTATGGAATCATATGAATATAGATTGTTGGCACAAATGATAGTAACTGCAAAAAAACAGATGCCGCATTCTATTCCTTTGCATCTTTTTGGAGCAGGTCACCCACTAACTATACCATTTGCAATAGCTTTGGGATGTGATACATTTGATTCAGCATCATACATGCTTTATGCCAAACAATTAAGATATATCACAAACGACGGAACACGTAATTTAGCAGATATTGTTGTATTTCCATGTAATTGTGAAATATGTAAAAAATTCACCCCGGAAGAGTTTCGACAACTAGAAGAAACTGAGAAAATTAATCAGCTAGCAATTCATAATTTGTATTCAATAAAACTCGAAGTGGACAGGGTAAAACAGTCAATTCACGAAGGAAGGTTATGGGAATATGTAATAAAGAAGGCAAGAGCCCATCCAAGGTTATTTGAAATGATTGAAGTAATGACTGAGAATTACGAATTTCTAGGTTTAAGTACGCCAAAATTCAAAGAAAAAGCCATTTTCTTATACAGTAAAGAAGATCAATTTAGACCAGAAGTTCAATCATATCACAACATAGTTAGAGAATTTAAATCAAAGAAAAAGAAACTTGTAATCACAAAAGAATCCAGTACAAAGCCGGGATATTTATCACATCAGTATATCGGATTAAAAAAGAAATTCAAGGACTTTGATTCAATTCAAGTATGTCAGTACAATCCGCAATTAGGATTAATCCCAATTGAAATTTCAGATATATTTCCAGCTGCACATCATGAAACTGCCAGAGTATGTTTTGATCCAAAAGAGTTTCCAACTTTTGAAAAAACATGGAACACTTTCTTTAGTAATAATAAATTTTCAGAAATACATTACGATAAAAAGGATGAATTCATAAAATATTTTGTAAAAACATTACCAAAAGAAATCAAGAGAAAATCATTAGTTTAATTAAAAATAAGAAAAAAGAATGTGCTAAAAGATTCAGCTTATAGTGCTGCGTCTTCTGCCCAACCTTTGATGAAGATACCGTTTTTGTGAAGAGGTACTGGTTGTCCAGCTGTGTAATTCATTGGTCTCATCCAAAAGATTGATTTTGTTGGGCATACACCTATGCATGCACCATCAGAAATACATCTTTCTGGGTAGAAAACAAATGCTTTACCTCTCTTCCAGCCTTCAACAGGTTTTACTCTAAGGACATCAGGACCAAGAGTTGTACAGATTTCTACACATAGTGCGCATCCGATACATCTTTGTTCATCAATGTCTGGAAGTATTGCTATTGGCATTACAGATTTAACTTTGTTTGGTGGCTATTTAAACCATGATTGAATTTCATAACTCTGTTATGAAATTGATCCGTAAAAAATTCATGCACACAAGCCAGATTAAAAATTTAAAAAACAAAAAGATAACGTGTTTAACACGTTTATTTTCTCATTGCGTCAATTTGACCAGAGGTTACCCAGTCAAGTAGTTCTGCAGATGATGGATTTAGGTCTGCTCTCTGTTTCATCAGATTGTTAACCCAGATCCAGTTTAATTGGTTTAGGAGTGGTTTGTTTGCTTCGTCACCAGCACGTGTTTTAGCGACGACGGCTTGATCTTGTTGTCCTAACCATTCTTGGAAGCTTCTTCCCATGAGGATCGAGTCTTAGCTTACACTAATTAAAGCTTTTGTAGATTCCGTAATAGGTATAATGATCGAGTAAACTCAAGAAGGTTTTAAGGTAGTTAGAAATTATTTTAATTCTTGGATGTTAAAGTTTTAGGTGCTGCTAATGAAGTTGGCAGATCTGGTTTTTTAGTTAATTGTAATGGAACAAAACTCTTACTTGATTACGGAGTATTATTTGGAAGAAGGGGATCACCGCCCCAGTATCCACTCCATGTGAAACCCAAGGATCTCGATGCAATCATCATAACTCATGCCCATTTAGATCATTCAGGAAATGTACCATCACTTTTTGTTAGTGGAAATACGGATGTTTATGGCACCCCTCCAACATTTGATTTATCAAGATTATTGATTGAAGATATGCTAAAAATTGAAAAAAATTCACATCCATTTGATTTGCCTGAAGTAAACAATATGATGAAAAATGCAAAGGAGATAGGATTTAGACAGAAAGTCACAAAAGGCAATGCAACCTTTGAATTAAGAGAATCAGGACATGTGATAGGCGGGAGCACGGTTTTAGTAGAATCAGATAAAAAACGACTTTTCTATACTGGTGATATTAAAACTCATGGTTCAAGAATGCTGCGAGAAATGGATTTAGACATTGGTGAGATTGATTTACTAATCACTGAGAGTACATATGCCAAGACAGAACAGAAACCTAGAAAGGAATCTGAATCTGAATTAATAGATTTTGCAAATGAGGTAATGGACAGAAAAGGGATATTATTCATCCCATCATTCTCAGTTGAACGTTCACAGGAGATTGCATGTATTTTAAGAAGTTCAAATTTCAAACACCGAATTATAATGGATGGAATGGCACTAAAAGTAAATGAGATAATGTTTAGACACCCTGACTATCTAAGAGATCCGCAAGTATTTTCAGACGCAATAAAACATGCAACTTCAATAAGAGAACACTCTGAAAGAAAACGTGCAATGGAAGAACCTTGTGTTGTGATATCACCAGCAGGAATGTTGGTTGGTGGAAATGCAGTCTATTATTTACAACAATTATCTTTTGATAGCAAAAATGGAATAGCTCTAGTTTCATACCAAGGAGAAGGTACTCCGGGCAGAAAATTACTTGACACAGGCACAGTTTCAACAAGAGGTAAGGATCTCAAAGTAGCCGCAGAGGTAAAACAGTTTGAATTCTCAGGGCACGCAGATAGAAAAGAATTGTTTGATATGATTAGGAATATCAGAGGAAATCCAAAGGTATGGGCTGTTCATGGAGATACTGAATCATGTGAAATGTTTGCTCAAGAAATTCACGAAAGATTTGGTTTAGAAACATATGCGCCTAAAGTGAATGATGAAATAACCATCTAATATGTATAAAAATTTGTCAATAGACGTTGAAAATTCAATTAATAGTGGTCAGGTATTTCTATGGAAAAAGAATTACCAATATTGGTATGGGATTAATGGCCAAGATGTTCTAAAAGTAGATGATTTAGGAAATATCAAATCATATCAAAATAATAAAACCGATTTTTTTAGAAAAAGAGATGACATGATGGAAATAGTAAGATCAATTTCAATAGATGACATAACAAAAAATGCGGTAGAAAAATATCTAGGGCTAAGATTACTTGATCAAGATCCTTTTCAATGCTTGATTTCATTTATTGTATCATCAAACTCCAATATTCAGAAGATTAAGAATAATTTAGAAAAAATATCAAAGAAATTTGGAACTAAAGTTAGGTTTGAAAATCAGGAATTTTTTTTATTTCCAAAACCAGAAAAATTAGCAAAAGCATCAATAAGCGAAATTACAGATTGTGGTGTTGGATATCGTGCCAAATTTATTAAAGAAGCTGCAAGCATGATCTTTTTGAAAAAAATTGATTTTGAGTACTTGCAAAAGTGTGATTATCATGATGCTAAAGAAAACATTTGTTTAGTGGCTGGAGTGGGAAACAAAGTAGCTGATTGTGTATTATTGTTTTCCTTGAACAAATTAGAGGCATTCCCATTAGATAGATGGATGATAAGGGTTTTAGAAAAATATTATTCAGATCAATTTCAGATTACAACGAAAACAATTACAGATAAACAGTATGACATTCTTCATGAAAAAATCATAAATCATTATGGGCAATATGCAGGATATGCACAACAATTTCTCTTCAAAATGGAAAGAGAGAATTATGAAAAGAAGTGGCTGTAAACCCTTAAAATGGTAATTAATTGCTAGGTTTTTGGGCCTATAGCTCAGCATGGATAGAGTGCTGGACTTCTAATCCAGTGGTCAAGGGATCGAAGCCCTTTGGGCCCATTTAACAAAATTATTTATTCCAATTCACATGTGATTTTTTGTGAAAGATATTGAATTCGAACTAAATTCCACTGACATTCATCCAAATTCTGAAATTAAAGGCATAATTTCTGTATCATACCCAGGAAGATATGATGGAGTTGTAATTAATACTCAGATTTTGGACTCAAATGAGCATATAGTCTACAAGGAATATAATGGGAAAAAAATATCACAAAATATCTCAAGATTATTTATCAACAAAGATGCAATGCCTAAAAACAAAGCAGAGTTTACCGCAGTGATTAAATTTGAGCCAAAACAGGAACATGAAATAAAATTCAGAGCATCAATAATTGAACAGCATAAAGAAATTGAGAGTCAGATAATTTTTGCAAAATACTCCAACTAGAATCTACTGACTTCTACAGTAATTTTTCCAGTCATCCATGGATGAGGTTGGCAATGATACGGGACCTCTTGAGGCTCGGTAAATAGAAATTCATACGTATCACCAGGCTTTAGGACGCCCGGAGAACCAAATTCTCCACTGTATCCATCTTCGTGTCTATGATCAGGAGTTACTGTATGTGCAGTGTCATCTTTATTTGTCCAGACTACTCTATTGTCAAGTTCCAGTGTTATTGTTGGTTTGTTTGGAACATAGTTTTCATTTCCTTCAATAACTGCACCTTCTACAATATCAATAAAAAAATCTTTTTCAGGGTATAAGATATGCTCGGATACAGACGGTTTTGCCAAGGATTCGGGAAGATAAAACGAAGTGTAAAACACAACAGATACAGACATGCCAACTATTAATGCAATCAACCCAATTCCATATGCATGGCTTGATGTAGGCGCACTCATAATTTTTTAGCACCTCCCAAGTTATTATAAAGTTTATTCAGGGTTTTTAGGATCATGGTTTGTGAAGATCTCCAGAGCCAACATTTGCGTTAGTGTTTGTACCAACACCAGGATCAACCTGGGTTTTTTTGACAGAAACCTCTGGGACTAATTCCTTTGAAGTAGGTTTTCCTTCTGATGTTACATCTGGAATTTTATTTGGCTGAACAGATGTCTCAGATTCTATCAACTTTGGTTGTTCGTTATGTCTAGGTGCCGGTGCTGGTGGCGCGTTCTTTTGTTGACTCATTGCATATCGGTACATATGGAAAAATGCCGCAAATACAAGTATAATGATTCCAATAAAGAATAATGACATGTTCTTCATTCCTGTTAGTGCCGCATTGTATGCTGCAACGTTTAAGAATACTTGGAAGGCTAACAATGCAACCAATAACCAGTTAATCCATTTTTCAGTAAGATTAACGCTAGCTACTTTCTTTGGACCGCTACTTTTTGCAATCTTTGCCTTTCTTTCCGCTTCATTTGCAAGTTTGATCATCATATAAGTAAATCCAAATCCTAACGGAACTAATAAGATCATTACAGAGTAGAAGAAGATAGGATCAATTACCAAACGTTCTACTAACGGTGTTGAGATATCAGGCGAGATATAGAACCCCCAGTAAGTGGTCACCATGATTTGAGCAAGACTGGTAATTCCAAACGCTGTGATGATTGGCCTATCTCTCCATGAGAATTTCTTGTATCGGTCAATAAACGGAATCAACACAAATGATATGATGAAAATTAACGGCCACAATAATCCTGTGACAAATTTGTCATATTGTGTCCTCATGAACGCATAGATTCCCGTAAGATACCACTCAGGGACAGTTACGCCGGGTGGAACTGTTGGTTCAAACTTGAATCCCATATCAATCGGAAATACACCACCGGTAATCAGAATCGCACCGGCAATTGCCATAACCATAGGTACGTCAAATACCAAAAATCTCGGGAAGTGAACAGCCATCAATCCAAGCATGACTATTGGCAAGAGAAATACATGCTGCGCATAGAATCTCAGCACAAAGTCTGAAAACCCACTACCTAACGCGGCATCACGGATTGTTGGTCCAGCTATAGGTATTGACGTAGTTAACGACGCTGCAATACTAATTGCAAGTTCTGCCCGTTCGCTAAAAATCACATCATATCCAGTAAATGCCTCGAGAATTGTAACTACACCGAGAATGACACCGGTCATCCATAAAACTTCATTTCTAATTTTATATCTTCCACTAAAGTATTGATAATACAAATGAAGTACTGCCATAAGCACCATCGCGTTTGATCCATGATAGTGAATGTTTCTAATGTGGAAACCAAACGGAACTTCATCGTTAATGAATTGAACACTATCCCATGCTCTGTCCAAAATCGGTTGGTAGTAAAACATGAGCAATGCCCCTGATATTCCAAGAATGATAAAGACGATGAATGTAAGCATGCCTAGGAATCCAAACGGACTGACAAATCTTGCAGGAAATGAAAACTTGATCGAAGTAAAGATTGTCCTGTCTACCCCATCCCAGAGCCAGTAAAGAAGCGCAACTACGCCAGTTCTTCTTTTAAGCGAAACGGCCATATCCAATTACTCCATTTTCATTTGCATTAAACTTTGGTGGTAAAATAAATACAAATCCGTCAGAATCAATTTCAAGAGTTAATTGTGGTAGGGTATTTGAAGGCGCAGCTTGTACTGATGCAGGGCCTATAAAAGCTGTTCCAGTAACTGGATCATACATACTGCCATGACACGGACATTCGCCCCTTTTTCTTCCATCATCTGGCCAATATTTCCATAAGCACCAAAGATGAAGACATATCATACTGTATGCCCTAATAGCAGAAACATCTTTTTTTCCACCTCCAAATTCTTCAGGAAGTCTGATGAATTGCCATTTACGAAATGCTTCTGCATCAAGTGCGGCATCACCGGTTGAAGGGTATGTAATGACTTCAGCATGATTAATAGGAAAAGTACTGATATTGGCCTGAGTACCATCAGGCAAGATTACTGGGACTTTTTCAAGAGACGCTTGGTTTGGATTTGGCATGTAATTACCAAACGGGACAAACGGTGCAAATGCCAGTCCTGTACCAGCCGCACCCATTAATTTGAGAAAGTCTCTTCGGGATAATCCACTAGACTTTTTTGTCCCTAGTTCTGACATTCAAGCTGTCGTACTCGCCAAATTGCTTATAAACCTTGTTTAGTCATTTAGGCGGTTTTTGTCTAATAATAAAAATGAAAGATATTCCGATCGCAATTCCTATGACTGTACCAACTGCAATGCCATTGCTAAAGGACGAATCAGAATAGGCAATAACTTCAGCAGGCGGAAAGGTTTTTGTTTCATTGACAATTGCCATATTTTCTACAATGTCAGAATGATATTCAGTCTCTTTATCAACATGAATGTCAAGAATCATTTCTGGGGAAATGTTTGTGAATTTAGCTGCTAATGTGATTGGCTCTGTTGTCGAGTCGCCTCCAAACAAAGTAGAATGTGTCAAGAGTGTGTAGGTACCTGTTTGATTAATTGGGATGTAAAGTACTGTGGATGTATCATCTTTATTTTTAACAGGAAAGAATCCTCCACCCTGACTAAAAATTGAATTTCCTAACCAGTCAAGCGAAGTCCAATCAAGAAAGTGGCCAAACACTCCAGAAGGAACATTAGTTTGAACAATTTTTCCTGTAGGGTCCATTACAAAGACGGACAAGTTTGTGTCATCGTTAGTCCACGAAAGTTCAATTGCAGCAGAATTGATGGATTTATTTTGAACATCAAAATAATATTGTCTCCAATCACCAGCCATGTATCTATTAGCCATGTCAAACGCGCCCTTAGTGTATCCATTTCCATAAAGAACGTCGTTACTTTGTACACCTTTGATCAAAATCGTAGAATCGTTTTCAATCACTGGTTGTTTAACTGCAAAAGATATCGGAGCATTAACAGTATGCTTGTCACTTTGAAAATTCAAGAATCCCTGATAAACACCAGTCTGATAGTCGTTTGGTATAATTAATGTCACGTCAATTGCGGCAGTGTTTTTTGGAGGGATGGAAATTATTTCAGATTCGGACCACACTGCAGACCATTGTTTTTTTTCATAGTAATTTGCAGATATTGTATAGTCCATTGAAGTTGAATTCTGTTTTGTGTCACCTAGCCAGTAAGAATATCTGGTTGGGACTGGATAGACTCCTACAAGCGGAATGCCTTCAAATTTTTCAGTAGGCTCTGAAACTCTTAATTCTTGAACAGTTCCCCATGAACCAGCTCTATTCACCATTGATAACTCATTACTTGAGATTTTTGTATCGTTGTTGTTATCAATCCAATCATAAAGATATAATGACGCAATTTTGATGTCATCAGCATACACGTCAGATGTATTATTCATAAAATCACCGAATTGAAAATTCAGGTTAAGAATCATTAATGATGATTCATCAGGTATTGGTTTTTCATTGAAGAAATCACCAAGTTCAGTACTGGTGTTTACGTCAGATAGTTCAATATAATTTGGAACAAATGTGCCAGTCTCATTCAAAATAGAATCATGCTGACGTAGAATCGTTGTTCCGTTGAATTGTGTGTTGGATATCAGAGACAGGGTTTGAGGCATCACATTGATTTTCATGGTGTTATTGGTTGGATTTTTGACTGTAAATGTGGTCGTGGTTCTTTCACCTGGAAGTAATTGCCCTGCAAACCAACCAGTCATGGGAAATGAATGTGTTGGAAGTTGAAATTTTTCAAATCCTATTGCAGTTGAGTTGATATGTTCAATTGACGGATCAAGAATTTCTTTGATATTATTGTAAGAATCATCATTATACACAATAAAGACTCCATCTTCACCATGAACATAATTTAATGCAGATTCAATATTTGTCAGACCAGATCCCTGTGTGAAGGGATCGCTGTTTAGATCCTTTGCAGTAGACATCAGAATGTTTTTGATCAAAAATGGATCATAGTCTTGGGACTGCTTTTTCATTTCTTCGATCAGTATCGCAGCACTTCCAGAAACTAGTGGTGCTGCCATGCTAGTTCCACCAAATAATGAAAAAGATTCAGCTTTGGAATCTTTTTGAGTTTTCAATACATTTGAAGGGACAAAACCATGAGCGCCTATACTCATTACGTCAGGCTTTGGATCCCCAATTGGCCCTGGACCCCTGCTAGAAAAATCAACTACGTCGTTTGAATGAGTGGTCGTATTTCCAAATCTTGGTTGGTTTTTGAACGGACCATATCCAACAAATACGTTATTGGTCGTGGCACCAACTGAAATTCCAAAAGGCGATGCGTTTGGCAATCCTATTGTCCCATATCCATGACCAGAATTCCCAGCGCTAGAAACAACGGTCACACCAGGATAATTCTCATCCAAAGAATTGGGAGTTGTCAACATACTAAGAATTATCGATAGGACATCCATTCCAGGAGATGAACTAAAAGAAGGGAAATTTGACACACCCCAACTATTAGAAATTATATCAACTCTGGGTTTGCCAGAAAACTTCCAAGTGTGATCTTTATTTTCAAATCCTGCAGACCACAGCCATCCATATACAGTATCACCTAACCACAATGCCTTTACAGGAACGATTTTGGCGTCGGGAGCTATACCTGTAATGGTGTATTTTTTTGTGTCATTGTAAATGTCATATGTCTGTTGGCCACGTGAAACAATTGATGCTGCACTTGATGTGCCATGACCCATAAAATCTGTCATCAGTCCAAAGAATTCACCGTCTGAATCAAATGCAGGCAGCAGCGTTCCGTTGACTGCATTTAAAGTATCATCAATGTCAGCAGTGTTATTTCTAATTACACCATACACATCAAGAACTTGTGCACCAAATGTTCCTGCACTGTAATCATTTTTTCCATCATTGTTGGAATCATAAACCAGGAATTCTTTTCCGCTACCCAATACAATTGGTTTTTCATCAGTAAAATCAAAATCATAGTTTGGTTTTTCTTCGGGCTTTAGATCGAATCTAGTGTAGTCTTCCCAAGAGGTACTCATGTCAGGAATTATGGTATCATATACTCCAGGAGTAAACGAATCAACAACTAAAACTGGAACCACTTGTAATCTAGTTAGAGGGTCTTCTAACCCTCCCTGATAAATCACTCCAAGATGATATATGCCGCTTTTTGATTTTATATAGTCTTTATTGTTATTTCCAATTTTCATGTCATGGTCTAACGTTCCATTAAAAATTGCAGAGCTTCCAATTTGTGGGAAAAATGAGTTATAAATTGGGATTTTGCTACCCTTGCCTCCCTGAGACACGTCTAGGAACACGCCGTCTTTTTTAACATATACAGATGATGTCATGTGAGAAGGTATTGGTTTGGTATAATTTCTAATAATTTCGTTATTGTCAATATATGCAAAGAAGGTTGCATTGGTTAGAACAATTCCCTGTCCATCCGGATCAAGCATGATAGGGTGATTAATTTCATCGCGTGCAACTGAATGCTGGATGTCAGGATTTGAAAAATCAACCCCAGTGTCTACAATTGCAATTATAGTTCCATTTCCTGATGCATTGTATTTTTTTTTAGCCATGTTTGAACCCGTTATATCGCCAATTCGCGAGGCATCTGAAATTTCATCATCAGATAAATGAAAATCTAATTTTGAATCTTCAATGATATGGTAACCTTGTGAAGCCAAATTTGATGCAAGACTCTCAGAAAGAACAGACACATAGAAAAATCCACTATCAGACTGAATTCCATATATCGAATTGGTCTTTAAAAAATCATCATTCTGTAAATTATTTCCAAAAATTAAATATCTTTTAACATCACTTTCAGTAAAAAAGTCTGAATCAACCTCTACAATGCCAGAATTAAAAGTCGTTGGGCTCTGGATTTCATTTAAACTAGTCAGATCACCAGAAATGAATCCGTGTGAGTTGGTCACGGTTGAGGATAAAAGTATTATGAAAAAGAAGGTAGCCACTTTGGGCATTAGTTAATTTTTGGTTCTTGTGTTATTATAACTATCTTCTTCGTGCAAGAATTGCGATTTGTAACGCAACGATGATTCCTATAGAGGCAATAATTGGAAACAATAGTGAGTTTAGTTGGTTTGAAGCTTCGCTGATAAACTCTACTGATGTTGAAATGGCATTAGTGCTTTGGTCAATATTAGAACTTGCTTGCTGCAGAGTATTTCCAAACCCTTCTATTTCTAGTTTCAGAGTGTCCAGTTCGCTTGATGTTTCATCCAAGATTGAATTTAGTTTAATTATTTGCTGCGATATTCCTCCGAGATCCTGAGTCAGTACATTAGTGGCAGCCGAGCCATGTGATGTAGTTCCTTGACTAAATGCGACTACATGAAACACATGGGTGCCTTCTTCTCGAGGAGTATAATCGACATAGTATAATCCCTGGTGAAGTGTTTTAAAAGAACTAGTCAAGGGGACAGATAGCCCAGACGGCAAGTGAACATGGGTGCTACCGAGTAATTTAGCAGGTTCGTTTCCAACCAAAAGCCCATCGCTAGTTATTTGTACAAATACTCTGGTTGGTTGGTTAATTGCTGCGGTCTCAGGAGCAAATACCAGGGTGTCAACTGTTCTTTCTACAGGGATATCCACTAAATCAGTCGTAGCAGAAAACTTTACATCAATTTTTTTAGAGATGCCACTTTGTTCAGTGCTGATTACTTCAACAGTGTATGTCCCATAAGGAAAATTTGTCGAGGGATCAGGCCATTTCAGCAAATCATAATCAAAGGAGCCGTCTGAGTCAGTGGTTATTTGATCAAATTTTGAAATTGTTTCATCTGGAGCAAAAAGTCGTATGATAAGATTTTCATTTGGCAGTCCTTTTCCATAAACTTGCAAGTTATGCTCGGGAGAATACACCCTGCTGTTTGTAAACAAATCTAACTCTGAAAACGAATCAAGCGTATTTACAAACAAAAAAGCAATCAAAACCGAAAACAAAATTTGCGATTTCATTTTAATTAATGCTTTATGTTCTCCTAGATATTGCTTCTGGAAATTTGTCTACAACTTACGTTAAGTGAGATTCAAAAAAAGAAAAAAAGGGTAATGTGAACTAGTTTTATCTTACAGTAATCGTTGTGGATACTGGTGGTGATAATGCCGTAGGATTATCAACAGACTCCCAAACGAATGCAGTTGCACTATAAGTGCCTGCTTCAATTGGAATCCATGATAATGCTGGGCTGAATGATTGACCAGCAGATAGTGAACCTGTAATCCATGCTAGTGAGACTGTAACACCGTTACTATTCTGAATCTGTACCAAATATGCAAATTGTTGCTCTCTATCCTGACCATTTGCTAAGTCGGCAGTGATTTGCACCTGTTGATCAACGGAAACAGTATCTAAACTGTTACCGAATGCATCAACTACTCTCAAGTTAGCAGCTGGTGCTCTCTCGAGTGGTGGTACAACAGTACCGATTAGTGAAGTGGCAGTGATATCAAGTTCATCTGCAGTTGTGTACGGATTAGGTAGTGTATTGTCCTCATATTCTGCGGTGACAGTGTCACCTTCTGCGACTCTGAGTCTGTGACCAGAAGATTCATCGGTAGTTGTGAAGAACACAGTACCTTCGAAAATTCCAGTTGCCTCATTAGTCTCAGTTACAGTAAGATCAATACCTCCGGCGTCGGAGTCAGACCATACGTCAACATCGAAGTTGTCGACTGCTTCTGGGTCTAAGTTCATGTCTGGGTCAATAATTCTTACAACACCTGTTCCGCTTGCTGGGTAGCTTGCCTCTAACCATTGTGTCTCACCGATATTCCATCGGATAAGTGCTGAACCTACTACAGTTTCATCCTCTGAGAATTCAAATGACACGGTAAGTCCGTCATCATCGTCAGTCTGCAGGAATCCGTTAGTTGGTCCGTCACCAGTGGTTCTTGGGTTAGTATCGTTTGTTCCGTCACCATCAGCATCATGTGTAAATCCAGTAAGGATAACCTCACCAGTGAAGATGCCCGTGTCAGTACCAGTCTCGACTAGTTTGTAGTTGTCAAGATCAAATCCTCTGGTTGAGACCTTTATTGGGTCTAAATCAGAGTTTCCAATCTCATCAACTAGTTTGCTGTCAAAGTTGTGATCTGGTGCGACTATGGTAATGTAGACCTTATCGGTCCAGGAATAAACTTTTTGGTCAAGCTCTACAGTTGCTCCGAAGTTTGAAGTATAAATTGTCAGGTTGACATCTTCGTCTTCATCACCTACAAAGTCAGATCCGGATGGGCCCCAATCGGTATACTCGAGGACAATTTCTTCCCCTCTTTCTAATCGATCATTTGCTAAAATTTCAGGGATTTCGATGACAATCTGGAAGATACCAGTGCTGTCACCTGTCTCTCTGAAGTTCAGTGGTTCTGGGTCAAATGCTCCTCCTTGGCCATCAGCGTCACCCATGGTGACGGTTGCGGCATCAGAGTCCCATTCGATCAAGTCCAAGTCCCATGTCTCAGCCTGGTCATTGTCCAGATCAAGGTCTGGTTCAATGAGGGTCAAGATCATGTCGGATCCAATGATGTAAACTGATTTGTCAGATTGCAATACACCGTTTCTAAGGTCAAAGGTAGCAGAGTCAGTTACAGTGTTAACATCACCTGATGCATCTGTTGGGTCAGTGTATTCTACTTGGAGAATGTCTCCTTGCAAGATACAATAATCTTCGCCAGATGGTGAGGCGGTGCTAAATCTGTCTGTTTCTGTTTGAATACCTGGGACACCAACTTCAAAGTCAACTGTTGTTGGACATTTGTCATCGGCTGGACCATCAGTGTATTGAATTTTGAGGTCAAGCTCAAATATTCCTGCGTCTGGTGCAATTTCAACCATTGGACCAAAGTCTTTGACGAAGTTTGTGTTAATCACAGTAAGAGTATCAGTAAATGTTGCTGTTGCTGGAGTACCAGTACTAACGATTGATACTGGGCCATTAACATAGCCAGTACCAGGATTGTTAATACTTAATTCTCCTGCACCAATAATACCGTCTGCGACAGGTGCATCAGTAAAGACTGCTGTTGCAGTCTTTCCAGATGGAACACCAACAATGTTCACTATGCCGTTTTTGAAGCCTGAACCGCCAGATGTAATGGCAGTTATATCGACTACGTCCACGTTATCATCCAAGCTTACATCAACAAATGTTGCTGTTGCTGTAGATGCGCCGGCTTGTGAGATTGTTATTGATGTGTCACCAGAGAATCCATTCTCTGAATATGGGATTGAGGTGATTTCACCAAGGGCGATCACACCGTTACCTATTACTTCAGTAAATGTTCCTGTTGCACCAGCTCCACCATTCACTTGAGTGATGGTTACTGGGCCTGCAGAATGACCAGCACCGCCAGCAGTGATTGCTAGTTCGCTAAGTGCGATATTGCCATCACCACTAAAGGCCTTGTTCACTGGCAGACTGTCTCCTACAAAGATTTTTCCGTCAATTACTTGTGAGCCACCAGCATGACCGAGAATTACGGTCTCAGAACCTCTAATGATTGAGATTTCTACTGGGCCCACAGGAATATCTGATCTGTTTTGAGCAATTTTATCTTCTCCGCTTGCGGATACGTCAAAGTCTGGATCGTTAACTCTAATGTGGACAGTCAGATCACCGTTTGCTAAGAAACTGCCTGGGGCAGTCAAATCAGTGTTGATACCAGATGCGTGTATTGCAAATATGGATCTGTTATCTGGAGAGGTTTCTCCAGATAATGTTCCAAAGTTTGATGGTACACCAAATGGTACTGGGTAAACTGTTCTGTCTAGACTTATTGAACCGGTGGTTGCGCGAATTCCTGCGCTGTCACCTACTTCTATAGTTTCACCAGATGCGTCTCTAAAGTCAACATAGTTAACTTCAATGTCGAGACCGGTTGCAGATTCTGGGATAGCTGATCCAGCTTGTGGATTACTATCTGGTCCAGGTCTACACCACGCTGATGGAATTTGGAAGTCTCCAGTAAAGACACCAGAATCACGTGCTGTCTCTATCAATGTAAAGCCAGTTGCAGCGAGTCCTGTATCAATACCTGCAGCAATCAATGCATTTGTACATACAGGATTGTTGTTTGAGGTCCAACGTTTATCATCAAATGTAACATCTAATACTCTACCAAGTTGCTCACCATCACTTAATAGAATTGTGTTGGCATCACTGCCTATCACATCATTAAGTGTGGTAATGGCGCTACCTGATACAACAGTATAGATATCAATAAGATCAGAGTCTACGTTAAGATCCAAGTCTTCTAAAGTTATGTTAACTGTGTCAGCAGTCTTGTAAGTGTCAAGATCAAATGAGACAATGCCTGAATGGGCTGGTGCTTCCTCCTGATCAGCTATTTGCGTACTAACACCATCTGCACCTTTGTCAAGATAGTTGACTCTTGGTGACTCCTCGTCATCCAAGTCCTCAATTACGATGAAGGTTGCTTCATCAGAAATTGTGTCAAGGTTTGCATAGATGCTAGAATCAAGTATGTTGAGCTGGTTAATCATGGTGTATTCCAATGTGCCTGCAAAGGTACTTGTGTTATCACCGGTCTCTTCCAGTTCTAATCTGATTATTTGGTTAGCAATTCTCTCGTTGTCTTCAAGTCCATCGTTCAAGAAACCAAATCCAAAGATGTCAGCAACTACTGGTAATTCTGTATTATCAGCGATGCTGTCAGGTCCTGCAGGTCTATTTATTGTGAACACTGCAGTTAGTGGATCTGTTGCGGATTTTGCACCAAAGACGGCAGAATCAAGCACAATTAACCCTTGTAGGGGTTTATTGACACCTATTGGTGTACCAGCCAATGAAATATTTACAGATGAGATATCTTCAATATTTCCTTGGTTAGCAAGTGATCTGACATCATAGTTAAAGAGTGCATATCCATGGAAGTTGTTCTTGTTGATTGGAGTTGAGGCAAATAGATTGGCCATATTTCCAAATGGTAGAGTCAAGGCATCTCCATTAGCTACTGGTATTACACCATTAGCCACGAGTCTTGCTCTGTCACTGAATCCTTCCACAATTGGAGGATTGTCAAATGCACCGCCAGTAATTGTAGGAGTACCTAAATTCTTTAGTGTATTTGGCGTACCTGTTTGTAAGGAAGGAATGAGTTTAACATTTGGATTATTCAAGTCTAAGTCTTCATCAGCTCTGCTGTTTGTGTTGGCATCAGCATCAACCAATTCGACTGGGATCTCTTCACCAGAGTTCCATTCGTCATCAGTTGGTTTAATGTCAATTTTACCAAAACTCAAGCCTACAAGAATAGATACAGATTTTTCATTATACTCAATAGATGCGGAGGTTCCCCTCTTTGCAGTGCTAGTGATTTTAATGTTGGATGTATCTGATTCATCATATGAACCAAATACACCGCTATTTGGACCTTGTTCTGTAAATGTAATTGGTACTGTGCCTTTTGTTGCGTCAGTAGACAATGTAAAAACTCCACCTGCTGCTTGTACACGAGTTGGATCATCAGATGCTACACCACCTGGGGCAATTTTAACTGGAGTTCCAGCTAAGAATGGCACAGGAGTTATAGGATCTCCACTTAAAACAGAATCATCGTTATCCTGCAAAGTGGCGACAAACCCTTTATTTTGTACATCAGGGTTGAGTATTAATCTACAATTGTCTTCACACATCAAGTTACTTAGTTGACCTGTCAAGAGGTTGTTATCAGTGTTAGATGGATCGTTACCGTTACCGTTAGCTACTGAGCCATTCTCATCAAACACCTGATAGTTAGTAGAATAATCTCCTACTGTTTCAAATGTCCAAGAGTCTTCGTCAGTTGGATCAATGTTCAGCCAAAGATCAGTGATCGTGGCATGAACTTCTGCTCCCTGTGGGTATACAGCTCTGTCTAGACCTGCTTTGGCAAATTCATCAGCAGTGTCAAAAGTAAGTGTTGTTGATTGAACACCACCACCTTTGTTATACTGTACGACGACGTTACCAGTTGGGTTTAGAGGATAGAGTTGTATGAATGGCCATGCATTGGAATCGACAAGACCTAGCTGTCCTGCTGGATTAGCTAAACCATTGACGTTCAGATCTTTTGCTTCTCTTACTACATTTAGTGAGTTATCTGGAACAACTGCAGCATTACAGTTTGCCAAGTTGGTTGTTGGTGGATTTGTTCCATCAACTCCTTGTTGAGATGGCACTGCAATACCTACTGTATCACTGAATGATACAGGGCCTAATAATGTTGAACCTGCTCCACAAAATGTACCAAAGTCTAGTCCAACTCCATCTACTGTTGAGGTGGAGTCGGCAATCTGGGCCATGTTTCTATCTGCAAAGTAACCATACCAGTTACCATCTACGGCTTGAGCCATTCTGAGGATCTTGCCGTTTACGGTAACGTCTGGTTCACCTTTTGCCTGATCTGTATCGTTGATGTCTGAATCAATTACAACGACCTCAATTACTTGAGGTCCTGACATGTAGTTATCAAACTGTGAGTTTTCTGCGGAAACAAATAGGTTAGCGTTGGCTGCAAATGCTGCTGGCATCATAGATGGAGCAGCAAATGACATACCGCCTGCTAACATAATTGTCATTAATGTAAGACTAGTTATTTTACGTCCTATTTCGTTATTCATGTTATTGGCTTTCTTCTCTAAAGTTTGTATTTAAAACTAATGGACGATTTGTCCACAATTGTGACAATTCTTGACATTATTTCATTATTTTTTAAAATATTATCAATATTTTATATTTTTGCTATTAAAAAACAAGAGATTATTTTATAATTATTAAATTGATCCAAATAATTTACAAGATTTTTAGGCATTTATGCAATATTTGCAGGCCAGATTATGCCTTTAGTTCCTTTTCTAAGAGACTGTTGTATAATGCAATAGCCTCAGGTTCATCCTTTGGTCCAACAATTACAGCAGATCCTTTCTTCATAAAGCTTACAGATAATTCATTAGTTCTCATTGACAATCCCAAATCTCCCTGGTTTTCTACAATGAATCCCTTTTCCCGGGCAGTGTTTGTTACGGCATTGACATCAATATCAAATGTTTTAGTTGGAGTGATAGAATAAGTTCTCTTTCCCCTATTTCTTCCACATAGTTCTTCTAAAATTAATTCTTCTCTAGGAACAACTTTTAGTTTTCCTGTTCCACAGATTGGACATTCTTCAGCCCTGAATGTTCTGGTGCTGTTAAAGTCAAGTGTTTCCAAATCAACATGTAATATTCTCTCAGACAAACTTGGTTTTTTTCCAGTTATTATTTTTACAGCTTCTGCGACTTCTATTCCCCCTATAATGGAAAGTATTGATGGATGCACTCCTTCAATACTGCATGTTGGCATAGTGTCTTCATCCAGTTCAGGAAACATGCAATAGTAACATGCACTTTGTTTTGGTAAAACAGTAAATGCTTGTCCTGAGACTCCAACTGCAGCTCCTGTAACAAATGGGATTCCAAATCTTATACATGCTTTGTTTAACGCATATCTTGCATTGACGCTATCAAGTGCATCGATTACAACATCACATCCTTCTACAACTTCAAGCGCAGTGTAATCATTAACAGATACTGCCAACGCCTCTATCTTACAATCAGGATTTAATTTCTGTAATTTTTTTGCGGCAACCTCTACTTTTACTTGTCCAACATCGTCTTCATCAAACATTGTCTGACGATGTAGATTGGATAACTCAATTACATCTCTGTCAACAATACGTAAAGTTCCAACACCCATGGCAGCTAGCCTTGACGTGATTGGATTTCCCAAGCCGCCAGTTCCTACAACACATACTTTGGAACTCTTTAATTTCAGTTGCCCTTGATAGCCAATCTCTTCAAGCATTACTTGTCGAGAAAATCTGTCAAGTTCTTTGGAAGACAATTCATCTGAACCGCCAGCAACTGCAGGTAAAATATACACCTCGTCTCCATCTTTGAGGGAAGTGTCCATACCACTAGAAAATTTTGCGTTCTTTCCGTTGATGTAGATATTAATCAGAGATCGTGGAGTTCCGTCTCCTTCCAGGACGCGCCTTTTAAAATCATCACCCATGATGTCAGAGATCTTTGCAAATGCGTCATGTAACGAGTCTGCTGAAATTTGGGTTTTTTTCTCGCCACCACTCTGATTTAGCACAGATGGAATAGTAAATGTGATGTTTGCCATCAGTTCACTACCGCCGAGATTTCAGATATGTCTGCTTTCATTGTTGTGGGTTTTTTCAAAACTTCCATTATGGCCTCTGTTGCTTTCAAGCCATTGCCGGTTACATAGCACACTACTTTGTCATTTGCATCAATCTTTCCTTGTTCCGCCATTTTTTGGAGGATTGATATAGACACACCGCCTGCAGGTTCTGTGAATATTCCTTCAGTTTGTGCAAGCAGTAAAATCGCATCAAGGATCTCCTTATTGTTGCATTCTTCTGCAAATCCATTGTATTGCGCCAAACGTTTCAGAACATATCTGCCATCGCCAGGATCACCTATAGCTAAGCTTTTTGCGATAGTGTCTGGATTTTCAACTGGAATTACTTCCTTAGAATTTTTCTTAAACGCATCAACAATTGGGGCACACCCATGTGGTTGCGCTGCAATCATGTGCATGTTTGATACATCATCAAGTAATGAAACGGTTTGTAATTCCTCAAATCCCTTACAGATCGCATTAAGCATTGCACCACTGCCTACTGGAACTATTAGTTGATCAGGCACTTGCCAACCAAGTTGTTCTGCAACTTCAAATGAAAATGTCTTAGATCCTTCCACATAGTGAGAGCGCATGTTAATGTTAACTATGCCAATTCCTTTGCCATCACCAATTTGCGCTGCAATTCTGTTTGCATCATCATACGTACCGTCAACTGCGATGTAATTTGCGCCGTATGATAATGCTTGGGCAATTTTTGCCATCTCAATATTGCTTGGTGCAAATACATGACAGGGCAGCCCAGCTTTTGCTGCATGTGCCGCAGTAGCGGATGCCAGATTTCCAGTGGATGCACAACCCACTGCAGATAATCCAAACTCTTTTGCTTTTGATATTGCAACACCGGCAGGTCTATCTTTGAATGAAAATGTTGGGTTTACAGAATCATTTTTTATGTAGAGATTGTTTAGTCCTAATTTTTTTCCAAGATTGTCAGCCTTGATAAGAGGAGTCATTCCCGCACCAATACTGACAATATTTGATCTACTCTCTATTGGAAGTAGTTCAAAATATCTCCAATATGTTTGCTCACGGTTAGAAAACGTATCTTTTGTAATCACAGGAAAATCATATTTTACATCTAAGGGCCCAAAACACTCATCACAAACATACTTGAAGGCAGTGTCATAGTCTTTTTTACATTCTCTGCATTGTAGTGAGGTCCTAGTCAAGATCAATTTTTCCTTTAGTAAGATAGATAAAAAATCCTAATATCAAGTTAAGCAATACTGGATTTTGTTCGATAAAAATATAGTGGAAATCATTTTAATCATCATCAAAGACCAGAGCAAAGATATGCTTTTAAAAGAATATTTATAAAAATCTGATTTTTTGTAAAATTTTTTAATTATGAGTAAGGTTTTTAGAGATTTTGGAAAAAATGATTCATATGAAAAAAGGTCCAGCTATTGGAATTGTGGCAAGTATTTCAGTTGCAATGGTTTTAGGTATTATTTTTGCAGTTAGTGACGAATCAGAAAAAATGGAGGTAGAAGATGTGTTGGACAGAGAAATAATGCCTGATGACGAAGTTACACCCGAAGTTCAAGCAAAACTTGACGAGATTGAAAAAATCAACTTAGAAAATGAGTATTCACCAAAACCAAGAGAGTGGATCACTTCAGGTCCATTTCAGATTGACCGAAGTGAATATGTGCTTGGTGAAAAGATATTCCTGGTTATTGGCGGATTGCAATATAACGAAAAAGGTCAGATCGCATTTCTCAGACCGCTGAATGATACGCATTATGAGGTTTATCAGACAATTCCGTTTGATGGTGCAAAGAAAAATGCTTTTAATTATTACATTCAACCTCAAATCTCAAAGATCAGAGGAATATGTTCACCAGATGACATCACGGGTAATTGGAATGTGGTATTTAGGGGAACAAGCTATCCAAATTTGGAATTCAAGATTACAGATGAAATTCTTCCTGGAGAAGAAGATAGTTACAAATCAGTGTGTTGAATCAGTCTAGACTATTATGGAAGCAAACTTTGTCACCAGTATGACACGCAGGACCGGATGGTTCTACAAGATAAATTATTGCATCCGAGTCGCAATCAACTAGAATTTCTTTAATCTTTTGAGTATTGCCAGATTCTTCTCCCTTCATCCAAAGTTTATTTCTTGAGCGACTCCAAAACCAAGAGTTGCCAGTTTTTTTTGCCAATTCTAACGATTCTTTATTGGAATAGGCCAGTGTCAAAACATCCTTAGTAACTGCATCCTGAACAATTACAGGTACAAGACCACCACTTTTTTCAAAATCTATATCATTAATGGATTTGTTCACGTTTTAAATTCCAGAATTAGATATTATAATCTTACAGGGATTCTTTTTTCTTTGAGATATGATTTAACGCCTTTGACTCCATGAGTTTCATAGTGGAAAATAGAGGCAGCCAGTACAGCGTCAACATTTGATTTATCAAATACATCTACCATATCATCAGGTTTTCCACAGCCGCCTGATGCAATTACTGGAATGGATACTGAATCTACAATGGATTTTGTCAACAATATGTCATAACCGTCTTTTGTGCCATCTTTATCAATACTGGTAAGTAGAATTTCTCCAGCTCCAAGCTTGTCTGCTTTTTTTGCCCATAGGATTGCATCAATCCCAGTTCCTTGTTTTCCACCATAAATGAAAACCTCAAACCAGAATTTTTTATTGTTTTCTGAAAAAACAGTGACGTTTGTTTTAAGGTCATAATTTCTTTTGGCATCAATTGCGACCACAACACATTGTCTGCCAAATAACTCCATCAATTCAGTAATCACTTTCGGATTTTTTATGGCGCCAGTATTGATTCCAACTTTATCGGCGCCGTTTAAAAGAATGTTCCTTGCGTCATCCAATGACTTTACTCCGCCTCCTACGGTAAATGGAATGTCAATTACTGATGCCACCTTTCTTACCAAGTCCTTGATTGTTTCTCTTTGTTCATCGGATGCAGTTATGTCCAAGAATACAAGTTCATCTGCGCCCTCATTGCTGTATTTTTCAGCTAATTTGACAGGATCACCTGCATCCTTTATTGACTCAAAATGAAGTCCTTTTACAACTCTGCCATTTTTTACATCAAGGCATGGGATAATTCTTTTTGTTAGAGTCATGCCAGTTTTGCATCTCCAATAGATATTTTATTTTCATACAGAGCTTTTCCTAAAATTACTCCAAATGCATTTTTTTCTTTAACATCTTTAACATCACCAATATTTGATATACCGCCACTTGCAATCACATGGACATTGTCAAAAATACATGCCTGTTCTAGAAATTCCAAATCAGGACCTTGCATTGTTCCGTCACGATTTACATTTGTTAGTAGAAATTCAGTAAATCCCATATCTAAGAATTCTTTGATGGATTCAATTAATCGGATTCCGGTTTTTTCTTGCCATCCATGAATAACTATTTCACCATCTTTGTGATCTACAGAAATTACAATTTTTTGAGATCCTAATAATGCAAGTAATTTCTTTAGGAGTTCTTTGTCTTTGAAAGCAAGAGTTCCAATGACCACTCTGTTTGAAATTTTTGCGATATCCAGAATTAATGATTCATTTCTTAGACCGCCGGCTACTTCAACTGGAATTGAGATTTCTTCCAGTATTTTTGTAATTACAGTGAGATTCGAGCCTATTCCCAAAGTCGCATCTAGATCTACAATGTGAAGCATATCAGCACCATCTGCTTCCCATTTTTTTGCAATTTTTAGAGGATCAGTACTGTATACGGTTTTCTGCTTTGGATCGCCCTTGTAAAGTCGAACTACTTGTCCATTCATCAAATCAATTGCAGGAATGATTTTCATTTCTTACACTCATCAAGAAAGTTCTTTATCATAATTTTCCCAACAGAACCAGACTTTTCTGGATGGAATTGTGTCCCAAAAAAGTTATCTTGTTCAACTACTGCAGGAACCTTGATGCCATAATCAGATTCTGCAGTGATGACATCCTCAGAGTTTGGTTTTACGCGATAAGAGTGAACAAAGTAAACCCAAGAACCATTATCAATACCTTGTAAGATTTTACCAGGTTTTTTTATCTCCAAGTTATTCCATCCCATATGTGGTACCTTCAGAGAATCTGGAAGTATGATCACCTCACCTTCCATTATTTCCAGGCCTCTCTCTTTTCCTTCTTCGCTTTTTTCGAAGAACATTTCCATTCCAAGGCATATTCCCAAAACAGGTGTGTTATCTTTTACAAAATCTTTGAATCCTGTTTTTGATGATTTTGTTATGCTTTTGATTGCAGGATCAAAGTTTCCAACGCCTGGAAGTAACAATCCAGAATAATCATTAGGCTTATCAAAACTGGTGATGACATCAACTGATGCTCCTGCTTTTTCAAGAGAATTTTTGAGACTGAAAATATTCCCAGCACCATAATCAAAAATTGCTACACTTACCATTACATCAAACCTTTTGTACTTGGTATTCCTTTTTGCTTTTTGTCATATGAAGAAGATAATCTGAGTGCTACTGCAAGTGATTTTATTGCAGCCTCAACTTTATGGTGATCATTTTCACCATACTTTACAGTAAGATGAACGCAGCAATTCAGATTTTGCAATAACGACTGGAAAAAGTGTTCCAGATCTTCTTTGGAGATATCTTCAATTTTATTTCTCTTTATTAATAAAGTCAATTTCCAGAATGGTCGTTTTACCAAATCAACAGATGCTTCAGCCAAAGACTCATCCATCGGGACTGATGCATAGCTAAATCTTGTAATTCCATTTCTTGAGCTTAATGCCTTGTCAATTGCCTGTCCAATTGTAATTGCCGTATCCTCAATTAGGTGATGCTCAATTCCATCATTGGATTTTGCATTAACTTTGAGATCCATCATACCATGCGTACCAAAAGACATAATCAAGTGATCAAGAAAATTGATGCCCGTTTTGATGCTTGTTTTTCCATTTCCATCCAGATTTACAGATACCTCAACGCTTGTTTCTTTGGTATTTCGTTTGATTGATGTCTTTCGTGGCTTCATATTTCTCACAGGATATGTAATCTGAATTATTCTAAATTTAAGACCTTCGGAAGCAGATGAATTGAATCCAAGGCCAAGATGGCGCCATTTTTCTCAAACAATTCAAGTTTTTCTTGTGGATTCTTGCTGGTTCCAATAATGCCACAAAAAGCAGTTGGATGTCCCAAATCCGTGACTTTTTTTGCCATGATAAAATCCTCCATTGAATCTCCTACATACAAAGTGGAAACACTGTTTAGTCCTTGAATAGAATCCAATAATCTTTTAGGATTAGGTTTTGCAAATTCTCTTGACTCATCTTCTAAAAATGCAGAATTATTTAGATCAAATTCATTCAACAGTTCCTTCAGCGAATAACTTACAGATTCTTTTCCCCTTCCCGTAACCATTGCAATTTTTGAATTGAATTTTTTTTGTAATGTTTTAATTAATTTCTCATTTAAAATTACATCGTCTTGTTCGATTAAACCAGGTTCAGAAAAATTTGACGAAGAGCCAAATAATTTTTCATATAGTTTTGACCCATAAAAAAACTGATCAAATATGTTATACAAAGTATTTTCATGATGTGTACCGGGATAAGACAGTTTGTTTTTGATTTCAGATATGTCAGCCATGTTTTCAAGATATTTTTCTACTGAAAGAATTCCACTGGAATCAGCATGTCTTATCACATCAAAGATAAAATTAATTGGATCTTTTTCTAGTTTTTTTGCAGCAACAAGAGAGATTATTGCAGCGTATGTAAGATCAACTTCATCATTAAAACCACCAGTTGATTTGAATCCATCAATCATTTTAAAATCAATATCTATAGAGCAGTTTATTTGTGCAAGATTCTCCAAAACATATCTAGTTGTTTTAATGATTGCCAGATCATAGGACTTTGTAATATCAATCAGAACGCCATCACAGTCAAAAATTATGGAATCTGCATTGTTTATTACATCAACATACAAATTATCAATATAGATCCCATCGGATTGTTTTGTCAGAGTCATCCCAGTAAATCACGAATTGCCAGTAAGAATTTTGAATTCATCTCTTTTGTTCCAATAGTCACTCTAAGGCATCCCTCATGATTTCCTATTTTTCCTAACTTACGAATTGATATTCCTTGTTCAGTTAGTGCAGAGTGTACACGTTTGTAGGAGCCATGAGCATTAAAGAGCACAAAATTGGCCTTTGAATCAAAGACTTCAAATGAGTCATATTTTTGCAAATTCTCAATAATCCTCTTTCTTTCAACTTTGATCTCATCAACAGCATTTCTCATAATATTTGATTTTTGCAAAGCATCAATCCCAGATTCTATACTCATAGTACTTATTGGATATGGATACTGTAAGACACTCATAAAGGCATTAGTGAATTTTTTGCTTGCAATAAAGTACCCTAATCGAAGTCCTGCCATACCAAATGATTTCGAGACGGTTTGCACAATGATTAGATTTTCTTGTGTTTTTACCATATTGGTAAGAGAATACTCGCTGAATTCTCCATATGCCTCGTCAATAATTATCAGTCCGTCAAAAGACTTGACAAGCTTTTGTAAATCATTTTTTGGAAATTGGAATCCGGTGGGATTATTTGGTGAATCAAGATAAAGAATATCTGCATTTTTAGATTGTTTTAGGAAATCTTGAATGTCCAACTTCATATTATCCAAAAAAGGTATTGCAATAAACGGAATGTCATACAACTTACATCTTTCTTCAAAAAAACCAAACGTGGGATTTGATGTCAAAACTTTGGTTTGCTTTGATGCAAAATTAGATAGAATTAGATCTAAGATTTGATCAGAACCATTACCAACTCCAATCATCGAAGAAGGCATATTGACAAACTTTGATATTGCGTCAATCAGTCTCTCTACGCCTCCAAGTGGATATTCGCGTATATCAGAATTTTTTTTCGCTGATGAAAGAATGTCACTTTGGAATTGTTTTGGAATAACATAGTTTTCATTTGAGTCAAGCTTTACTGCATCTTGAATCAGTTCAGGTTTTTGGTATCCCCCGATAGAGGAGAATTTTTTTACTTTGTCTTCAAACCAATTTTTTTTCATTTTAATCTTCCTTCTACTGCTTCGTAGTGATTAGGAAGTCCTTCAGCTTTTGTCAATGCTTGTAGATGTTTTGTAATTTTGGATAATGCTGGTTTTGAACAAGTTACATGAGTACTTGTTTTGATAAAATCCAGAACAGAAAGTGAGCCTCGAATTTTTCCAAATCTATTGGTTGGAAGAATATGATTTGAGCCTAAAACATAGTCACTAGCAGATGAAGGAGTATTATTTCCAAGTAAAATTAGGCCAGAAGTGGTAATTTTTAAGGAAAGTGATTTAGGGTTTTTTGTCATTATTTGTAGATGTTCAGGAGCCAAATAATTTGCAAGTTTAATCATTTCAGATTCAGTTTTACAAATTGCAATAAAACCATTATTTTTTAGACTAGAGTGAACAAATTTCTCTCTTTGAATTTTTGGTACAATTTCTGAGATAATTTTATTGACTGACTTTGCAAGTTTGCAGGAAGTTGTGATCAAATAACAAAATGTGTCGCTACTGTGTTCTGCTTGAGATATTAGATCCAAGGCAATGAATCTAGGATTGGCAGAGTCATCCGCTATGATTCCTAATTCAGTAGGACCTGCTAACATGTCAATTCCAGTGTTTTCACTAACTAAAGACTTGGCAACAGTTACAAATGCACCTCCTGGACCAACAATTTTATCGACTTTAGAGATGCTCTTTGTTCCATATGATAATGCAGCAATTGACTGTACACCGCCTGTTTTGAAAATTTCATTAGCACCACAAATATCTGCAGCAACAATAGTTAGCGGATCAATTTTTCCATCTGAATTTGGAGGGGACACAACCACGATTCTTTTAACACCTGCAATTTTAGCTGGAACCACAGACATTATTACAGAGCTCGGATATTTCGCCAGCCCGCCAGGAACATAGCATCCAACACTTTGAATTGGAACGAATTTTTTAGAGATTTTTATTCCATCGCTGTCAATGGTTTTGTTTTTCAATAATGACTTGATTGCAGATTCTGTCTTTCCAAGCCTGGTTTTTGCAAAACGTAAGGCATCAAGTTCAGTTTTAGAGATTTTGTTGTATGCATTTTTTATTTCAGCTGAAGATAATTGTAATGATAAGAGAGTTGCACCAGTAAATTTTTTCTCATACTTACGTATGGCATCATCACCGTGTTCTTTGACATCTTTTAGAATAGCCTCAACTACAGTCTTGTTATTTTGAGGCTGTTTTGGAATAACGTTTTCTGCAAATTTTTCAACATTAGTTACTTTGATTGTTTTCATCAATTTTCTTCGTCACGCTTAATCTCCTCAAGCTCAAGTATTTGTCGAGGTTCATGAACTACAAGACCCTGAGCAATCTTTCTTAGTTTAGGAATAAGTTTGTGAAATTCTTCTTTTTGGATTACCGTGTTTACACTAAACCAGCCTTCTTCACTCAATGGACTTATCGTAGGCTTTTTGAGGGATGGCATTTGCGTCAAAAGTTTTTTCATGTTTTTTTCTTCTACGTTTAGATAGATATGCAAGTATTTTTTACCATGTACTGCGCCCCTCATTAAAGTTATAATATCAAAAATCTTTTCACGTTTTTTTGGATCTTTTAGTGATTTTTTGTTTACGATTAAGTGTGCAGTAGACGTAAGCACCTCATCAACAATTTTCAATTTGTTTTGTTTTAGAGTTGTTCCAGTTTCAGTTACATCCATTATTGCATCAACATCCTCAGGAGGCTTTGCTTCTGTTGCTCCAAAGGATAAATGAATTTGAACGCTTTTGTTAGTTCCAAGTCTCACCCAAGGAGTTACAATCAGTGGATCTTTAGATTCGTAGTATTTTTTGTAAGACTCACATTGTTTTAGAAACTTTGAAGCAGTAGTGAGATATTCTGAAGAAATGCGAAGGGTTTTCTTCTTTTTGCCATAATCTGCAACCATTTCATCAAGGTTTTTGTAATGATATTTGTCAGGAAAAGCTATAACTAATCTAATTTTACCATACTCTAAATCCAGAATTGCCTCAACGTCAGAATTGGTTTCGCCAACCCAATCTTTGCCTGTAATACCTACATCATACAATCCTTCTGCAACAAGATTTGGAATCTCTTGAGGTCGAAGCATTTTCACTACAATGTTTGGATCATCAAGATATACTCGGTATGCCCTATCTTTTCTGTTTACCTTAGTCCAAGATCGTTCAAGAAGTTTAAAAGTAGCTTCTTCAAGGCTGCCTTTTGGAATAGCAAAACGGATTTGCGACATTTCTGTTATTTTGTTAAACTTAGCATATAATAACTTCATTTATTTTTAGAATTACAGAACATAAAATTTTAAAATAATTAGAGATTCTTAAAATTAAACAATATTTCCTTTGCTTTATCAAGTGAAATTGTCTTTTCTTCAATCATTTTTTGAACAATTTCATCGATTTGATCAGATGTAGCACCAGCTGCTGCTGCAAGGTTTCGTGCATGTAAACGCATATGTCCTTTTTGGATCCCTTCAGTTGAAAGAGCTCGAATAGCACTATAATTTTGAGCTAAACCAGTTGCAGTTATCACACATGCAAGTTCTTGTGCTGATGTAACTCCAAGAATTTTTGCACATATTTTAGATACAGGATGAATATTTGCAATTCCACCCACAATACCAACAGAGAGTGGAATTTCCAAAATTCCAATCAAGTTGCCTTCACTATCTTTACTCCAGTTACTTAGTGAACGATATTGTCCAGATTTTGCTGCATACGCATTTGCGGCAGCTTCAATAGCCCTACTATCTTGACCAACCGCATTTGCAACAGCAATTATACCATTCATGATTCCTTTGTTATGAGTAACTGCCCTATACACATCGTTATCTGCAAATTCAAATGCCATGATAATATTATTAACAACATCTTCACCTCCAACTGCTTCTTTTTCAAAGACTGCTTTTGCTTTGGCAATTCTTCGAGTTGAGTAATTAGACAAAATACGAAGTAGCGCTCTGCCGCCGGTAATCTTTTCAATTAATGGTGAAACAGCTTCGCACATCGTATTTGTGACATTAGCGCCCATTGCATCCCCCACATCAATTAAAAGTTCTACAATCAGCATTTTGCCAGAATGTGTATCAATTTCTTTACAAGAGATCTCTTTTGCGCCTTTTCCCATTTTAGACAGAGTATTACTTTTAGAATTTGCTAGTTGAAGAATTTTACTTGAGGATTCCATGACTTGTAAAATGGCAGATGAAATATCAATTATATCCAATATTTGCACTTGACCTATACTGTAAGACTCAGTGACAGAAACTTCAAATCCACCCTTTATTCTTGCAATTTTTGCTCCTTTAGATGCAGCTGCGATCACAGATGGTTCCTCAATAACCATCGGGATAAGATAGTCTTTTCCATTAATTTTAAAGTTCGTTGCAATTCCTAAAGGAAGTGAAAAAGTACCAATTGCATTCTCTACCATTTTATCTGCTTTATCAAAAGAAATTCCTCCGTTTTCATTTTGCAAAATATTTATTTCATCATTTGACAATTGTGCAAAATTTGCAACTATATCCAATCTGTCTTTTCTTGATTTTTCAAAGAACTTTGAAATAGATGAATCTGGCATTTTATTTTAATATCCTCAATAATTTATCATCCGTGTTATCTGGAAAACCTTTTCCATCAGTATTTGAAGTAAGTACATAGATACTTCCGTCTGGACCTTGTACCACATCACGAACGCGTCCAATACCACTAAGAATTGATTTTTGAGAACTAAGTCCTTTTTCAAAATCTAATTGGTAAAGATTAGCAGATCTCATTGAAGCCATTACGAATCGAGATTCAAGGTTAAGTTTATCTCCAGAGTAAAATAATATGCCTCCGGGTTCTATGCTTGGATCATAACAAAGAAGTGCATTTTCAAAATTTTTATCACCAGTACATTGCTGTTCAGGCCATCCATAGTTTTTTCCTGAATGGATTAAATTAATTTCATCATTTTTGTCAGGTCCAAATTCTGCAACATACAAATTTCCATCAGCATCCCAAGTCATTCCTTGAGGATTTCGGAATCCCAATGAATACACGGGTGAATTAGGAAAAGGGTTATCGTCTGGTATGGAACCATCCTCATTTATTCTTAGGATTTTTCCAGATAATGAATCAAGATCTTGAGGAAGATGCGATGAATCAGACACAGTTCCTGTTCCCACATAGAGTTTTTCATCAGGTCCAAATTTGATAAAACCACCATTACTAAAAGAAGAGCCAGGAATTTTATCAAATATAGTTTGAGCATCTTGTAATTTATTTTTAGATTCAGTAATTCTTAGTATCTTATTCCACAAATTTCCATTCTCATCATAAGTCAGAAATACATAGATGTAATGATTATTAGAAAAATCAGGATGTAGTGCAATTCCCAGCAATCCACCATCAAACACATTAGCAGGTCTTAATGATGCCAATGGGGATTCTAACAGTACATTATCTTGTATAACTCTGATAGATCCATCCTTTTCGGTAACAAAGATTCTATCATCAGAAATAGCAATTGCACGAGGTTTGTCAAGATTTTCAGCTATGATAGTTACAAAATCATTTTTGATGTTTGAATAAGGTTCAGGTAATGAAATTGGATCGGATGGTGAAGTTAAAACAAATATCGAAAAAACTACAGCAATTGCAATTGCAATGATTTGAATTTTCTTATCCATGAAAATACAATCTTTTGAAATCATATTAATTACTTTCAAGAATTTGATAAAGCGTATATACGGCTGAACTTCATTTATGTTCAGCGGGGTGGGGAAGCCAGACTAATTAGGGCTAAGTCATCCCGGCGGGCTCATAACCCGCAGTTCAGTAGTTCAAATCTACTCCCCGCTACTCAGTTTTCATAAACACAAAACCACGAAATAGATTTATCAAATTTTGTAGTTTTGTTAATTGTTCCAATTCGTTGTAAAGGCCTGGTGAGATGTCTATGTGCAGATACTTTTGGAAGATATAGTTGTTTTTTGATTTTTCGTGGGATTTCAATTGTTGTTTTTTTAGAAGATTTATTCCCACAGCGAACACACTCAAATCCCTGATTGCGTCCTTTCGATTTCATTTTTTTGTTACATTTCTTACAAAGAGGATTTGATAAGAAGATATTTTTTTTAAGATTTATGACATCGAGAAATTCTAGATTTATTATTCGAGGAAAATTTTTTGAGGCTTTCCTAACTCCGCCTCCTAGACAAATTTCATCTCCTGTTATCAAATTTGAGGCAACGGTTGAAATCCCTGTAGGTTTGTAAACAGCACACCAAAATTCATGACCTTTAGAAAGAATTTTGAAAAAAACATGGCCACCTTTAACAATTTTTGGGGAATTTGATACAATTCCAGTAATTTTTCCAGAAGCATATGGTTTCATGTTTTCAAAATTTAATTCATTTTTTAAGTGATCAGAAGTTCCCTGATTAGATTTAAAGATCATATACCCGTCTAATTTTTCATCACTTTTGAGAATTTTTGTAGCATTGATTAGAGAATCAATGTTTTCGCCTCTAACACCGTAAAAAACAGGATCAGGACCATGAGGGGTAATTAAAATTCGTCCTCTCTTTGAATCAAAACTGTTAAACGTATACGGAAAAGTTTTTTCTTGCATAATTTTCACACTTTTAGTTGAAAGTTTTCTGGGTTTTCCAAACTTTGATTTTTTTCTATAACTCAAAAGCTCCAATGTATGATCATGAAAATCATATCCAATCGCACCAATCGCACCAATTAATCCTTGCCCGTTACCTTGATAAAAAATTTCTAAATTATTTTTTTTAGCAAATTTTTTTGCGTTATTCCTGTTAATTAGTTGCCATAATGCTAAATTGCTAAAACAAATAAATTCAGATGGAATAGAGTCACTCTCAAAAAATACCAATCCTGGGTTCGCACCATTTTTGACATCTGAGTATTTTAAAACAAGATTTTTAATTTGATTTTTAGTTTTAGATGGGTCCTTTGTCTTGATTTTTAGGGAAACTGCACCATTACCTCTAGTTTTCCATGGGATGTTGGGGTTAAATCGAATTAATCTTGGAAAATCAAGAAATTCGGCTTTCTGTTTTTGAAGTAAATTAACAATTTTGTAGGCTAAAAATGTAGTACACATTCCCTTTGGCGAATCAGTATCATCAAATCCAACATTGAGAATAGTCTCTTTTTCCATAAATTATTTTTAAAGATCTAACATTTTTAGTTGTTGTACATTCCAGTTGATTTAAATTAATAAAGTCACATTCCAAGCTAAATTGATAATAATAGATGAAGAACGAATTTTCAAAGAAATCCAAGATAAAAATCCAGCATCTGTATCACTAAATGGACCAGATGGTATTTTACCTCAAGTTCAGGAAACTGCCATAAGAATATCAAAAAAATTTGGAATTCCAGCTTATGTTTTAGCAGACACAACATGGGGAACATGTGATCTTAACACAAATGGTGCAAAAATTCTTGGTTCTGAAATTCAATTTAACATTGGACATACAATTAACACAGAATCGCTAGAGAAAAACGTGGTTTTAATTGATGCATATGACGATGTAGAGTTTGATAGTGTTGCAAAAAAATGTATAGACATACTAAAAGGAAAAACGGTTTCTTTGGTTACAGACAGTCAGCATTTAGATCAAATATACAAAGTAGAGAAAATTCTAACAGAAGGTAACATTACAGTTAAAATTGGAAAGGGCAAAGGACAGCTAAATGACGGTCAAGTTTTTGGATGTGAATTTTATCCTGCTACATCACTAAAAAAAGAAGTGGATGCCTATGTATTTTTGGGACAAAGCAATTTTCATGCAGCAGGAATTGCACTGTCAACAAATTTACCAACTTATGTTCTAGATCCATACTTTAATGAAGTAAGAGAAGTTACAGAATTTGCACAGAAATTAAGAAAGAAAGCTACTCTTGCAATATACAAAGCATCTGAAGCAAAGACATTTGGAGTTATCGTAGGATTAAAAGAAGGGCAGTTATCCAAAGTTTTTGCTTTAAAAATTAAAAGAGAATTGGAAAAAGAAGGAAAAGAAGTTCAGCTTTTTGCGCTAACTGATATTACAAATGATAGATTAAGAAATCTCAAAGGAATAGATGCTTTTGTTCAAGTGGCATGCCCAAGAATTTCTACTGATAATCAGTTTGACAAGCCAGTTTTATCTAGTCCTCAAGCAAATGCTCTTCTTAAGGTTTTACGAAATGAGAGCATCGAAGAATATCTTGAAATTCCACATTGGCTATAATCAAAAGAGGAAAGAAATCTGGAATTATCAAATAATTTTTCAATCGATTTAGATTTTTTGTTTTAGCTTTGAGTGGTATTTAGGTGAGATAACTGGCATCTTTTAGTTTTCCTTGTAAAAATATTCTCTTCATCTAAAATGAAATTTATTTTTGCAGCCGTCATCTAGTTAGAACTTGGTTTCATCAAGATTTTTCCAAATAATCCTTTACCTTTAAGCATTTTTGTATGGGCCTCTGCCGCTCTCTCTAATGGATATACAGAATCAATTATAGACTTTATTTTACCTTGAGACATCCAATAGAGACCTTGCTCTAATTCTGCTCTTGTTCCTTGAGTTGAGCCTAAAATATTGATTCCTTTAAAGAAAATATGACGTAAATCTGTTTTTGCATCATAGCCTGTAGTTGCACCAGTTGTTACAATTGTTCCTCCATAATTTAACAAGGTAAGCTCTTTATTCCAATGAGATCCACCAATGTGTTCGAAAATTACATCAATCCCAGGAACATCATTGCATTTTGGAATTTTTTTTGCAATTGATCTTATTTCTTTATGCCAATCTTCTTTTCTATGATCTATCACATAGTCAGCTCCCAATTCCAATAATTTGTCTAGCTTGTCAGGACTGGCAGTAGCAATTACAGTGCATCCAAAAAGTTTTGCAATTTGAATTCCATAATTTCCAACACCCGAACTTCCACCCATAATCAAAACTAATTGCCCAGGTTGAATTTTGGCTCTACCAACTAGCATGTGCCAAGATGTTAGTAAAGTCATTGATGCAGCTGCTGCTTCATCATATGATACTCCTTCCGGAATCTTTACAACATTAACTTCTGGAAGATGTGTAAATTCACAATAACCGCCCCAAAGAGGACCTGTTTCAAAACCCCAAATAGCTCGCTTGCTACAGTCATATTCCCTTCCACTAGTACATGCTTTGCAAACTCTACATGACATGTTTCCATGAGAAACTACTCTATCACCAATTTTGATATTTTTTACATTACTGCCAATTGCAGTTACTTCACCGGCAGCATCAGTTCCAGAAATATGAGGTAATGGAATTGCTAAAGGTTTTCCTCTCATTCCCCAAATATCATCATAATTGAGTGCTGCTGCTTTTACTTTGAAAACTACTTCATGAGGTTTTGGTTCAGGTAAAGGAATATCTTTGATTTTTAAGATTGTAGAAAAATCATCATCAGTAGTATATTCGTCATATATCAGAGCCTTCATGATTTTTTTCAGGTTTCTATAGATATATCATTTACCAAGAATTTAGAGACCACAAACAATTATAATCATAAAAACAGAAATCTAACCATGTCTGAAAATGTCATATTTCCAGGTGATAAATTAGCATCTATTGAGGAATATGAGGCGGGATACAACACTTTTGATGATGGCGATATGGTTCGTGCTGCAACAGTAGGTAAAAGAATTCTTGACAAGGAAACACGAACAGCCAGTATCAAGAGTCTGAAAATGATTTCAATTCCTAAAATAGGAGATATTGTTATTGGAACAGTAGCAGCAGTTATGTCATCTATGATTGCAGTATCAATTGATTACATAAACGGAAAACCTACAACATCCAAAGTAGAATGTGTTTGTTCTACACGGAATATGCGAATCAGAAACGTGGCATTGGTTAACGATATAGTCACGCTAAAAATTATCAGTCATCTTAATGGTACGATTCATGCAGTAATTGATGAACCATATTTAGGAGTGTTATACACAAAATGTAGAAAATGTGGTGGTAAAGTTGTAACAATGCGTGATGCTATAAAATGTACAGAATGTTCATGGATTGACGAAAGGAAGCTTTCTACAAATTTTGGTAACATGGATTTCATTAATTTGAGTGACTAAGAAATGATTCATGTTTCGTTCCAAGGTGAACGAGGGGCATACAGTGAAGCTGCGGCAAAATCATTTTTTAGTAAAGATATTCAAACTGTACCTCTTGCTACATTTGCAGAAGTATTAGAAAACACATCTAGTGACAAAACGGAATATGCAATTTTACCTGTGGAAAATTCATTGGAAGGAAGTGTTGGTGAAAGTTATGATTTACTGTATTCAACATCTCTTAATGCGACAGGTGAGATATATCAAAGAATTGAACATTGTTTGATTGGAATTGGTAAGTTAGAGGAAGTTAACTCAGTTTATTCTCATCCACAAGCTTTAGGTCAATGTAGAAGATTTATTGAAGAGCATAACATGAAAGCAATTCCATCATATGATACTGCAGGAAGTGTGAAAATTGTAAAAGATCTGAACAGAAAAGATTGTGCAAGCATAGCCAGCAAAGACGCAGCTGGAATATACAAAATGCCAATTATTTCAGAGAACATTGCAAATAATCTAAATAATTATACACGATTTTTAATTCTATCAAAGACAAACAATATGGAAACAGGAAAAGATAAAACATCAATAATTTTTTCAATAAAACATGAGCCAGGTTCGCTATACAGAATCATAGCGAATTTTTACAAAAATAACGTCAATCTTACAAAGATAGAATCAAGGCCAACTAAATCAAACACCTGGGAGTATAATTTCTATGTAGATTTTGAAGGACATCAAAATAATCCCAAAATTTCAGAAATGTTAGAAAAAATAAAAAAAGAAACACTATTCATGAAAGTTTTGGGTTCATATCCATCTGCGAAATTAAGCTAAAATCCTTTTGGTTTTCGCAAAGTAAAGCCCATGCTGAAGCCAATTATTACCAGTCCGGAGACAACAACCATAAGATCAAATGTAAACCATATTGGATCAGAATTTCTAATCAAAACTCCAGTAATTAATAATTCATCATTGCCAGTATTTTTGATGAGAATTTTTGTCTCACCATCTGTTTCATGAGCCCAATCTAAGGATAATTCATTTTTATAAGAAGTCATGTTCGGAATTTGAAATCCAGTACCTGGGCTTTGAAGTTTAAGATCAAAAGTATCACCAGTTATTGTCATATGTTGTTGGGTATCTTTAGGTGCAGGGATCGTATAAGGGATAGAATCACCAACTGCTAATAAATAATTTTCATCAATAGTAATTGTTCCAATGTGGGTGATTAGTGAATAACCTCCAATTGCAATGATTGTACTACCAACTATCAATCCAATGATAGTTCTTTTAGACATCATTACCTGAATGATTTTCAATACCGCTTAAAAAATTATCTGCATTTAATCATCTGATTTTTATCAAATAACCGTAACATTATGTTCTGCCTATTGAAATCATCATGTTAATAGTTAGATCTATAAACTCGTCAAGATTTTGTAAACTAAATGTCTAAAAATGAATCATGGTACAATAATATTCCTTATCTTGAAAAAGATATAGAAGAATCAGATTTTTGAAAATAGTTTGTATATAAAATTAACAAAAAACGATACCGAATAGTTTTTGGGTTTTTGTTCAAATCCCAATATTTTAGATATAATTATTAGTTAATAGTTTTTGGTGATTGTAAAAATATTAAGAGAATTCATAATATCAAACGATTTCCGAAGTATAAATGGTTGTATAAATTTGGTACTGTGTCATCTATGGGACATAATCAATGCGAATGATTCATACAGACAAATCACAGGCTGTCAGAAAAAACTATTACATTAAGGAAACATCATGAGGCTGACTTTCAGCAAATCCAGCTCTTGACATTTTTATAAATTCTGCATTTTCTTGCATTTGAGGTATTGTATGAGCACCACAATAACTTAAACCGGAACGAACACCACCTGTAAGTTGTTTTAGAATATCAGTTACAGTTCCTTTGTATGGGACCATGGCTTCAACTCCTTCTGCAACATAATCATTAAGATCATCATCTAATGAAATTGAGCCTGTTTCTTTGGATTTTCTACCAATAGATGCTGCTAATGATGCCATTCCTCGATAAACTTTGAATCTTTTACCATTTTTAGTCAAAACGGTTCCAGGGGATTCATCAGTTCCTCCTAACATACTACCTATCATTACAGATGAAGCACCAGCAGCCAGAGCTTTTGTAGCATCACCAGATGTTCTAGTACCACCATCAGAAATTATTGGAATTCCATAATCCTTACCAATTTTTGCACAATCCATTACTGCTGTTAATTGAGGAACACCAGAACCTGTAATTACTCTAGTTATACAAATTGAACCAGAACCTACGCCAACCTTTACTGCGTCAACTCCTGCTTTAATCAAATCCTCAGCACCATGAGCAGTTGCAATATTTCCTGCAATTAGTTCACAGTCAGGAAATGCTTTTTTGATATTGCGAACTGTACTCATGGCATTTTCGCTATGTCCATGTGCTATATCTACAACAAGTACATCAGCACCTGATTCTAAGAGAGATTCACTTCTTTCCAAAAAGTCACCTTTTACTCCAACTGCGGCACCAACTAATGGTCGTCCTTTTCTATCTTTAGATGCATTTGGAAAATCGGCATTATTTGTAATATCTTTACTGGTAATCAAACCCTTAATAGTTCTGGAATCATCAATAATTGGTAGTTTTTCAATTCTATGTTTATGGAGAATTTCTTTAGATTCATCTAATGTAACACCAGGTTTTGCTGTTACAACATCTTTAGTCATAACATCTTTGATTTTCATATTTGGATCAGCAAAAAGCAGATCCCTCTCAGTTATTATCCCAACCAATTTAGAATTAGAATCAACTACCAAAAGACCAGAAATTTCTTTATCTCCTGCATAATCTAATGCGTCTTGGATAGACTTGTCTAAATAAATAGAGTAAGGATTTTCTATCATGACACTTCCTGATCGCTTTACTTTGAGAACTTCATTAGCTTGTTCTTTTATTGTCAAAAACCTATGAATAATTCCTATGCCGCCAGCACGAGCCATAGCTACAGCCATAGAAGCTTCAGTTACCGTATCCATATTTGCACTTACAAATGGAATGTTTATTGAGATATTTCGAGATAATTTTGTATTTAGCGATGTTTGGCTTCTGCTTGTAATATCGGAATATTTGGGTACGAGAAGAACGTCGTCAAAAGTTAAGCCTTCTTTGAATTCCAATGAAACCTTGTTAAGAGGGTAAAATATTGATTATAAGCCTTTGTGTTATTTTAATAGTTGTGAAGCAATCATTATTGCATCTTTAGTAGCACCTACATTATGGGTACGAATTATATCAGCGCCATTAAGTACAGACACCGTCTCTGCAGCAATTGAGCCAAATAAGCGATCAGTAGGATTTGATTTTCTCAAAATATTTCCTATGAATGATTTATTAGAAACTGAGATCAGAATTGGAAAATTTTGCTTTATAGAACTTAGATTTTTGAGAATATCTAGATCTCTTTTCACATAATCTGATTTAATTTTAGTAAAAAATGGGCTTTTTCCAGTTTTTCTAAAAAACCCAATTGCAGGGTCCAATACAATTTTTTCAGACGGAATACATAGTTTTTTTGCTATGTTCAAACTTTCACCAAGAAGTTTTTTGGCAGCATAAACAGAATCATCTAAAACAGTTTTTGAATCAAATGCACATAAAATTAAAGAGGGTTTGTATTCCGAAATTACTTGTTGCATTTCAACATCATATTTTAGTCCCGAAATATCATTGATGATTTCTACACCAAATTCTAGAGCATCTTTAGCAACTTTAGCTCTACATGTATCAACCGAAATTGGGAGATTTGTGAAATTTTGAATTATTTTTATTGCATTTAGAATTCTTTTTGATTCAACATTTTCTGAAACTAGTGTAGGCAAATAAGGAGCGGTAGACATTCCCCCAATATCGATAAAATCTGCACCTTCATCTTCCATCTGTTTTACGGTATTTTTTATAGAAATGTTGCTAGTGTTAACAGACTTCTTAAAAAATGATTCAGGACTAGTGTTTAGAATACCCATAATTCGTACAGGGTGCTTATTTCCAACCGATACATTTGCGATTTTTGCCACATGGTTTATCAAAAAGTCATGCAATTTGAGTCATATGATGCTCATAGGTTGGAAAAAAATGTATTCAGATATTTTAAAAGAATTCACATATGATGGGGGAAAAGACAGAGAATCAGCCATTATTCTGAATTCAATTTTAAAAGAATCAGACATTAATGAAAAGCTTATGAGTCTGGTTAAGGATAAAATAGTTTTGGTCATTGGTTCAGGACCATCATTATCTGACGCCATTCCAAAATTAAAAAATTATAGAAAATCAATAAAAATTGCTGCAGATAGCTCAATTAAACCACTTGTAGAGAATGGGATTATCCCAGACATTATTGTAACAGATTTGGATGGTGATGAAAATACACTTAGAAAAATTGCAAGAACAAAAGCCATTTTTGTTGTACACGCACATGGAGATAATATAGGAAAATTAGGATTTGTAAAAAAAATAAAAAACTGTATTGGGACAACTCAATCAATTCCTTTTGATAAGATTCAGAATTTTGGAGGATTTACAGATGGTGACAGAGGAGTTTTTTTAGCAAGCCATTATAATGCAAAAAAAATTATTTTATTTGGAATGGATTTTGGAGATCAGATAGGAAAATTTTCAAAAACAAAAAAATCAGAAAGAAAAACAAAATTAATGAAATTAAAAAGAGGAAAATTACTTTTAGAATGGCTTTCGACTTTTACAAAATCCGAATTATTCACTACATCAAAGCCAATCAAAGGATTCAAAAAAATATCATATAAGGAATTAGATATTATAATTACCCAGAATGCATTTAATACCCAATCCTAAGTTAAATAAATTATGAGATTCTCAGAGGAACAAGTGAAAGACATTGTTACATTAAAAGAAAGTTTAATGGATCAGATTGATAGACATCATGAATCCATAGAGATGCTTGAGAAAAACATCATGGTTTTAGATTTGTTCCTAAAGGGATCTAGTTTTACAAAAGCTTCTCAATTAGAAATTAAAGAAGATGAAATAAAAAAAGAGTCCATTGAAAAACCTACAGAAAGATTAATTCCTGTAGAAAATTCGATTCCAATTAAAAGAGCAATGGACGGTAAGATTATTGCCAATGCATTTGTCACACCAGAACAGATTTCCATAGTTTTAGACAATCAAATTGAGATTAATGCCGATACACCTCCTTTCAGATCATTTTTCTTGGATAGAATAATTGGAGAGATGAAAAAGAAGGACTCTGGTGAAGCAGAAAATGGAAGAATTCAAAAAGAATCAATAATTGATTATGTCATAAATAAAAATGGAACAAACATAAGAGAAATCATTATTAAAAATTACAGGCAAAAAGAAAGAGTAAATGAGATAATCAATACGGCAAGCTGGTCATTTACGCGCATGCTTGAAAATGTAAACAAGTGATAATATGGACAAAATTGTAGTTTTAGATTTTGGTTCACAGTATAGCCATTTGATTTGTAGAAGAATCAGAGAATTTTCTGTTTATGCAGAACTAGTTCCTTATGATATTAGTTATGATGAATTGCAAAAACTTAATCCTGCTGGGATAATTTTTTCCGGAGGACCATCAAGTGTCTACAATTCAGATGCTCCGAATCCAGAAGATAAAATATTTGAAATGAATTTACCATTACTTGGGATTTGTTATGGTCATCAATTAATTGTAAACAAGTTTGGTGGTAAAGTAAAAAGGGCAAACAAAGAATATGGTTCATCTTTACTTACAATCGACAACGATAAAGATTTACTTAGTGGTATTGGTAAATCAGTTAGGGCATGGATGAGTCATGGTGACGAGGCAGAACAGATTCCAGAAGGATTCAAAATAATAGGACATACAGAAAGTGCAAAAGCAGCTGCAATTGCATCAGAAGAAAGGTCAATTTATGGAATTCAATTTCATCCCGAAGTTATACATACAGAACAAGGTATTGAAATTCTTAAGAATTTTGTTTTGAAAGTTTGTGGAGCAAAGCAAGATTGGACTATGGAAGGATTCATAGATTCAGCTGTAGAAAAAATTTCAAAAATAGATGGAAATGTACTTTGTGGAGTAAGTGGTGGAATTGATTCTACAGTGGTAGCGTTACTTATTCATAGAGCAATTGGAGACAGACTCAAGTGTGTTTTTGTAAACAATGGATTGTTACGACTAAATGAAGAAAAGGAAATTGAGGAGATGTTTAAAGATAATTTTAAAGTAGATTTCACATCAATAAATGCAGCGGATGAGTTTCTTAAGAAACTCAAAGAGATAGAAGATCCTGAAAGAAAAAGAATGATAGTAGGAGAAGAATTTATTCGTGTGTTTTCTAAATTTGCTGAAACTAACGGTCCCTTCAAATGGCTTGCTCAAGGCACACTATATCCGGATGTTATTGAAAGTGGGGTTTCAAAAGGCCCTGCAGCAGTGATTAAATCTCATCATAATGTAGGAGGACTACCAGATTGGCTTAATTTGGAAATATTAGAACCGTTAAGAGATCTATATAAAGATGAAGTAAGAAAGATTGCAAAAATTCTTAGAGTTCCAGAAAAACTTTTCATGCGACATCCATTTCCAGGTCCAGGTCTTGCGGTTAGGATAATTGGAGAAGTCACTCCAACAAAACTGAATATGGTTAAAGTAGCAAGTAAAATTGTTGAAGATGAGTTGATGAAAGCTGGTATGTATAAAAAAGTATGGCAAGCATATGCAGCAGTGGGTGATGACAGAGCAGTGGGGGTTGTAGGAGATGAGCGTCGATATGGAAATATAGTTATGATTAGAGTGGTGGATTCGGTGGATGCAATGACTGCAGATTGGACTAGATTATCACATGGATTGTTAGAAAAAATGAGCAATAGAATAACAAATGAAATTGAAGACGTTACTTGGGTCACGTATGCTATTTCAAGCAAGCCTCCAGCAACGATTGAACCGCAATAATGATTATATGGAATATGAAAAAATTTGTGATGAGATTTTAAAATGTGATAAAGATATTCGTTACGTCGGAATCTATAATTTTGGTGAACTATATGAAAAAATGAGACCAGGATTAAAGAATTATTTAACAAAAGAAGAAATTGAGATGTCTTTATCACAAGCAGTTTACAGATGGTCTACACGTAAAAAAACTACAAATAGAATTGGAAAACCAATTTTTGCATTAACAAAATATGAAAAAATTTATCGAGTGACTGTTCCTATTGGCAGAGTAGGGTTGATTTTGAAAGTATTGAATTAGATACGAAGGTAGATAAAATTATTGAGGAGGTTTTGAAGATCAAAAATAAATATCTCCAATAATTTATGATGATTATGGATTTTCATGTTTTTGATACATATGTAAAAGCAAAAGATGGACATACAATGCATTTTGATGTGGTGACTGACAAGAGTGATCCAGAAAAAGCAGTTACATTTGCAAAAGAGTGGTTAAAATCAATCGGGGAAGGGTCAGCTATAGTTACTACAAATGAATGTAAATTTTGTCACACACAGGCGATTCCAGAGAATATGGAGATTGAAGTTATGACTGACGGTTATTCCATTTCAAAGATGGAAGGATGTCCAAATTAAGAATCCATTCAGAATTCCTTAAGCAATAAGATATTCTAACACCATGAGGTGTTTTCCGATAGTTTTATCTGTCAATCAAATAGAATTATTGTGCACGCTAGATCTATTGTATTTCCGGAAACAAAATCAACTGTAATTTAGGTTTAGCATCAGAAATTTATATCTCCTATAGTAACGAAATAATATCTTCTGAGTAATCTTTAAAATTAATTTTTCTCTAGAACAATATAGATTTATGGCTATATCAAGTATTTTTCATAGACATGCCACTAGTTGGAAAGATCAAAGCATGCATGCACCAAAAACCCCAGCAGAATCACCTAGTTTGTTTTTTAGAATTGGCGTATCCACGATATCTGAAAATACTTTGCTGTAAATGGATTCTTTTCCATCAGTATATAAAAAATCAATATTTGACAGACCTCCTCCTAAAACAATTGCATCAGGATCTAGAATATCAATTACATTTGCCAGACCGAATCCAAAATTTTCTATGAATTCAGCCTTCCATCTTTGTCCGATGTCTGTATCAACTTCAAACATTATTTCTGAAAGAGTTTGAGATTTTCCAGTCATTTCAGTCCATCTTTTTTCCAGTGACGGTCCACTGATGTAAGTTTCTACACAGCCCATTTTTCCACAATAACAAGAATTACCATCTTGATGCAATATGTGATGACCCCACTCTCCTGCAATGCTAGTTCTTCCAAGATGGAGTTTTTTATCAATTACAATTCCACCTCCAACTCCAGTGCCCATAATCACACCAAAAACTAGATTAAATTCCATAGCTATGCCCATTGTAGCTTCTGCCATAGTAAAACAATTTGCATCATTTTCCATGGAAATTTTTTTCCCCAATTTATTTTCTAAATCTTCTTTTAATGATTTTCCAATCAAACATTGCGTGTTACTATTTTTGACCAATCCAGTTTGTTTGGAAATTGTACCGGGAGTACAAATGCCTAATGAAAAATCAGATATATTTAAAGACAGATCTAAAACAAGAGATGAAATAGAGTTAAGAATTTCTTGATAATTATTTTGAGGAGTTAGGATTCTTTTCCTTTCTAAAACATCAAGGTTTTCATCAAGTAGTATGGCTTCTATTTTAGTACCACCTAGATCTATACCAATTTTGTACAACAAGGATTCAGAAAAGATCTTACGATTAAACTTTAAGAAAACTTATCCCATACTAGGCATACCGCCACCCGGAGCTCCGGATACAGCGATTACATCATCAATTCTGAGAATCATACATGCTGCTTCTGTTGCAGATTTCACAATTTGTTCTTTTACCGCAATTGGTTCTACTACATGAATTGCCATCATATCTGCAATCTTCATGTTTCTAGCATCAATTCCAGTCCATTTATGACCTTGATTTTGTTTTGCTCTAAGATTAGCCATAGTATCAATAGGATCCATTCCTGCATTTTCAGCAATGGTTAGGGGAATCGTTTCTAGCGCTTCAGCATACTTCTTAATTGCAAGTTGTTCTCTGCCATCAAAATTGCCAGCCCAGTCTTTGAGTAATGAAGCTGCGTATGCTTCAGGAGCACCACCACCTGCAACAATTTCTGGTTTTTCAATTACATCTTTCACTACCATTAGAGAATCATGGATAGAACGATCAACCTCGTCAATAACTCTTTGTGATCCACCACGAATTAACATAGTTACGGATTGTGGATGTTTGCAACCTTCAATGAATACCCATTTATCAGATTCGACTTTCTTTTGTTGAGCCAAATCTGCAATACCCAGATCACCTTCTGAAAGATCATCAAGATTACTAATTACACGTCCACCTGTAGCTTTAGAGAGCTTAATCATGTCACTTTCTTTTACACGACGTACTGCCATGATACCGTATTTTGCAAGATAGTGTTGTGCAATATCATCAATTCCTTTTTGGCAGATCAACACATTAGCTCCTAGGTCATGTAACTTGTCAACCATTGTCTTTAGCATTCTGTTTTCTTCTTCTAAGAACATCTGCATTTGAGTTGGATCAGTAATCCTAATTTCTGCACTCATCTCAGTTTTTTCAATTTCTAACGCAGAATTGATTAATGCGATTTTTGCCTTCTCAATTTTAGTAGGCATTCCGCTGTGAACAATCTCTTTATCCAGAACAATGCCTTTGACAATTTGTGTGTCTTGGATTGAACCACCTGCCTTCTTTTCTACTTTGATATTTTCAAGATCAACGAAATATTTATCGCCCTTCTTTGTTGCAATACTCAGAATTGCATCAACAATAATTTTTGACAAAGAATCACTATCTTCAGAAATTAATTTTGATTGCATGCTTGTTGTTGCAATTTTTAGAAGAGATTCCCGATCATCAGGTTGAATTTTCTTTGATAATTGTGAGTAAATTTCAAGAGTTTTATCAGCTGCTGCCTGATAACCATCAATTATAGTTGAAGAATGAACATCTTTGTTTAGTAGATCTTCTGCTCTTGCCAATAATGCACCTCCAAAAATTACAGACGAAGTTGTACCATCGCCTACTTCATTATCAACTGTTTTTGAAATTTCAACCATCATTTTAGCTGCAGGGTGCTGAACATCAATTTCTTTTAAGATGGTTGCACCATCATTTGTTATAGTAACATCACCTAAGGAGTCAACTAGCATTTTATCAAGACCTCTTGGTCCAAGACTGCTTCTAACTAATTGTGCAACTAATTTTGCTGCTGCAATGTTATTTTGCTGAGCATCTCTACCTTTCTGTTGCAATGCACTTTCTTTGAGAACCAATACAGGTCCATTTGGTCCTTGTTGAATTGATGCCATTTAGATTCAGCTACAGTTCCCCAATTCCCCCTTTTTAACATTACTTAGTTGATCGGTGAGATGTAACTTCGTTTTTTCACATCAACAATTCCACCTGAGAGAATTCTAACGGATGGAAGAGCCAAAAATGGTAAGAATAACGGGATCAAATGAGGTCTAGAAAAATTGCATCCAGAATCTATAAGAGAATTATTTATTTTTTCAAAATTAGAAGATACCTTTTCAAAAGAGTCCGTTGAAATAATTCCTGCAAATTGCAATGGTAAAGAAGCAAGTATTTTTCCACATTTTACTACAACAAGCCCTCCTTGATTCTTTATAATATGATTCGATGCAATTGCCATATCAGAGTCATTTGAGCCAATTACTATCAAATCATTTTCATGAAAACTCCAAGTGGATGCAAATGCACCAATATTAGCACCAAAATTTTCAAGAAATCCAATAATATGACGATTTGATCCATGAATTCGATCAAAGGCTGCAACTTTCCATACATCAGAATCTAAAGACGCAGAAACATGACCGTCTACTGATTGTATCTGTGCAGAGCCTATTTTTGTGATAATTTCAGTTTCCATAAAAATAGTATTTGCAATAACATCCTTCTTTTTTGATTTAATCAGAAAATCATTTTTTGTAAATTTTTTTAGTTTAACAGTTTTTTTGATCCATTCTGGAATAGGTTTTTTCTTGACAGGTATAACGATATTCCCATTAGAAGCTATGAGATTACCGCCAACAAAGACTTGACTTGGCTTAAATGATTTTAAATCATCAAAAATTAGAATATCTGCTAATTTCCCAGGAGCAATTCCACCAAGATCTTTTCCCATATTATAATAATCAAAATTATTTTTAGATGCCATAGTTATTGCATCTATTGGTTTTAGACCAAGTTTGATTGATTCTCTTATGCAATGATCAATATGACCAAATTTTGTTATATCAAGTGGATCAAGACCATCTGAACAAAACATTAAGCGATTAAGATATGTTCCATTAGACAAAACACGTGGAATGATTTCTTGTAAATCACGTCTGATAGACCCTTCTCTAATCATAATCCACATTCCAAGACGTAATCTCTCTAAAACTTGATCAAAGTTGATTGGTTCATGACAAGAGAGTATGCCAGATGCAACATATGCATTGAGTTTTTTATCTGAAGCTCCTGCAGTGTGCCCATTAATTATACAGTCACACTCTAACATTGCTGAAAGAGATTTCATTGTTTTAGGTTCACGGAGAGTTACTTTTGTCCAAGAAAAAACTTCTCCTAAGCCAATAACATGTGAATGTTTTACTGCCAATTTTTCTTGTGATAATGATAAGAAGTTACTGTTGCTAAATTTTGTATCAACTGGTAAACCACCTGGAACCACCTGAAAAATTCGTATCGGAAGATCTTCTCCAAGTTTAAGAAATTCTTGAAAGCCTCTATACCCTCCAACACTAACAACATCTATTGGATCAGAGAACAAAGAAGTAACACCGCAGAGTAATGCCTTTTTTACAAATTCAGATGGCAATACAAATTGATCAATGTGTAAATGAGGATCTGCAAATCCAGGACTGACATATTTGTCATTTACATCAATTATTTTTGTTTTAGGACCAAGTGTGTGTGATGCGTCTTGACCAACATATGCAATCCTATCATCAAAAATTGCAATCTGAGTTTTGGGAACTATTTCTCTAGTGTACACAGATAGTAAATTACAGTTTTTTAAAATCAGATCGGCTTTTTTATCACCCATTGCCACAGAATTTAACGAGAAGATCGAATTTGCCAGGCTCGAAGTCACGATTTTTGATTATATTTTGTACCTATTATAGATTCAATGCTTAAATTACGGTTGAGAAGGTTTTGTTGATATGAACATTCCTAAGGTGATCAGAAAGTATTGTGCAAAATGTAAGACACATACTGAACAAAAGGTCTCCATTTACAAGGCTGGAAAAAGGCGTGGATCTGCAAGAGGTGAACGTAGACATGCAGAACGTAAAAAGGGATACGGGGGACAAAAATTCCCAAAACTCGCGAAACCTGCCAAAGTTACAAAGAAAGTTACTCCTATCATGACATGTACTGTTTGTAAAAAGAAATACAATAAACCAGGCATTAGAATTAAGAAATTTGAGTTGATGGCAGCATGAAGAAAGATCATATTGAAATCCCAAAACCATCAAGCAAATTTCAAAAAGTCAATTGTAATGAATGTGGAGAAGTACAGGTAGTTTATTCCCATGCATCAACACAAGTAGCATGTAACTCGTGTGGCAATACAATTTCACAAGCAACAGGTTCAAAAGCTCAGATAAATGGCAAAGTATCAGGTAGTGCAGAGTAGATCATAATCTCGTTTTGAATTTAGATTGAATGCAATTCTTTTATCATCAAGTATTATGTAGTCCTCGTCCAAATTTTCAAAGGATGAGATTTTTTTTGAATTAACTAGAGAGATTCCAGCGTAGTTGCAAATTTGATCATTAAATTTTACTGAATAATGAGAGTCAAATCCAAGTGAGGTTAAAAATTTGTTAGTTATAATAATGCTAGTCCAAATTTTTTTAGAATCATATTGATCAACAATTCTTTGAATAATGTCTTCATCCAATAATGGTAAATCACCAGATGTAACTAGAATATCATCATTAATAGTTTTAAGTACTGAATACAGATCTTCTGCATAACCAATTCCAAGAGTATCAAAAGTTTCGATGTTATTTTCTTCTAGAAGTTTTTTTGTTTTAGGTGTATTATGACTTGTAATTGCTAAGATTTTTGAGAAACAGTTTGAGTTTTTTAATGAATCAACTACATGAAGAATTAATGGTTTTTTGTATTGAAGTAAAAGTTTTTCATCAGAAAAATTCATGCGAGTACCTTTGCCACCTGCCATTATTAGACCAATCATAATGATACAAATACCATCAAAGAAGCAAGTCTTGTCAACTCATTAGTAGTACCAAGCACATCTCCAGTTATTCCTCCAAAGCTACGAGTTGATAAAGCTAAGAGAAACATGGTTAGAGTAAAAGTCACGCCAAACATCACTAATCCAGTAATTTCACCAATAATAATGACAGGAATAATCATAATAATGAAAGCAGCTGCAAGTTTTTTCTTATCTTTCATAAACATCACAAAAGGTGAATTCGAGCCCAAAGATGCAGAATTGCCTAAACTTGCCATCAATACCATTGAAAATTTGGCTAAAATTTCGCTAATCAAAATTGCTCTAAACAGATCAAATCCGTTTGTAAAAGAGATTGTGATTATCAAGCTAATAACATACAGAACAATCGCAATAATTCCTGCCGAACCGGTAGAGAGATCTTTCATTGCGTTAAGTTTTCTATCTTTAGTTCCTTTTACCATTAATCCATCTGCAAAATCTGCCAAACCGTCTGTATGATGAATTCCGGTGATAATTGCAATGGACGTTACAACTAACAAACTAACCATCAATGGATCTAAGAAGAGAGACAATCCAAAACCAAATGAACCTACTACAACCCCTATTGCAATTCCAACAATAGGAAAAAAATACATGTATTTTGCAATATTTTCTAATGTGGCATTTGAAGATGGGATGATAGTTAAAAAAGAAAAAACAGATCCAATTTCTTTAAGCATGAACCCACCATCCAACAAACATCAAAAGAAAGATTACAGGAATACTCACAATTCCAACAAAAAATATTGAAGTAAGTTTCATTATTCTAATTGCCAAGTATACGTGGTTATTTGTAAGAGGGGTTTTACCATCACCTAAGTTATAGTGATCAACCTTTTCAAATTTTGTTTCAAGAGCTCCTGCTAATGCAGCCATAGGATATCCTGCATTTGGACTATCAGTTTTTTTACCATCCCTAATCATCACTCTGTAAGATTCCTTCCAATTATTTTGTAGAACTGCAGCTGAAATTATCATGATTAATCCTGTTAATCTGGATGGAATATAGTTCAAGACAGTGTCGCATGAAGCCGTAAACCAGCCAATATTTTTAAAAATATCAGTTTTGTACCCAATCATTGAATCTGCAGTATTAATTACTCGGTATACGAATGCACCAGGCAGCCCAAAAAATGCATAATAGAACAAGGGTCCTGTAATGCCATCTACAGTGTTTTCGCTAATACTCTCTAACACTCCTGAAATAATGTGATTTTTGTCCAAATTCTTGGTATTTCTCTTTACAATCATTGAGAGGTTTGATCTTGCCGCCTCTAAATTTTTATCATCAAGAGACATCAATACTGTTTTAGCGTGATTTTCCATTCCACGTATAGCAATTGTAGTTTTTAGCAATAGTCCGCCAAACAACATGGATATAATTATTGAGACATAATCAATTGCAATCAGAGATATTGCATATTCAAAACTCAAAAGAAGTAATATGGCAATACTTGAAGTAACAACTATAATCATAATTCCGCCGAGTTTTTCTATAGTAGAATTCTTATTTTTTGTAATAGGTACCAGTTTTGCAATAAATAGACCGATCCAAGCTGTTGGATGTAATTTGTTCTTGGGATCTCCAAATATAAAATCAAGAATAAGCGCAACTCCAATAACAAACAATGATTCAAAAATCATTTTAACATCTTCTCAATGGATTTAATATCAATAGACGATTTGACAGTTTCTGCCAATCTGTTTAATTCATTGTCAATTTTTGAGATATTTTTTTTGTTCCAAACCATATTTTGAGGTTTTGCATTAAAAGAATCTTCTTCAGGTAAATTCAATGTCATTAAAGGAATAACACCTAAAACAGGGATATTGGTAAGTTTCTTAAGTTTATTAAATCCTGGTTTTAACATGTCAATGTCACCTCTAAATTTGTTAAATACAAATCCTTTTACAAATTTTCGATATTTTTTTTCAGTAAGAGCCATGGTCCCAACAAGGCTAGCAAATGAGCCACCTTTATCAATATCAGATATTAGAATAACAGATGCACTTGCTTTTTGTGCAATTTTCATATTTGCAATATCAAATTTTTGTAAATTAATCTCAGCAGGTGATCCTGCTCCCTCTAAAATTACCAAATCAAAGTTAGTCTGTAAAAGATTTAGAGATTTTGAAGCAATTTTGATTCCTTGTGTATTTACAAATTTTTCATAATAGTCTTTTGCGTGCATTTTCTTGTAACATTTTCCATTTAGATACACAAAACTATTGTAATTTCCTATAGGCTTAAGTAAAATTGGATTCAAGTCAGATGTAATATTACATCGTGCGCCAATAGCCTGGATAGCTTGTGCACGAGAAATCTCAAATTCAGGCGTGACATATGCAAAATTTGACATATTTTGAGATTTGAATGGTGCAACACGATAACCTTTATCAGAAAAAATTCTACAAAGTGCTGCAACTAAAGTAGTTTTTCCAGCACCAGAAGACGTACCTTGAATCATTAAAGATTTCATGTAACCTTCTCCAATGTTCTTACAAGTTTTAAATTATCTTTATGAGATCTGACTGCAATTCTAATATGATGATTATCTAGACCTCTAAAATTTTTACAATCACGAATTAAAATTTTATGTTTAAGCAATTTTTGCTGTAGTTTAGTTGAATTATATTTTGTTTTTATTAGAATAAAATTTGTAGTGGAAGCATAGCAATTAAATCCATTTATTTTAGAAATAGCATTCATTAAATAATTCAATTCTTTTTTAATTACATAATTTGATCTCTTAATATGAGATTTATTTTTTAGTGCCACATTTGCTGCATCTTGTGCTAAAGAATTTACACTCCAAGGAATTTTTATTTTTTGAAGAATTTTAATCATTTGTTTAGAAGCTGCGGCATATCCAATTCTTATACCAGGCAATCCAAAAGATTTTGTTAATGAACGTAAAACAAAAAGATTATCATATTTTTTGACATATAATATGACAGACTGATTAGAATCTGGAACCATTTCAATAAAACATTCATCAACAAATACAATTGAAGATAGTTTTTTTGCTGTTTTAATAATGATTAATATTTGATTTTTTGACAAAAGTTTTCCTGTAGGATTATTTGGATTGCAAAGAAACACACATCCTTTTTTTGGTATTTTTGAAAGAAAGAGATCTAAATTTTCAGATATATTCATTGTTGTGAAATATGAAATTGTACAATTGTTTAATTTTGCAGCTGTTTCATATTCTTGGAAAGTAGGAACTGGAATCAATACTTTGATATTTTTAGATAAAAAAGCAAAACAAAAATTATAGATTATTTCGATTGCGCCATTTCCAACTAGTAGATATGGTTTATCCAACTTTGTGTACCTTGTTAGGTTTGAAATTACTTCTGATGAACTAAAATCAGGATATTTTTGAATATTATCAATATTTTTTTTAAGAATCGTTTTCACTAATTTTGGAGTTCCTATGGGAGTAATATTAGAACTAAAATCCATGACGTCAGATTTTATAGAATGATTTTTTCCACCATGAATTACTGGAGTATGCCTAATAATAGATGATTTTGGGTGTATTCTCACAGTTCCAGATAGGTTTTGCTGATTTAGTATGTTGTGGTAATTCAGAAAACGATTATTAATTGAAAGCGATCAACCAATAAATTATGGGTAAGAAAAGAGTCGCAATTATTGGTGTTACAGGTTCTGTAGGACAAGAATTTGTCCAGTCGTTAAATAATCATCCATGGTTTCAAGTGACTCAAATTGCAGCATCTGAGCGTTCTGCGGGTAAAAAATACCTAGATGCAATCAAAGATTCAAGTGGAATTGTAGCATGGGATGTTGGAGGCGAAATTCCCGAATATATTAAGGACATGATGATCAAATCAATTGACGAATTGGATGTTTCTCAATTAGACTTAGTATTTTCTGCAGTTGAATCAGAAGCTGCTAGAAGTATTGAGACAAAAATGGCTGCAGATGTACCAGTGATTTCAACTAGTTCTGCTTATAGGTATGAAGAAGATGTACCTATACTTATTCCAGGAATTAATGATGAACAAACAGAATTACTTGAAATTCAAAAGAAAAATAGAAACTGGAAGGGTTGGGTGGCACCATTACCAAATTGTACCACAACAGGTTTAGCAATTACATTAAAACCATTACTTGAAAAGTTTGGAGCAAAGAGAGTCATGATGACTTCGATGCAAGCGATATCAGGTGGTGGAAAATCAGGTGTATCTGCAATGGGAATTACAGATAACATAATTCCATACATTCCAAAAGAAGAAGGAAAGGTAAGGACGGAAACAAGAAAAATATTAGGTAAACTAAAGGATGGAAAAATCGAAGATGCCGATATTAGAGTTAGTTGTACTTGTACTAGAGTACCCGTAATAGATGGACATACTGAATCTGTTTTTGTTGAAACAACTAAACAAATAGATCCTGTAAAAGCAAAAGAAATCTACAACCAATATAATAAGGATATTTCGGTATTAGGATTACCGTCTGCTCCTGAAAAATACTATGCATTCCACGAAGATCCTACAAGACCTCAACCAAGAATGGAAAGATCTGTAGGTGATGGTATGACTACAACAATTGGAAGAGTTGAAAAGGAAGAACTTTTTGATAATGGACTCAAATACATGTTGTTCTCACACAACAAAAAAATGGGTTCAGCGAAAGGAGCAGTTTTGTTAGCTGAGATGTTATACAAAAAAGGCAAGATTTAGATTATTTATTGCAATTTTTTCAATAATAACTTTATAAGAACCAGAAATCTAGATCGATTCAGGTGTTTTAAATGGTTAAAGTTGATGACTTGGATTTACAAATTTTATCAGAATTATCTGAGGATGCATCAATTTCTGTTCCTCGTTTATCAAAAAAAATCAACATTAATTCGTCGGTTGTATATTCAAGAATCAAAAGATTGTTAAAAAGAAAATTAATCGAACGTTTTACAATTGTTGTAAATGACAATGAGCTTGGTTATACTGTCAAATCTTTGACTGGGATTAACATGGATACAAAAAAACGTGATCATATAATTGAAGAATTATTTAAGATTGATGGGGTTCGTGAGGTGGCAGAGGTAACAGGTAGATTTGATATATTGGTAACGATGTATGCAAAATCATTAGATCAAATGCATAAATTGGTCTCTGAAAAAATAGGTAGAATTGAAGGTATTCAGTCTTCAGAATCTTTTATTGAGATGAAATCACGAATGAAAGCAATGCCATATATGCCATCAAAGGATAGTGAATGACATTGCAAAAACAAAAGTCAGAATCGCGTGTTGCAGTATATTATGAATTAACAAAACCAAAAATTTGGTATTTACTTGTATTTACTGCATTTGGTGCTGCATTAACCGCATCCAATATTTACAATATTGAGATTTTACCTGCAACTTGGGCTTTGATGTTATTTTCAGTTGCAGCAGGTTCAGCAGCTGCTAATACATTAACAAACTATCACGATAGAGATATCGATGCAGTAATGGAACGTACAAAAGGCAGACCTCTCCCGTCAAAGAGAATCTATCCTGCTGTCAAAGCCAGAAATTTTGGATTGGTGTTAGCTGGAATATCGTTGGTTTTAGCGTTTGGAATATCTTTTACTACCACATTAGAACAAGGTACATGGGCTACAGTATTCATTGGATTCGGATTAGTCAATAACATCATAGTTTATTCATATATCTTAAAACGAAATTCAAGAACAAACATAATTTTAGGTGGATTGTGTGGTGGTTCACCACCAATGATTGGATGGGTAGCTGTGGGTATGTCAGATTTGTGGACAATGGGTCTTGCAATGGCAGGATTAGTGTTTATTTGGATTCCAATGCATATTTGGGCCTTGACGTTACACTTCAAAGATGATTATAACAAAGTAAATGTTCCAATGTTAACAGCAGTTCAATCTGAAAAGACCTCAGCAAGAGCAATTGCAGGTTCAACTGTTGTAATGGTATTATTTTCAATTGCACCATTTTTCTTAACTACTCAAAATGGAGATAAAATGATAGGTGATGTATATCTCTGGACAGCAATTGCATCAGGAGCATTAATGATAGGATTATCAATTTGGGTAATCATCAAACCAATGGAAAAAGCAGCATGGACTCTGTTTAAATTCACTAGTCCTTATTTGGCGGTACTGTTTATTGCCTTAATGGTAGATTCTGCATTATAAAATACTTCTATTATCATCAAGGCTATTAAGTTCTGTAGTGATTTTAGAATGTTTTTCTACTAAAGATTCAAGTTCATTTTTTAAATCTCCAGAGATCCATTTTAGATTAATAAGAGATGATAATTTTACAACAATATTCCATTGAAGATTATTTTGCTCATTAATTAATTCGAGAAATTGTTTTCCTTTATCGTCTTTCATGATTTTTCAATATAATACAGTCATAAAAAGATAGTATCAATAATTACAGTATTTTAAAGTTTTATTAGCTAATAATGACATAGATATCAATGTTGAAATGCAGTATTTCGGAATGTAAAGAAAAAGCAATAGAAACAGTAAAAATTAGTTTTAGAGAAACTAGAAATTTATGTATAAATCACTATAAATTATTTAAAAGTAGGGATGAAAAACATTTACCTGATTTTTATAAAGCATCCGAATTGTAGGAAAACGTCAGATCTCAAAATGATTGAAAGATTTAACATCTACTATTTTTAAACTAGAATATGGTGGATAATAAAAAAAACGTAATTAAGAAACTATCTAAAGTAAACTCTAGACCAAAAAAACAAATCAAGTCTACAGCAAATAAACCAGAATTTGAAAAAGCTTGGAAAGACTACAGTTCTGCACTAAATAGCTGGAAAGAATCCTTGGCACAATGGCAAAAAGCTACAAATGAAACTTTGATGACATACCACGATGCATGCCAAAAAGCTATTGAATCCGATGCTGAATTATTAAAAAAAGTTAGTTCAAGTTGGGAGAATACATGGAAGGAAATTGGTCCTGAATATATCAAACAACAAACCAAGATGGTGGAAAATATTTTTAAAGAAACCAATATTGAATCAATAAAAAAATTTAATGAACAATGGGAAAAATTCCTTAAAACATCAGGAGATGATTCTATAATGGCATATCAAGAAGCTATTAAAAGATTCAATCAAGTGTGGAAGACAGAACAGACATAATTCAGTAAAAACCTCAAATCAAAATATAATTTTTCCAATTCTGAAAACTGTGATAAATGTAGCATGTTTCTCTTAATCTACATTCTATTTTTCATGTGTTTTTCTGTATTTTCAATTTTTCTTTTTGTGTCATACTTAAGACAACATGATTCCAATAAATTCAAATAAATAGTTGTTATTTCTTAATCATGAAATTTTCTTTTAATACAGATCAACAAGAAACAAATTAAAAATTTATCAATTTGTAAATAAGACGTAGAATAAATGAGCAATATTGAGAAATAAGATTATAATTGGTTTGTCAGTAGTACTGTCGAATGGAAATTTGTGTAGAACCATGGAAGAAGTTAATTATTCATGAGGTTATTGAATATAAATTTGAGGATTGAGTGAAACAGATCGCATTCAATACAAGATCATCAGGTGGAGGCATTCCAACTATGCAATGGACCAACGGAATTGTATTCTCACCAGCAAATTTCCCAACAACTAATATTACAGTTGAAGAACAACTAAAGGGAATTTTACATTGGTCTTCAGTATCCTTTGCCATTAAAGAGAAATTTGAAAATCAAATTGTGAAAGAAAATGCAACTATAAATTTAGTTGACGTAAGCGTAAATGAAATTTTTAAGGAATTAGCAACGAGTTTGAAAGCACAATCAAAATATCAAACATAGAACACGACAAAACTAATGAATATTGAAGAAAATATAAAAAATTGTGAAATTTATTTAAAAAAGATCAAACAATATAATCCCGATCCATACTATGTGTATTATTTTTTTAATGAATATATCATTTCTGTAAAAAAAGTGTTAACTGGAATTTTAGAAGAGGCAAATAGGGATTTTGGATTATTTATTTTACAAAATATTTCAAAAAAAACTTTTTTAGAAAAAGCAAAAATGAAAAATGATGTAAATGCCAAAAAGTTTATGGAATGGTATATTATGAGATTTAAAAAAGAGCATGAAAACAAATATCCAAATTTTATTCAAAAAGTATGTGAATTTCAGAATAAATTTAGAAAATTACCCGAAATCAAAGTTATGATCATGGCATCATGTAGATATGAGAATGATATTTGTCAACAAGTTAAAATAAATTTGAATAATGAAGAATTACGTTCAAAAGAAGAATTAAACACTGAAATTAAAAGACAGCTGCCAATATTTTTAGAAGTTATAAACCATAAAAGACGTAAGAAAAATGAGCCTAAAGTAGAAGAAAATCAAGTAAGCGTATCCACATTTTTAGATATTGATGGTCAAGGTGATGTTGAAATAGCACGCGCATCAGAAATTTATATTCTAGTTATGAGAAGATTAATGAAAGAATCAAGAAACAAGATTAAAGAATTCATCAGATATAATTAAAATAATATTTTCATTACAATTTAGGAATAAAAAAGAAAAGTTGTTCTCTCAATTCAACAATTTATTGAGACTTTGGCCACATGGAACTCCATGTTTCAGCAAATTTTTTCATCATTTCGCCGTAAGCATTCATTTGTTCTAACCCAGATGAACTAAGAGCTTTTTGCCAATTTTCTCCAAATATTTTGAAAGAATTTACTCCCACTTCATTCATTGCTTTTTGCCAATTTTCTCCAAATAATTTCATGGTTTCAGCACTAGATTCAGCAGTAGCTTTTTCCCATACTTGGTTGAATTTGGCCTGCATGTCACTACTTGACTTTTGAATTTGCTCAAAAAGGGACTTCCAGTTTTCAAGAGATTTAGTATACTCTTGCCATAATGAATCCCACTCATTGTTTTTGTCTTGTTCTGACATTAACTAAAGATAATTTTTGGGATTCTTAAATGGATCTATGAAAATCAAACTTTATTTCTGACGATTTTGTAATCGTTTTTCCATTCTTATTTTGCCTTCTTCAAATTTGATTTTATCATCGTCAGTTTTTAGAGATAGTTTTGGAACGGGCATGGGTTTTCCATTTTTATCAAGAGCTACAAATGTGACAAAAGCGGTTCCAGTGACTGTTTTTATTCCAGTTACTATATCTTCAGCTTCAACTTTGACTTCAATTTCCATTGACGAGTTGTGTACGTAATTAATTCTAGCATTTAGTGAAAGTACATTTCCCACAAAAATAGGTTTTAAAAAATTCACACTATCCATAGAAACAGTAACTGCATTTGATTGTGAATGTCGTTGAGCCACAATTCCAGCAACCATATCAATATGTTTTAAAATCTCTCCACCAAACACATTTCCTGCAGGATTCGCATCAGATGGAAACATCCTAACAATTACTTCTGCATGAGATTCAAAAGGACTTTTCTCACGAATAGGTGAATTTTCTGAAGACATTCTAAATCTCTCTAATAACTTAATTCATCCAATTTAATTTAAACAGTTGATTTTGATTATTTTAAGTATTTTTCTAGTTTGATTTTATCAATTTTTGGAATTTTTGCTAATTCAAATCCTTCTGGACGTTTAGAGAAAGAACGTGTTGCATCAATACCCATTTTTGCAGTTTGTAATTTTTGTTGATCGCTTGAAGGATCAAGACTAGAACCATGAACATTTTTTAGAATTATTAGATCTTTATCTGCTTGAAACCTTGTAGCTATTGCATATTCTACGGATTCAGCATTATTAGGATCAATATCCTCATCAACTATAGTTACTTGTTTTAGTGAACGGTGTAACTCGAATGTTTTTTTAATTATTTTTTTAGGATCAGATTCTTTTTTCTTTTTAATTTGTACTACAGTGTGTAACCAATTACAACCACCATTTGTCATTGAAACTTGGAGTGTCTGAGGAAAAGTCTTCTTTAATTCTCCATTTAATTTAGATTCAATTGGCATCCCCATAAGTAATCTATGTTCAGAATAGCCAGACAAGATATCATGAAAAATAGGGTTGTTTCTATAATAGAGATTTTCCAGTTCAAAAATAGGTTGATCTCTTTCATGATCATATGTTTGAAGCATTTCAACCATCCATTCAGAATGAGTTTTATCTTGGAGAATTTTTCCTTCCATAACAATTTCAGAACCTGACGGCACATTTAGTTCTGTAAAAGGAAGCTTTGTCAAGGTTAGTTTTCCACCTAATAGAGAATTTGCGATATCAATTTCATCTTTGCCCCATTCAGCTTGATATGCTCCAGCAATAGAAATTGCCGGATGAACTCCCACTGTAATTGCAATTTTTAGATCTTCATGATGCTCTTTTGCATCAATAAAACATTTGTGTAGATGACGACCTTCAACCATTCTAATTGAAAAGTGAGTGTTATCTAGTGGCATTAATCTATGAAATGATGAATTTTGTTTTCCGCTTTCAGGATTTTTGACATATGCTATTGATGATGTGATAAATGGACCAGATTCCTTCTCAAAATGAGTGACGATGGGCATGGAAAATAAATTTTTTGATTTATTTTCCAAAAATTTTCCTGAGGAGATTATTTTTGGTTTTTTAGCATTTTTGATTGCTGAAATGATTTTTTCATGAATATTATTTTCTGAACCTCCAACTGCAAGAGCAAATCTTTTTCTTGTTCCAACTAAATTAGAAACCAAACTGAAATCACTCTCTCGGATATTTTCAAATAATACAGCATAGGAACCGTCTACTTTAGCAGTAATTCCTGCAATTTCAAATTTTGTGGAAACCTGAGTTTTTATGATTTTAAGATCTTTAGTTTTTTTAATTTGAGAAATAAAATTTCTTAAATCACTCATTCTCTATTGCCTCCATAATTTCTAACATTAAGGCTTTTGCAATACTTGGTTCTAACTCTTTTTGAATAAAGGTTGAGACGATGGCAATTCCTCTTATTCGGATACTAATGCGTTCAGCAACTAATTTTAGAAAAAGAGATTCGGTTCTTGATGGTATGATAGTTGTTGTGACAGGTGTGGGTCCAGTTGCTAAAGAAATAACCATAGATCCTATTTTATTAGATCCCTCTGTAACAGAAACAAAATATCCATTTTCAAACTTTTGAATATTTAAAGAAAAAGTTCGATTCTCCAAATGCGTCATTTTTTGGTAAAACCCATTTGAAGAATTCAACATCGTGTGAACAAATCTTATGCTTTTATTGCTATTGATTCATTTGTTTGAGAAGATCCAATTTTGGAACCTAGGTTCTTTTTGCAGTTCTTTTCATGTTTGTCTGCAAAAACAAACAATTTTTCACAATATCTGCATGCAGTTTTTTCCTTAGTCTTTGTTGTTGCTGTTTTAGCTTTTGCTGTTTTAGCTTTTGCTGTTTTAGCTTTTGCTGTTTTAGCTTTTGCTGTTTTAGCTTTTGCTGTTTTAGCTTTTGGTTTAACTACTATTTCAACGTCTGATTCAAAATCAGTAGCTGTTTTAGCTTCAATAGAATCAGCTTCAACTCTAGCACGTAATTTTGCTTTGTACTTTAGATTACGTGGTTTAGTTCTTAATCTATAGCCACAACATGGACACCATAGTCCTTCCCATTTGATGAATATTTCACAAATTTGGCATCGACGTTGTCCTGAAGCGTACCTTCCAGTGCCAACAGGTTTTTGAGCCTTGTATCTTACACAAATTCCTTTACATGTCATCTTAGTATTATTATATATAATTCATATCTATATAAGGATGGATCGATAAAAAATTGATAAAAAATGTTGAAATATTTGAAATATTTCATAAAATATGTCGATCAGAATTATTATTTTCAAATAAAAGTGAAAAATCTTCAATAAATATGTATAGCTGGTTTTGCTCAATATTTTTTGAGAAAATTACATATATGAATATAGTTATTTAACAAAAAAACCTAATTTTATTCTAAAAAATTGAAAAATACAGATGTTTTCATAAAAATACCAGTGAATGTAATTGAGAAAATAATGTTTTCTAAACAGATTCTATATAATACGATATGAAATTATCCGGTCATAGACAAGGGCAAAATCATATGTCTGTAACCATCTCGCTGTGAAATATGTTTTGCAGACAACATATCTCGTTTTCCTCTTTGATTGAAATTTTTAATTTTTAGACTAGTTTTTTGTTCATCTACAAATTCTAATTCAAAAGACGAACAAAATTTCAGATTAAGCATCATTACGATTTGTTTAGAAATTTTCATATTTCCATCTCCAATTTTTAAAATTTTTCTTTTTGCTCTAAGGCCACCTAGAATCTGAATAATATGAAAAGTTAAGTTTTCTACTGAAGAATAAAATGATCTTTCAATTTCTTGCCCATAATAAAATATTGATAAACCAATTCTTTCACCCGGATCTATACCTAAAATAAGATTTTCATCTTTAAAATTTTGATTAAGTTTCTGCATCATCACTCCTCTAATTACAGTATGATGATGTTCAAAAATATCCTCATGTAACAAAACTTTGTCACATTTTCTTGGGGATTCTTTTCTAGTAGTAAAAACAATATGGCCGGAGTATCCCAAAATTTCTTCAGGAAGAATAGAATCAAAAGGCAAGTTAAGATTCTTTAAACAAATTGAAAATTTATAATAAGATCTGCCATTAGTAGTTGCAATTCCAATACGAATATTCTGTAGGGGATCTATATCTAATAAAATTAAATGTGCAATTTAGGTTTATACCTTCAAAACTGTTGACACCACATGCTTAACTGCCTCATCAAAATTAGCATCAATTTTGGATTTTAATTCAGATAATTTTGTATCTCCTTCTTGAGCAATTTTTGTAGATTCGGCTATTGCTTTTTCTTTTGACATATTGATAATCATTTCAGCCTCTTTGGTAGCTATTTCTCGAGTTTTTTCTAGTAAATTATCTATCTCGGATTGTGCTTTTACAGATAGTTGTTTTTTCATATCTCCTACTTTACTATTTAGGGAATCGAGATTATCCTCTAATGCACTCAACGATTTGATGATTCCAGTAACTTTAGATTCGGCCATACTACTCATTGTACTCAGATTTGATAATTCCATTACTTAAATCATTCATTTTTAGGCATAAATTACCAAAAGAATGATTATCCAGTGGTTAAAAGTAAGATCGCCCTTGCAAGATCTCCTTTAGATTCTTCTAAAGCACTTTTTGCCTTTTCTTCATCCACCCCAGCTTGTTGACTGACTAATTGTATGTCCTCTTCTGAGAAAATTGGAATTTCTAATTCCCTTTCTTCATAACTATCGGCAGTAACGGTAAAAATAGAATTATCTTTTGCTTTCATTTCAGTAACAGATGGTTTTATGATAACAATCTCTTTTTTGTCAGTTTTAATAATAACTTCTTGAACATTTGAAACCTCATTCATATCAAGACCCATTTTGTCCATCATTCTTCGCATTTCACGATTACCACCTCGCATCATGATCTTATTCCTCCCTCAGGACTTTTTAAACTATCTCTGACTCTAACGGCCACACCCCTATTAAAATCAGAAATCATTTCTGAAGATAAAACAGCCTTACCAACTGCGATGACTTTATTATTAAACAATATTGGTGTATCAGCAGAAATACGTACATTTTTTCCGCACCATATTACATGTTTACAAAATACAGATTTTCCTTCACTTACAAAAGGAGCAGCATCTTTGTTTATTTCAATACAATTTTCTTTGAATATTTTACTTTTTAGTAAAATTTGGGCAAAATAAGGACTTATTGCTAAACCTCCATCAATCCTTAAAGTACAAAGTAATTTTCCTTCATCTGAAACAGTTCTAATTCTCCCAGTCTTTCGTGAAAAAATTATTTCAATATTTTTTGGCAGATACTTTGACACAGCATTTCCAAATAATGCATCAAGGGAATACTGAAGTTTCAAAATATGATTCATGCGAATAGTACAATCTTATCTAAATATTAGTTCAATGTTAAACTATATCATAACTATCAAACTATATAGAATGGTTTTTTCCCTTTAGATCATGGGGGAAAGAGAAGAAACTAGAAAAATTCAATTTACTGGAAAATCATCATATATAGTTTCGTTACCAAAACAGTGGATTGTAGAATTAGGGTTAAAACAAGGAGATCAAATTAGAATGATCAGAAAAGGATCATCAACATTAGAAATTTATCCGCCTAAATATGAATCTCGTATTAAAAAAAAGGATGATGCAGTAATAGAAATTGAAGGTGAAGAAGAAGCATCTTCAATTGTAAGAAAGTTAATTTCATTGTACTTTTTAGGTTATAAAACAATTAATGTAAAACCAAAAAATGGAAGATTAAGTGCTCATCAAAGAAACACGGTAAAAGAATCTGTTAAACGAATGTTGATGGGTTCTGAAATTATTTCTGATTCAAGTGGTGGCATTACAGTTCAAGTTCTTGTCAATTTACTAGAACTATCAGTAGATGGTGCATTCAAACGAATGATTCATTTGGCTAAATCGATGTCAAGTGACGCAATTTTAGCAGTAAAAGAAAATAATTTTGAATTGGCTCAAGAAGTTATTAATACAGACGATGAGGTGGACAGATTTGGATTTTACATAATTCGTCAATTAAAGATAGCAATTCAAAATGAACACATATTGAAAGAGATGGGATTTAGAAATGCTAGAGACTGTTTAGGATATCGTCTTATTGTAAAAAACATAGAAAGAACAGGTGATCATGCATCATTTATTGCAAAGGATCTTTTGGAATTTAAAAAACCTGTCAAAAAAGAAATTGTAGCAAAATTACAAGATATGAATGAATTTTGTTTATCAGTTTTAGATGATTCATGTTTAGCATTATTTAAAGAAGATTATTCTCAGGCAGAAGATACGATCAAAAAGATAGATGAAATTGTAAAATTTGAAAAAAAAGTTAGAGATACTTCAAAGTTATTAAAAGATGATGAAGAAATTTACAGAATAAGAAGAATGACTGAGAATATTAGAAGGATTTCAGAATATGCTAGTGATATAGCTGAAATTGTCTTGAATATGAATATAGAAAAAACATTGAAGAAAACAGAATAATTTGGTAAATTAGACACGATTAAAATGAGACTGTTGATACAAGGTGATTATCAAGAATGTTTAACTTGGAAAAAATGATGAATTAGAATGAAGTCTGCAATTTTGATAACATATGACCAAGAGGATTCTATAAACGAGGCTAAAGGGTTGTGCCATACTGCAGGATATGATGTTGTTCATACAATTACTCAAGATTATCTAAAAAAACCAAAATATGGAATTAGTGGTGGTGTATTAGAAAGATTAGCGGAGATATCAAACAAACTTAGGCCGGATGTAATTGTATTTGATGAGATTTTAAAACCACATCAAAACTACAGTCTTGCGTCAGTTTTGCATAGGGAAGTTTTAGATAGAGAGGGATTAATTCTTGAGATTTTTGAAAGTAGAGCATCAAGTGCAGAATCAAAATTACAAGTGAAATTAGCTCAATTAAGATATGAAATGGTCAGAGCTAAAGAAAAAGTTCGCCTTTCAAATATGGGAGAACAGCCAGGGTTTATGGGGATAGGAAAATTTGAGGTAGATGTTTATTATAATGATATCAAACATAGAATGCAAACAATAAGATCTAAACTAGAAAAAGCTGGAAAACAGAGAGAGCTTCACAGGCAAGGAAGAAAAAGAATGGGGTTTAAAATAATTTCTCTGGCTGGATATACATCAGCAGGAAAAACTACATTATTCAATAAAACAACAGGAGAGGTAAAAACTCAGAGTAATGAATTATTTACAACCTTAACTACAACTACGCGAAGAATTTCAATCAATCAAGAGCAATTCTTAATCTCAGATACAGTAGGATTTATCAGTAAATTACCTGCATATATGATAGATGCATTCAGATCAACTTTAGAGGAGTTAAGATATACAGACATTATTGTTTTAGTTATCGACATTAGTGATCCAGTTTTTGAATTAAAAAAGAAATTCACAAGCTGCATGAGAACTTTAAGTGAGTTAGAAGTAGAAAAAGACAAGATAGTGTTTGCATTAAACAAATCAGACCTACTAAAGAAAGAGGAAGTAAAACGAAAAATTGATTTGCTTAACTTAGGTGAAAATCAAAAAGTGATTTCAGTTTCTGCAAAAACAGGTGAAAATATAAAAGAGTTAAAAAGATTAATCAGAGATATTATTGATAGTCAAAATTATCATAAACTAGATAAAAATTCTTTGAAAGAGGTTGAAGAAACATTTGGTAATTGAAATCGTTAGAATTGGACAACGTCTTGTAAGGGATGACAGAGTAACAACACATGTAGCGCTAGTATCAAGAGCATTTGGAGCTGAGAGAATTTTCATGACTGAAATTAACCCAGAAATCAAGGGTACTTTAGAAAAGATCAATAAAACTTGGGGGGGAGATTTTGTGGTGGAGTTTATTGATAAATGGAAAACCGTTGTGAAAAGGAAAAAAAAAGAAGATTTCAAAATAATACATCTTTCAATGTATGGTGAAAATATCAATGAGGTACAAGAGAAACTCCGAAAAGAAGAAAATTTGTTGGTTGTGGTTGGTGCAGAAAAAGTTCCAAGGGAAATTTATGAATTAGCAGATTATAATGTTGGAGTTGGAAATCAACCACATTCAGAAATAAGTGCATTAGCAATACTTTTAGATCGAATACAAAAAGGCGTTCAATTTGAAAAAGAGTTTCCAAATGCCAAAAGAAAGATCATACCCACAAAAAAAGGTAAAAATGTACAGGTAAAAGAAACAAGGGATTAATAGTAGAAAAACACAACTTAATAGAGTTGGTAGACAAATACGAAGATCCTTTTGTTAGAATCGCTTCAATGATTGGAGGGGATGAGTACCTCAAAATTGCAAGATCTCTCCTAAAAGCGGAAGACGCAACTGATGAAGAAATTGCTAGCTCAACAGGCCTCAGAATCAACATGGTAAGAAAAGTGCTGTATGATCTATTTGGAAAATCACTCATTACTGGAATTAGAGTAAAAGATGAAAGAAAAGGGTGGTTTGTTTATAGATGGCGAACAAGAAGAGAGGAGGTTGAACATTTTATTGAAAACCAAAAAAAGAAAATTACTGAAAGATTACAACAGAGATTAGATTATGAAAATGCTTCGGATTTTTATCATTGTGGCAATGAAGATTGTCCAAGAGTGACGTTTGAAAACGCGCTAGATGGTATGTTCAAGTGTCCATCATGTCAAAATGTTTTAAATCTAAAAAAGAACGATAAATCAAGAAAAGCATATTCAAAGAAAATAGATGAAATCAAAAAAGACATGCAACAAATATTTTAATCAAATTGATAGTCATATTAATTTGAAGGTCAGAAAATAGTTTCTAATGTAAAGTTGAATGAAAGTTTTGCATTATTAGTTAGACTCAATTATCTTCTAATTTTATTAAGGAATTTGAAAAATAAGTAACTAAATTAAATAGGAGAAATTAATTGTAAATGTACTTGAATCAAATAACCACAGTGAATCCATCTACTGGTGAAAACATCAAAACATATTCAGCAATGGATAAGAGTCAAGTGTTTGATTTAGTTAGAAAAGCAAAAAGAGCATTTCCAGAATGGAAAAAAGATTATGAAAAACGAAGAAGTTACATTTACAATTTAGTTGAATATTTGAAGAAAAATAAAACCGAACTTGCAAAAATTGCAACAACTGAAATGGGTAAAGCACTCAAAGAATCAATAGGTGAAGTTGAGAAATGTGCTTGGGCCTTGGAATTTTATGCTGATCATGGTGATAGTTTTCTTGCTGATGAAGTATTAAACACGGATGCAAGAAAGAGTTTCTTGACTTTTGAACCATTAGGGGTAATTGGTTCTATTATGCCTTGGAATTTTCCTTATTGGCAAGCATTAAGATTTGCAGCTCCATGTTTGATGGCAGGAAATGTAATTGTAATGAAACCAGCAAAAATTACGATGCAATCAGGAATTGAAATTGAGAAAGCATTTACGGAATCAGAAATACCAGATGGGATTTTTCAGACAGTAATAGGAAGTGTAGAATCTGCAAACCATCTTATTGATTCCGATGTTAATGCTGTAACTTTTACCGGAAGTACAATTGCTGGTGCTAAAGTAGGAGAAAGAGCCGCAAGTAACTTGAAGAAATGTGTTTTAGAATTAGGTGGAAGCGATCCATTCATAGTATTAGATGACGCAATTATTGAAAAAGCAGCCGAGGGAGCAGTCAAAGGAAGATTTATCAATTGTGGACAAAGTTGTGTGGCATCAAAAAGATTTTTTGTTGGCAAAAATATTGCAGATGAATTTATTGAATTATTTATCAAAAAAGCATCACAACTCAAAGTAGGAGATCCTATGTCTATAGAAACAGACATCGGACCAATTTCAAACAGAGATGGTTTAGATACAATTTCGGGAATTGTGGAAGATGCAAAGAAGAAAGGGGCTGAAATTCTTTTAGGTGGTTCTAAAATAGATGGCAAAGGATTTTTCTATAAGCCAACAATTCTTACAAACGTTAAGCCAGATATGCGAATTGCAAAAGAGGAAACATTTGGTCCGGTAGCTCCAATTACAATAGTTGAAAATGAAAGTGAGGCAGTCAAATTGGCTAATGAGAGTGAGTTTGGTTTAGGTGCAAGTATTTGGACTAAAGATCTTGCAAAAGCAGATAAAATGTCTAGGCGAATTGAGTCAGGAATTGTAAGTGTCAATAATGTAGTAATTTCAGATCCTAGAATTCCATTTGGCGGAATAAAGCATAGCGGATTTGGAAGAGAATTATCAAGATACGGAATGTTAGAATTTGTAAACTTGAAATCAGTTAGATTTTATGATAATCTTACACATCATCATTATGTAGAATAATCTCATAAATAGAAATCAGGTTCTTTAAATATTGTGCTGGTTTGTATTGTCATGAATATATTTGATAACGTTTAGTTTGTCAAGAAAAGATCAACAAGGTTTTAAGAATGCCTTGAGATATTTCAAAAATTTATGATTCTTCTAGAATTGAGTCATCGTCAATTTCATTATCTAAATCATCGTCACCGCATTCTTTTAACTCAATATGAGTTGGATTATAATCGTCTCCAAAAAAACCTCAATACAAATGTCAATATCTAATGTTGAGGCTGATGCTTCAGTTAATTCTTTTGGAAAATTATTCAGCCTAGGATCAGAAGTGTCTATATTGAGTAACTTTATCTTCATGATAGAAATCCACTTCAATATCACCATAGCAAATTTTTGAACTCTTAATACTTGACCAAACAGACTAAGACAAATCTAGCTCTCTTGTTGATAAACATCTTTTGTGAGATTTTCAGCTAATTGCTCGTAGTGTTCTCGAGTCTTTCCCAAAATATCAAGTTTAGATTTTTCAATTTCATTTAATTCTGTATTTACTTTTTCTGAAACGTATTGTAATCTTGCTTCAGCCATCATAAATAATCGATTATTTTCTTTCCAAAGGTGTTCTGTGATATGTTCAACATATTGTTGCATATTAAAAATTAATTTTGAGGAATCTCCAGATGTAAGATATTTTTTAGCTGATTCTTCCATCTCGGTTCCAATTTCTCTTGAACGTTGATGATCAATTAACATCATGGCAATAGGTCCCATGTTACTAGGCAAACCAGCTTGTTCTAATGCAGGAAAAAGAGATTTCTCTTCTTTGCTATGATGACAAACATCTGTAAAATTTTTTGTAAAATCAATCACTGGCATCAAAATCGATTCTGGAATTTGTTTGCCATCTTTCAATAATTGTACAGTAGATTCCATTGCTTTGATTACTTTTTCTATTAACTCATGATCGCGTCTTAGTGATACAGTTGACATGATAATTTCATCATAAATCCATTATCTATATCTTATTAGTTTTAAAAATAATTAAAAGATAGAAATGAGTTAACGATTATTCGTTAACACATGGGTTTAGCGATTTGAGAGGTTTTTTGATTTAACAAATGCCCAAATTTTTTTGGTCATTTCGCTTGGTGCAATTGGTTTGTTTCCAAAAACTTGTTCAACAGTTTCTTTATGACCTGCAAAACTAATTGCATAGCCACCAAATGCAGGTTTTTTACCTTTTGATTTAGTAGCATTTTTTTTTGGTGTAACCTTCTTTTTTGGTGCAACCTTCTTTTTTGGTGCAACCTTCTTTTTTATTGTAGTTTTCTTTTTGACTGCCAATTTCTTGTAGTTTTACTTAAAAGAAAGTATAATAACTTACACTTTTTTGTAATTTAAAACAAGATGGTTTTTGAGTCTCTTTATAGATTCGAGTTGTAGTTTGGGAGATTTTGATATTTCCTCAAACCCCTTTCCTTGAACTAAGGATACTGCATTAGTTCCCCCTATTAAAAAGGGAGAAACTGTAACAATCAACTCATCAAAAAGATTATTTTTTATAAACTCCCAGTTTATAGAGCCGCCACCTTCAACCAAGATTGTTTCAATTTTTTTATCCAAAAGTTTTTTCAATAAGGATTTAATATCAACTGATTTTTTACCAGTAATGATTATTTCCACAGGAAATCGTCGAAGTTTTTCAAGATTGGATTTGGGGATTGTTTTCGATACAGCTATGATTGTTGGAATTTTGTTACTTGTTTGTAAAATTTTAGAGTTTTTAGGAATATTACCTTCAGAATCTAAGATTATTCTAATTGGATTTTTTCCTTTTATATGACGTACAGTTAACATAGGATTATCACGTAAAACAGTGTTCTTTCCTACAAGAATTGCATCAACTTTAGATCGTAATTTATGAAGTCTGATACTATCTTGTTTTGAGGATAGATGAGAAATACCAGTCCTAGTAGCAATCTTTCCATCAATAGATGTTGCCGCACTAAGGATCACATAAGGTTTAGATTTCACCATGAATAATTTCTCCTCCAATCATTACTGCTTTAATTGCAGATTCAGATGCCCTATGAACAACAGATGCGTGTGGATTATGCATAGGTTCTAAATCCAATGCATGTTTATCAAGAAAAATACAATCAGCAATTTTTCCACTTTGAATTATTCCAATATCTTTATTCAAAATCTTTCCACCATTTATAGTGGCCATTTTGAGAATTTCCTTTGGATCAATTCTTTTTGCATTAATTCCCATTGTCACTTTCCAAATAAAGTCCATCTCTCTAAACATATCAGGAGAATTTATCATAACATTATCTGTGCCTAAGGCAATTGTGCAGCCAGCCTTTTGCATTAATTCTATGTTGGGAATTCCCTCAGCTAACGACGAATTAGCTCTTGGACATATTACAATCCCTCTAGTTGATTTTGCAGTAGCAATAAGATCGTTTTTTGTGGCATAAGTCATGTGTACTAGAAAGTCAGGTTTCAGAAGTAAGGCTCTGGTTGTTTCAGTTTTTCCAGTAAGTCTCTTGGATTTAGCAGTACTTTGTTTAGTTTCGGATGAATGAATAGCTCGAATTTTTGTTATTTTTGAATAATGATCTAATACAGAAGTACTATTTTCATTTGCACCACTAATACCTAGACCGTCACATTTTTTGAGGAGTGCAGAAAGTTCTTGAGCTTTTGATTGAGGGAATGGGATGTTTTTTTTAATTTCAGAAGATCCTTGGTAAAATTCCATTCTACCTAAAATAATTGAACGTAAAGGTATATCAGATAATACTTTTCGAAGTAAGAGAACACCATCTAACCCACCCTCTCTAAAATCAACAAAAGTCGTTATACCCTTTTTAATCATCGAATAGCATGTATTTTTCATAAAATTGGATAAATTTTCTTCAGAGGTATTTTGCAGAATTTTTGATTTAGCGCCAAATACAGGATGTATTTTTTTATCAACACTGCTGTTGAGTGTAACATCTTTTCCAATTGAATCTCCAATGTGAGTATGAGCGTTGATAAATCCAGGAATTAGCAAAAGACCCTCGCAATCAATAGATTCTTCTTTGTTATCAGATACAATTTTTGGCTGAATTCTTTTGAATTTTTTGTTTTGAATTAAGACATTGGTATTTGAGATAAAATCTAATTCTGAACCTGATAATATGCTAATATTTTTTATTAACATGATAATTCATAAACTTCGGGTTTTTCTTTCCCGGAATCTCGAATTTCTCGTATAGTGTCAAGAGATTTTGTAGCTAATCTTACAGCTTCTCTACCAGAATTGCCATTACCTATTCCGCAATTCAAAGAGATGTTGTCATTAATTTTAATCATGTCAATAAAATTCTGCACGGAATTTTTTGCAGCATCGTTTGAGACAACCATAAAGTTATCACCACCCATAAAAAATGTCAGTGAGTTTCGTTCTAGGAAAAATTTTGTCATTTTGTAATATAATTCAAAGATTATTGATGATGTTTCATATGGAGAGATAGTTTGTCGTTTTGAAGTAAGATCATCAACATCTAAATGCATAATGGAGACTTTTGAATCAGATGTACCATTAATAAAACCAAAAATATTGTGTTCTACGTTTAATACAATTTTATTTTTTTTTCCTTCATATGCCTTCAAATTTGCTTCAAATGGGGATTCTCCATAACCAATTGAAATGGTTAGACGTATATCAAATAATTTTTCGAGTGTCTTTTGGATGTTAATATGATCTTCTAATTTCAAACCATTTGAAACCACAAAAAATTCATCTGCACGATTAAGAAAAACTATGCAATTTTTTTCAGAAAATAATTTTTGAACTTCTTTGTAGAGTGATGCTTGAAGTATTTGTAATTCATGTTCTCTATCACTACCCAAGGTTAACGTCCAAGGACCATATTCAGTAATTTTTAAGATGCTAAGTTGAATCATTTTTGAATCCTTTTTAGTTCATCAGATATCCTGATAACAGCCTCTACAGCTCGTTCAGCAACAGGTCTTATTCTAGCAAAAGCATGTTTTTCTTGCATGCCAGGGCCAGAAATTCCCAAAGAAACAGGTTTTTGGTGTTTCAACGATAAATCGATAATGGATTTAGCTGCAGAATGAGATATTACTTCATCATGTTTTGTTTGCCCTTTGATTATAGCGCCAAGAGTAACTACAGCGTCAATTTCTTTTTTTTTCAATAATGCATCTATAATTAGAGGCATATCATAAGCACCAGGAACCATACATATGTAAGAAATTTTTAATTTCATTAAAGCTGCTTTCTCTTTAGCTACATCAAGCATTCTAGACGTAATTCCTTCATTAAATTCAGAAACTACTATTGCAATATTCAACATTAATTCACCTTAGCATATTCTAAAAGTTCTTTTCCATCAATTAATGGAATACCGTTTTGTTTTGCATATTTTTCTGCTTTGTCAACTGATAGAGCAACATATGTTTCAGCATCCATCATTTCACAAATTGCTGTTACAGGAGTCAAACCTGCAATTTGCGCTAAATAAACGGACATTTCGGTGTGTCCTTGACGTGCTGATAACAATCCTTTGGATGCAATTAATAACGGAACATGACCAGGAGTCTTAAACGAGGAAGTAAATTTTTTCTGCTTATTTTCAACGCTGAAGATTTTTGCCATTTCACTAATTGTTAGCGCTCTGTCTTTGTCAGTAATTCCAGTATAAGTCTGATAATGATTTACAGATAATGAAAAAGTCGGATGATCACCATAAGGAGCCAACCCCATAATCATGCCTTTATTTGAAAGAGTGGAATCAGCTAGAATTTCATGCATGTATTTCAAATCAAGAGACGTTGCAAAGGCATTATCAATTGCAATACAAAGTAAACCACCGGCATGTTGACGCATCCTAGCAACATGTTCAGGAGTAACAAATTCTGCTGCTACAACCATATCAATTTCATTTTCACGTCCAGCTGAATCAAACAATAAGATAAACTCTCCACGTTTTAGAGATTGTAATGCATCTTCAAGTGACATATGGAAAAACCATGATGAACTAATTATAAAGTTTACTAAAAAATTGGTAATTACCATCATAATGGTAGATACAATCTTTATTTTAGAATATATTTTCCAAGGATATCCGTTTCGATATTAAGTTTGTCACCTATTTTTTTAGTATGAAAATTTGTAACTTCAATTGTATGAGGAATTAGTGAAACCGATGCAAGATTCTTTTTAATATCAACAACAGTCAAACTGATTCCATCTAATGCAATCGAACCTTTTTTTACTACATATTTTGACAATATTTTAGGAATTTCAAACCAGACTTGAACTTCCTTAGGTTTTTTTATTATCTTTTTAATAATTGCAACGCCATCAACATGACCTAAAACAAAATGTCCTTCAAGTCGATCTCCAGTTTTTAAGCTTCGTTCGATATTTACAATACCACCAACATGAAGATTTCCAAGATCTGTTTTTTTGGTAGTTTCCTCAATCATTTCAAAAGTGCAGTTAGATTTAGAAATTTTTATTGCCGTAAGACATACTCCGTTAAGTGCTACACTTTGACCAATTTTTAATCCCTTTGAATGCTTTCCAAGATTTACAGTCATTTGAATTGCACTTCTATTTTTAGTGTTTTTGGAAATTTTTTCTACGTTTCCAACACCTTCAATAATCCCAGTAAACATCAGATTAATTGCAAATTCTTTTCTATAAAATGATTTAGATTACGATCATGCTAATTATTTAGAATTGATGTTTTTAAATTCTTCATTACAGAATTGATGAAAAACTGAACATTTATTTTTTTTAGCATCCATTTTTATTTTTTCCATATCTTTGTTAAGAACTCCTTGAGCAGCTAAAAATGCATCATCTTCTAAATTCAGTTTTTTAAATATGTGTGATTTAGCAATAGATATTTCTTTCAAACTTGGATCGATTATTTGGGCTCTATCATAGTAAATTAGTGCATCTTGATAATTTCCCAAATGACTAAGTGAAATAGCTTTATTCATTAAAGCAGTTATATCATTTGGATCAATTATAAGAACATAATCATAATATTCAATAGCATCCTCATGTCGATTTAATTCATTTAGAGACAATCCCATGCTGTTGAGTGCCCATAAATCCTTAAAATTATTCAAGAGTAATTTTTCACATAATTCTAAAACTTGTTCATATTGTTTCATATTTTCAAGTGCATAGATTTTATTTTTTAATGCATAAGTATCGGAATGTTTTATTTCTAAAACTTTATCACAATAAACAATAGCCTCTGAATATTTTTTTAGATAAATTAATGACAGTGAAAGATTCTGAAGTGCAACCATGTCGTTAGGGGTTTTATCTAGTAGATCTTTACAATAATTATGCATTTCATTATATTTTCCAGCATTGAACATTCTAGTAATGATATTTGAAGGATCTAGTAGGTTTACCATTTTGCTATAATCTAATGAGATCTCATTAACTATAATATATTCTAAAAGGCAGTAAATTTGATCATCTACAATCATTTCAGAGATTTATGAATGGTGTCGTTTAAGACTAGAATAACTATATGAAGATTGTTATGTTTGAATCAGTTTTGCTTGATGAAATCGAAGTTTTTCATCAAGTTCCTCATCAATCGTGATTTTTACATGTTTACTTAATTTAATCGATATTTGGTATAAGGATAAGAATATAAGAATTATGTTAAAATTTCTAAAAATTATTTAATCATGATTTAACAAAAATGTTTTGTGATAACGAAGTATCAATTAAAATGTTCTACAGATAATTTTGGGAAGATATTAGAAAATAAATGCATTACTTCATAAATGTTTGAAAAACCTATTGATATGAATGGATTGAAAATGTGATTGTTAATGAATTAATTATTGAATTTTGGATAGTGTTTAATGAAAACAAAAAAAATTAGACTAAATGTTTTTTCAGTAAATCATATCAGATATCAAAAAATATAATGAGCCAATGTTATAACAAATAGATCAATAAAATAGTGTAAAATCTATCATAGATATATGTTATATTCAATACAGAAATTTGTTACTTTACAAGTTCGAGAAGTGCTTTTGCTTGCTTGAAATGTACTTCATCTATCATTTTTCCATCAACTGTGGTTGCACCAGTTCCTTTCTTTGTAGATTCAAGATATGTTTTACATACTTTCTCAGCCCAGGCTATTTCACTTTTATTAGGATGAAATAGTCTGTGAACAACAGGAATTTGATCTGGATGTATGATACTTTTGCCGGAATATCCTAAACGTTTTCCAATTTGACAATCTTTCTCCAATCCCTTAATATCTTTAAGATCCTGCCAAATAGCGTCAATCACTGCAACACCAGCTGCATGTGCGTCAACTGGGATTTTTCTTCTTGAATATTTTGCTCCTTCGGAATCTTTTGAATATTCAACTCCTAAATCATTTAGTAGATCAAAAATACCAAAGACTACTGCAGAGACTCTTTTTCCAAAAGATGCAATGCTAAACGTGTTAACTACGCCTTCAGCAGATTCGATAGAAGGAATTATTTGGATTGTTTTTAGCTTTCTTGTCTTTTCTAATCCAGACAAAATTTTTTCAATGTGTTTTAATTCTCTTATGTTATTTACTTTGGGAATTACAATTCCATCAATACCTTTTTGAACTATTTCTTTAAGATCAGCTGGAATTTTCCCAGATGTTGGAGAATTTGTACGAACAAAAATTGACGATTCATATGATTTACGTGATTTTAATGCAGATTTGATTAGTTTTCTAGCATTAGCCTTTTCAATATCTGGAACAGAGTCTTCTAGATCAAAACAAACAATATCAGCTTGTAGTTTTTTTGCTTTTTCAAGAAATCTGGAGTTATTTCCAGGAACGAAAATAAGGCTACGGAAAAGCTGAGTCATTAAAATGACTAAGCGCCCTCTGGTTTTAGTAAGATTTTACCAAAGAGACCTTTTCCAGTTAACATCTTTGTATGAGCCTCTGCAGCTTGTTCAAAGGTATATATCGAATCAATAGCCGCTTTAATTTTACCTTGACCCATCCAGTAGAGTCCTTGTTCTAATTCAGCTTTAGTTCCTTGCGTCGATCCCAAAATATTAGTTCCTTTAAAGAATACATGTCTCAGATCAGTCTGTGCATTATAACCAGTTGTTGCACCACATGAAACAAGTGTTGCACCATATTTCAGTAAGGTTAGCTGTTTGTTCCAATGAGTTTCACCAATATGATCAAATGACACATCAATTCCTGGTGCTTCACCTTTCTTCTTTGCAAGTTCTTTTGAAATTGCCCTAACTTCTTTGTGCCAATCTTCTTTTCTATGATCTACTGCAAAATCTGCTCCAAGTTCAAGACATTTGTCTAGTTTGTCCGGACTTGCGGTTGCAATTACATCACAGTTGTATAATTTAGCAATTTGAATACCAAAGCTACCAACTCCAGAACCACCACCCATAATTAAGACAGTTTGACCTGGTACAATTTTAGCTCTACCAACTAGCATGTGCCAAGATGTTAGTAAAGTCATTGATGCAGCTGCTGCTTCATCATATGATACTCCTTCTGGAATTTTTGCAATGTTGACTTCGGGTAAATGAGTGATCTCTTGAAAAGCTCCCCATGTTGGACCAGTCTGGAATCCCCAAATGATTCTATTAACACAATCAAATTCTCTACCATCAGTACATGCATTACAGACTCTGCATGACATATTAGAATGAGAAACTACTCTGTCCCCAACTTTGATATTTTTAACATCTTCGCCGACAGCAATTACATCACCTGCAGCATCTGAACCTGATACATGTGGCAATGGGACAGGAACTGGTTGACCCCTCATTCCCCAAATATCATTATAATTTAGAGCAGCAGCTTTTACTTTAAAAACCACTTCATCGGATTTTGGTTTTGGATCATCTATATCCTGGACTTTAAGGATTTTAGCAAAATTATCATCTGGTGCATATTCATTGTATACAACGGCTTTCATGTATTAATCAACATTTTTCCCATACTTAAATTTTTTTCAGATCATATGCGATTTATCTTAAAATCACGTTTTGGTTGTTGAGTAGAGAGTAGTATTTGCTTTAATTGATTATCATTGATTTGTCCTCGTATTTTTCCTTGAGTTGCCATTCCAATCAAGTATTGCTCAACAAGGTCAGATAATTCAGGTTTTACCATTTTGATATTATTTAGTCTCAATCTTGCTTCAGGTGTAAGGATTTGTTTTAGAATTTGTTCCTTCTGCGCTGCAAGTTCATGATTAGAATTATGCTGAGAATGTTCGTTAGATTCTGGAAAACTCATTTCAGATCTATCTGTATATTTGCAATTGGGGGTTTTCAACAATTAATTCTTTTAAAATATCTGTTGCCAACCTATCTAGTTTTTGCATTCCCTGTTTAGATACGATACGACCTTTCTTCTCAACCTTTTCTAAATAACCAAGTTTTTCCAATCCCTGAATAGCATTACGTATGATTGCACCTCCAGCATCTTTATGATGAGCTGCTCCATATCCAGAGGGTCTACCACCACCATAATCATTTCTTAATGCATTAATTCCAATTGGGCCATTAAGGTAAATTTTTCTCATAATTGATGCACATCTAGTATGCCACCATTCTCTATCTTGTGGGGGTTTATCTGCGTGAGCCCCAGTTTTAACAAAGGGAATCCAAGAAGGTGCAGGAATATTTTCATTCTTTAGGACACTTGCTAATCTTTCTATCAATACATCTGCTGGTACATCATATACCTTTGCCATAAAGTGAAAAAATTGATAATCGTCTTATAAATCATTGAGATATCGTGTTAAGGTTGTTAAATATATTTCAGCATAAAATCCTTAGATCGGAATTACGTTTTTCTTAAAAAATTTGTATCAGTCTTTTTGATAAAGAGCATATATACCTCCAATGGCATATGACGCTGCAATAAAAAGTCGTGACAGTAAAATTGCAATATCTGGATTTTCTAGAAAAAATGAAGAGTCTATCTCAAAAGCAGGAAAAATTAAAGCAAGAGATGTAATTCCAACTAACAATTGCTCTTTATTGTTTAATCCGTTGAATTTATTCATAAAAACAAAAGTTGAGATATTTCCCAATCCTATTCCTAAAAGTAGCAAATATTGTGAGAATTCTGGAAAAAATGCAATTAATGCAAAAGGCAATGCCCAACAAAAACCATTTATTATTTTGATTTGTAATGACCATTTTGCACTATTTATCATTCTTTGACATATTGAGGAAAAAACCAGTTTGAATTTTCTAAATTGTAAACCAAAGATTAAACTAGAAATAATTATCCATATCATCACGTAGTAGTATAAAGGCACATCATTTCGAAATGCTATTTCACTTACAATTGAACCACTAAAAATTAGAATGGCAATATTTATGAAAAAAATTCCAAAAGCACGTCTAATTTGTAATATTGAATGTGTCATAATTGAAATTTAATGTATCGACATTTAAATTGAAATAAACCAGTGAAAGAATAACCTAGCAATAAAATTTTTACAATATTATTGACAATTACTTTGGTATCAATTGCACTTTTTTTAATTCAATGACTTTATTCATTTTAATCATTCCCACGCAAAAATGATGTTCATGCAATCATGAAAGTTCGAGATTAGAATATAACGCATTTTTGCTTGCAACGATAGATCATATTACTCTAGTACATTCTGTGTATAATGACAATAGTGTATCTAACTATAAGATCTAGACAATCAGTGTTTTTATAATATAACAAAACTGTTATACTAGTGTCATTGGATTAGTGGCTGCAGTTTTAGTATTGTATATTTATGTAATAATTTTTTCTCCATTATTTTGAGATAGTAAAACTGAAGAAATAGATCGATGGGTATTTTCAAAATCCGTAGAATTTATCATAGTAATAATTATTTATCTCACGTAATATGAGAGAGATAATTAAGAATATTAGTACATAATAAAAAAATTAATGAGGGATGATTTTCCGGTAAGTATACCCACATAGATTACAAGAAATTCTAATTGATTTGACAGACGCTCTACCCAAACGAATTCTTGAATTAATTCCAGGTGCAATAAAGGATTTACATTTTTTGCAAAAAACTATTCGAAGATCAAAAGGCATTCTAATTTTATATCTAGTACTTATTCTACGAGCAAGTAATGCTTGTTGCTGAGAAAGTTTTGGATTAGTTCTTGCATTAGAAATTGCATTATCAATGAGAATTTGCATTCTATCTAATGCAATTTTTCTGATTGCGGGTTTCACAATAATCTCTTAAACTACACCTAAAAATTGATTCTCATCATAATGAAATAATGCAGTCAGCGGGATTCGAACCCGCGTCACAGGGTTGGAAACCCCGAATACTAACCAGGCTATACTATGACTGCAATAGAATGCAAGTTTAATTTCCTACATAAAAATGGTTTTTTCGTATTCATATAGGATTCTTGCAACAACGACGTGACCTTCAAATGATTCATCTCCAACAGAATACAGATCAGTTATTTTGTTTTGAATTGAATCAGAAAAATGTCCTTTTTGAAATCCTCCCAATACGATACAGGCATTGTCTGAAATTTTTGCCGCAATTTTTTCATATGAATTTGAAACACCTTTTGTAGAAAATCCAATTACTTTTGATGGTTTGATTTCATCTAAAAGTTCTGAAAAAGTTTTATGATGTATCTCTAACAACAATTCATTATCTGCTTTGATTTTTTTTTCTTTGTATAATTTTTCAATAACACCTTCAAATCTATGATATGATTTTGGGATGTGGACATTTTTACCAAAGGAAATTACTTTATCATCTATTGTATGAACATAAAGTTTCATTTTATTTTTAAGATATAATGGAATGGTAGTAGCCTCAAGGATTGAAAAATGTACCAGGTCTGGTCTACCTCTTTTCAATTCATTTTCAATTCCTTTCATTGCTGCAAAATGCCATGAATTATCTAGTAAAATTTCTGACGGATGTTTCCCAAGTTTCCTTGCGTGTGAGATTACTGAGGGGTGATTCTCTAGATCATATGGAATGATCTCTAACGCAGATTCAGATAAAATTACAGAAATCATTTTAGTTTGTCATTTGAACTTGTTTCTTAAATTCATTCCAACTTGGTTTTGGAACACCATCATTGTTTATCAATCCAGCATTACAAACATATTGGTTTAGTCTTTCAATAACATGTTCGCTGTTTCCTAAACCAGATCCGCCGACAATTAATGTATCATTGCCAATTTCTTGTTCTTCAAATACACAGGTTCCTTCAGGTTTATCATACTGCCTATACCAAGTAAAAAATTCTATTTTAGATTCATTTTTAATGTAAAATTCAAAGGCTTTTTCTAAAAAATCTACTTGTACAGAATCGCTCCCTCCAACAAAATCAGATGTGCTCCAGCTGATTTCAAAGATTCCAACTTTTTTATCATCTGCTAAATCAAATATTTCTCCCAGATCTTCCACTGCTTGTTTTGGGGTTTTTACAATGTCATTTAGACTATTAACAGGAGAATAAGAAAAGGCAACAAAATCGCCAATTGTCAAATCAGTCACAATATTTTGCAAGTTTTTATTTAAAACTTGATCTAGTGCAAATGCATTTCCAATTTTAACATCAGGGTATTTTTCTTTGATTTTATCATAAACTTCATTGAATAGTTCTTTATACACAGGAATATTTTGTTCATTGTATCTAAATTGAGATTCTGTTTGACCAGCAAGAATTACTGTATCTACAACATCGTATCTTGATAATATTGCATCAAGTACGCTTACTATTCTATCTTCTCCTATAGCATTCAGAGATGGTTTTCCAATCCAGTTGGGAAATGGTCCAAGCGTTTCTCCATTAATAATAGAAAAATAGAGTGTGACTTTGAGATTATTTTTTTTGTTAAAGCTCATTAATGCGTCTGATTGTTTCCAATCATATTCTCCACGTATTGGTTCAACCAAATTCCAAAAGAGGTAGACATTACTTCTTCCAATTCCAGTTTTTGATGCTTGTGAATAAATTTGATCTAAATCCTGTAAGGTAGTAGCTTGATGTGGTGAATTAATTACAAGACCAATTCTTTCATTAGTTTTTTGGGTAGAGATTTCTGAACTTTGTAAAGCTGTTGCTATAACTGCAATTGCAATAATTACTGCTATGCCTATAGCTACGCTCAGAATTTTCTTGTCCATAAACAAGTGAAAATGAAACAGGGTAAAAAATTGTTATGTATTTGTCAGATTTTTCAATCGCATAAAGTTATGGATCTCTAACATTTAATTAGTATCAAAATAAAATTTTCATAATTATATCGTGATAGTATACGTCCGTGGTGGAAGCTATTACACCTGAAGGAATTCAGGTTTTTTGCCTTTTTTCATATACTATCATGCTTAACTAATTATCTATAGGCAACTACTGCTTGGTAGGCAGTCATTGCCTCCCTGCAAAAAGCAGGTCTCAGATAATTGGGTTAAGTGTAATGTGGCTATCCTGATGTACATCCACTATATCCGCATTCAATGCAGATACTACATCCCTCTACAAAGACTAGATTGTTTTTGCATGTTGGACATAGACGATCTTCAGAAATCTCTTCATGCTTTTGAGTCTTCGTGGTGATTTCTGCATCATGAACTTTTAATGCAAGTGATGCATTGACTTGGGATTTGATGTATGGATTTGTTATTTTTGAAAGAACAAATGTAGTCATGTATTCACTTGGCGATACATTAAAGATCTTTTTTGCATTTTCACTAGTCATGTGAAGAACTTGTTTGTGTCTAGAACCATCACGGTAAACAGTCATTCCTTTTAGTCCCAACTCATGTGCAAGTAAATAGGCAGATTTTACATCTTCTGCGGTTACATCATAAGGCATGTTAATTGTTTTTGCAATTGCATTTCCAATCCAATCTTGCCATACGGCTTGAGCCATAAGATGATCAGCCCAGTGAATATCCATTGCTGTAACAAAGACATCTTGCATCCATTGTGGAATTTCTTCAATTCCTTTCAATGAGCCATAGTTATCTGCGATTTTTGCAAGAATTTCATCTGTGTAAAGACCATTTTCTTTGAGTGCTTCTTCGAAGATCTTATTTGAGTAGAAGAATCTTCCAACAGTGACTCTTTTCTCAAATACAAGAGCAAATGCAGGTTCCATTCCGTTTGAACAGTCTGCAATCATAGAGAGTGTTCCAGTTGGGGCTACGGTAGTAGTCAAGACATTTCTAATACCATGTTTTTGGATTTTCTCAATTAGTGGATCCCATTCATAGGAATGCGATTCTTTTGGTTTCTCATAGTATCCGGCTATTGGAATCTTTCCTTCAGGATATTCCGTCTTTGAACAAAGTGGGAACTCACCACGAGATTTGGCAAGAGCGACACTTTCTTCTGTTGAATAGTATGTTAAGGCTTCAGAGAGTTTGGATTGTAATTCATATCCTTCTTTGGAATTGTATGGAATTCTTAATCTGTATAAGAGGTCAGCTACTCCCATGACTCCAAGTCCAATTCTTCTAGACTCTTTTGATGCTACATTGATTTCTGGAACAGGATATGTGTTTACATCAATGATATTATCCAAAAATCTCGTTGCCTTTCTAATTGTTTCTTCATATCTTTGCCAATCAAATTCATAAGTTCCATCTGCTTGTCTTTTAACAAGATTCACCAAGTTAATAGATCCTAGATTGCACGATTCATACGGATAAAGACTCTGTTCACCACATGGGTTTGTTGCTCTTAGTGGTGCTTGTCTGGCTTTTGCAAATACATTGTATTTGTTAATTTGATCAAAGAAGATCAATCCAGGTTCTGCGCTTTTCCATGCAGATAATGCAATTAGATCAATTAGTTGATGTGCGTTGATTTCTTTGACTGGTTTTTTGTTACGTGGGCTGCGTAAAACATAGTTACCATCTTCAGTGTTAACTAATGCATTCCAAAAGTCTTCCCAGATACCAACACTTATGTTAAAGTTTTCTAAAACTCCTGGTTCGGTCTTGTTTGTAATGAACTTCTCAACATCAGGATGCCATGCTTCAATGATCCCCATGTTTGCGCCACGTCTTTTCCCACCTTGTTTTACAACTTCTGTTACAGTATTGATAATATTCATGAACGATACTGGTCCAGAAGCAACACCAGAAGTGGAGGCCACAATGTCACCTTCCTCACGAAGATTGGAATAGTTGATTCCAACACCTCCTCCAGACTTGAAGATTAGTGCTGCATCAGAGGTAGATTTCATGATTTGCTCCATTCCATCCTCCATTCCAAGCACAAAACATGCTGATAGCTGTCCCAATCTTCCACCTGCATTCATCATTGTTGGCGAATTTGGCAAAAAGTCTTGTGCAGTCATCATTTCAAAGTATTCAGTAATTTTGTCTGCATAACTTTCAAGTTTTTTTGCTGCTAACAAAGTCAGAAGATCCTTAAAACTTACCTTCATCTGACCTTTGTTTGCTAGTGTCACATAGTGATTAATCAAAGATCTAAAATGCCATTTGTTGAAAAAATAATTTCCTACTTTGAATTTATAATCAAATGCATCTAGTTTTTCAAGATAAGATTCTGCTTCATCTATATCTTGTTTAGTATTTCCTGATTTGTCAAATACTTGAGAATCATATAAGATATCACCTATTCCCACTAGAATTGCAACTCTTTCAAACATTTGAGTTGGAGATTCAATGATCTCATTTTTTGAATTTCTAAAAAGATATCTTGAGGCTAAAACCCTTAGACAATTTAGATCAAACTTTTTGGAGACTGGATCTAAGGTCTTTAGATTCAGTACATTCATTTTTTGATCTCGTAATTTTCTTCTCTCATGTCTATAAACGATGTATGCTTTTGCAATATCACTATTGCCACTATCAATTAACGTTGACTCTACAATATCTTGAATATCTTCAACTGTAGGTACCCTAGTGATTGTAAATCCTTGCTCCACAAGTTTGTTAACTACATTTGTTGCTAATTGATCGGCTACACCACGGTCGGCTTTAGAGGTGGCAGCCAATGCCCTGTATATGGCATTTGAAATTTTATCTTTATTGAAAGCCGCGATTGCGCCACTACGCTTACGGATCTCAGTGATAGTATTTTCTATTTGTGAATTATCCATTATAATCTCCTCGTAGACGATAAAGAATAATGTGGATATAACTTGTGTGCTCCAAAAGTTTTGATCTTGACACGTTAATGTGTCAATATTTTTAACACCGCTACTATGAAATTCATACTGGCATAACTTTCATCATAACTGAGAAGATCGTCATATCTGAAACTGATCAAAAAGTTTGCAAAAATGATCGTATCTAGTTTTTCATTTACGAATTTCAGATAACATATGGAGACTTACACTTTGGACATTTATCTTCAAATGGTTCATCCTTGAAACCACATTCGCCACATATCGGAGTATTCCTAGTAGGCTTGAAAGAAGGCGTAAGTTCTGATGCCTTTTCAATTGCTTTTTTGACTTCATCAATTTTTGCATCTTTGTCAATTTCTAAGGTTACAAGTAAACCACCATTTAGTAATTTTGAAAGTTTGTTACATTCAAGAATAGGTTCGCTTTTATTGTTAAAAGTCGAAATTTCAGATGCTTTGATTACTATGCCTTGGGAATAATAGTCACCATCCATTGAATTAAGGGTAGAATTCTTGCCATATTTTTCTCCATCTAAGTTTGCAAAACGAATAGAGGCTTCAGTTTCAGTCATGGAAATGGCTACGATATCACCTAATTCTTTGCCTTTTTTCGTACCAACATCAACTGCAGTTTCAATGACTTTATGAAGAATGTCGCGTCCTTCTTTGTTGTCTTTGAATCCAAGTATGTTAAATACTGATTCTTTTAGTCCAACCAAGTTTACAACTAGAGAAACAGAACTCCTTTGCATGTACTGAGTGTTCTTTGCAAGAATTGGATTGAGTCCTCTTCTAGTAAGATCTGAGATCTCTTTCTTTCTTAATGCCATTGAAGCTAATGCAGGTTTCATGAGTAATGCAAGTCTTGCCCTAAAGTAAGTCTCATCCTTATTTGATTCAAATGCAAGTCTTGGAAGATTAATAGAAACAGATTCTAAAGTGATTGATAGTGGACCAGTGGTCTTTGTAGATCCATTTGTGACACCATGACTAGATGTTTGTCCTTTAGCAAACATTATTCTTCCACCAAGTAGGAGTATCTCAGATGCTAATTCTGATACATCCGTTATCTTTCCTTTATCTATGTCTATTATCAAACCAATTTTTGGCATTGGTGTTATCTTTGTATAATTTTTGTATGCATTAATAATTGAGTGAATTATTTTTACATCATTTCCTAATTGTAATCGAATTGAAACATTCGTACTTGTTTTATTATATTTTGAAGTTGTAGATGCAGTTGCAAATGCATCTGTTAGTTTTTGTTCGAGATCTGGGAGAGATTTTGAATATTTTGTAAACAAAGAAACTAATCCATCAAGCACAATCTCTTTTGAAGCCTCTTTTGAAAGAAGAGCAATTATGATAGATAAAGAGCTTGTAACATCATCAAGTTGTTTTGATGCAGGTATTCTTGACACATCGAGATATTTTCCTCCAAGATCAATTCCATTTTCAATCAACTCTTTAACATTTACAAATATTGTATCAGGAATCATGGACCAAATACCAGGATGGGTAATGTGTAAATCACCAGAAAGATGAGAGTCTGCAACGTCTTTTGGCAAGATGTTTGTAAGTAGATGTTCGGCAAATACTCTTTGTCCAGTATTAAACAACAAACCTTCAGCACCGTTATCAACATTATCTAGGTTGGAAAGCATCTCCTGAACATCAAAAACAGATAGACCTAGGCGTGCAAGTTTATTGCGGTATTCCTCATGACCATGTTCTAAAAGGACAGAGTTCACCATTTCTCTAATTAATGAGCCCGTTAGATATGTAGTCTGATATTTGTAAATTCTGTTTTCAACTTCTTCGGTGATTTTTTGTGCTAGTTCTAATGGAAGACTTCCTTCACGAACTAACGATTGAATAATTTTATGAGAATTAAACTCTTCGATGGATTCATGTGATGTTCTAACATACATTTTTCCACTTTCAATAATTGATCTTTCTTCAATCTGTCTCGCTAGACTTAAAACGAGTTTTCCAAGATTAGTGATTGTATAGCGTCTTTCAGATTTATTTAACGCGACAAGCGATTGTCTAAGTAATTTTCTCAAATGATATGCAAATTTACCACTTTCTTTTTTTGATTTGAATCCGGCAAGTGATTTTAATTCAGAATAAGTTAAAGGTCCTTTAGAATTTAAAATTCTAAGAACATCAATTCGATTTGGACTTGCCATGACAGAAAAGATCATTCTGACACGTTTTGATGTGGATTGTAAGATACCACCTCTTTTTGGATCCGAGTCAGAATCTAAGTCAGAATCTAAGTCAGAATCTAAGTCAGAATCTAAGTCAGAATCTAAGTCAGAATCTAAGTCTAATTCTAATTCCTCATCATTAAATTTCATCAACATTCGTAAAATTAAGGAGTAAATAAGACTTATGACTAAAAAATTTATTCCAGTATTTAGTTTTTTACAAATCTAAAAATAATATGATCCAGAATCCTTTTAGATCAGTTTTCTTGAACATCAAGTGAAAACTCTGATGTAGAAAGCTTTTGTCCACATGATGGACACTTACCATTAGTAGGATTTATGACATCTTTTAGAGATTTCAACATTTTCATATTTGTGATCTTTGCTCCACATTTACCACATGCAATTTCTACTGACATGAAAACGATCAGACACACTAAATAATTAAGAGTCGATTTTGATTTTTTTTAATAATTCAAGCAAATTATTTTACTGTTTTTCAATGATCATTCCACGTTCATCAAAACCAGTAATTTTGGCTCTAGTTCCAACAGGCAAATCTGCCGGAGTAGCAATTCCTGCCATAAACCCAGAGATTCGTAAATTTGTATTATCTAATTGAAGTACAACAAATGCATATGGAGTGTATTTTTCAAAACCTGCGGGAGCTACAGTGATTATTGTATAGGTAGCAACTGAGCCTGTACCATCCAAAATAACATCCTCAAATCCTTTACTTCCACATTTTTGGCAAAAATATACTGTAGAAAGATGAAGAAGGCCACAATTAGTACATTTATGAGCTAATACTTTGCCTTGTTTTGCGTTTTCAATAAGTTGTTCTTTAATTGTCATTTTATACACTTTGGAATACGTGAACAGCACAGCTTGCACCAGTTGCACCAAAGTTATGAGTTAAACCAATTTTTGCATCTTTAACAGTTCGTGCACCAGCCTTTCCGGTTAATTGATCAAATACTTCTACCACTTGCCCAATACCAGTAGCCCCAATTGGATGCCCTTTTGATTTAAGACCGCCTGATGGATTTATAGAAATGTCAGAGTTCAAATCCGTTCTACCTTCACGTACAGCTTGAACACCTTTTCCTTTTTCAAAGAATCCCAAATCTTCAGTATCAACTATTTCTGCAATTGTAAAGCAATCATGTACTTCTGCAAAGTCTACATCTTTTGCAGTGATACCTGCCATTTTGTATGCAGCTTCAGATGCGATCTTTGTACTTGGAATCGTTGTCATATGTTCACGTCCTTGTAGTGCAGCAGGTGAACCGCCTCTTCCAGAGCCTATAACTTCAATGTAGTCATTACCGTGTTCCTTTGCAAATTTTTCAGAACAAAGAATTACAGAGCTTGCACCATCAGAAAATGGACAACAATCATAAAGTTTTAGAGGACTGGCAACTACTGCAGAATTCATTACATCGTCAATCGTGATTTTCTTTTGTAAGTGAGCTTTTGGATTGAGTAAACCATTATTATGGTTCTTTACTGCAACTCTTGCAAAATCTTCTTCAGTGGTATTAAATTCTGTCAAGTAAGCTCTTGCCATGGATGCAAATAATCCTGGAAATGATGCACCTGCTTGACCTTCATAGAAGAAGTCTGAGCAATATGCAAAGTAAGTTGTTGTCCATTCAGTTCCTGTGTGAGTTACTTTTTCAACACCGGTTACAACAAGGCAATCATAAAAGCCAGCTGCAACATTTGCAAATGCTTCCCTAAAAGCCACAGAGCCGCTTCCACATGCAGATTCTATTGATAAGGACGGTTTATCTGAAATTCCCAAATTGCTCATTAAAACAGGACCAAGATGCACCTGCTTATCTGCAACTCCAAACACATTTGAGATATATCCTGCTTTGATTTCTTTAGGATCTATTTCTGCGCTTTCTATGGCTGAAATAGATGCTTGAGTAGTAATATCAGCTATGCTGTCAGGCAATTTTCCATATTTTGTGCTTCCAGCACCAAGAACACAGACCTTTTCCATAAATGTTGCTGACCCATTTCCCTATAAAAATTGTTATAGTAAATTCATCATAAAATGCCGTCAAAGAGAATATCTTCAAGAACAGTTCAGATCAAAAAGCCCATCATTAGACATGTAGTAAGGGCTACAAAGTCAAGAACCAACACCTTCAAAAAAGAGATAATTCAGTACTTTGATAGTAATGGATTTCTATCTTGGTCATCAAAAGAAAAGAAATACATCATCCTTGGAACAAATTCTCCTAAAAAGGGACTAGTACAATGTCCTGAATGTAAATTAGGCGAATTAATGGTAATTAGATCAAGCACTACCCAAAAGCGTTTTATAGGATGCTCAAATTTCTATGGAGGGTGTAAAGCATCGTCATCTTTATTGCAAAAAGCACGGTTGAGAGCAACAAAAATACCATGCAATGTATGTAAATGGCCAACAGTGATTTTTCGTTATTCACGAAAACAAAAATGGACAAAACAGTGTTCTAACTTTAATTGTAAAAGTAGAGAAACTAGATCTTCAAAGTAGGATAGATGTCTGTTCTTCTATTTTTAAGTAATGGTAAAACTTTACGTGTCTGTTTTACATTATTCAGATCAATATTCATAAAACTTATTCCTTGTCTTTTTTTCATATCAAGCAGAATTTTTCCATATGGATCAACTACTAAACTTCTACCACAGTAGATATTTCCAACTTGATCAGGTGCAATCACATAACATCCATTTTCAATTGCTCTTGCCTTGTTAATTGTAATCCAGTGTTCTTCTTTCATGTTACCTTTAACCCAAGCAGATGGTGCAATTAAGACTTCAGCACCTGCAACAGCAAGGGATCTTGACATTTCTGGGAATCTCAGGTCATAACAGATCAACATTCCAATCTTTCCAATAGATGTATCAACAGGCTTCGAAATTTTTGAACCTGAAGTCATTTTGTCAGATTCTTTGAATCCTAGTGCATCATAAAGATGGATTTTCCTATAAGTAGAGATAATTTTACCTGATTTATCAATAACAAATGATGTATCATATACACGATCTTTTTTTCTGCTTTTTTCATAAAATGAGCCTACAATTTGAATTTGTTTTTCTTTTGCAACATCTGCAATTGTTGTAATAAAATTTCCATTAATTGTTTCAGCAAGATTTGCAAGTTGTTTGGGAGTTTGAGTAGAATTTGTGTAAAACATCATAAATTCTGGAAATGCACACAATGTTGCATTCTTTGATGCTGCCTTTGAAATGTACGAAATAATTTTTTTCAGATTGTCTTCTTTCTTAGTTGATGCTTTGAATTGAACAACTGCGATTTTCATAGAATATAGTTAATTAAATCACAATAAATGTATAAACTCTTGGTACAATTATAAAACGGATCATTTTTTATCACGCGTATTTTGTAAATAAAAATTAAATTGATTATATGTGTATGTCAACCCATGATTGGAAAGATATCAGTCTACAGCTTCAAAAATAATTAAAGTTGATTTCCTGCCAGAAACCAATTTTCTTTAGGATTGTCTTCAAAAACAACAATTACATGACTTTCTTTTGTTTTTAGAATTTCTACTGCGGATTTTGTTATTGCTTTTGCATACTTGTCTTTTTGTTCCTGTGTTCTTCCAGGATACATCGATACTGTAATCAACGGCATGATATTTTCAAATATATTCAGTGATTTATGCGTTCAATAATCTGGTCGATATCCATATCTTGTACCATACATGAATTCAGAATTGTGTGTTTTTTTATACAGATAACCTGTTGCTAGACCTACAATGAATCCGCCAATGTGAGCAAGATATGCTACACTATCACCTGCAAGACCAAATCCTCCAACAAAATATGGAAGTAAATTTTGAAAAATTAACCAAAAAGGTAAGAACCATTTTGCCTTGATATGCATCATTCTCCAAATGAATCCCATCATAAGAAGAGTCTGGATTCTTGCCCTTGGAAAAATTACTAGGTAAGCTCCCAATACACCAGAAATTGCACCAGAGGCACCCACTGCAGGAATAGCACTACTAGTATCACCTGCGATGTGAATCAATCCAGCAAGAATTCCCCACATTAGATAAATTCCAAGATACTTTATCTTACCAAATTTTTGTTCAATGTTATCGCCAAATATCCATAAGAACAACATATTTCCTCCTAGATGCATCAAACCACCATGCAAGAAAATTGAACTTAGTAGAGAGAAATATGGTTCTTGAGGACAAGAAATATTTTGCGGACCCGAACCAAAATCTATGTTTAATATGTTTCCGCCAATAATACAGTTTGGAACTGCACCCCAATTATAAAATAAACTAATTGTACTTTGATTTGTAAACTCAAAGATTTGCCCAGTGTATGCTATTTCAATAAAAAATACAATTACATTGACTATGATTAGTGCATAAGTTACAATTGGTTTGAATCCTGGAGGATGTGGATTTTCATCTCTTAGTGGAAGCATTAGTTATTTAGCTTGATTAAAATTTCTATAATAAGATTATTCAATTTTCATAATTCTTTCTTTAATCAGATGTTGAATACCTTGAACAAATGAGTTGTCAGCTATTTGATCAGCGGCCCACCATTCAGCGTTTGTTTTAATCCGTTAATAAATACAGATGAGTCATTTTAAAGTATGTTGGAAGGTTATAACACCGATGAAATTATTTTTAGACAATAAATTTTCACCAATATTTGATAAAACATAATTTGCTATTTTGGATTGATTATTCTTAATAATTTCATGTGGATTGGTTTAACAGAATTTATGTTTACAGTAGATGCTTTAATGAATTTTATCGATTTTTTGATATGTCCTAGAAAATGAGATGGGAAATAAGTTATCTCGTTTACTGATTTCGCATTTAGTTATCATACACATGATGTTAAGAATAAAATAAAAAACTTGATTGTTCATTGAATATACCAATTAAATTATAATTATTTTTTGTTTCACAAGATATTCAATTGCATTTAGAAAATCATCGTCAGAGATTTTTTCTTCAGACCACCATAATGTAGTAGTCTTGAACCAAGATGGAATATGCCATTCAGATTCCACAATAATTTGTTTGCCTGCAACAAATATTATTCCTTTTTTTAACAAAAAGTCAATTCCTTCCATGAATTCAGAATCAGAGATTTGAGCAGTTGTCCACCATTCAGCATTTGTTTTAATCCATTGAGGAATTTTGGGAATTTCAGGAGGTAATCCTTTTTCAAAACCAATAATTTTTAGAGTTCCTTGAGATTTAGGCTCTACAATAAATGCAACATGCCATTGACCCATTTCATCAATACTCTGAATGAATTCTACAGGATTGTCATTTAGCATGACATTAAATTTTTCTTTGCCTGTAATTGGTGGAAATTCAAAATTGGCATATGTTTGAAGTGGATAGCTATTGTATCCACGCATAGTAAGTGTTGTTTCATCATTACTGAATTCAGCTGCTGAATACCATGCACCTGAATCATATCGAAAATTAAATTCCCTTCCGTTCTTCTTTACAGTCACTGGAATTACAGTAGTATCGACTGGTGCAAAACAGCTATAATAAAAAATATCGGTAGTGATTGATGGATCAGGATACATTGAAAATTCAACAATTTCTCCAGGTTGGACTTTTTCAATAAATTCAATGTTTTGTGTAATGTCTAATACTAGTTCATAACCATGAACTACTGCGTAAATTTTAGGGTAATAGACAGTTTTTTCGCCTGTGTTTTGAATTCTTCCTGTAATATGACCATCTTTGTGCTTGATTAAAGTTTTATCATAAAGTACCTGAATAGGTATTTCATTTTTTATGGTTTTATCAAAAGTTAATTCTGGATTCATTAGAATTGGAGTGTTAGATGTTAATTCAGGAAATTTTATTTTAAATGGTATTTCTTTACCAGCACCTAAAGGAACATGTTTGATTGTTTTTGATACAGTTTTAGAATCGTCAATAACAGATACAGTAATTGTTGGGATTATTGCAAAATTATTTTCATTTTTAACATTGCCAACCACTGTATAGATTCCAGAGGAATCAAAATACCCTAGGTATTCATGTAAAGGGATATAAACATCTGCAAACGTTATCTGGGGAAAAATCAAGATTAAAAATAATCCAAATAGAAATAAAATGTTTGTTTCTGAAGGCCTAAAAAGAGTTGAAAATGTCTTCAAATCCTGAAATTGGTTTTTCAAGTAATCTGGGTCTATAGTCTTCAACTAATTTATCTATTAGATCTCTTGCTTTAATATGATATCTCTTTTTGAGTTGAACTAGTTTTATTTCCACTAGTCCATCTTTAACAAATTATGATAAGTGAAACAGTGGATGGTGATCTTTTAATCTCCACTAGTAAAAATTCGAATCTTCTTTTATTAATGCAAATATGAGATCACAGGGAAGTTTGTTTTCTTAGTGCCTTGATAATCATAGTTTCATCTTCAGTAATACGAAAGCAATGGAATCTTATTTATCTTGGACCTTGTGTTGTTTTGATAATTCTATTTTTCTAATTTTTCTAGATAATGATTCAACACCTCATTTTAATCCAGATAGACGCATGATTTCATGAAATTAAATGCCTTAATTTTTTCAATGATTTGTTGAATTTGTGATCTCTGTTAGTCATTTCTAAACATTTCCAATGCTAGCAATCCCAATGTTATAAACGTCAATAAATGTCCTATTTCAGAAACATACATTATAACAAAATCACGATAGTATGCCATGTTGTATCCACTAACAAAAAAATTTTACTACCAATAAAGTTAGCAAATACTGCAGTGTTAAGTCATCTTGTTTTTAATCTATAAAATGCAAATCCTGTAATAACTGAAATGAATACAACAATACTAAGTCCATCAATATGTAAGAAAACGTATGCCAAATGATAATGATATAATAGATGAGGAACGATGATTGGTAAAGCCAATACTGCTATAATTCCAGTTACAACAATTGAGAACAAAGCTGATTTTTCTTTCAACTATGCTTTTAGGCCTAAACAAAGTAGAGTTGATTATTTTTAGATTTAAAACGATTGATTCATTTTTTGAACTAGTATTGATCATATGTGAATTATTCCATTTTTAATCAAAAACTCTAGTCCTTGAACAAATGTTTTGTCATCTATTTGATCAGCTGCCCACCATTCAGCATTTGTTTTAATCCATTGAGGAATTTCTTGAGAGTTTGAAATTTCTTGTTGTGTTGATGGGATTATTATGATTTGGTTTGTAATAAGATATTCAATTCCTGTAATGAAAGTGGTATCATTAATTTGATCTTCAGACCACCATTCAGCATTGTTTTTAATCCAATTAGGAATAATAATTTCTTTAGTAATTCTGTCAATAATAATTGGAATGGTTGTCTTTGCAAGATGGTTGTTGTTTAAATTTTCAAAATTCAGATTAACAATTCCTGTAACATCAGTGGGAATAAAAAATTCTACAATATTATGTTCATCTTTAGAATCAGTACTAATTCCACTTTGTTCAAATATGATACGATCATTTTGAGTCATTGAGAAATCATATTGTACAGAAATGGGTTTATTTTTCAAGAAAATATCTGTGATATCAAAAATTATTTTTGCATTTGAATTAGATTTCAGAATATAAGGCTCCCAAGTTGTAAGAATTCGGAATTGACCATTATCAGTAACTGAGCTCAGATGAACATCATTACGGTGTGGCTGGATTACAAAATTCATTCCATTCTGATTTTCATTACTATAAAAAATATTCATCAATTCTTTTTGATAAACGATAAAATGAACAACACGTTCATCAGAAAAAAAGTCATCGATATTTACAACATCATCAGATAGTTTTATTCCATTTACATACATAGAAAATCCAGAAACTAGTAAATCGCCGAATTTTTTTGGAATTACAAGTTCTTGATGAACAACAGATGTTTGATTAATGTTAGATTCACTCCAATCAAATGGCATGAAATAAGAGATTTTCTTTGAAACAGAATCATATTGAAAATTAGAAATTTCATCATAATATGTTACAATATTGATATGTTGTTCTCCAAAATTCGGATCAATAAAATCATGCCTGGTTGTCTGAGCAATAGAAATTCCTGCATTGAATGTCAGTGGTTTCTCTAATTTTTTGGAATATTCATTAGCGGTAAGTATCTTGATGTCAAATTTATACAGACCGCCTTCGCTAAGCCTTGGTCCTTTTACATTCACCAATCTACTGTCAAGTCCCAATAAAGAACCAAAAAAATTGCCATCTTTCTTAGCCTCTATTACAATAGAATCATTGTCTTCAGATACAAAATTAAAAACTATGAATCCATTATCTGCTTTAAATTCATCTTCAAAGAGAAATTGTTCTCCACGTTCAGATTTTATCAGAAAAGTGGTATCACGTAAAGTAATTTTTGAATCAAAATCAATTAATGAGATAGATATTTGCTGATTATCATTTGTGTTTGGATCATTTTTTGAAGAGGATATTTCTAATGTTACTAGTTTTCCATCTAACTCTACAGGTGGAAAAGTTTCACTTCCTACACCATGACCATAGGCGCTATCAAATCCTAGCACCAATACAATAGAAAGCATGAGAATTGTAATTAATGAAAGGTTTTGCAAACTATGTCCACTTGCTAGGATCTTTTTTGCGTATTTCTTTTCCATCGATGGTGACAAAATCTTTTTCTTCAAATACAGTATGCCATTTACCATTATCTGGGAAAATTTTATTCATTTCTTCAACTTTATCATTGGTTGGTGCTTTATTCATCAAAGCTCCCCATCTCATGTTTGGAATTTTGGGCATAATGTCATTGATGTCTTTCATATAATATCACTAGGTGAATTTATTTAAAAACCTATGATTGAATCTTCATGATTCCTTCTTTAATTAAGAATTGAATACCTTGAACAAATGAGTTGTCATCTATTGAACCGTTAGCCCACCAACCGGCATTGTTTTTAATCCACGTGGGAATTTCGTTTGAACCAGATCCAGATCCTTGTGCAGTTGGGGGGATCTTTAGAATATTTTCTTTAATCAAGAATTGAATACCTTGAACAAATGAGTTGTCATCTATTTGATCAGCTGCCCACCATTCAGCATTGTTTTTAATCCAACTAGGAATTGACGTTTTTTCATATACAGAATCTGGTAGGCCAGGACCAATCTCAATTATTGCAGAACCAATGCCAGCATATGTTGGGTTATAATCCAATCCAGTTCCTAGAACTTTGACATCAATTCTAATTTGTCCTTGAGAAGGAACAAAGATTTTTTGAATGTCAATTCCTTCAGTAGAAAGGATTCCAATCATTGAGGTATCATCACCTACATTACTTGCTATTTCTTTGTCAGATTCATCAAAAACAAAATATGCATAATGGATATCTTTGATAAGATTTCCATTTTCATTAAAGAACGTAAACTCAAATGGAATTTCTTGATTAGATCCATACTTTCCATCCCATGAAATGCTTACAGTAGTTGGAATTTGTTTGTAATTAACAGTATCAACAAGATAAAATTCTGTTGAGCTTTTTGAAGATCCAGTCAATGGGACCAGTTTCAAGTCCATTTTGGTGTTGTCGTAATTATTTGAACCCAGGTGTTCATTAATTTTTTGTAACTCTTTTTTGGTAATTAGAAAATGGACAATGTTGGTATCGTCATATGAATACGGATCATTGAGTAGTGCTCTCTGATCAATTTCTACTCCATTAACATATCCTTTGAATTGTGTTCCTTCTGCATAAGGTGTGAATGTCTTTGGAACTCTGACTTCTTCATGTACTACCTGAACTTGATCAACATATGTTGGATTCCAGTCAAATGGCATATCAAATGAGATTGAATTATCTGTTTGTTCAAATTTAAAATTATCAACATCATCATAGTATGTTTTTACAATAATTGGAATTTCTTCAGCATTTGCAGTCTTAATCAAAAAATCTTGTTCCTGTGCCACACTAACAAATGTTTCATAACTTAGCAAATTAGCTAATACAGTTCTTGGACTAGTAGCAGCCTCAATATCAACTCTAATCTTATACAATCCACCTTTTACAAAAATTGGTCCGGTGATCGATGGCCTTGCACATATATCTAAATTATCATCAGTACATGCTGCACCTTGAACAAATAGGGCACCAGGTGCACTTACATGTTCGGAGCCACCATAAATTGAGCATTCTTCAAGATTATTTTTGTTACATGAAGATTCTGGTTTGATTTTAACATCCAGTCTTCCATCTAAATCATAAAATAGATTTCTAGCTAAAAGTTCACCACTTTGCCAGATTTCTACTCTGTATGTTACCTTATCAAGATTTTTGTCAGTTAGGGTGTCAAAAAAACGTACTTGCATATTTGCAGTATCAACTTCACCAACTGTAATGTCAGATGGGCTTAGCTGTGTACGTACAGTCACCTCCATATCACCAAAACTAATTGGTACAGCTTGATCACCACCAAGCCCATGAGCAAATGCATTTGGAAGAATAATTGGGATGGTGAAAATTCCAACAACAATTAGTAATAATGCAAACTTGTCATACAACACAAAGTTTGTGTCCATTCCATATTTAAAGATGGTATAGGATTTCTATGCATGGAAATTTTTAATAAAAATTAGAGTACAACTTTTATTTATCAATTTAAAAGAAAATATATGAAGTTTTTACTATTCTTATCACTAGTTCCGTTGTTAATTATTCCAGTATTTGCAGAAGAGCAAACTATGGCAACTGAGAAAGGTACGTTGGATGTCAAGTTAACTTATTATGAAATTGAACCAAATACTCAAACCAAAATTAATATAGATTTTATCAACCCTCAAACGCAAAAAATTCAAGAGCATGTTGACTGGTCAGTTATAGTTTCAAAAGATGGTGAAACCGTTTTTGGACCGATTCCACTTACACACACATCAGTAGGTTCTGTTAAAATTCCAATTGAGTTCAATCAAGGTGAAGGAGTATACGCAATGAATTTTAAGATAGAAGGTATTTTGTTTCAACCAATTCCGCCAGAAACAGTTTCTTTTGATATTTTAGTAGGTGACGTTTATGCTCAACCAACAATCGGTAATAACAAACCAAGTGACGAAAATGGTGGATGTCTCATTGCAACTGCCACGTATGGTTCTGAGATGGCACCACAGGTTCAACAATTAAGAGAGATTAGAGACAATACAATTCTGAAAACAAGTTCAGGGATGGCATTTATGACATCTTTTAATCAATTCTATTACTCATTCTCACCAACAGTTGCAGACTTTGAAAGAGAACATCCAATTTTCAAAGAAATTACAAAAATGGTATTAACTCCAATACTATTATCATTATCATTATTGAATCAGGTTGACATTGATTCGGAGGAAAAAATGTTAGTATACGGTATGTCTTTAGTTTTTCTAAACATTGGAATGTATATTGGTATTCCTGTCTTTGGAATGCTAAAGTTGTATAAATCTAGAAGATAGTATTCCATAACTGGAAATTCCAGTGAGGTTTTTATGTATCCGTACAAGTAATTTGTCTAATGAAGACTAAAGTAATTAGCTCATTCTTCGTACTATTTGCTATTGCAGCAGGTATTGTCGCAATGACACCAGCTGCTTTTGCAGATCACTCCGAAGTCACAATCTTACCAGCGTCTGGTTCTGGTGCACCAGGTTGTGAAGCTACTCCGGATGGGTGTTACATCCCAAGTACTGCAACAGTGGATGTTGGCGG
>Ga0224506_10000070_pt1 | contig 105680 bp, 106 predicted proteins | sample SF_Jan12_sed_USG_2_FD_169108 | JGI IMG/M metagenome (GOLD analysis project Ga0224506, IMG submission 169108) | Sediment microbial communities from San Francisco Bay, California, United States - SF_Jan12_sed_USGS_8_1 | ecosystem: Environmental > Aquatic > Marine > Sediment | place: USA...
ATTTTCGCAGCTTGACGTCAAGTTCTTCAACCACATCCGCAAGTACCATAGTTCGATGTGATTGCCTTAACTCCCTCGTTCTTTCTGCCAAATTCCAAAATTGGTTAATTGTGACTTTTTGTTTTGAAAACTTAAGCAGAGATCCTGAACTTAACTTGTTTATACCCTGCAGTATGGTTGCAGGCGCGGGTATACAGGCATATCGAAAATAGCTAAATAATGCATCTTGATCGATATCTTTTTTTAGCCAAGGCAAACACAACAGTGAATTCAATTCTGATGAAAAGGCTAATTTTTCTCCTGACTGAGTATAATATAATGGCTTGATACCCATTGGATCACGTGCAAGCCATAATGTTTTATTTTCTTTATCGTAAAGTCCAAGTGCAAACATTCCTTCAAATCGCTTAACTGCTGACTCGACTCCCCATGTCACACAAGCCAATAGAACTACTTCAGTATCTGATTGCCCACGAAATGAACATCCTAGTCTTTCCAACTCTTTCCTTAATTCTAAATAATTATAAACTTCACCGTTATAAGTCATCACATATCGTCTACATGGCGATTCCATAGGCTGATGGCCTTGCGATGAAAGATCAAGAATCGCCAAACGTCTATGGGCAAGCCAGGCTATATCATCACGCCATTCACCAAATGAATCTGGTCCACGATGAAGTAACTGAGAACTCATATGTGACATTACTTCAGAATCAAGTAATGAACCGACAACACCAACAATCCCACACATAATTAAGCGTTAATTCGGCTTTTTTGCATGTAAAACCCAGTTTGTTGGTGGGAAAGGTAATACCTTGTCGACTAAAATGGACAAAAAATATAATGGTGATAATGATGTATCAATAATGTTCCACCATTTATTTTTAAACAGCCTGGTTCCAAATGGAGATATCCAGGACTTTATCAAATTTGACATATAAAACAAAAGGCCTCCACAAGACTTTATATCCTTCACTTCAATTCCACTATCTTGAACTAACTGGGCTAATTTTGATTTACTATAATAGTGAGGTCCATGTCGCCCCATTTCAAATAGCCAAGTCCATATAGTTGGTGTTGTCACAAGCAATAAACCACCTGGCTTTAAAGTTCTTGCTACCTCTTTCATAGCCATTTTGTTTTCCTCTATATGTTCAAATGATTCGATAGCGACAACAATATCAAATCTTGAACTTTCGAATGGTAATAATTTTGCATCACATTGATGGTATTCCCATGGTTGTTTTTCTTCTGCCTTCTCAACATCAACACCAATGACATTATACTTATTCAATAATTCAGAATATCTTCCATGAACGCCGCAGCCAAGATTAAGACAAAGCGCATCTTGCATTGTGTTTTCACTAAGAATTTTTTCAATATTCGATTCTAGAAACAGTCGTGATAAACTTGATTTAAACATGAAATCATACCTAAATTTATGAAGATTTATTTAAAAGCCTGGTATACACCTGCTCATGATTGTTGGCACTGGCTATTAGTGTAAATAATTCACTAACTTTCTTTTGGCCTGCCAGGCCATATTTGATTGATAATTTGGTATTCTTCAATAACTCAATAATAGCATCACTCATTTTCTGATAATTTTTCACTTCAATTACACGACCATCTTTTCTTTCAGATATTAACTCCATCACACCATCAACTGAATATGCCACTACTGGCACACCGTAAGACATGGCTTCAAGGATAGAAGTTGGGCACCCCTCCCCCCATAACGACGGTAAAACGAATAATCTAGCTTCCTTATAATACTGTGAAATATCTGACTGAAATCCCACGCAACTTATATTATTTTCCAGCCCTTCTTTTATTATCTCATGTTGCACTCGTGAATTCATATCGTCACGGCCTACAAATATAAAATGTACTTCTGGCTGTATATTTAGAACATTTTTTACTACTTCCAAGTATTCTACATGTCCTTTTCGGGGATTAAAATTTGCTACTGTCAGAATATTAATCGGCCGTGAAAAAAGCGAACTTCCTTTACCCAAAGGTAAATCTATACCATTATATATAACTGTTATTTTTGAATCGGTTATACCACATCGTTCAATCAATGTATTCTTTGCTGCCTGCGAATTCGTTATATAAGCATCGATAAATGCATTTAAAAACCTCTCCGACACTCGTGAGAATACATCTAAGCGACTATTTGAACTTGGATTCCATCGAATGCCATTTATTATTTTTGTTTCGGGAATAAAAAATCGTAATATTCTTATTATAAATGATGCTCTGGCGCCACAAACATATAAAATGTTGATATCAGATGTGCGAATAAATTTAAACAACCTGTAAATCGACCATAATAGAGACAGGTTTCCATTTCCGCTGCCAAACACCAATGGTTTTTTATTCAAAGACCTTAGCCAGGTGCACCAGGGCCCTTCTGCATCTAAAGTTGCCAGAAAATAATCTACGTTATTATCTTCGAGTGCCATTCTCGTTAAGCTACGCTCAGCCCCGCCTAACTGGCTACTGGTAAAAAGCAGAAGCACTCTCACTTAATTTTTATCGTAAATAATAATTTACTCAGCACCAAATGAATGAATAACGTCATCCACATTGGCTCCTTCTCCTTTTCTTACTTTATACAGTCCCTTTTGTAGACGAATAATGTTAGTTTCATTTATGCCCGCTTCTTCAAACAAAGTAAGTATTTCACTTTCTGTAAAATACCGTTGATATTCATGACTCCAAAACCAGTCATAAGCAGTATGTCTTGCATTCTTAAACCCCATTTCCAAACCATTTCTATTTATCACAAAGATTGGCGCTAACAAAGGACTTATTAACCACAATATTCGTTTCGGTAACCTTTTCAGAATAAACCGTATAGGCTCTAACAACGTAGTCGCAATAGTCACCATGTAAAATGATATAACGAGTTCGCCTCGATCATTCATATTTTTCACAATATTCTGCAATGCTGCTTCTGCATCACTAACATGCTGTATTGCGCCAAGCATATAAATAAAGTCCGCTTTAAACTCTACTTCCTTAGCGTCACCCTGGATAACCTCAATTTTTTGATTGCTACTAAACTTTTCGCTTTGATAATCTGCTGCATCTTTAGCCAGTTCCACTGAAATTATTTTTTTCGCATTAGCTAGTTCGTTAAGCGCCCATACATGACGTCCATTTCCTGAACAAATATCAGCGATAACTTTACCATTCAGATAGTCACACCAAATTCCACAGTCCTTAAACAGCCTTCTGTGAAAGGTTTTTTTGCTATCAACTACAGTTTGTTTCGTCCACTGCCAGCCAAATGACTCAACTGTTCTTTGAGTTTGCATATTTATTACCTTTATCTAGAAATAATCCATACTTGTTTTTGTGTATTAGCCACTCAAACCAAATCAATGTAACAAATTGTGCTTTACGGTTATTTAAACAAGATTAAAAATTACAGATTTCATTGTGCTTCTATTATTTTCTAATGATAATCAACATCACCTTCGCACATAATATTTAATAGCATCCAAGAAAATTATCTGCTGTCTATTATTATTGAACTTTTTACCAAAAACACCGGGGTAATAATTCAAATATATACAATAACTACGACATATGTTCAGAATATATCCATTGCAGTAACTTTCTAAGAAATAAATAACCTATGACAGGTCTATATTTCTATATATAACAGTAATTAATTATAATAAAACTTAATTTTCCTCGAGAAGTCGTCGGTAAATATTAAATTATACTGGGCAAAATAGCTCATTTTCTAATGAAAACAAATTCATTACACCCCATTCTGCCCCCGCACGTTTTAATATTAGTCAGCTTATAGCCTTTTTTATGAAAATATAAAAATATTTCTTCTGGCTTAGCAACTTCAAATGGGTACCCTCCAAGCCAATCTATCATATCTCGCCAAATTGACATCCCTCTATCCACATCCAGCTCATTCTTAATAATTCTTACACCGATCCTAAGTAAGTAGAGATATGGAGTATGCATTATTATGATTATCCATCTAAATAATATATTTTTATTGTATATTTTTTTAATAAGTAGCCAATATTTGGAGAGCAAATTCTGATCATTATAAATTGCTATAAATAAATACCCGCCATTGTGTTTTGGTATATCTGATATATTTTCTAGCGCCTTCCACATATTACCAGTGTGATGTAAAACCCCCCAAGAATATACAATATCCTGATTGTTATATTTCTTTAAATACTCACGATCTAGAATAGAGCCTCTTTCCACCGACCAATTTTGATCATCTTCTTTAATAGTCATTTTAAGATTCTGTGTGCAAACAACTGAATCTGGGTCGTAGTCAAAAGAACTCACATTTGCCCCCAGCTTTCTTGCCGCAAGACTAAACAATCCACTGCCAGAACCAACGTCTAAAAATGTTTTACCCTCTAGAGAAACAAGATTCAACATATCTTTAAGCGATTTTTCAGCTGATAATATTCTAGAATTATTCAGTACCCGAAGATATTTAGACCAATTTTTACCAAACCCAAATCTTCTACCTTCTTCCATTTCTAATTTAAAGTTGTCTTTTCCCAAATTTTTGTCTCCTACCCTACAATTAACTTAGCCATACTTTCTAATTAACCCAAAATATTTACTATAGCTCAATAATTTCTGAACAAAACTTCTTGGCATCATCAATAATGGTAGTATGATAATATATTGTTTAAGCGTTGACATTGATAAACCGCTATTACACATATTTAAATAATTACCGATTCCAGCTAATTTCATATATATTGCTAATTTTAATCTTTTACGCTTGTATGCATTAGGCGCACGTTTTTTATATAATTCCCCATATTTATTAAACAACTCCATGTAACACCTTGATGTTTCTAACGCTTTATCTTGACTTGTCCAATTATGAGAAACTGATCCAACTACTGAATCATTGTAAATTCTTAAAATCTTATTAAATACCCAAATTGGTTCATCTAGCGAGAAATTTATATAGCTAATAACACCACAAGATTTTCTTGTGCCAATGTCAATATAAGGGTTTTTTCTCACATACTCACCATCAAATATTGGAATATATTCTCCCGAGTTACGTTCATTTAGTATGTCATCGAGTGTTAGCAGACCTGAAAATTCTGGGTTATCTGCTGTAATGGTTCCACTTTGATTTACACATGCCGCATAGCATAATTTAATATTATTAGGTTTATTGCTAACTATTTCTTTTATTACTGATGGCCAGTCTTTCACAAATTCATCATCTGCATCTAAAATTGTCACCAAATCACCTTTTGATGCATCAATACCTGTATTTCGACTCGCACACATACCACGGTTTGTAATATGTGAAACCAATCTTGTATTCTTATATTCATCAACTATTATTTTTAACTCTTCCTTATCATGACTGCCATCATCTACTACTATTACTTCAACCAACAAATTACCAGGCAATTCTTCGGCATGTATAGAATCTAAAGTACGCTTAATGGATAATGTCGCATTAAATGCTGGTATAATTACTGATACTAACATGCAAATCTTTTTTCTAATATATTAAGGCTTTCATTTTTTGCGCGAAGCAACCATTCTTGATCTTCAATAAAATCTTTCATGGCAATTTCCAACGATTGTTCAAAATCTTTGGTGTCAACTAAGTTTATGTATTTTTTATAGTTAACCCAGTCATATTGATATTTAGATGGTATCACTCCATCCCATGTTGATATTGGTGGCTGAATAAGTGCGCCATTAACACCATCCTCTACAATTTCTCTTAATGCATATACATCTGTAGCGATGATTGCCAGCCCAAATGAAAGGGCCTCTAATGCAACCATGCCAAATGATTCACCATATGTTGGAAATAACAACACATCTGAATTTTTCATGAATTTTTCATGAATTTCTTCGCGAGTGAATTCTGCGTTATATAAATTAATACCATTACACTCATCCACAGCTTGTTGGTATGTCGGTGGTAAGTGTGTAATCAAATCCAGTGTGCAATTATTATATTTTGAATATATTTTACTGAATGCATTTAATAGTGCGCCTCCCCCCTTTATTTCAAATTGAGTACCAACAAACAGGAATCGACATTTATCAATATTTGGGTTTTGTACTTTATCTAATTTCTGCTTAATATATGGATACTGGACTTTAGATTTTCTGTAAACCTCATCTCCAAATAGATATTTTATACTTTGCCTACAAGCTTCACTTAAACATCTAATTTCAACGCATCTATCAGATAATAATGCATATTTTATTAAATAGCGGTAGATAAACATCGCCCGCATATTATACGCGACAAATGACCAAGGGTTATCAACATCAACAATATATTTACCCGTAAGCATTATACCACCCCAGAGATAAACAATATCTTCATTCTTAAGGCTCGTTGGTCGAAACTTGATATTTAATAACGGTAGAATTTGCTTCCAAGATACCTTAGTCTTCTTAGAAATCGAATTATTCTTACTTACTTGATTGCCTACTCTGCCATCTAATATATCTAAATTTATTACTTTATTCATTGGCCATCTTTTAATTGTATCAAGCTGTCGATCTCTCATATATTCATGTGGATAAAAATACACTTTCATTTTCTAAGTCAACCTCATAAATACTGACCAATCAATTCTATATATATCTTAATAGCTATGTTTACTTGCGACTAACTTTTGCTGGTACACCATAAGCCACCGTCCATGCTGGTATTGATTTTGTTACTACAGCTCCCGCCCCAATTATTGTGTTATTACCTATTTCCACACCTGGAAGTATTGTAACTCCACGGCCCAGCCATACATTCGAACCAATTATTACGTGTTTAACAATCGTATTTTCACTTATTAAGCTCCCAGATTCTGGCATAACATGATTTGAGTCTACAATGTAACAATCTGGTGCAATAAATGTATTTACTCCAATAATAATAGAATGGCTGCAATCAAAATGTGAATTTCTATTAATTCTTACACCGCTATTGATCTCTATTTTGCCTAAGCCCGCAAACGAACAACCTATACCAATTGAAACATCACTGCCGATCTTGAGAGTTTTTACTGTTGTTTTTGTACCTTTGCCAATTTTTAATTTTTTTGGAAATGCGGGTTTCGCCCCTAACAATGAAAATGGATAAGCCCTTAATTTATCCGTAAAATATTCAATGTTAGATTTAAATAGTCTAACAAAACCATTTTTCCGTATTTTTTTTATATAACCAAATAACACAATTAGTATACTTTGCCAAATATTTCTTTATACAGTCCCAAACAGGTTTCTACGACTATTTAGTAACATGCTAACTAATGTAATTTTCTTTTCTAATCAACCGTTGGTAAAAATATGCCGCAAATAAAATATGAGTTATTACAGAAGCTAACAAAGGCGCGGCTATATTGTATGCTCCAAATAAGACGACCGTTAATAATAATTTACTAACAACTTCTGCCGAGATTATCATGGTTAATGGTCTTAGTTTAATTAGCGCATATGCAAAAGATATTGGCCAACGAGCAAATGCATTAAAAAAAAGCGAAAAACCCGCGACAATATACATCCAATCGTGATCTGGCGCATAATCACCCACCCATATCTCTGTCAACCATTTTCCAAACAAGATATAACTTAAAGAGACTATTAACACCAGAATGAAATACCAATTTCGACCAGTTTTAAATATTGAGTAAAGTTTGTTATTTTCACCTGATGCATCTAACTGTATCGCCCTAGGCTCCATTGTCGAAGGTATTTTCCAAAGAAGTAATCCAATTGATTCAGGTATTTTCCATAATAAAACAAACTTTCCAGCCATGTCGGCTCCACCTAAAAATCCTACTATCATAGTATCTGCCTGCAAGATCAACAAGAATACTCCATAACTAATGTACCCTGCTCCCTGCCTACCAACAAGCCGTTGAAAAATTGGCTTCATATCATGTGTAATATTACCCCACCCTATGTTATTGATTTTTCGATACCAAAAAATACCCGTTAAAATTCTCTGTAAAATTATTCCTGCTATCATAGCCAACCATACAGCAGAAACATCTTTAACAATTGGGACAAGTATCCATGACAACAGAGCAAAACCAATTATTCGTAATACCTCTATAGAATTTCCAATTGTTTGAATATTTGCTCCAACAAATGCCTGGCGTTCTGTATTATTCTCATATAGAAGGATAAAATAGAGCCCTGCCAGTGCTACTGAAAATGAAACTTGCTCATTAGTTATATCTAGTTTATTCGCGGCAAACCATAAAAGAACACCTATTACAACCACAATTATTGCGTAAAAAGTAAAAACATATTTTCCTACTATGAACGCATCCCTAAAACCTTGAGCATCGTGATTCGCCCATCGCTCTCCCATAATTCTAATTAGACCACCTGACATCCAGGTTATACCGATCGCTGCAAAATTCAACATACTCATAAGCATCATTAGCAAACCAAACTGATGCTGACCTAGATATTTGATATAAAAAGGCACCAATACAAATTGGATTAGTATGTTTGATAACATCAACACATATCCACTAGTTAATGCAGACACATATCCAGGCGAGTGTTTTTGTAAGCTTTTTATATATCTTTCAATCAGCGAATAAAGCAATATTTTTCCTTATTTAAATATTATTTTTTCACTGTATACATCACACTAGGGTACAAACCTAAACGAATAATCAAAAGCAGAATGTTTTGTATAAATGCTATTTTTCCTAATGATTTGACAACCTTGGCGGTTTTCCTATACCTAACAATCTGAGCATCACCTTCAATTGAATTAAGCAATTTACTTACAACTCTATTTTCCCATTTCAACCCGTTATCTTTGTATTGCCTCTCTAAATAATATGGCGTAACAAACTTTAAATGTTCTATATACCACAATTCTTTTCTCTTTCCTTGAATAACTGCAAATACCCTTACAAGCTGTTTCCCTAACATTGGCAAACACCATATTGCAAGGTGTGGTTCATATGGCCACATGTAGTTTGGCGCGTCAAGATGTATATAACCGCCTGGTGAGAGAACTCTCGCCATTTCTCTTATCACCTCTGACACATCATTAACATGCTCAATAACTGTATGGCATACAATCAGATCAAAATAGCCGTTTGGAAAGTTTAATTTTTCACCTACTCCAACTATCGGTTTATAATTGATTGACAAATGATTTGCCATAGCTTCTGCAACACCTACTGCCTCTTTATCTGGCTCAACACTAAATACTTCAGCATAGCTATAGTATTCTGCTAATGCTATTGAGTTAAATCCAACAGACGCACCTATTTCGAGAATTCGCCTGGGCTTAAACTGATTTGGAAGGTCATTTACTATTCTGTTTACAGTATTGTTTGCACTTTTCATAGACATGTCCACATGATTCAAAATAGAGCCGCCTTCTAAATCAAAGTGCAAATGACAACGTTTTTTATTAACCTCCAGCCATTTTTCCCATGTCTGAAACACCTTGTCTGGTAAATTATTATTACTCATGTTTGTTTTTAATTATAACAAGCATTGTACTTGCCAATCTTGGTGATAACTTAGTTAGCAACTTAAACACTTCCGACTTCAGTCTTGTAGCAAAGTTGGACTTATCTGTAAAATCCAACATTTTTACTGCAACCATATCACATCCCAACCTTTCACATATCGCATAAAAATGTTCAGGGTAGTATATTGTCATATGATCACACAACACATTAAATGATTTTCGAAAAACCGCTCGCAGCATCATATTACCAGCCGTTGCATTTGGTGTAGTTATAACCAAGATTCCATCCGGTGATAAATGTTTCAATAAATTTTTAACCGCCAACACTGGCGAGTTAACATGCTCAATAACATCCGACATAATTATTACATCAAATTTTTTTTCTAAATTCATTGATACGCAATCATGCTTGTGTATCACATAACCATACTTAGCCGCATACTGAATTGACTTTTCATCAATATCAATACCATAAACATCTTTTGCGTTCGCAATTAACTTGTTATGCAACCATATATCTTCATTGCCTGGCAAATAACTTTTGACACCTCCTGCTGCACCAACATTCATTACATTCTTATTTACTACTTGCTTCCCAATATATTCAAATGGTTTTTTCAATCTACTGATGGGCACTTTCATTTTTACCAATGTTTCAATCAATTCAACACCTCTCTATACCATAATCCAATTGAAAACAATTTTGCCACAAGACTCCATGAAACATTATTATGTTTTGCGGCATTTGACCACATTTCTTTAATCTTGCAAGAATCAAACAACCCCATGCTTGGATAATCGTGAAATATATCATCAGTGTATTTTCTCCAATCATTTAAAAATATATCTTTTTCCTGCACTCCCATTCCAAACCCTCGCTTCGGCGCATTTAAAACTTCTGATGGCACAAGGTCATGAACAGCTTTTCGCAGCACCCACTTCAACTGACTACCATCACTAGGTCCTTTTACTTTTCTACTATAGTGAATATTCATTGCTGCATTAATAATCTCTTGATCAAGAAAAGGGGAGCGCATTTCAACAGAAGCCATCATTGCAGGAAGGTCACCCGCTATTGTAACTGAGTGTGTATTTTCAACGAATAAAGATATATAGTTTGATTCATCAATAAAGTCCTTATTTGGCAATATATCTCCCCAATATTCCATTTCATCACTAGCTAAATTAACTATTGATTCTATGATGTCTGTTTTGATAATCCCAGGCCAACATTGCTCTGCTAGTCTTCGGTACATTGTTGCTTTTCTTTTTCCGGGCTTTTCTAATAGTACAGAAAGTATATTATTTTTTGTTTCTGGTAGAACGTACCTGGCCCAACCAAATAACTTCATTATTTTTGTAATTCGCGCAGTTCGTAGATGACCTGTGTATCCATAAAAAAGTTCATCTGCCCCATTCCCATTCATTACCACCTTGATACCATCATCTCGTATCGCTTCAGATAACTCATAAGCATGAATGAGTGGCAGTAACATAATTGGCTCACCATATGTTTTTATGATTTTATTGAATACTTCAAATTGTCTTACTGGTTCAAAAAAATACTCTTTATGGTTTGTTGCCAGTTTTTTTGCTACTATTCTTGCTCTTGCAATATCCTCATCATCACAATCCCTACCAAATGCATACGTATTGATTGGCTTTTCTGAATATTGCTGCATTAAATTAACAATAGATGTACTATCTATACCGCCAGACAGAAGAGCACCAACAGGAACATCTGCCCGCATTCTTAATTCTACTGATTCATCAATTATTTCTCTTAATCTACTTATTGAAATATTCTCTTTAAACTCGTTTGGATGCCAATATCGCCACTCCCTGCATATTTTTCCATCCTTCACAACAATAGCATGGCCTGCCCTTAGACGTTTTATTCCTTGATAAACGGTATAAGGATCTGGTATATGCCTAATATTGTGTAGCAGCATTGACGCAACTGCATTTTGATTTATGTCATTACCTACCCCATTTACATTGAGGATAGCTGGTGTCTCAGATGCAAAAACAAAACCAGTGTCAATTTCTGCATATACAAACGGTTTTTTTCCAACTCGATCACGCGCACAAAACAAACTACATTGTTTAATATCATAAAGGGCAAACGAAAACATTCCTCGCAATTGTTGCAACATATCTTCACCCCATTTACGATATGCCTCAATTATTACTTCAGTATCAGAATTAGAATTAAAACAACTACCCTCTCTTTCTAATTTACCCCTTAATTGTTGATAGTTATATATTTCTCCATTAAATACCACTACAAACCGTTTATCATTTGAAAACATCGGCTGGTTAGCATTTTCACTTAAGTCAATAATTGATAATCGATTATGGCAAAGACCAACTAATGAATCATCTGAAACCCAGATTCCTTCTGCATCAGGGCCACGGTGCATCTGTGCACCTAACATTTTCTTTAAAGACAAAGTCAAGTCTATATTGCCTTTGCCAGTTATAAGGATTCCACCTATACCGCACATATAACCAAACCTACTTTAGCTCTTTGACTCATTCTGATACCTGAAATAATATTTTATATCTACTGTAACTTATATAATTACTTATGGAATATATAACGTCGACTTATAAAACAGACACTTTGGCTACCACCCTCGCCATAAAGTCAGTTCCTATAAAATAATTTCAAATATACGGTATGGAAAATTTTTAGACTTGAATAAATTTAACTACATATAATAGATAAAATTAGTGTCACCGGAATTAACTATTCTTAGTTTAGCAAAATGCTATTACCTAATCTTGTATAATACAAACATTTGGGCACGCTACCGCCTTACTGATAACAATAATAATTGATTATGGAATTTATCACACTTACAGCACACTAAGCATATTGTATGTTGTGCCGCGTCATGCTAACACGTGTATACTGTCCAGCTATATTTAATAAAACAGTTACTCGATCCGTGCTAGTTCTACTTTCATATATACCTTCTAAACCTGATAGGACTCCTTCAATAATACATACACTATCGCCATGTTGTAATTCCCTATCCGAAACAAGTTGAATCCCATTATCATCATCGTTTGTTTGCAGTGAATCGATTAAAGCAATTGGAACCTGCAGTGGAAATTCACCAAAACGAACAATTGATGAAACCCCAAATGTGGATCTGATAGATGACCAGTTATCAGTAGTACAGTTCAATTGGATAAATAGATACCGAGGAAACATAGCCTCTATTTTTGATACATATTTACCCTGATGGCGTCGTGATGTTCTTATGAGTGGAAGATACGTAGAAAATCCCTGTCGTTGGAGGTTCTCTTGAGCAAATTGCTCTGATCTCGGTTTAGTGTAAACCAAATACCAGCTACTTGTATCAGATGTTTGTTTATTCATAGCCGCATATAAAGTTAAGTATTATCATCAGTGGAATTACATAGTTTCTTAACGATTTCACATACTAATTATCGTGCTTCATCAGAAAGTTCTCTTTCTTCCTGCTTTAATCTATCCGCTTCTTTTCTAATCTGAGCAATCTCTGCCTCAAGAGCTTCATATTCATCAATCTTATATTTTAAAAATCGAAAGGTAACTTTAGCTTTTTCGTTTATACCCTTGTTAGTCAATAGATATAAATATCCACGCTTATTCTCACTATTGATGAAATTCTTGGCTTTCACCCAGCCACGCTCCATGACAGCCTTGAGACAATAATTTGCTTTTCCTAAGCTAATTCCAAGCTCCTGGGCAATTTCTCGTTGGCTGATATTTGGCTCTTCCTGAACCAGCTTTAATAGTTTGTAGGCGGTTTCGTCATCCATTAGGCTTTTTGTATATAGCGTTCAACGCTTGAACACTAGGAAAGTCTAAACCATGACCAAGAAATTGCAAGCAATAAAAAAGCGCCTTAAAAGGCGCTTTATATATATGGTTTATACGTTAACTAATTACTTGATATCAATAAATTTTCCCTATTTTTTTGAAGGATTTTAGGGCCGATACCTTTCACCTTTCCAATCTCATCCACCGACTTAAACGGACCATGTGTATCACGGTATGAAATAATTGCCTCAGCTTTCTTTTTCCCCACACCCTTGATATTCATAGCCAGGTTTTCTGCATTGGCGGTATTAATATTGACTGGCCCAGCGTAGGCAACCCCAGTGATTAATGTAAAGATAATGGCCAGTAAAGTTGTTTTAATAAATTTCATTTGAGACTCCTTTCCCTTGTTTTTGGTTAATGTTGTTTTCACGTGTGTAATCCTACACATTCATCAGCATTACCACCTATCATCCTTTTCTGATCTATTTGTAGGAATTATCCTACAGTTGAACATGAATTAACCAGCTAGTTCATCTTCGATATTTCCAAGAACTGTCATGGGATCCTTGGCCTGGGTGATAGGTCTACCAATAACCAGATAACTTGAGCCAGTATCAATAGCCTCTTTTGGAGTCATGATCCGTTTCTGGTCACCCACATCACTTCCTGCTGGGCGGATACCAGGGGTCACAAGACAAAAATCTCTATTTACAATTGAACGAAGTTTGTTAACTTCGTGAGAGGAGCAAACCACACCATCCAACTGGCATGCTTCAACTAACCTGGCTAAGCGTTCTACTTGCTCTGGGATAGGGGTTTCAATACCAATTTCCTGTAAATCAGATTCTTTCATGCTGGTCAGAATCGTTACAGCAATCAGAAGAGGAGAACCTGACGAACTATCCACCCCCTGCTTAGCGGCTTCTAACATCGCACGACCTCCCAGGGCATGGACATTAAGCATCCAGACTCCCAATTCAGCTGCTGCACGACAGGCCTGGGCAACCGTATTTGGAATATCGTGGAATTTGAGATCCAGGAATACGTCAAAACCTGTGTCAACAATCTCTTTGACGAAATCAGGACCGGCTCGAGTAAATAGCTCCTTTCCAACTTTTAATTTGCACCTGTCAGGCGTTACTTGCTTATAAAACTGTCGTGCCTGCTCTGTTGCAGGAAAATCCAGGGCAACGATAATCTTGGAATCTAACAAACTATTCTCCTTCTAAACCATGAATGGGTTTCAGGCTCTCCCAACTACGGCAACCTGGGCACTGCCAATAGAGTTGCCGGCTACTAAAACCACAAATATTACATTGGTAAATGTGGCTATTGGATAATAACTTCCACGTCACATCTTTTATCACCTGTAACTTGTCACTTTCTGTGTCTGAAACCTGTTTGATATTCAATTCAACAAGCCTGTCGAGTAATTGTACAGACGGTTTTGCTTTGAGTGTCTCTGTTAAATAGGTTGCTGCGGCATTTTCCCCATTTTCTTTTTGAATCTGCTTAGAAAGTATGACAATTGTTGAGTCTGCCTGTTTATCAGACATTAATTGCTCGAGATACTCAGAAAGCTCTTCATTTCGACCCAGGCGCTGATAACATTCAACCAATAATGGAATGGCTTCAGCCAGATAGGCTTTATCCTGCTGCTCTATACGAAGCCAAGCCTTAATTGCCGCTTTGTCGTTGCCTGATTGCATCGCCAATTTACCTTCCAACAGACTGGCCCTAACGGAGGCCCGATTTGTTGTTAAGGCCTTTTTAATAAGCTTTTGAGCCCTTACCTTGTCACCACTACGTTCAGCCTGTTCAGCGAGTTCACAGTAATAATGAGCAATCCTGGCAAACTGTTTATTCCCTGTTTTAACTTCCAGACGACGAGCCGTTTCAATGGCCTTTTCCCAGTCTCGTTCCTGCTGATAAATATCAATAAGATGATTAAGTGCAATTTCAGTATGAGGATTGTGGCTAATCAAGTCGGAGAAAAGGGACTCAGCTCGATCCAATAGTCCTGCCCGCAAATAGTCCTGACCAAGTTCAAATAAGGCATCAGATCGTTGTTCTTTGGTCAAATTTGGCCTGGCAATCAGGTTTTGATGAATACGAATCGCTCTATCCACTTCACCTCGTCGCCGAAACAGGCTGCCAAGAGCCAGGTGAGTCTCAATGGTTTCTGTATCAACTTCCAGTAATTGGATAAAAACATCGATAGCCTTGTCGGGTTGCTCATTAAGCAGATAATTAAGGCCTTTTAGATAGATAGGAGAAATCGTGGTTTTTGGAGCCAGCTCGATTTCCTGTTTGCCACGACGACCGGCCACCCATCCGGAAACGGCGGCTACAGGCAATAATAAAAACAATGACTCCAATAACATCAGTGAGAATCTTTTATGGGAATCGTTCGCAGATTACTCACTTCTTTCTCCGCCAACTGAATATTTTTTTTCAATCGAGAAATATCATGACGGGCTTTTAATAAATGTCCAGCACTAACCAGGATGCCCAGAATTGTGCCGATTATTATGTTCAATATCATAAGTAGTGATAGTGCGAGTTCTTTTACACCAAAATAATAATTTAATTGAACTGTTTGGGAATTTAATACCGCAAAAAAGATACCAGTTAGCATTAGCAAAAATATCAAAATGCTACTCATAATGCGTTTCATGTTGTCACCCTAATATTTTTTGGTGGTGGGATTTAACAATACTAGCTAATAACAGACAAAAAAAACGGTGTGGAATTCGATCCACACCGTTAATAATAAGCTTCAAATTGGGTCCGGGCAATTCCTGTTAGTTAACAATATCTACCCTTGCCATACTTTCATTAACCCTCTCTCGCATTTCTTTACCGGGTTTGAAATGAGGTACATGCTTGGCTGCCAGGGTAACCGATTCACCGGTTTTTGGATTACGGCCTACACGTGGTGGACGATAGTGCAATGAAAAACTACCAAATCCCCGTATTTCAATTCTGTCACCATTGGCTAATGTCTGGGCCATGTGTTCCAACATGGTTTTGACTGCCAGTTCAACGTCTTTGAATGCTAACTGCTTTTGCTTTTGTGCCAGTATTTCAATCAGCTCAGATTTTGTCATTATTGTCCCCAAGCATGGTAAAAATGGTGGGGGGTACCAATGGTACCCCCTGGTTACATCTTAGTCATTTCCGTCCATTTGCTCTTTCAGCAGGTCACCTAAAGTGGTGGTCGCTGTAGCAGAACCTGAACGGGCATAATCTTCGATAACACCCTTTTCTTCATCATTGTCTTTTGCTTTTATCGACAGTGAAATGGTGCGATTCTTACGATCCAGACCTGTGAACTTGGCTTCGACTTCATCACCAACATTCAACATGGTACGGGCATCTTCGATCTTATCACGAGAGATCTCAGAGGCACGGAGATAACCTTCCACGCCGTCACCAAGATCAATAATAGCACCTTTAGCGTCAACTTCACTGATTGTGCCCTTGATGATTGTACCTTTTGGATTTTCAGCCATAAAGTTGGAAACAGGGTCTTTTTCCATCTGCTTGATGCCGAGTGAGATACGCTCACGCTCAGGATCCACAGACAGGACAATCGCTTCCACCTCATCACCCTTCTTGTAGTTACGCACGGCTTCTTCACCGGGTACATTCCAGGAAATATCAGACAGGTGAACCAGACCATCGATTCCACCGTCCAGACCAATGAAAATACCAAAATCAGTAATGGACTTGATAGCACCACTAACCTTGTCGTTCTTGTTGTGGGTAGTAGCAAAGCTTTCCCATGGGTTAGCCTGACACTGTTTCATACCCAGTGAAATACGACGACGTTCTTCGTCGATATCCAGAACGATAACTTCTACTTCCTGACCCAGAGTCACAACTTTGCTGGGATGGATGTTCTTGTTAGTCCAGTCCATTTCAGAGACGTGTACCAGACCTTCAACACCGTCTTCGATCTCAACAAAACAACCATAGTCAGCGATATTGGTAACCTTGCCGAACAGGCGGGTATGTTCTGGATAACGACGGGCAATATCGACCCATGGATCGTCACCCATCTGTTTCAGACCAAGAGAAACGCGCATCTTGTCCTTATCAAAACGCAGAACCTTCACATCGATTTCTTCGCCAACATTGACGATTTCACTTGGGTGTTTAACACGACGCCAGGCCATATCAGTGATATGCAGCAGGCCATCAACACCACCCAGGTCGACGAATGCACCGTAATCAGTCAGGTTCTTGACCACGCCTTTTACAGTTGAACCCTCTTCCATATTAGCCATCATGGCTTCACGCTCTTCACCACCTTCAGCTTCTACTACCGCGCGACGGGAAACAACCACGTTGTTACGACGCTGATCCAGCTTGATAACCTTGAATTCCAGCTCTTTACCTTCCAGGTAGCTGGTATCGCGCACAGGGCGGACATCTACCAGTGAACCTGGCAGGAAGGCACGGATATCGCCGAGGTCGACAGTGAAACCACCTTTAACCTTATCGACAATCGTACCTATAACAGTTTCAGAGGCTTCATGCGCGGCTTCAAGGCGTGTCCACGCCTCGGCGCGCTTGGCCTTCTCACGGGACAGCCGGGTTTCACCGAAACCGTCTTCCAGGGAATCCAGTGCCACTTCGACGGCATCGCCGACGTTGACATTGATTTCGCCATTGTCATTCGCAAATTGTTCAATAGGAATTACGCCTTCTGATTTCAGACCAGCGTTTACAACAACGAAATCGTCACTGACTTGCACAACTGTGCCAGTGATAATTGAACCGGGGACCATTTGAGCCCTGGACAGGCTCTCTTCAAATAACTCTGCAAAGCTTTCGCTCATTCTCTTCTGCCTAGACCGAATTTATCGGCCAATGGTTAAGCCACATTTGAATGTGGGCTGTTAATTTTGGCCTGGCCGCATTGCGCGTCAGACCACCTTGTTTCACCGAATCAGTAATACTTATTTAAAGCGTTCCTGATGTAGTGTTGTCACTCGTTCTACAACTTCATCGATAGTCATGTCTGAGGTATCCAGCTCGATGGCATCCGCCGCCGGTTTGAGGGGGGAGGCCGCTCTCTGACTGTCCCGGGCATCACGCTCGGCTATCTCGCTCACGAGGGCGGGCAGACTAACATCAATACCCTTGTCTTTCAACTGTTTATGGCGCCTTTTGGCCCTTTCTTCCGCACTCGCAGTGAGGAATATTTTCAGGCCCGCGCTGGGGAATACTGTGGTTCCCATGTCCCGACCATCAGCCACCAATCCTGTTGCCTGACTGAAGGCCCGCTGCCGATCCAGCAGGGCATCGCGTACTGGTTGGATAGCAGCCACTTTGGAAGCGGCATTACCAGCCTTCTCGGTTCTGATGCCGCGTGTAACATCTTCCCCTTCTAGGTAGATGGCCAGTTCATCACTACCCTTAGCTTGCTCGAAGCGTACGTCGAGGGTTCTGGCATAATCGGCCAATTTGGTCTCATCCTGAAGGGAAATTCCATGTTTTTCGACCCCAAAGGCGACCAACCGGTATAAAGCCCCACTGTCCAGCATATCCCAGCCCAATTTATTGGCGATTATCAGGCTAATTGTGCCCTTGCCTGAGCCACTCGGCCCATCGATGGTGATGACTGGGAAATCACTCACTGATATTCAACCCCGTTTTGCTGGCCAGCGCGACAAACCCTGGGAAGGAGGTATCCACGTTGGCACAGTTATTAATCGTAATAGGACCACTAGCCCGCAGGGCTGCCATGGCAAAAGACATGGCAATTCGGTGATCACCATGGCTTTCGACAGTACCCGAACCTAGCTGACCCGGCTGAATCACCATACCGTCCTCTGTTGGCTGAGCATTGATACCCAGGATCTGCAGGCCATCGGCCATCACCTGGATACGATCACTCTCCTTAACCCTGAGTTCTTTGGCGCCTGTTAGAACGGTCTCCCCTTCTGCGCAGGCTGCGGCTACGAATAGAGCCGGAAATTCATCAATGGCCAGGGGTACCTGGTCTTCAGGAATTCGAATGCCTTTTAGTTGGGAATATTTCACTCTGACATCAGCCACCGGCTCACCGCCCACGGTCTGTTCATTACATAGTGTGATGTCTGCCTCCATCATTTTTAAAATGTTGATTACCCCAATACGGGTTGGATTAATACCCACGTGCTCCAGGGTAATATCTGAACCGGGTGCAATCGCTGCCCCGACCATAAAAAAGGTCGCAGAAGAAATATCAGATGGAACATCAATCTTACTGGCCGTGAGTTTGCCACCACCAGTGACACAGATACGGTTGCCCTTGACCTCGACTGGATAGCCAAAGCCGGTCAACATCCTTTCAGTATGGTCTCGGGTTGGAGCAGGTTCGGTCACACAGGTCTTGCCTTCGGCATAAAGCCCGGCCAGCAACAGGCAGGATTTGACCTGGGCACTGGCCACTGGCATGTCATAGTCGATACCCTTTAATGGCTGGCCACCGCTGATTTTAATTGGTGGTGTCCCTTGGTCAGTTGTCTCGGTCTTTGCCCCCATCTTTGCCAATGGATCCGTGACCCGACGCATAGGGCGCGTGCTAAGAGAACTATCCCCGGTCAGTTCACAATCAAACTGTTGGGCAGCAAACAGGCCGGTCAGAAGGCGCATGGAAGTACCTGAGTTACCAAGATACAGAGCCTTGGCTGGCTTTTTCAGGCCATGCATTCCGACGCCCTTAATCACAACACGACCATTTTCCGGCCCCTGAATGTCGACTCCCATGTCACGAAAGGCATTTAGAGTGGCGAGGTTATCTTCTCCTTCGAGAAAACCACTGACTTCTGTGATGCCCTCTGCGAGAGCCCCCAGCATAATGCTACGATGGGAAATTGACTTATCACCTGGAACACGAATATTCCCGGTTAACTGTCCACCAGGCTGTACTGTAAAAATACATTCTCTTTCTGAACTCATTACAACTTACTCATGTACAAATTTGTCACGTGCCAGCTTGGCACGGGTAAACGTTTCTTTAATGTAATCGCTGTCACCCTTTTCAATCGCCTCGATCAGCAACTGAAGGTCATCACGAAAACGGTATAAGACCTCTTTCAGGGCTGACTCGTTAGCAAGGCAGATGTCATGCCACATCTGCGGGTTACTCGAGGCAATCCGGGTAAAATCCCGGAAACCACCCGCGGCATAGGAAAAGATTTCCTGCTTGTCATCCATTCTGGCCAGGGTATCCACCAGAGCATAGGCCAGCATATGAGGAAGATGGCTGGTGGCGGCGAGTACTTCATCGTGGTGCTCTACCCCCATTTCGATGACTTCTGCACCACAGGCCTGCCACATGGCACGTACCTTTTCGAGAGCAGAAGGATTACTATTTTCTACCGGTGTCAGGATAATACGCCGATTTTCATACAGCTCTGCAAAAGAAGCTTCGACCCCACTCTTCTCCGTCCCGGCAATGGGATGACCTGGAATATAGTTCTGCGGCATTGCGCCAAATATACGAGTAGCTGCATCAACGGCACTTCCCTTCACACTACCCGCATCGGTGATAACAGTGGATTCAGTGATATTTCCCTGTAATTGCATAAATACCGATTCCATGGCCTGCATAGGTACGGTGATCACGACCATATCAGCCTGTTGTACCGCTTCGGAAATATCAGTGGAATACGTATCAATGACACCCAGCTCTTTTGCCCTGGCCAAGTGTACTTCATCCCGGCCACAGCCTATGATCTCACCCACTGCACCTGCCTTTCGCAGGGCACGAGCTAGAGAACCGCCGATCAGGCCGACGCCGATGATACATAGTCTGTCGATCAACAAACCAAAACCTTTTTATTTGATGATTTTTTCCAATGCGGAAATTGCCCGGGCATTTTCAGCCTCGGTGCCAATACTGAAGCGTAGATAACCCGGCATGGCATAATTTTCGACAGGCCGGACAATCACGCCCTCGCGTAACAGCGCATCATACACGCCCATGGCATTCTCGCCCACATTGACGCTGATAAAATTTCCCAGTGAGGCGATATATTCCAGACCATGCTGGCGGAAGGCCTGTTGATATTGCTGCATACCAGACTGGTTCAATCTGAGTGAGGAGTCCAGGTGTGTGTGATCATCAAGGGCGGCGGCGGCAGCAGTGAGTGCGATACTGTTGACATTAAAGGGCTGACGAACCCGATTTAGCAGGTTGGCGATGTCAGGATGGGAGACAACATAACCAACACGCAGCCCAGCCAACCCATAGGCCTTGGAGAAGGTCCGTGTCACGATCAGGTTGGCATAGGATTTGAGATAGTCGAGTCCATCGGGGTAATGTTCTGGTTCAAAATTTGAGGCATATTCAAAATAGGCCTCATCCAGCACCACGATCACCCTTGCTGGAACCCGCCCAAGAAAACTCTCCAATTCAGCCTTATCAAACCAGGTTCCAGTTGGGTTATTGGGATTGGCCAGAAAAATAAGCTTGGTTCGCTCAGTCACGGCACTGGCTATAGCATCCAGATCATGTCCCCAGTCCCTAGCAGGTGTCACTACTGACTTTGCACCAATCGCCTGGGCCACTAATGGGTAAACTGCAAAGGCGTGTTGAGAAAACATAATCTCATCGGCAGGTTCAGCGAAAGTACGTGCAATCACGTCCAGCAGATCATTCGAGCCATTACCCAGTGTGATCTGATTCAGCTCTACGTGGTATTTTTTTGCCAGGGCCTGTTTGAGATAAAAACCGTTACCATCCGGATATCTGGCCAGTTCAGCCAGTTCATTCTGAATGGCCTGCAAGGCCGAAGGTGAAGGACCAAGTGGGTTTTCGTTAGAAGCCAGCTTGATAATATCGCTGATGCCATATTCACGCTGTAATTCCTCGATGGGTTTACCCGGTTGATAGGGTGTCAGGGCGCGAACACCGGGTACTGCCAGCTCTTCATAAATCATTCGCTTACAACACCTTCTAAATAGAGTTAACGCCCGTATTTGTCTTCAAAGCGCACAATATCGTCTTCACCCAGGTAAGAACCCGACTGCACTTCAATCATTTCCAGTGGGATGGCACCTTCATTTTCCAGGCGGTGTGTCGCTCCGATAGGAATATAAGTAGACTCATTTTCTGAAACCAGAAAGGTTTCATCATTTCGTGTGACTTTCGCAGTCCCTTTAACAACAATCCAGTGCTCAGCACGGTGGTGGTGCATCTGTAAAGATAGTGATGCTCCCTGGTTAACGGTAATCCGCTTGACCTGATAACGCTCCCCCACATCGATACTTTCATAAGAACCCCAGGGCCGATAAACACGTCGATGTGTAAGATGCTCGGATCGTTTTTCTTTCTTCAGCCATTCAACTGCCTTTTTAACATCCTGAACATGGTCCTTATCAGCCACCAGGACGGCATCAGTGGTTTCAACCACAATCGTATTTTCCAGGCCTATCCCGACCAGTAAACGTTCCTGGCCAAATAGCAGTGAATTTTTTGTATTCAGTAAAAAGACTTCACCTTTGATGACATTACCCTGTTCATTCTTATCACCAACAGCCCATAGTGCTGACCAGATACCCACATCAGACCATCCAGCATCCAACGGCACCATCGCCGCTTTAAAAGGTGCATCCCCCGTATCAGTAAGCTTCTCCATAACGGCATAATCGATGGAATTGCTGGGGCAGTTGGCGAAGGTTTCTTTATCAACACGAAAGAAATCCTGATCCTTGTGACCCTTTTCTACCGCCATTTTACAGCTAGAGGCCATCTCGGGTTCAAAGTGATTAATTGCATCTATCCAGACACTGGCCTTCATCATAAATACACCACTGTTCCAGAAATAATCGCCACTGGCAAGATAGCTCTCGGCAGTCGCCAGATCAGGTTTTTCTACAAAAGCATTAATACTGACGGCTGTTTCACTACTATCGAGTTTTTTGCCACTTTTGATATAGCCATAACCAGTCTCAGGACCCGTTGGAGTAATCCCAAAAGTAACCAGATAATCAATGTCAGCCAAACTGGCCGCCTCAGTAATCGCTGTCTGAAATGCAGCAATGTCTAAAATGACATGATCCGCTGGCATTATTAGCATAATGGTTTCCGGTGTAGATACCAGCGCAGCCAGGTTCAAAGCTGGTGCAGTATTTCGACCTTTTGGTTCGAGAATAATATTTGATGCAGGGTTATCAATTTGACGTAACTGCTCAGCGACCATAAACCGATGTTCTTCGTTACAGACAACAATTGGAGCTTCAACATTATCAATTCCCTCAAGACGGGCAACTGTTTCCTGTAGCATCGTATCGTTAGATACAAGAGGTAACAACTGCTTGGGATAAAGTTCTCTTGATAAAGGCCAAAGGCGAGTTCCTGAACCACCTGATAGAATGACGGGCTGAATTTTCATTTATATATTTTCACCACAGTTTATCTAAATTATCTAGATGATTATAGAACAGCTCTGGGATAAGACCCTAGAACCTTAACCATCCCTGCTGTCTCACTCAATTCTTTCAGTGCTTTATTGATGTCTGGTTCAGATTTGTGCCCTTCAACATCAACAAAAAACACATAGTTCCACATGCCCTGGCGTGAGGGGCGTGATTCAATACGTGTCATGGAAATTCCATTACGGGCAAGTGGCTCCAACATTCGGTAAAGTGCGCCAGGTTTATTGTCTGCAGTTACCAGCAAGGATGTTTTATCATCACCACTGGGTGGTGTGGCACGTTTACCAATAATAAGAAAACGTGTGGTATTGTTCGTTTCATCCTCAATGTTACGTGACAGGATGTCCAGACCATAAAGTTCAGCCGCCATTTCACCCGCAATAGCCGCTGCTGATTTATCTTTCGCCGCCATTTTAGCGGCCTCAGCATTACTGCTGACTTCTATTCTTTCTACATTTGCCAGGTGGGTATCCAACCAGTGGCGACATTGACCCAGCGATTGACGGTGTGAATATATCTTTTCAATTTTATCAATAGACGTATCTTTACCCATTAAGCACTGGTGAATACGCAACTCCACTTCGCCACAAACATGTAATTCAGATTTTATAAATTCATCCAGGGTATGGTTCACCACCCCTTCTGTTGAATTTTCGATGGGTACAACACCATAGGATGCCGTTTCTGCCTCAACTTCTGTAAACACATCTGCAATAGTAGTCAATGGTAGCGTATTTACAGAATGGCCAAAGTGCTTAAGTGAGGCAGCCTGGGTAAAAGTCCCTTCTGGTCCGAGATAGGCAATTTTGAGAGGCTGCTCCAGTGCCAGGCAGGCAGACATAATCTCACGGAAAAGCCGGGCAATTTCATCATCACTGAGTGGCCCGGTATTACGTTCTTTGACCCGACGCAGTACGTCAGCCTCCCGCTCCGGGCGATAAAACAGGGCATTAGCCCCTTCAGATTGTTGCTTGCTCTTGGCAACCTGTTCGGCAACTGCAGCTCGCTCAGATATCAATTCCTGAATCTGCCGATCCAGCTCATCAATTTTATCGCGAAGATTAGATAGTGGTTCACTCATGGCCGTATCTTATCCTGAGCTTGAGGACTAAACCAGAGCCCTCACTGCCAGTACCCCGTCAATTCCACCAATTTCTCCAAGCAAAGCATCATCGGCTGGCTTATCAATATCAATAATGGTGTAGGCCAGATCCCCCCTGGACTTATTAAGCATATCAATAATGTTCAGCCCCTTACCGGCTAGCGCTGACGAAATCTGACCCACCATGTTGGGCACATTGCTGTTCACCACAGTAATGCGATGACCTTCTGAACGCTCCATTTTTACGGCCGGGAAATTGACCGAATTTTTAATATTACCGTTTTCAAGAAAATCCCGAACCTGGTCTGCCACCATAATGGCACAGTTGTCTTCCGCCTCTTTAGTGGAAGCCCCCAGATGCGGCAAAGTAATCACACGTTCATGCTGCTTTAGCAGGTTACTGGGGAAATCACAGATATAGGCATAGACCTTACCGGACTTAATGGCTGCTGACACAGCTTCATCATCGATGATGCCATTACGGGAAAAATTGAGTATGACCACATTGTCCTTCATCAGTTTGAGACGTTCAGCATTAAGCATGTTTTTCGTGGCATCCACCAGAGGTACATGGAAGGTGATGTAATCCACTTTGCTGACCAGATCATCTACCGAGGCTGCTTTCTCCACATCGGAAGAGAGCTGCCAGGCACCTTCAACCGTAATACCGGGGTCATAACCGATTACCTTCATTCCCAAATCCAGTGCGGCATTGGCAACATAGCGGCCAATGGCACCAAGACCGATCACGCCCAGCGTACGGCCCGGCAATTCAAATCCACCAAAGTTCTTTTTACCTGCTTCGACCTGTTTACTGATCTCTTCATCAGTCCCTTCCAGGTTACGGGAAAAATCCCAGGCCTGACAGAGATTACGTGAACCCAGTAACATGCCGGCCAGCACCAGTTCTTTTACCGCGTTGGCATTGGCACCGGGTGCATTAAAGACGGGGATGCCTTTGGCAGACATTTTATCAACGGGAATATTATTCACACCGGCACCGGCACGGCCCACGGCCTTTAAAGTCTCGGGGATATCCATGTCGTGCATTTTGAATGAACGCAGCAATATCGCATCGGGATGTTGAATCTCCGAAGCAACTTCATAACCCTCACGTGGCAGGCGTTCCAGCCCCGCTACCGAAATATTGTTCAGTGTTAAAATCTTATGCATTCCAACTCCACCCTTAATTTATTTCCAAAACGCAAAACGCGAAGGCATATCATGAGAACTGATATACCTTCGCGTCCAATCTTTAATTATTATGCATGTTTCTTTTCAAAATCGGCCATAAAGCCAACCAGAGTATCAATACCCTCTTCTGGCATAGCATTATAAATACTGGCCCGCATACCACCGACAGAACGATGCCCCTTTAATGCTGTCAGTCCAACTTTCTCGGCCTCTTCTAGGAAAGTCTTATCCAGATCGGGATTGGCCAGGGTAAAGGGCACATTCATCCAGGAACGACATTCCGGTACCACCGGGTTGGCATAAAAGTCAGATGCATCGATAGCATCGTAAAGCTTTTTCGCCTTGCGTTCATTGATCTCGGCCATGGCCTTAACGCCACCCTTCAACTTGATCCATTCAAACACTAGCCCGGCCAGATACCAACCATAGGTGGGTGGTGTGTTATACATGGAATCGTTTTTATCGTGGATGGCGTAATCAAACATAGAGGGCTGATCTTCCAGAACCTCACCAATGAGATCCTTACGCACAATCACCACGGCAAGCCCTGCAGGGCCGATATTTTTCTGAGCACCGGCGTAGATCAGACCATATTTGGATACATCAATCGGACGAGACAAGATGGTTGAGGACATATCTGCCACCAGGGGCACACCATCGGTCTCGGGAACAAAAGGAAACTCCACACCACCAATAGTTTCATTAGGCGTGTAATGCACATAGGCCGCGTGCTTGTTAAGATTCCATTCACTTTGCGGTGGTACACCGGTAAAGTTATTCGCTTCATCGGTGGCAGCAACGTTTACATCGCAATAACGTTTGGCTTCAGCGATGGCCTTCTTGGACCAGGCACCGGTATTGATATAGTCGGCCGTGCTTTTGCCGCGTAACAGGTTAACCGGGATCATGGCAAACTGGCTACTGGCGCCCCCCTGCAGAAACAAAACACTGTAATCGGAACTGATCCCCATCAGTTGACGCAGGTCCGCTTCGGCCTTTTCTGCAATAGACATAAAGGCCTTGCCACGGTGGCTCATTTCCATGACAGACATACCCGCAGCCTGCCATTCCACCATTTCATCCCGGGCACGCTCCAGCACAGCCTGCGGCAGGCAGGCAGGGCCAGCACTAAAATTAAAAACTCGTGACATTTCGACTACACTCCTGAAAAAATACGACTCACCTGTATGACACAGGCAAGCTTAAAATGACATAAAGCAGCGCTTACTCTTCGGATTCATCTTCGTGGATATTGGCAATCCTTTCCACACCGGATAACTTTTCATCTTCCCCAAGACTAATCAGTTTCACACCCTGTGTATTACGTCCCATAATGGAAATCTCATCGACACGGGTACGTACCAGTGTACCACTGGTAGTAATCAACATGATCTCATCATCAGGACTCACCAGCTCAGCCCCTGTGACATCGCCATTTCTGTCCGTGGTCTGAATAGAGATTACCCCAACACCACCACGCCCGTGAACTGGGTAATCCTCAACTGGTGTCAGCTTACCAAAACCATTTTCGGTAACAGTTAGGACATTTCCTTCATCGACGATGATCATGGAAATGACTTCATTGTCTGTCTTGAGTTTGATACCGCGCACACCGACGGAAGCACGACCCATCGGGCGTACGTCCTCTTCACTGAAACGAATGGCCTTGCCACCACTACTGAACAGCAGGACATCTTTTTTACCGTCCGTCAGCTCGACACCGATCAGCTTATCTTCAGCTCGAAGCTCGATCGCAATAATGCCGGAAGAACGGGGCCGTGAGAAATCCTTTAATGGTGTCTTTTTAACGGTACCACTGGCCGTGGCAAAGAAAATAAACTGGTCTTCTTCGTATTCACGAATCGGTAAAATGGCATTGATCCGCTCACCTTCTTCCAGAGGCAGGAGATTCACAATGGGTTTACCGCGTGCAGTACGCCCTGCCTGAGGTAACTCATAGACTTTCAGCCAGTACACCTTGCCACGACTTGAGAAACAGAGAATGGTGTCATGGGTATTAGCAATAAACAGCTTATCGATAAAATCTTCATCTTTTACAGATGTCGCCGCCTTGCCTCGCCCACCACGACGCTGGGCGCTATAGGTCGTAATCGGCTGGGCCTTGGCATAACCTTCGTGGGAAAGCGTCACCACCACATCTTCTTCGGTGATCAGGTCTTCGATAGTCAGGTCTTCCTGGCTGGAACGAATTTCTGTGCGACGTTCATCACCGTACTGCTCCATGATCTCTTTCAGTTCATCCTTGATGACCTGCATGAGGCGTTCATGGTTACCAAGAATGTCGAGCAGATCGGCAATGGTCACCAGTAGCTCTTCATATTCTTTTATTATCTTGTCCTGCTCCAGACCAGTCAGGCGATGCAGGCGCATATCAAGAATGGCCTGGGCCTGCACAGCAGATAGCCTGTATTTGCCATCCACCATTCCAAAAGATTTAGGCAAACCATCGGGACGTGAGGCTTCAGCACCTGCTCGTTCCAGCATTTTTATCACAATACCGGGCTCCCAGCCTGTGGCCATTAACTGAGTCTTTGCCTCAGCAGGATTCGGCGCCGCCTTGATCAGGGCAATAATGGGGTCGATATTGGCCAGGGCAACGGCCAGGCCTTCACGAATATGGGCACGTTCGCGGGCCTTGCGAAGTTCATAAACGGTACGACGGGTCACCACTTCGCGGCGATGACGAATAAAGGCTTCCAATATCTGCTTCAGGTTCAACAGGCGTGGCTGACCATCTACCAGGGCCACCATGTTGATACCGAAGACACTTTGCATCTGGGTGTGCTGATAAAGGTTATTGAGCATCACCTCAGCTACTTCACCTCGGCGCAGCTCAATTACCATGCGCATACCATCTTTATCAGACTCATCACGCAACTCGGTAATGCCTTCAATCTTTTTCTCTTTCACCAGCTCAGCAATACGTTCCAACAAGCGTGCCTTGTTTACCTGGTAAGGCAGTTCGTTGACGATAATGGTCTGTTTGCCAGTTTTTGGATTTTCTTCAATTTCTGTCCGGGCTCGTACATAAATTCGACCTCGACCAGTGGCATAGGCCTCGGCAATACCACGGGCACCATTAATAATACCGGCGGTTGGAAAATCCGGACCCGGCAGGTGTTGCATCAGATCAATAATACTGATCTCAGGATTATCGATCAGGGCCAGACAGGCATTGGTCACTTCGTTCAGATTGTGAGGCGGTATGTTGGTGGCCATGCCCACCGCAATACCTGCAGAGCCATTGACCAGCAGATTTGGGATACGGGCCGGCAGGACCTCAGGCTCATGTTCAGATTCATCATAATTAGGGACAAAATCGACCGTTTCTTTATCAATATCTGCCAGTATCTCGTGGGCAATCTTCGCCATACGCACTTCGGTATAACGCATGGCCGCAGGAGAGTCACCATCGACAGATCCAAAGTTACCCTGACCATCCACCAGCATATAACGCAGGGAGAATGGCTGGGCCATACGCACGATAGTGTCATACACAGCGGTATCACCATGAGGATGATATTTACCAATCACATCCCCGACAACACGGGCCGATTTCTTATAGGGTTTGTTGTAGTCATTGCCCAGCTCACGCATGGCAAAGAGCACACGGCGATGAACCGGTTTGAGACCATCACGGACATCTGGTAGAGCACGCCCCACAATTACGCTCATGGCGTAATCCAGGTAGGATTGCTTCATCTCCTCTTCGATATTTACCGGGAGGATTTCCTTGGCGAATTCAGTCACAGATGGGTGATTTCCTTTGACAGTTAATTAAGGCACTTCTGGAGGGCTATTGTATCATGCAGTCAAGTATACTGCATCCACTGAAAAGGGCTTCATCTATATCAAAACTGGCTTAAGCATGATCACAAAATTTCCCAAAGGCATAGTTATATAAAATCCCCCCATGCTCATGAATTTTGTCATAATACCAATAGCCCTTTTTATATCTAGAGCTCCTGATGCTTAAGTAATAATTCCTTGTTTTTCTGATAAAAATTCCACATGAAAATGATAAAAATACTTAGTATCCCACCAAATATAAAGCCAACCATTACGATCAGTCGTTTCCTTGGTTTTATTGGGGAACGTGGAAGTATAGGGGCCTGATCAATTTGAAATAGCCTAACTCTTTCCGATTCGACCTGTAGTCTATCAAGTACTGCTAACCTTGACTGTAGTTGACGCAGTCCCGGGATATACAAACTACCGATGCTTTGTTTACTTATTGAGTTTAGTTTGACCTGTAAAGCCTTTGAACCTTCAAGATAGTGTGATGGTGGCTCCTTGTCACCTTCTAGTTTTAGCGCTCCATCTGGAAGTTTGCTATCTTGTATATTCAGCTTACGTGCTATAGCAAGCTGTTCTCTTATTTTTTGAATCTTTTCCTTTTTTGACAACAAAGCATTTTCTTTTAAGTGTGAGATTTTCTGTTCAATTGTCTGTTTTTCATATGCAATTTTTCCCTTAATATCGCTAACAAGTTCATTGACTGTTTCCTGATGAACATATTCTATAAACTGGTTTAATAGATTTACTGTTTCTTCCTTATTTGTATAGCGAAAAAGTAATGTAGCTTCCCCATCTTTACTTTTAAAACTCATATCTTGTCTAAATGTATCATTAAATACATCTCTAGAATTCTCCTTACCAACAGAGTTTTGCTCGTACACAGAATATAAATTATTTTTCTCAAAAAAACCCCACTGATACTTTCTCAACATCATGTTCTTCGTAACTAGTGCAAAAACACTTTCTGGAGAATAAGATGTTTGCTGGCCGCTTTCACTCTCTACATTTACAGTAAACAAATTTAACAAGTCTATATCATCTGAATGTGGTGGTAAGAAATAGGCCTTAGATTCATATACTGGTGTCAATGACAAGGCATAAAAAATTGATAGAACCGTAACTATTCCTGTTATCCCAGCTATCCAAATTTTTTTGTCCCATAACATTAGAAATATTTCAACCAGACTAATTTCATCCTCCTGGCGGCCTCCATATAGTTCCTGTGGAATTAGAACCTGGTAATTTGCTGGTTGTTTAGAGTTATCTATATTATTTTTAGGCATAAAAAATCTAATTTTCTCGGTAATTACTATTTATTATTTAAATGCTCAAAGACGTTACCTATTCGACATTAAGGCAATCATAGTCGGCAATACTATATTAATCAATTTAACATTAATTTACGTAACTCATTGTTATCTTGTAGTTCTACAACACCTTTCTCTGTCACTATAGCAGTCACTAAGCTAGCCGGTGTCACATCAAATACAGGATTCCAGGCTGAACCACCTTCTGCGGCCAATCTTCTACCGCCTAAATTTAATATTTCATTCGAGTCTCGAGTTTCGATGGGTATATGGTCACCACTCGCAACACTCATATCAATAGTTGAGGTCGGTGCTGCCACCATAAATTTTACCCCATGGTATTTTGCTAATACGGCTAAATTATAGGTGCCAATCTTGTTGGCAACATCCCCATTAGCAGCAATTCGATCTGAACCGACTATTACCCACTGTACCTTACCCTGTTTCATCAGCCAGGCCGCAGCCCCATCAGTATTCAGTGTCACAGGAATACCATCTTTGATAAGTTCCCATGCAGTTAACCTCGAGCCTTGCATCCAGGGACGGGTTTCATCGGCATGGACTTCAGTAATTTTTCCCTGTGCATAGGCGCTGCGAATCACGCCAAGCGCTGTACCATAACCACCTGTAGCCAGGGCACCGGCGTTGCAATGGGTCAAAACACCTGAACCCTGTTCAATGAGAGACGCCCCCAGTTCACCCATTTTATGATTGGCGGCAATGTCTTCTTCTAAAATAGCATGGGCTTCCTGTAATAACCTGGGTTCTGGATTACCATCAATCTCCTGGCAGACTTTTTTCATGCGTTCGATGGCCCAGAACAGATTCACGGCGGTGGGGCGGGATGCAGCCAGGGTATCAAAATCTTCCTGTATAGCTGCTAACCAGTTATCACCCTGCTTGGCAAACCGGTTTCGTGCAGCAAGGACAATGCCATAGGCAGCGGTAATCCCAATCGCCGGTGCACCACGCACGACCATATCGCGAATTGCATCGGCAACATCACGCACATCATGATAGGAAATAAATTTATATTCTGCAGGCAGGATACGTTGATCCAGCAACTCCAGGTGGTCATCCTGCCAAACAATAGGACGGATAGTATCGTGTTGTTTATTCATAGCCAGCCAAGATACTCGAAAATCTCATACCTGGACAAGAGATTATTTTCACAGGCTTTCATGGTGAATATTTGCCCTGAAATCTTTTCCCTTGTATCTTAGCGACCATGCAAATCGATACCCTTATTACTGCTAAATGGATTATCCCGGTTGAACCCAAAGGCCTTATTTATCAGGACTATGCCATTGCCGTTCATGAAGGCCGCATCATAGAGCTGCTACCTATTTCCAAAGCTGATCGCTACCAGCCAACCAACCGTATCGATTTAAACAATCAAATTCTAATGCCCGGCCTGATTAATGCCCACGGCCATGCCGCCATGAGCCTGATGCGAGGCATTGCCGATGATTTACCATTGATGGAATGGCTCAACGAACATATCTGGCCAGCAGAACAGAAATATGTCGATGCCGAGTTTGTTTATGATGGTAGCCTGCTGGCCTGTGCCGAGATGCTGCGGGGTGGTACTACCTGTTTCAATGACATGTATTTCTACCCGGAAGAGACCGCTCGGGCGGCAGAACATGCCGGTATGCGGGCCGTGGTTGGGCTCATAGTCATTAACTTTCCCTCCGCCTGGGCTCAGGATGCCGATGAATATCTCAGTAAGGGCATCCAACTGCATGATGAACTCAGGAACAACTCCCTCATCAAGACAGCCTTTGCCCCCCATGCCCCTTACACCGTGGCCGATGCCCCACTGGAAAAGATTCGTACCCTGGCAGAAGAGCTGGATATCCCTGTTCACATCCATGTCCATGAAACAGCCCATGAGGTGGAAGAAGCAGAAAAGGAATACCAGATACGTCCTCTGCAACGGCTGGAAAACCTTGGTTTGCTGACCCCTCACCTGGTCAGCGTACACATGACCCAGCTAACCGATGAGGAAATTACCCGTTATGCCGATAGTGGCGCCCATGTGGTTCACTGTCCTGAGTCCAACCTGAAACTGGCCAGTGGCTTTTGCCCATTGGATAAACTGATTAAATCTGGCATCAACGTAGCTCTGGGTACCGACGGTGCGGCCAGTAATAATGATCTGGATATGTTTGGTGAAATGCGCACCGCCGCCCTGCTCGCCAAGGCCGTGGCAGGCGATGCCAGTGCGGTCCCTGCCGAAGAGGTATTGCGCATGGCCACCATTAATGGAGCCAAGGCCCTGGGTTTGGATGAGGAGACCGGTTCATTAGAAGTCGGTAAGGCGGCGGACATCATTGCCGTGGACATGTCGGGTATTGAGACCACACCTTTATATGAGCCCATATCACAACTGGTCTATTCCACCGGACGAGACAGAGTGACGAATGTATGGGTCGCCGGCAAACATGTCCTCAAAGACCGGGAACTCACCACCCTGGATACCGAGGCCATCCTGGACAAGGCCAATCAGTGGTATCACAAACTGGCCGAATAATTTTACCCTCCCATCTTTCTGTCTATCGTCTGCTAAGGTAAGCTTCATCCATGACTACCGATACACTCAATTTCGACCCGGCCGAAGTGGCCAAATTCGAGGCCCTGGCCTCACGCTGGTGGGATCCCAACAGTGAATTCAAACCCCTGCACGAAATTAATCCACTCAGGCTGGATTACATTGATCGCCGTGTCGGGCTGAAAGATAAAATTGTGGCCGATGTGGGCTGTGGCGGTGGCATCCTGTCAGAAAGCATGGCCCAGCGTGGTGCTGTCGTGACTGGTATCGACATGGGCAAGGCACCACTATCGGTTGCACAGTTGCACAAACTGGAATCCGGTGTCGAAGTGGATTACCGTCAGGGTACTGCCGAAGAACTGGCGGCTGAAAAACCCGAACAGTTTGATGTGGTCACCTGCCTGGAGATGCTGGAACATGTCCCTGACCCTGCCTCGGTCATCAAGGCCTGTGCCGACCTGGTCAAACCCGGTGGCCATGTGTTTTTTTCCACCATCAACCGCAATCCCAAGTCCTACCTGTTTGCCATAATCGGGGCGGAATACCTGATGAAGATGCTGCCCAAGGGGACCCATGAATACAGCAAGTTCATTAAGCCCTCAGAGCTGGAAGGCTGGATCCGTGAGGCCGAGCTTAGCCTGCGTGAACTGACCGGTATGAGCTACAACCCACTGACCCGCAAATACAGCCTGGGTTATGACGTGGATGTGAATTACCTGATGCATTGCCAGAAACCGGCCTGATTCAAACCTTGACTAAAATAAACACGGTCCTGTTTGATCTCGACGGCACCCTGGCGGATACTGCGCCAGATCTGGCCTATGCCCTGAACCTGCAACGCACCCAGCGTGGTCTGCCAGAAATGCCTCTGGAAGAAATTCGTCCTGCAGCCTCCCACGGCTCCATCGCCCTTTTGAAAGTGGGCTTCCAGATAGAACCCGAAGATGAAGGCTTTGATGAACTGCGTAAGGAATACCTTGAGCTCTATGAAGCCAACCTGAATACCCATACCACCCTGTTCCCCGGCATGGATGCGATTCTCGATGAGATCGAATCCCGCCACCTGAACTGGGGGGTGGTCACTAACAAACCGGGCTGGCTTACCGAGCCCCTGCTGGAGGCACTGAATGTCAAACACCGTGCCGTCTGTGTTATCAGCGGTGACAGCCTGCCGGAGCGCAAACCCCACCCTGCCCCCCTGCTACATGCCTGTAAGCTGGCTGGGAGTGAGGCCGAACAATGCATATATATAGGAGACGCCGAACGGGACATCGTGGCCGGACACCGGGCGGGAATGACCACCCTGATCGCCATGTTTGGTTATCTGTCCGAGGCAGATGACCCTGACAGCTGGCCCGCCGATGGGCGTATCCATAGCCCTGCCGAGATCCTCGAATGGATAAAATAGCCCCTCCCCTTACAGGGGAGGGTTAGGGTGGGGTGATAAAATCATATTATTGATCACCACCCCCTGGCCCCCTCCTGCAAGGAGGGGGTATTCATTTTCTAACACCTTGGCATCTCGATGGTAAAAATTAATTTCCACTCCTGTATACTCAGGCCATGTCTCAAGAACTCATCTATCTGGTCATATCGCTTGCCGCCGTTTTCTTAGGTGCACTACTTAGCTTCCTGTTTTTGCAGCAAAAACTGGCCAGGCTCCGTCTGGAAAATACCCAGCTGACCACCACCCTGGAGCTTGAGCGCCGGAGCAACGAGGAAAAACTGACGGCCCTCAATGAGGCCAAAGAACAGTTCGCCCAGACCTTCAGCCATCTCTCCAGCCAGGCCCTCAAGCACAATAGCGAGGAATTCCTCAAGCTGGCCGAACAGAATCTGAAACAGTTTAAGGAAAAGGCCGACAGCGACCTGCAACAAAAAGAAAAGGCCATCGAGAACCTGGTCAAGCCCATCAAAGAAGCACTGGATAAAACCGAACAACAAATCCATAGCATCGAAAAAGAACGTAAAGAGGCCTTCGGTACCCTCCATGCCCATCTAGAAAACATGACCCGCATGCAGGAATCCCTGCAGGGAGAAACCCGTAATCTGGTACAGGCCCTGCGCCGTCCAGAGGTACGAGGCCAATGGGGTGAACTGACACTCAAGCGCCTCGCCGAACTGGCTGGAATGGTGGAATACTGTGATTTTTACGAACAGGAAAATATTAAAACCGAAGATGGTCGCCTGCGTCCCGATATGATCATTCGTATGCCGGATAAACGAGAGATCGTGGTCGATGTCAAAACCCCATTGGACGCCTATTTAAATGCCATCGAAGCCAATGACGATGCGAGCAAGCAGGCCGAACTGGTACGCCATGCCCGCAATGTTAAAAAACGCATCAATGAACTGGCCGATAAAAGTTACTGGAAACAGTTCAGTAATGCACCAGAGTTCGTGGTGCTGTTTATCCCCGGTGAACAGTTCCTTGGCGCAGCACTCGATGTGGATCGCTCCCTGCTGGAAGAGGCCCTGAGTAAACAGGTCATCCTTGCCACACCCACCAGTTTTGTTGCCCTGTTACGGGCCGTAGCCTATGGCTGGCGTCAGGAACAACTGGCAGAAAACGCCGAACACATTAAGCAGACCGGTGAACAACTCTATCAACGCCTGATGACCTACACCGATCATCTCAACAAACTGGGTAAAAGCCTGGAAAGCAGCGTGAAGCACTATAACAACAGCGTGGGATCCTTCGACACCCGCATCCTGCCCAGCGCACGCAAATTTAAGGAAATGGGTATCAGTACCGGTAAAGAGGTGGAACAACCACAAAAGATAGAAACAGCACCCAGGCAGCTTGATGCCCTGCAGTTTGAACTAGAAGATAGCTAGAAATTACTGGCCCTTGATTTCCTTACCAATGCGCTCAACACTCTGGCCTACCTTGCTCTTCACTTTATCGGTAAAATTTTGCTGTGCAAATGGATTGGCAATGACGCTACGGCCCTTGCCAATATTGACACCAAACCACAGCCCCAGACAAAGCCCCACGATCAAACCAAATAGTAGATTTTTGAAGTTGATTCTCATCTCACGCATCCTGAACAAACTCCTGAAGATGTTTTATTTGCATTTAACCATAACACAGGAAAGGCATCTTGCAAGATAACAAACAGGAAAATGCGATCCAGTATTGCGAACATATGGTGCGCAGTCATTATGAGAATTTCCCCGTTGCCTCATGGTTCCTGCCTGCACACTTACGCAGACCTATCGCCGTTATCTATGCCTTTGCCAGAACCGCCGATGATATAGCCGATGAAGGCAATGCCCCTGCAGAGCAACGACTCGCGGAACTGGATGCCTATGGCCAACAACTGGAAAACATGCAAAAAAGTGAAGATCCGGTTTTTATCGCACTACAAGCTATAAGCCAACAGCATGATTTACCCGTACAACTGTTTCATGATCTGCTAACGGCTTTTAAAATGGATGTCACAAAAAAGCGGTATACCCATTTTGATGAATTGCTATTTTATTGCCAGCATTCCGCCAATCCTATTGGCCGACTACTGGTGCATCTCAACAGGAAAGTTAGTGCAGAAAGTCTTAAGTATTCAGACAATATCTGCACCGCCCTGCAGCTCATCAATTTCTATCAGGATCTTGAACAGGACTATCATGAGAATGACCGCATTTATATTCCGCAGGATGAAATGCTGTCTTATGGTATCTCAGAACAACACTTTAAAAAACTGGAATCGGATAATGCCATGCAAAACCTGATGCAATTCCAGATCACTCGTGCCAGGGAAATGCTATTATCCGGTAAACGATTGGGTACAATACTGCCTGGTCGCATGGGGTTTGAACTTCGCATGGTTGTTGCCGGTGGCCTGACAGTTTGTAAAAAGTTACTCAATAGTAAAAGCAATGTCTTTGCACGCCCCAGACTCAATAAACTCGACTGGTTAAATATGCTCTTTCAAGCCACAATAGCAAAATAATCCGCCTATACTCGTCTGATACCATGACCCCCGACAATTATTGCCAGGAAAAGGCCGCCAGTAGTGGCTCCAGTTTTTATTACAGCTTCCTGTTTTTGCCCGAGCAAAAGCGCAAGGCCATCATTGCCCTGTATGCCTTCTGCCGTGAAGTCGATGATGTGGTTGATGCCCAGACCGAAGTACATATCAAACAAACCAAACTGCACTGGTGGCGTAATGAAATACAGGCACTATTTGATGGTCATCCACAACACCCGGTGACACGCGCCCTGCAAGCCGTCATTCAGGATTTCAATCTACCTCAGGAACAGTTTGAAGAAATCATCGATGGCATGGAAATGGATTTATTGCAAAACCGTTATGACAGCTTTAAAGATCTCAGCCTCTATTGTCATCGTGTCGCCAGTGTGGTTGGCCTGTTATCCATAGAGATCTTTGGTTATCAGGATCGACAAACTCGAAAATTTGCCCATGACCTGGGCATGGCCTTCCAGCTCACCAATATCGTGCGTGATGTCTACGAAGACTCAACTCGAAACCGTATTTACCTGCCACAGGATGAGCTGGCCGAATTCAATGTGGATGATAAAACTATTCTCCAACATCAAAATAATGAAGCCTTTGTTGCCTTAATAAAGTTTCAGATCAAACGTGCCCGTGACTACTATGACAAAGCCCTGTCTGAGATCCCCGATGTTGACCGTTATGCCCAACGGGCCGCACTGGCCATGGCAAGGATTTATCTCGAGACACTCAATGAGATCGAGACAGATGGTTGTCGTGTACTGGAACATCGTATTAAATTAACACCTATTAGAAAGGTATGGCTGACCTGGAAGACCTTACGTCAGGAAAAACGCCGGTATAAAAAATGGCTGCGACAGAATCCAAAATAGAAATAAAAAAACAACGTGTCATTATCATCGGTGGTGGCTGGGCCGGGCTGGCCGCTGCCGTGGAATTGTCGCGTCATAGTGAATTCAAAGTCACCCTCTATGAAGCGGCACGACAGCTGGGTGGGCGTGCCCGTCGGGTACCTTTCAATGAACAGGGTGTCGACAATGGCCAGCACCTGTTGATTGGTGCATACAAGGATACCCTGACATTAATAGAATCACTCGGCGTCAATCTTGAAGAAAAATTCCTGCGCCAGCCACTGGATCTGACCATTCGAAGTCCATTAAAACGGCAAACAATCAAACTCAAAGCCTCCAGACTCCCTGCTCCCATGCATTTACTGATGGCCCTGCTGAGCTGTCGAGGTTTCAGTTTAATAGAACGTATCCGGGCCCTGCAATTTGGCACCCGTCTGTTTATGCATGGGTTTAAGTTCAAGGGTGATATCTCAGTAGCTGAACTGATGTATCGATACCGGCAGCCAAAAAGCCTGGTAGAAAAATTCTGGGGGCCATTATGTATCGCTATTATGAATACCCCAGTAGCCCAGGCCTCTGCCTCGGTCTTTCTTAGAGTGTTGCACGATTGTTTTCGAAATCACCAACAGGATTCAGATCTACTGTTTGCCAAAGACAACTTAGGTAAACTGTTACCAGACCCCGCTACTGATTTTATCGAGAAAAACAATAACACCATCAAGCTTGGCCAACGGATTACCCATCTGGAGATCGACAAAGGTAAACTCTATGGCATGATGATCGATGATCAAATGGTCGATGCCGATCATATTATCCTGGCCACATCACCTTCGGCCTGCCACAGACTGATCAGTGATCAACCCGATCTCAAGCAACTGGAACAACAACTGGCAAGCTATCACTACCAACCGATCTGCACGATTTATTTACAATATCCCCCCGAAGTCAGTACAGGGAGTCCGATGATAGGTATCCTCGGCGGCTATGCCCAATGGCTGTTTGACCGTAGTATCTATGGTCAGGATGGTCTGATGGCCGTGGTCATCAGTAGCGAAGGGCCACACATGGAACTCGATAATGAGCAGCTTATCGAACAGATCAGCAAAGAACTGTCCCTGCTTTATCCTGACTGGCCTGCACCAGAGACCTCCATGGTCATTAGAGAAAAGCGCGCCACCTTCCACTGCTCGCCCGACATCAATGAAAACCGCCCCGACAACACCACCCCCGTTGAAGGTTTATGGCTGGCTGGTGACTATACCAACACTGGATACCCCGCCACCCTCGAAGGTGCAGTACGAAGTGGGTTAGAATGTGCCCACCAGCTCATCGATAAACTTAAACCGGAGCAAACCACCGGCTAAAGCAGGACCCAAACGTGACCAACATAAAGCAATACCAGCCCGCACAAGATATTCTCAAAGATCGTATCATCCTCATCACCGGTGCCACCGGAGGTATTGGCAGTGAAGTCAGCAAAACCTGCGCAGCCAGTGGTGCCACCGTCATCCTGCTCGACAAATCCATTCCCAAACTGGAAAAACTCTATGACGAAATAGAACAGGCCGGTCACCCCCAGGCCGCCATCATCCCGGCAGATCTGGCCGGAGCCACACCCGCCGATTACAACATCATCATCGACACCATCGAAAAAGAATTCGGCAGACTGGATGGCCTACTACACTGCGCCGCATTTCTAGGTAACCGCTCCCCCATCGAGCAATACAACCTCGAAGAGTGGAACAAGTCCATGCAAATCAACCTCACAGCGCCTTTTTTATTAACACGCGCCTGTATGCCGCTGTTAAAAAAATCCGAAGATGCATCGGTTGTGTTTACCACTGCCAGTATGGGTCGTCATGGCAAAGCCTACTGGGGAGCCTACGGCATCGCCAATGCGGCAATTGAGAATATGATGCAGATACTTGCCGATGAAGTTGAGAACAATACCAATATTCGAGTGAATAGTATTGATCCGGGGGAAGTGCATACGCCGTTTTGGGTTAAGGTGTTTCCGGGGGTGGATCCTGCTAACTGGGCGAAGGCTGTGGATGTTGTTGGTGGGTTTGTTTATTTGCTTGGGGCGGATTCGAAGGGTGAAACTGGGAAGCAGTTTAGTCTCTAAATTGGTTCCCTCTAAATTGGTTCCCTCTCCCTTGGGGAGAGGGCTAGGGTGAGGGGCTGGTTGTTATTACCTTTTAATTTGAATCGACTATCGTCGAGCTGGATCTAAGTCAGGTCTCGTCCTGACAGACGAGGAACTTTTTTCAGCACAAAAAAGTTCCCAAAAAGTGCTCCCCCTAAGATGGCGCAAACATGTGTTCGGGTTTTGGTTTTTTGTTGAGCATTGGCAGAAGGGGCATCCCAGCCCCTCTGCCAATGCGGCGACATCCCTGTCGCCCCCTATCTATATTTTAAAAAACAAAAACCCAAACACGCGCCATCAAAGGGGGCAACCCCACAGCGAATTAGCAACCTTGTTTAAAAACCTGTAAGTTTTAGTAATGTGTCGTTGTTCATAAAAACACCAACCACAACCCCCACCCCAATCAACCCGTTGCACCACAACACAGGCAAGAGTAGTCTTATCCCTATTATGTCTTTATATGGGAAATAGGTGGAATCTGCCTATTACGGTAAATTACGGAATCTGTTTAAGACACTGTTAGGCGTATGGAAAGGTTTGTGAAAATATTAATTTTAGTTTTACTTCTATTTTCTCTAATGGGGTGTGGAAGAAGTATTGAATACGATTCTAAGTATGAACTACTTGGAAAGACAGTAGTCTTTAAAACGCCAATGCTGTATACAAGTAATCTAAAAAGAAACATTATTGGTAGCGAAGGGTATAAATACAATCGGTATTTAATTAGAGAGAGAGAAGTCCAGTCATATTACGATCATTTCTATAAATCTGGGAAAGCAGAATTCGAGAAGATAAAAAAAGGTATGGCGTTTAAAATTAATAAAAGTTATGAGGTGATCCCTTGGGGTTTACAAACAGCATTTTCTTCTAAGTATCGTATTTTAGTTTTATTAGACGATAAAAAACATGCGTCTATAATTTTAGAAGTGAAAATTAGAGAAGATGAAATACTTAGGTAAGCGATCATGGGGTCAGATTGAACCTCCCCCGGTTTAACGGACACTTTTAATCGGTAGCAAGCGCTACCCAAAAGGAGTGTCTCAATGAGCAGAACAGGTAAACGTAAGCCATACAAAACGTACACGAAAGAGTTTAAACTGGAAGCCCTGAAACTGATGACAACATCAGATAAACCGGCCAGTGAAATAAATAATCAAGTGAAATAAATAATCAGGGACAGACCACGAATAATCTCCCCTCTCCTATTAATTTAATCAAGACAGCCAATTCGCTTCGGGTTTAGTGCCGACTTTGATGGCGCGTGTTTGGGTTTTGGTTTTTTAAAATATAGATAGGTGGCCGCAGGGATGCGGCCGCATTGGCAGAGGGGCTGGGATGCCCCTTCTGCCAATGCTCAACAAAAAACCAAAACCCAAGCACACGTCTGCGCCATCTCAGGAGGAGGACTTTTTGGATACTTTTTTGTCCTTAAAAAAGTATCTCGACCATCCGTTCGAGAACGGATTTAGATCATCATCGCGATAGCGATTCAAACTAAAAAGATAATGCCAAGAACCCATCTGATCACCCCACCCTGGCAGAGGGCCAGGACGACCCTTCTGCGGAAAGGTAAAAGATTAATTTAACAACAGTCCGGGCTTTAACTTTCCTACCCTTTTTAAATCTTCTCTTAAATTTTAAATTGTCTGACAAGCCCCTGAAGCTGCAATGCAAGCTCTGCCAGTGCCTGACTGGAAGTTGCCGTCTGTTCGGCACCATGGGTCACATCTTCAGCCATCGTATTGATATTAACAACGTTCCGGTTTATCTCTTCTGCCACGGCACTCTGTTCCTCGGCTGCACTGGCGATCTGGGTATTCATGTCACTGATATTGGCAACAGCGGCAGTGATTTTTTCCAGTGAACTACCTGCCTCTGCTGCCTGCTCTACGCTTGCCTGAGCGGCTTCATTTCCTTTTGCCATGGCTTCTACCGCATTGCTTGCGCCGCTTTGCAGTTGATCGATCATGGTCTCAATTTCCTGGGTGGACTGCTGAGTACGAGATGCCAGGGTACGAACTTCGTCAGCTACAACCGCAAAACCTCGACCCTGTTCACCGGCTCTTGCTGCTTCAATGGCCGCATTCAGGGCCAGCAGGTTAGTCTGTTCGGCAATTTCCTTAATAACATCCAGTACACTACCGATATTTTCAGACTGAGATTTAAGCAGCTTGATCACTTCACCCGCTGAGCCAACTTCACTTGCCAAAGAATTAATTGTTTCAATGGTTACCATGACAACCCGTTTACCATTTTCTGATTCAGTATCGGCATTACTTGCTGACTGTGAGGCTTCCGTTGCGTGTTTGGCAACCTCCTGTACCGTGGCTGTCATTTCATTCATGGCGCTGGCAACCTGATCGATCTCATGTCGTTGTTTATTTACTCCAGTATTTGTAATACTGGTAATATTTGACATCTCTTCCGATGCAGCTGCCACCTCTTCAGTATGTCTAGCTACATCTGTAACCAGACCATGAACCTTTTCTGCAAACTTGTTAAAGGAGCGGGCCAGCATGGATATTTCATTTTTACCCTGTTCGGTTAACCGAAGCGTCAAATCACCTTCACCTTCCGCAATATCTTCCATGGCTGAAGCTGCCTGGTTTAAAGGTTTGGTGATGCCCCGGGTAATAAAAGCCGCGATAAGCAGGCCGATGATGATGGCACCTAGTCCCACCATAAGCGCAATATTTCTGGCACTGGCCAACGCAGCAAGATACTCCGTTCGATCCATGACAATTTCCAGCACGCCTATTGGGTTTCCGGAAAAATCATTTATCGACCGACCATAAACTGTAACAGGGGTATCATGTAAACTGGCATAACGAATCACAGTTTCACCTGCCACTCCATCCTGCAGGTCCTGTGCCGTTAACATATCTGTGTCCTTGATAGTCGAAGCGAACTTCTTAAACACACCCTCTCTAACAAGATGCAGGCCAATATCAACATTATAATTTTTCTTAAACGCATCAAAAAACTGCTGTCCAAATGACATACCAAATTCCACTGAGCCAACATGCTCTCCTTCATGAAAAACGGGTACCATGCCACGCACACCGAGGCCGGCTACACCAATCTCTACACCACGCACTGGAGTTTTTTCCGTATTGGTCTTTACTACCGTTTTGCGGAACGAAGACAGATCGTCTCCAAACTTTTGGGTTTTGTGGATTCTTGAATATGATATTGCGGGTGGTGTATGAAACTGAAACTGCCTTACACCATACTGCTCTTTCATTACCTTGAATGACGATACCAGAATGGCATTAAGTCCCTCACGATTATCTTTAGCAAAGGCAGTATGCACCTCGGGAATATTGGCTACCAGGGCACTCATGGCCTCAGCCATACGACCTTCCTGAGAAACTTGCGCCAGGGCGTTCTCATACAGACCATTCAACTCACGCTGCTCCGCGCTATTGATAATGGATTCAATTTTGTTGAGTGTAATCGGTGTGATGAGTGCAATGGTCAGTAACAGAACCAGTGTGAACCCCAAAGTGATTTGATAACCAATCCTGATATTCTGAAACATGCCTTGTATCTAGCCTCGTAATTTTGAGATAACTTCCATGACAACGAGGTATAAAGGAATGTCCTGACCCCGAGCCAACTGATATCTATATCAGCAGACCCTTATCGTTCAAACTTTAAAAGACTTTATTTTTTTGTGACATTATATTGAAAATATTTTTATTGTTTTTCAATAAGTTACTGAACAGCACTTCAAACAATGCAAAAATATGTAAATTCTTCTGTTTTTTAGGGGAAAATCAGCTGAGAACTGACCAAATCACCCGCCATCCAGTCTATTTCATAAGATCAACATGGACTCCCTGCTTCTCCAGGCGATCTGCCCGATCTGAAATAAACCGCTGAAAACTCGGCTGTCCTCGGTAGGCCCCAGTCGCCACATAATCCATCACCGACTGTAAATGGAAAGATTTTAAATAAGCCTCGGTTCGAATCACCTCTTTACCTCGCGGATCAAAAAACACCATACTTGGGGCATACTGAACCTTCAGGTCTTTGGCCCATTTTCTTGCCGTAGTCCGTCTACCATCAAAGACCACCAGTTTTTCATCTGACCACATATCCAGCCGAATGACATTGAAGCCATCCAGTTGTAACAGGGTGTCTTCACGTTTGAAGATATCCTTATGCAACTCATCACACTCCTTACACTGATGTTGTTCGAACAGAACCAGAATGGGTTTATCGTTTTTATCGGTCAGATTTACAAGGTTATAGGGTGGTTTTTCCAGAAAGGGTTGAGAATGCAGTTTGCCACTGGCCTTAATGGGATTACGTTGCTGGTAAAATTCCCGAAAGGCAATCTTCTTTTCCTGGTGCAGGCGAACATAGTCCAGGGCGGCATCAAACTTATCCGGTGCGTAGTAGCCATTAACCCGCAGTGCGATATTGCCCTTTTCATCCAGGAACAACATGGTGGGTGTAAACATGACCTTCATGCGAGCAGCGAAGAGCTTTTCACGGGCACCGGTACCATCAACCCAGGTGATATCGCGATCGCCCCACATATTGATGGCGATAACATCAAAGTGCTGGCGGGTCTTTTTGGCAATGCGGCGCTGGCCAAAATTATCACGCAGCAACTTGGAACAATAAGGGCAACCATCCTGATAAAAGTAAAGAATAAGCCTTTTTTCCTTAGCGGCGGCTTCCTCGATATCGTCCTTGAAGTCCATGAAGGAGGATTTAAACCAGCTGGGCTGTTCGTGATAGCCTGGATTGACCATGCCCTCACCCAGCTGCCCTTCCGCAGAGGCGGCAATAACACCCTGACAAACCTGGAGCAATAACAGACTGATTGATATTTGCTGAATAATTGTATGGTGCCGCATTTGCCTCTCTCCACCTTTTCCATCTGCTTACTATTTAGTCTAACGTTATTACAGGAATTTCGGCCTGTTCTTCCTGGCCTGTAACGTCATTTAACACGATACCCCGAATTCCAGAGTGACAATTAATTGACTATATGCCATGACTCCAGTCAGATGCAAATGCAAGCGTTTGATTTTGTGTGACAAATTTTTAACACTTTTAATCTACCCCGTGTGGCATGGAATTCGCATATTTTGGACATCGATTAACGACGGAATTGATTAAGCAAAGTATGGCAACACCTATTAATAACACCAAGGAATCTCTTGCCACGACGGACGAGGCTGCTCAGGATATCAATGCCATTGAGATGCAGCGCACGCTAAAACTGGCGGGCCTGCTGCAAACCTCTCTGGAAATCCCGAATGTGCTGGAATACTTTTTGTCCGCAGCCAAGGAGATTATTAGCTTTGATGGGGTGCATTTTGAGTACCAGCCGCTCGAGATTGACCTGAAATTTGGTAATCAATCTCGGCATCGCTGCTTTTATCGCCTGCGCCTGTGTGAAGAATTACTTGGGGTGATCAATTTTTCCCGTAAATCGCCGTTTTCTGAAGAAGAACTGGCCACCACGGAAACCCTGTTATGCCAGCTGATCTATCCACTGCGTAATGCCATTCTGTACCAGAAGGCAGTGAAAGCGGCCCATATGGACCCATTAACAGGTGCAAACAACCGGGCCGCGCTGGACAAGACCCTACAACGTGAAATTGAACTGGCCCACCGTCATCGTCTGCCCCTGTCCGTTGTGATCCTGGATCTGGATCGGTTTAAGGATATTAATGACAATTTTGGCCACTCAGCAGGTGATTACATCCTCAAGACAATGGTGACCTGTATTGATGAAACAGTCCGTGGCAGTGACATCCTGTTTCGCTATGGTGGTGAAGAGTTTGTCCTGATTCTGTCAGGCACCGATACCGAAGGGGCCAAACGCATTGCCGAGCGTCTGCGTTGTGCTATTGAGGCCTACCCTTTCCTCTATGATCGGCAAGAGATTGCCGTGACTGCAAGTTTTGGTGTGGCAAGTCTTAAAAGCCGGGACGATATCAAACGCCTGTTCGATAAGGCCGATTCTGCCCTTTACGAGGCCAAGGATGCTGGCCGAAATCAGGTCCGTTTCTATTCGGATCCGAAATTTTCGGCTGTCAGTAGCAGCGATCCCACCACTCCCTTTTTGCCCGAATCCGGCTAAGCCAGAAAAAGTCAGAATCCCAGTCTGAATCTTCTGGACGTTTTGTATCCAGAATCGTTACAATCCAGAGACGCGAAAAAGGAAAGCGGTGCCATGGACTATCTGGATCAACTGGACAAAATGTTTGATGCCTCATACCGTCTCGTGACCATCGAGACTGATGATACCCATCGTGTCGAAGATCTTATTGGCCAGCTCAGTCGCTTCAGTAACAAGGCCTATTACCACTCGCTGCCTGGCAAGGGCATGTACCGCTTCGGTGCCTCCCATATTGAAATCCCCCGTACCACCACACCAGCAGAAATCCTCGCCCATATTGCAATCAGTCGTCACTTTGGGGTTTATGTACTGCAGGATTTTCAAGCTGCATTTGAAGATCAACACATCGTGCAAGATCTTAAAGAGATCATCCAAACAGGGAATGACAAGGTTGTTGTACTCTTAAGCGAACACATTGAGTTGCCGGAAGCGCTTAAACCCTTCGCGCTTCGTTCCAAACATCAATTGCGAGACTCGGCCTGAGTTCTTATCCTTCCGCACCAGGACACATTCCTGACAAACAACACTCTCCACAAACCGGTTTTGTTTTACAGTAGTCCTTGGCATGAATCACGATCAGGGCATGGTACTCATTAAAGAGCTGTACCCGATTCTCGCTAGCTTTAAGTCCGGTTTCAAACAGGCTTCTGAGTTCTTCGTAGTGTTCTTCACCCTGAATGAGTTGCAAGCGTTTAAACAGACGTCGAGTATAGGCATCAATGACAAACACCGGACGATCAAAGGCATATAACAGGATATCATCCGCGGTCTCAGGCCCCACTCCGTTGACGGACAAAAGTCCGCTACGTAACTCATCCGTTGGCCACTCACATAAAGAGTCATAGGCTCCATTAGACAGATACCAGTGACAGAAATTTTTCAGGCGTTTTGCCTTGATATTGAAATAGCCGGACGGCTTTAGCCAGCGAGCAAGAGTCTTGGGGTGGGCGGCCAGTATGGCTTCTGCTGAAAGGGCATTGGCTTCAATTAGATTTGCGATAGCCCGCTCCACATTGGTCCAGGCAGTATTCTGGGTCAGTACCGCACCAACCATGATCTCAAAGGGGGTTTCACCAGGCCACCAGTCCTGCGACCCATAGTGCTGATAGAGATGTTTATATATTCTTTTGAGTGACACCTTTGTCTGATACTTTGCGTCTTTGTTTCAAACGGGGTTTTATCCAGTCCGTAATGTCTTTGATGACCTTGTCTTCAAGCCCCAAAAAACCATGCGGAGTCAGGGCCTGACAGGGCCTGGAGGCTTCACTTTGACCACCCTGGACACTGATCAATTGAATGTCTTTGACTTTTGACAGTTTTGCCATGGTAGCGCTGACTCCAGCATAAGGACAGACATGGCAGGCATCATCACGGTTATGCACAAACAGGGTGGGTACCTTTATTTTTGCCAGTTCCACTTGCTGTACTGAATCACGCCTGGATTTCACCACCACTGTTGCGGTCATGACAATCCCGTCAGGTCCATTGGCACCATGTAATCGTGCCGCAGCATTGGCCACTGATAGCGTACCTCGGCTAGTACCGACTAACCAGACAGGCTTTTTATATTCTTTGCGCAGGTATTTGATCAGAGACTCGATATCACTGGCATGTTCCGCTGTTAGCCTGAAACCATACAAGTTATCTCTGTCATCGGGTTTATCCACAATGGCGATATTAAATCCCTGGCTGGCGAAGGCATCACGACTTCTCACCAGGAAGTTATTCTTGAGTTTACGAATACCATTTTGATTGAGCTTGAGCTTACCGTGGCCACCGGCAAAAAAGACCAGAGTTGCCTTAGCTGCATCCTTTTCGATCATCCAGAAGGGCAGCTCGGAACTACGTTGGCTTGTGATCTCGTGGTAGTACTCATCATCGGCATAAAGCGATGAAGAAAATACCATTCCTATTACAGGCAAAATGAATATCAGTACTTTTCTGATACACACCATTTTTATCTCCATTTATTTCCTTTGCTGGCTCTACCCTGTCCCTTGATTGTTTGCGATTTGTGTTGATAAATTTCATCGGGTTTTAATTGAAGGCCTACCAGTTTGGCCAGTCCCTGAATTTGTTTCATGGGGAGATCCCGCCAGTCACCCTGCTTCAAACTTCGGGCCAGGCTAATCGTTCCGTAGCGGACACGACTCAGGCGGCTAACAGTACAACCCACTGCTTCCCAGAGACGCCGGACTTCACGGTTACGTCCTTCACGTAATACAACATGATACCAGTGATTGGACCCCTCACCCCCAACATCGACAATATGATCAAAACTGGCAGTTCCATCTTCCAGTTCAACCCCTTTCCTGAGTTGCTTCAGAGTTTCGGGTTTTACTTCGCCCAAAACCCGCACGGCATATTCACGTTCAACTTCAGACGAGGGATGCATCAGGCGGTTGGCCAGCTCACCATTGGTGGTAAGAATCAGCAGACCAGAGGTATTGATGTCCAGCCGCCCAACTGTAATCCAGCGGCCGCGCTGAATACTGGGTAGCTTATCAAAAATTGTTTTGCGTCCCTCAGGGTCATTGCGACTGCATATTTCTCCCACGGGTTTGTGATAGACAATCACACGGGTTTTCTGACTATGTTTGGGGGGATTATAATCTTTGCCATCGATCAGGATACTGTCCTCTTCAGACACACGAATCCCAAGATTGGCTGTTTTTCCATTGACCGAGATACGGCCCTTTTCAATCCAGCCTTCAATTTCCCGTCGAGAACCAAAGCCGGCATTGGCCAGAACCTTCTGGAGTTTTTCGCCCTTAATCGGCTGATCAGTCATTCTGCAGGAATTTAGTGTTCGGCAGAGGCCGAGGCCGAGGCCGCATCAATTTTATCACCCTGTTCACCATCGCTATCAACATCAGAGGACGATGCTGTAGATTCTGATTCATCTTCAGCCATTTCCAAATTGATAATGGTTTCGTTTTCATCTGAAGATTCTGTGGTGGAACCTTCTTCAGAGGGTGATTTGTTTTCATCAGGCATGCGTAAATCCAGCTCGGCATTGATCGCATCAATATCACGGATCTCCTGCAGACTGGGCAGATCGTCCAGGCTGGCGATATTGAAATAATCCAGAAACTCTTTGGTTGTGGCATACAGTGCGGGTTTACCCGGTACATCCCGATGCCCCACAACCTTCACCCAGCTCCGCTCATCCAGGGTCTTGATAATAGTGCTACTGACACTCACACCACGTACTGCTTCGATTTCACCACGGGTTATCGGCTGACGATAGGCAATCAACGACAGGGTTTCGAGCAGGGCCCGAGAATAACGGGCCGGTTTTTCTTCCCAAAGACGAGAGACATAATCGGAATAGTCTTTTTTGACCTGATAGCGATAACCACTACTGACCAGTTTCAATTCATAACTGCGTTCTTCACACTCCGCCACCATTTCATCCAAAGCCGCTTTTAGATCATCACTTTCCGGACGTTGGTTATCCTCAAATACATTTAAAAGTGCCTCCAGCTTCATTGGCGATGATGCGGCCATCAACACGGCTTCGAGGATTTTCTTGAGTTGTTCTTTTTCCATGCTTACCTGTTCCGGAATTATTAATTGTTCTCGTTTACTTCGTTATCACTGTCATTACTAGCGCACTGTCCAGCTGCCTTGACATGTATAGGCCCAAACACCTCAGTCTGAACCATTTCAATCAGGTGTTGTTTCAGTAGTTCAAGAATTGCCAGTAAGGTCACCACAACCCCACGTCGACCTTCTTCAATGGTGAATAGACTACTGAACTCGGTAAAACTATCGGCCTTGACTGAACTCAATACCACCGACATCCGTTCACGAACCGACAGTGGCTCCATTTGAATATGATGATGGGCATAATTCTCGGCCCGGGTCATGATATCACTCAAGGCCTTCATCAGATCCTTCATCTCAACCCGTGGGGGAAGTTTGACGACCTTGCGATCCGGTGCGGTGACTTCAATAGGGAAAATATCCCGGTTGACCCTAGGCATCTCGTCGATATCTTCGGCGGCCTGTTTGTAACGCTCATATTCCTGCAGGCGACGAACCAGTTCGGCACGGGGATCGTCTTCATCCTCAGTACCTTCTTCCGGCCTGGGTAGCAACATGCGTGATTTAATCTCTGCCAGCATAGCGGCCATGACCAGATACTCTGCCGCCAGCTCCAGGTGTAGTTCCTTCATCAATTCAACGTATTCAACATACTGCCGAGTGATCTCAGCAATGGGAATGTCCAGGATATCCAGATTCTGTCGCTTGATGAGATAGAGCAAAAGATCCAGCGGGCCTTCAAAGGATTCAGCCAGAAAGATTTCCAGGGCATCGGGTGGAATGTAAAGGTCCTTGGGCAGGCTCATGACCGCTGTCCCTTGCACAATGGCAAAGGGCATCTCTTCCTGCTGTGGAGGCTGATTTTGTTGTTCTTCGCTCATCGTCTAACTCTGCCGGTAATCCAGTCCCATGGCCTGACGGACCTCACTCAGGGTCTGCCTCGCCACATCCCGTGCCTTGTCACTCCCCTCGCTGATGATGTTTCTCACCAGACCTCGGTCGGCTTCATATTCTGCTGCCCGCTCTCGTATCGGAGCAAGTTCATTTAATACCGCATCGATTACCGGGCCTTTACAATCCAGGCAGCCAATACCCGCACTACGGCAACCTTCCTGAACCCAGGCTTTGGTTTCGTCGTCGGAGTATACCTGATGCAGACTCCACACCGGGCACTTTTCCGGATCGCCCGGGTCATTCCTGCGAACTCGATTGGTATCCGTGGGCATCTTTTTGAGTTTCTGTTCAACCAGGGCGGGATCTTCCCGTAAAGAGATTGTATTGTTATAGGATTTGGACATTTTTTGACCATCAAGTCCAGGCATCTTGGACGCTGGGGTCAGCAGGGCACCGGGCTCTGGCAAAATAATACGCCCGCCCCCTTCCAGATAGCCAAACAGGCGTTCCTTATCACCCAGGGTAATATTCTGTTGTTCCTCAAGCAGGGCGCGGGCCGTGGCAATGGCTTCGTCATCCCCTTCTTCCTGATACTTACGCCTGAGTTCCTTATAAAGTTTGGCGTTCTTCTTACCCATTTTTTTAATGGCCTCGTCGGCCCGGTCTTCAAACCCTGGCTCCTTGCCATACAGATGATTAAATCGACGGGCAACTTCCCTGGTGAGTTCGACATGGGCCACCTGATCTTCCCCCACAGGAACTTGTGTGGCGCGATAAATCAGGATATCCGCACTCTGCAACAAGGGATAACCAAGAAAACCATAGGTGGCCAGGTCTTTTTCTTTGAGCTTTTCCTGCTGGTCTTTATAACTGGGGACCCGCTCCAGCCAACCAAGTGGAGTAATCATGGAAAGCAATAAATGCAGTTCCGCATGCTCAGGAACCCGGGACTGGATAAACAGTCCGGCCGAACCAGGATTGATTCCCACTGCCAGCCAGTCGATGACCATATCCCAAACACTGTTTTCAATGATGCTTGGATCATCATAGTGGGTGGTAAGGGCATGCCAATCGGCAACAAAGAAAAAGCACTCATATTCGTGCTGTAACTTGAGCCAGTTCTTCAGAACACCGTGGTAATGCCCCAGATGCAGGGCACCGGTTGGACGCATGCCGGACAATACTCGGGCCGGCTGGTTAGGTAAGGATGTCAAATAATGCTCCCAGATTTCGCCATTTATTGTGCACTATGTTCTTTTAAGATAGCGCACACTCACTTCATTTTTATCAATTCTTTTGTTTTCAAGGCCTTAGCGTATACGGCCAGGATCACAGGCTGCACATTATAACCAGAGCTTGGGCTGGGCTCGAGTCTTGATCGGACTATTCAGTCGCAAAAGGACTGATATCCCCCCGCCCTTCTCGTACAACAACTGGCACTTCTCCAGTCATATCCACCACGGTGGTGGGGTCAATTCCACAATGCCCCCCATCGATGACCAGGTCTAGCTGGTGCTCCAGGGCATCTCGAATCTCATCGGCATCGGTCATGGGCATGATTTCATTGGGTAAGATAAGACTGGAGCTCATTAAGGGTTCACCTAACTCCTCGAGCAGGGCCAGGATAATTCGATTATCCGGGATGCGGATGCCAATAGTCCGTTTCTTCGGGTGCAACAAGCGCCGGGGCACCTCTCGTGTACCCGGTAGAATAAAGGTATAGGGTCCGGGCGTACAATTATTCAGGATTCGATAACTGGCATTGTCCACCTTGGCATAGATGGCAATCTCAGACAGATCACGACACATCAGGGTGAAGTTATGCTTGTTATCGACCCGACGAATCTGTCGAATACGATCCAGGGCCTTTTTATCTTCCAGGTGGCAACCGAGGGCATAGGCGGAATCCGTCGGATACGCCAGCACCGCACCACGTTGGACCATTTGTACGGCATTGTGAATTAAGCGTGGCTGTGGATTATCTGGGTGGATCTGAAAATACTGACTCATAACTTTCTAATTGATCCCACTCCAACGTTCATCATCCCAAATGGGGACACAGACTTCCGGTAAAGGGGGCAGGCGCCCCAGTTCAAGATAGACATTACTGGGGCTGTGAAAATCCGAACCACATGAGGCCTGTAGCTCAAATTGCTGGGCCAGTCGTCCCATGTAACCGATCTCCTCTTTTGAATGCGTTCCAGACACGACCTCAAAACCCGTTCCACCAACTTCCTTAAATTCACCAATCAGATTCCTCAATCGGGTAGCCGTCATTTTATAGCGTGCTGGGTGGGCGATCACGGCCTGACCACCCGAGCCTGTGATCCAGCCAACAGCCGCTTCCAGGCTGGCCCAGTCCCCTGGTACATGACCTGGTTTATTCTTAACCAGGTAATGCTTAAAACAGTCGCGCATATCTTTGGCATAACCCTGCTCAATCAGGAATCGGGCAAAATGGGTACGGCTGATAATTTCACCCCCAGCAAATTCACAGGCTCCGTCATAGGCACCCTCGATGCCCTTTTTTGCCAGCCTGCGGCCAATTTCCTCTGCCCGCCAGTTGCGAAATTCACGCAGTTTTTTCAGACCCTGCTGTAATGTTTCAGACCTTCTGTCGACATGCAGCCCCACAATATGGACTGTCTGGCGGGATTTGCTCCAGGTCACTGATATCTCAATTCCTGGCACAAAGCCCATACCTAGATCAGTAGCCGTCTTTTCCGCCTCCTCCAGACCACTGGTCACATCATGGTCGGTCAGGGCCAGGACATTGACCCCCATCTCATGGGCACGGCTGACCAGTTCAGTCGGGGACAGACTCCCGTCCGATGCGGTGGAATGACAGTGTAAATCATAGATTCGGTTCATGGGGCGCGTAGTCTAGCGGAACCTTATGGCCTATGACTAATCAAATTGCCAGAATTACAAAACATCGGGGTTCGACGAAAGGGGGAAAGCTGATTATACTCCTCTGTCCCAAAGCTGATTAAGATAAATATAATGAAGTTTCTATTCGATTTTTTTCCTATCATCCTGTTTTTTGTCATCTTTAATTCCTATGACGATCAAATGGATGGTGTGATTGCCGCCACCAAGGTGATGATTGCTGCCAGTGCAGTCCAGATCAGCCTGTACTGGCTAAAAAATCGCAAATTTGAAAATATGCACCTGATCACCCTGGCCATGGTGGTCGTACTGGGGGGTGCTACGATTTACTTTCGCAATGCCGATTTCATTAAGTGGAAGCCAACAGCGGTCAACTGGCTTTTTGCCCTGGGCTTTCTGGCCAGTGAGTTTATTGGAAAAAAATCCCTGCTCAAAAGGATGATGGACAAAAATATCAGCCTTCCCGAGCATGTCTGGATCAAACTGAATATCGCCTGGGTGATTTTCTTCATCCTCATGGGGATAATTAATTTGTACGTTGCCTTTAATTATTCGCTTGATGTATGGGTCGATTTCAAAACCTTTGGCATGCTGGGCTTGACCTTCGCCTTTGTGATTTTACAGGCAGTTTACATGGCCCGTTATGTCAGTGAACCCCAGGCTGAAAAAAGTGACAAACAACCTGAAGAGTAGACCCTATGTACTATGTCATTAATGGAATCGATTATCCTGATAGTCTGGAAAAGCGGCTGGCAGCCCGTCCAGACCATCTAGAACGGTTAAACAAATTACAGGATTCTGGCCGTCTGTTACTTGCAGGGCCCTGCCCATCGATTGATAATGAGGATCCCGGCCCAGCTGGATTTAGTGGCTCCATCATTGTGGCTGAATTTGAATCACTGGAAGATGCCAAAACCTGGGCCGATGCAGACCCCTACGTCAAGGAGGGCGTCTATCAGGAGGTCAGTGTAAAACCGTTCAAAAAAGTTTTACCTTGAATTTAGTCAATATATACCAACACTCATGAAGGAAGTAACATGCGTTTAATTACCCGAATCACCTGTCTTGGACTGTTTCTAGTTGTCGGTTTTCAATCTACAGCAATGGCGGCAGATAAAACCGTTGCCACAGTCAATGGTAAAAAGATTGGCCAGCAACAGTATGATCAGTTTATTTCTGTGCTTAAGGCAAAAAATCCAAAATTTGATGTCGGTTCAAACCGACAGGCCATCATCAATGAACTGGTCAATCGTGAAATCCTGTTTCAGGAAGCCAAGAAACAGAAAGTCGACAAGGACCCCAAGATTGCCTATGTCCTTGAGCAACAACGTGTTGACCTGATGGTAAAGGCCCTCGTGCAAAAGGCCCTGAGCAAAGATCCAGTCAAAGAAAAACAGTTGAAAAAACTCTATAAAGAAAAAGTGGCCGGAGCCAATTTGCAGGAATACAAAGCCCGCCATATTCTGCTAAAAACAGAAGATGAAGCCAAGACCATTATCGCCAAGCTGGATGCCGGTGGGGACTTTGCTGAACTTGCCAAGGAAAAATCAACCGGTCCTTCGGCTAAAAGTGGCGGTGACCTGGGTTGGTTCCGACCCGCCCAGATGGTTCCACCCTTTTCTCGTGCTGTAGCTGAAATGAAAAAAGGGGAACACACCAGCAAACCCGTTAAAACCAACTTCGGTTGGCATGTCATTAAGCTGGAAGACTCTCGTAAGAGTGAGCCACCCAAATTTGATGATGTTAAGAAACAGCTTGAAGCCTCTGTGAATCAACAGCGTTTACAGGACTATGTAATGAAGTTACGTAACAAGGCAAAAGTTAAAATCAAATAGTAGTACCCGCTAAAACTTAAAAAGGCGCTTTAAGCGCCTTTTTTTATCCCAGGTCTGAAACAAGCTCCTGTTCTTTAAACTCGCACTTGAGATATTCCACTATGGTTATCAGGTCCTGTCGTGCATTTCCTAGACAACTGGTTGCACCGGGAGAAGGTGTCATATTAAAAATAATACCATTGCCAGGACTGATCTTGGCTTCTCCAAGATGTAGTCTGCGGTTATCCTTGTCGATCATAACCGGTCTTATCCCGCCAAATTTCCTGGCATAGGTTAGATCAGCCAGTTTCATCTGAGGTACAATTTTTCTGGCATCTTGCAGGAATAACCAACGTCTCAGGATCGGCACCTCGAACAATATATTTTTAAATATATAATTTCGGATATCACCTACCTTAAACAAATCCCAGAAGACCTTTAACACTTTCAAATCTGGTCTCAGTACTCTGAAAAATTGTGGGATGGTCTTATAGTTATAACGCTCAAGCATGGGCAAAATCAGCGCAGTTGGTCCAAAGCGTGTTTTGCCATCAACCAGAACATCGGGATCACCATGTATAGCCGCAAAAGGTAAAACATCGTTCTGAATGGTATAGACCTTACCTTTTAATATTTCGGGGGTGAAATAAAAACTGCCCGCAACCGGAAGACAGGAATAATGTTTGCCAAAACCCATTTTCTGGGCAAACAAAAGACTATGGCCACCGGCAGATATAACTACAAAACGGGCATCAATCAAGCCATTGTTGGTGTACAGATGATAACCCTGCCCATTTTTTTCTACACGTTTAACCTTGGTCGATAATTTTATATCAATACTTTTATCCGCTTGCCCTGTGGCCTGCTCGATAAATGACTTTGCAAGGGCCTGAAAATTAACGGCGGTGTAATCATTATCCACCCCCATCCCCACCACAGGCTCCTTTCTTCCCTGCATCACGGCAGGTTCCAGTTTTGCGATATCCTCTTCTTCAAACAATTTGAGTGTTTCAAAATGAGGTTTGAATTCGGTAAAGCGTTTTCGCAATAACTCACATTCCTGTTCACCGACCCCTAGAACCATTTTGGAATATTTATGAAGTATCTGATCTTTTTCCGGAAGTTTTTCAAGATAACGTACAACCATGTCTGCCGCCGCTTTGACTTGAATGGCTTTGTCCAGGGTGTAATTGGTTTCAATATCGCCACAATGAAGTGTCTGGGAATTATTTCGGCCATGAGAATTGAGAATCGCGATGTCCTGACATTTTTCAATCAGGCATAAAGATTTCAGATCAGTATATTTTGCCAGCAGGTACATCAGTGCTGTACCTGATATACCTCCACCAATAATAGCGACATCACATTTTGTTATTGTTTTCACAAACTCTATATCCCTGTCTGTTAACTCTTACTCAGGAAATCCTTTGGTTTATCGGTCAAAATGGGACATTCCTGAACCAAGTTTAGCCAATCTGGCTGCTCTAAATCATGCAAAACTCCAGTATTTAGGGGGACAATTCCTGCTCCTGCACATAGCGCCAGACCACGATGACGGCTAACAGGCTGGCAATGGCAGAAAATACAAATGTCATACTGCCACCTATGGTCTCCCAGGTATAACCACTCAGGAAACTACCAACCGCTCCCCCTGCACCGAAGCTCAGACTACTATATAGCGCCTGCCCCTTACCCTGGTGTGGACCTTTGAAATAAGTATGAATCAATTGAATAGCGGTTGCGTGATAAATACCGAAACTCGCCGCATGCAGGCATTGGGCAACAAACATGATTAAGCCACTTTGGGGGAACAAACCGATAAGTACCCACCTGAAACTGGCCAGAACCAGGCTGGCGATTAATAAGGGTTTCAGACCATAGCGAGGCACCAGTTTGTGCATTCGTAAAAAGACCAGGACTTCAGCTATAACACCAACAGCCCACATCGCTCCAATCACCCATAACTCATAACCTTGTTCAGTCATATAGATGGAATAAAAGGTGTAATAAGGACCATGGCTGGCCTGCATCAGGAAACAACTTATTAACAGCCCTATCACGGCAGGGTGTAATAACAACTTGCGTAAGGGTTCGTGTTCCAGTTTAAGGTGACCTGCCGCCTCCTCGGGGACAAATAGACTACTTAGCCAGATTCCAACAAACAGGGCCAGCAAGATATGGGGTAGCAATCTGACCCCAATTTCACCAAAAACCTCACCCAATCCCCATACTGCCAGGATGAACCCGATGGAGCCCCATAGACGGATACTGCTATAACGATGGGTTTCGGACTGAAGATGGTGAAAGGTCGTGGCCTCAAACTGGGGTAGCGCTGCATTCCAGAAAAAACTGAAGCACAGCATGACCAGGGCCAACCACCAGAAGTGTTCGGTAAAAAAGATTCCCACAAATGACATGGCAGCAAGCAACGACCCCAGGCGCACAATGGCCATGCGCTTGCCCGTATGATCTGCAATCCAGCCCCAGATATTGGGTGAGATAACCTTGGTTGCCATGATGATGGCCATGAGACTGCCGATATCTGTCGCACTAAATCCCAGAGAGTCAAGATAGAGACCCCAGTAGGGAATCAGTGCCCCCAGACTGGCAAAATAGAAAAAATAAAATCCGGATAATCGCCAGTAAAGAGGCTTTTGCAGGCTCATCTTATTGACGTGATAGGCTTAATATTCACTCTGTCCTGCAGGAATCACCGGTGTGATGGAAGCGACATCCATATTCTGAGCCCGGTGACGCAGGTAATGATCCATCAGGACGATGGCCAGACTGGCCTCAGCTATCGGGGTAGCACGTATACCGACGCAGGGATCGTGCCGCCCTTTGGTCACCACCGTCTCAGGTTTACCATCCAGGTTCACACTCTGTCCTTCAAGGCGCAGACTGGAAGTTGGTTTCAGTGCCATGCTCACAACGATGTCCTGTCCAGAGGATATCCCGCCCAGTACACCCCCTGCATGGTTGGAAAGAAAACCATCTGGAGTGATCTCATCACGATGTTCGGTACCTTTTTGTTCGACACAGGCAAAACCTGCACCGATCTCGACACCTTTGACGGCATTGATGGCCATCATGGCATGGGCAATATCGGCATCAAGCCGATCAAAAATCGGCTCACCGAGTCCAGGTGGAACACCAGTTGCTACCACATTGATACGCGCCCCGATGGAATTACCTTCCTTACGCAGGGCATCCATATAGTCTTCCAGCTCCTTAACTTTTGAAGCATCAGGAAAGAAAAAGGGATTTTGTTCAATCTCGTCCCAGTCAAAGTGTTCGTATTTAATTGGGCCCAGTTGTGCCATAAAACCACGGATTTCGATCCCCAACCTTTGCTGTAGATATTTTTTGGCAATGGAGCCTGCCGCAACTCGCATGGCAGTTTCCCGTGCTGAGGAACGACCACCACCTCGGTAATCCCGCATGCCATATTTTTGCTGATAGGTATAATCGGCATGACCGGGGCGAAATCGGTCCATGATTTCAGAATAATCTTTAGAGCGTTGATCGGTGTTATGGATAATTAGCCCAATAGGCGTGCCTGTAGTCTTGCCTTCAAACACACCGGACAGAATTTGCACCTCGTCCGCCTCACGTCGCTGGGTGGTGTGGCGGGTTTTGCCAGGTTTGCGTCTGTCCAGATCGTGCTGAAGGTCCTGTTCACTGATTTCCAGCCCAGGAGGACAGCCGTCAACGACACAGCCAATAGCCGGTCCATGGCTTTCACCAAAACCGGTTACTGTAAAAAGTTTTCCAAATGAGTTTCCAGACATGGGGTGCTATTGTACCGAAATTGCCAGCCATACGCCGCTTCGAATAGATTATTTTTCTAAAATTTTTCACTATCCAGCTAATTTTATTAAATTTTTTTAAATACAGCTTGAAAATGGTAAAACCTAGCAAAACAGTCAATTATACATATAATATCTAAGGTAATTTGAGAATAAACCGCTATATTTACTTTAATAATAGGTATTTTCGAAAATGCCACAAATTAATATTGCTGCTTACAATTTGGGATTTACTGTAGATGGATTTTAGTCTCTTGCAACGCTTGTATAACAAAGCTGCCGAAACAAAATATCTGATTTCTTTTGGCTTCGCCCTGTCATTTGGTCTATTTGGCCTGGTGATCCTGCTTGGCCAGAACCAGATTGATAAAACCCACGAACATATCCAGTCCATCGTTGACAAGCATAATGTTAAAACCAGTCTGATTACAGAAATGATGTGGGCAGCGCGAGAACGTAGTCTTAACCTCTACCACATGATTAGTATTAAAGATGACTTTGAACGTGACAATATTTTCATGGAATATACCCAACATGCTGCAGAATTTGGCCATGCCCGTACCCAACTCATCACCATGAAACTCACTGATGAAGAAAAGACACTCCTTGATAAGCAATCAAAGGCAACCTTTAAAACCGTTCCCTATCAGGATGATGTTATAGATCTTATTAATGAAGATCGGATCCAGGAGGCATATGACTTACTGATCACCAAAGCTGTACCTTACCAGAACAAAGTTATGGGATCCCTGCATAAGCTATCTCTCCTGCAGCAAAACTATGCCCGTGAACTTGCCGTCCAGAATGGAAAAATTGTTAATCAGAGTAAGCTGTTAATCCTGATGCTTGGCATCCTGGCTCTAACCCTGAGTATTGTTATTGCTGTCAACGTCACTCGAAGGGCTATTCATTCAGAAAAAACTCTGCAACTGGAAAAGGATCATGCTGAGGTTACATTGCAGTCCATCGGTGATGCTGTTATCACAACGGATAGAAATGGCGTTATCAAGGAAATGAATGTCATTGCGGAAAAATTGACCGGCTGGAATCGGCATGCCGCTATCAATAACAAATTATCAAAAATATTTGTCCTGCAATGTGATAAAACATTATGCCCTTTAATGAACCCCCTGGATGAGGCCATACAAACGGGCAATATCATCACGCCGGATACAAATACCAGTATGCTTGGTAAAAATGACAAGGAGTTTTCTATCGAGTATACAGCGGCTCCTATTAATGATTTAAAAGGTAATATACAAGGTGGGATTATTGTTTTTCGTGATGTCACCGAGATGAGAACCATGGCACACCAGTTAACCTATCAGGCCAGTCATGATGCCCTGACAGGACTGTTAAATCGCCGTGAATTTGAAACTCGCCTGGAACAGGCAATTGGCAATGCTCATAGCGATAATGTTAATCATGTTATCTGTTATCTAGACCTTGATCAGTTCAAGATTATCAATGATACCTGTGGTCATGTTGCTGGAGATGAATTATTAAAGCAATTATCTCACCGCTTAAAAGAACAACTTCGCGACAGTGATGTTATTGCACGACTGGGCGGGGATGAATTTGGAGTTTTACTAGAAGGTTGCTCAGTGGATATGGCTAAAACCATCTCCAACAACCTTCTCTCCACTGTAAAAGAAACTCGTTTTATCTGGGACAGTAAATCTTTTGAAGTGGGCGTTAGTATAGGTGTGGTACCCATCAACAATGTATCAGGCAATGTCTCTGATGTGCTCAGTGCAGCAGATTCTGCGTGTTACGAAGCCAAGGACAACGGCCGGAACTGTATTTATATCTATACAGCTGATGATGATGACCTGGCCAGACGGCGAGGAGAGATGAGCTGGGTACATCGAATCACCCATGCTCTTGATAATAACCAGTTTGAGCTTTATTACCAGGAGATCATTGCTCTGGAAAAAAATTCTACCAATAGCCGTTACTTTGAACTACTGATTCGTATGAAGAATGATGATGGCACCATGGTCCCCCCTATGGCCTTTATACCCGCTGCCGAACGTTACAACATGATGCCTATTCTTGATAAAATGGTTGTTGAGATGGCTCTTAAAAGCCTGAAAAGTTTATCTGGAGAACACTCGGATATTTACTTCTCGATCAATATCTCAGGCCAATCGATTTCAAATCAATCTTTTCTAAATCTGGTTGTTGACGCAATCAATAACACCCAGATAAACCCATCTCAATTAATGTTTGAAATAACTGAAACGGCGGCCATTGCTAACCTTACACGTGCAATCCGATTCATTCAGACCCTGAAAGGCCTGGGTTGTAAGTTTGCGTTAGATGATTTTGGTAGTGGCTTGTCTTCCTTTGCTTATCTTAAAAATATACCGGTCGACTATCTTAAAATTGATGGTTATTTTGTTCGTGATATTGTTGAAGATGCCACCGACTCAGCCTTTGTCGAATCAATTTGCCAGATAGGTAATGTGATGGGAATCAAGACAGTTGCTGAATATGTGGAAAATCAGGAAACTCTGGAAAAACTAAAAACGATAGGTGTCAATTTTGCACAGGGTTATTATTTTGGAGAACCTGCGCCTCTTAACGAACTTAAATCGAACCTGCGACTGCCAAAGAAATATTCAGCAGCCTAAATAACTTTGGAAAAACGTTTTTCACCCGCTTCACGTAAATAACGATCAAATACCATACAGACATTTCTGATCAGAAACTTCCCAGCGGGTGTAACATTGATTGAATTATCATCATAGCTTACCAGGCCATCTTCCTGTAACTGGGTGATATCTTTCAATTCTGTAGAAAAATAGTCATTAAATATCAAACCGAAATCTGCCTCGAGTTTTTTAATGTCCAGTGTAAAGTGGCAAATCAGTTGAGTAATAACATGGCGCCTGAGCACATCATCATCACTCAGGCCTATGCCGCGAAACATGGGTAAGTGACCACTGTCGATACAGTTTTCATACTCTTCCATGGTCTTAACGTTCTGACTATAGCTATTGCCAATTTTGGAAATAGACGTCACTCCCATAGCAATCAGATCGCACTCTGCCTGAGTTGAATACCCCTGAAAGTTTCGATACAGCGTCCCATTCTCCTGTGCCAGGGCCAGTTCATCCTGCGGCTTGGCAAAATGATCCATGCCAATATAAACATAACCTGCATCTGTAAGTTTCTGTACTGCCAGTTGCAAGATTGCTAATTTAACCTCTGGTGCAGGTAACTCAGCTTCGTTTATCTGTCGTTGGGTTTTAAACATCTGGGGCAAATGCGCATAGTTAAACACAGACAGGCGATCTGGTGACAGGGCAATCACTTTATCCAGAGTTTCAGTAAATGTTTCAACATTCTGTAATGGCAGACCATACATAAGATCCACACTAACAGAATGAAATCCTGCTGCTCGGGCCGCATGGATCACCTCTTCTGTCTCGGCTTCAGACTGTATACGGTTGACCGCTTTTTGTACCTTAGGATCAAAATCCTGCACACCAAGGCTAATACGATTAAAGCCCAGCTCTCTTAACAAATTGATCGTTTCAGTATTTGCTTCACGGGGGTCTATTTCAATGGAATATTCACCACTGTCATCATCCAGTAATTTGAAATAGCGACGAGTTTCGGCCATAAGTTCACGCATTTCATCGTGACTCAGGAAAGTCGGTGTACCTCCACCCCAGTGAAGTTGGGTAACCGGTCTTTGTTGATCAAACAAGGCCGCCTGCATAGCAATCTCTTGATAGAGACGTTGCAGATAGGGAGCGGCACGTTTGCGGTTTTTGGTAATGATCTTGTTGCAGGCGCAATAAAAACAGATGGTGTCACAAAAGGGTAGATGAAAATACAGTGACAGAGGCTGACCACTGGCATTACTCTTGATGGCATAATCCTTATATTCACGCTCAGCAAATCCCTCATGGAACTGTACTGCGGTAGGATATGAGGTATAGCGTGGCCCAGCCTTGTCATAGCGCTGAATCAGCTCAGGATCAAAAACAACTTTAGACATTTAAACAACTCGCAATTTGTGAGATGACAGATTATCCAGTTAATTGACTACACTGGTTTGATATTGATCAATTTACCCGGCTTCCTGGCCTAAATTAAATTTCAAATTCATGACGATGTTTCGCCAATGTGGCCGCATCCAGCATAAAGACACCCTGGCCACCATATTCAAATTCCAACCACATAAAAGGTACCTCAGGAAAACGCTGTTCCAGGGCTGGCTGGCTATTGCCCACCTCGACAATCAATATACCGTCCGGATTCAGATAGTCACTGGCCTGGGCCAGCATGGGAATAACCAGTTCCAGACCGTCCTGCCCCGCAGTGAGTCCCAGTTCCGGCTCATGGCGGAATTCCTCCGGCAAACTGGCCATATCCTCGGCATCCACATAAGGTGGGTTGCTCACAATAATATCGTAGCGCCGTCCCTGCAAGGCCGAAAACAGATCTGACTGAATCAATTCCAGGCGATCTTCCAGTTCGTAGCGTTGCTGGTTGATTCTGGCCACATCCATGGCATCCGCTGAAATATCTGCTGCATCGACCCTGGCGTTTGGAAAGGCCAGTGCACAGGCAATGGCAATACAGGCACTGCCTGCCCCAATTTCCAGAATATGGCCAACATTGTGATCTCCTAGCCAGGGTTGAAATCCATCGGCAATCAATTCGGCAATAGGGGAACGGGGCACCAGGACCCGTTCATCCACATAGAAGGGCAGTCCATAAAACCAGGCCTCATGAATCAGATAGGCCAGCGGTTTGCGCTCCTGAATACGCTTCTCCATCAGAGTCAGGATGCTGGATTTCTCAGTATCGGACAGGAGTCTTTCCACATCCACACCTTCATAATCCAGTGGAAGCTTAAGGACATGGGCCACCAGCCAGGCCAATTCATCGAGTGCATTATCAGTGCCGTGACCGAAATAAAGGCCAGCCGCATCAAATTGCTCTGCACCCCATTCCACTATCTGGCGCAAACTGATGTCCTGTTGGGGTAATTCCAGTGTCACAACTCAGGCAGGCTTTTTGGCATGTTTTGGGCGGAAGGCCTTGATGAAATCTTCCCGGGTCTCCAGGTAAGGTCCTTCAATCAGGTCAATACAATATGGCACCGCAGGGAAGACCGCATTCAAACAATCCGCAATGGCAGAGGGTTTGCCTGGCAGATTGATTATTAATGATTTACCTCGAATTCCGGCTATTTGTCTTGATAAGATGGCAGTTGGCACGAATTGCAGTGAAACGGCGCGCATTTGTTCACCAAAACCATCCAGTATCTTGTCACATACAGCCTCGGTCGCCTCCGGTGTGATATCACGAGGTGCAGGGCCTGTTCCCCCTGTGGTCACGACAAGACAGCACCCCTCAGTATCACACAGTTCCTGCAGGGCAGCCTCTACCAGGGGCTGTTCATCCGGAACTAGTTTGCTTACGGCCTGCCAGTCACTTTGTAGAGCATTGCTCATCCATTCCTGCATTGCCGGCCCACCAAGATCCTCATAATCTCCCCGGCTGGCCCGATCTGAGACCGTTAGAAAACCGATGTGTATTGTCTGTTTTGCCATGATTAGTCATTCCAGCTCGTCATTCAGGGGCAGGATTCTATCCGATTTTTCCATGCCGTGGGGCCAGCTAAGGAATTATCCAGAAAAATCTGAATACTTGTCAGTGAAATATTATTAATGGATATAAATTTTTTGATCTACATCATCTCTCAATTTAGCCTGTGAACGCTAAAGTAGCCAAAATAAGACTTCTAAATAATAACAAGCGTGACAGGAATTAGATGATGCCATCCAGGTCAAACCAGCTCAGAATTCTCGCCCTGCTCTACCTGTGTGCCTGGCCTGTGTTATCTAATGCCCATGAGACCTGTAAAAGCTGTCATCGTGAAAACCAACCGACAGAAGACCGGGCCGAACTGGTACATACCCTTCCTAACCTATGTATCGAATGCCATTCGGAACGAGCAGATAAAGGGGAACACCAAATCAATATCGTTCCGACCGGTGGCACAGGCCCACTTCCCCTTGTGGAAGGCAAACTAAGCTGTACAACATGCCATGACCCCCATAGTACCCAAGGTAAGCAACTTCGAATCTCGGCCAAAACCCTCTGCCTGACCTGTCACCAATATTGAGCCCTACTATCCTGTGACGTTCAGTATCGTCCTGTCGAAAAAAAAGGCAAATTTCTGATACCAATAAGCACTATGCCGCTTAGTCAGGGTACCTATACTTACATAATAACCAAGTATTACACTATGGTTTATCAAGTCAGCATTTTCTACAAACCAGCCCCCATTGATAAATAAAAGCTAAATATTTGTAAATTTTTATTAAAGAGAGCAGGCCAAATTCCGATAACCATGTCACACTATTTTTGTGGTTTTAATAATAGGTAATGGTCTTGTTCGGTTATTGGCAAAGTCCAATATGAATCGACCCGGTAAATATCCATATATTAAGGAGTCAAATCAATGAACCTTGTAAAACACCTGCTCATTTTAAGTATGCTGTTTCTAACACATACCACTACATATGCGGAAGGCACCCCTAATTCGATTAAAGGGACTGTCAAAATCAAGGCCGAGGATATATTTAAACTTGTTGAAAAATATCCTAATCTGGTAATAGTCGATTCACGTAAAACAAGTGATCGTATGAAAGGTTACATCGAAGGTTCAGTGGGTCTGCCTGACACCAAAACAACCAGAAAAAGCCTGGCCAAAGCCATCCCAACAAAGGGTACCCCAGTGGTTTTCTATTGTAATGGGGAAAAATGTGGCCGTAGTGTGAAATCTTCTAAACTGGCCGTCAGCCTGGGTTATAAAAATGTTTACTGGTTCAGAGGTGGATGGGAAGAATGGGAAAATAAAGGACTGCCAGTTGCAAAATAATGTTTGCTGGCACTATATAAATCGGGCCCCGCTTTTCGCGGGGCTTGTTAATAAAACGTCATAATAATGAAAATGCAAACTATCTCCATTAAATTACTCGTTATAGCGTCACTCAGTCTATTAGGTGTCGTGGTAATTGGTCTATCCGTCTTTTCATCATTCCAGTTTAAAGAGGCGGCCATTGAGTCTCAGTCACAAAGTCTTTCCCGTAGTGTAGAAGTTGCCGCCAGAGAAATCTTAGTGCAGCTACAGGATCAGGGAACCAATCTGGCAGAAGACACCCAAAAAGGCTCAGATCTGCGTGCCGTCTTCACACAATTGCTACAAACACCGGAAGAAACTGAAACAAGACAAACGGCAGTTGAAATCCTCAATAGTCAATTTCATCAGCGTTATGTAACTGCAGGTATACTCATATTAAAAAAACTGCGCCTCTATGATAAAAATCTGAACTTAATAGTCAGCAGCAGTGAAGGCGTGACAAACCTTGATAAAAACTTACCCAAATTCCTCTCTGAAAAGGCCCAAGGTCGCGAAGGTGCAGACCGTTACAAGGCGCTAGGAGGTATATGGTTATCAAATGATGAGGCCCTTTACTCAGTTTTAGCACCCATCGGGGGATTACGTCTATTAGGCTACATCGAGGTAGTCATGGAACCTGCTTACAACCTACGTAAAATTACTGAAATTATGCAGGTACCCGTTCAGATTCATTCCTGGCAGAAAAAAGAACTATTCAAAAGCGACGATTGGCAACAAAATAAGTACTCACTCAATGTTCACCATGATGTCCTGAACACTGAAGGTAAACCAGCAATACACCTAACGGTTATTGAGAATGTTGAAACACTGTTTACCCGAATTAATAACATGCAATGGTTTACTATCAGTTTGTTTGTAGTTGTTATTCTGGTGACCATTGGTATCTTCTTATTAATCTTTAAACTGTATCTATTTGAACCATTAAAAATGCTCGTCAATGGACTGGAGCGTTGTGCCTCCGGTGACCTGACGGTTGAGATACAGAGAAATGGCCTGAAGGATATGTACACGTTTTCAGGTGCACTTGTAACCCTGGTTGAAAGTCTACGTCAACAGGTAGGCGAGATACAAAATCATGCTGCAAGTGTCAGCCAGGCTGCTGAACAATTGCAAGGTATATCCATAGAAACCACCGAAGGCATGGATAAACAACAACAGCAAACTGAACAACTCTCAACCGCGATGAACCAGATGGTTGCCACGGTAAGAGAAGTTTCAAACAGTGCAGTACAGGCAGCCAGTGGAACCGGCAAGGCCACTGAACAGGCAGGCTATGGTAAACAGCTTGTTCAAGATAGTATTCAAGGTAATAACAAACTGGCAGGGGAAGTCGAACGTGCTTCTGAGGTTATAAATGACCTGAAAAACAAAAGTAACGATATCTCCTCTGTCCTGGATGTCATCAAAGACATTGCAGAACAAACCAACCTTCTCGCACTCAATGCGGCGATAGAGGCTGCACGTGCCGGTGAGCAGGGACGCGGCTTTGCCGTTGTAGCCGATGAAGTGCGCACCTTGGCGACTCGCACACAACAATCAACATTGGAAATCCAGACAATTGTGGAAAGTTTCCAACAAGAAAGCCACAAAGCCGTCAGTGTCATGGATGAAGGCAAACAATCTGCGCAGAACAGCGTTCAGCAAGTGCACACAGCGGGCGAGTCTCTAGATAGTATTGTAGAGACAGTTAAACAGATCAATGATATGAATAATCAGATAGCCAGCGCCGCAGAGCAACAAAGTGCCGTTGCAGAAGAAATTAACCGGAATATTATCGAAATTAATACGGTGACAGAAAAAACGGCTGAAAATACCAAACAAACTTCCAGCAGTTGTCAAAACCTGGCCCAGCTTGCAGATAAGCTACAACAGATGGTATCTCATTTCAGGATCTAACCCTTAGTCGAACTGGCTGCCGCTTTGAACCCCATCTACCTGCTGGGCCATCAAATACTCCGGCGCAGGCTGTACCACATTTGGCACACAGGCCCTCATTCGTCAGGTTCCAGTCAGATAACACATACCAGTCACGGCCAATCAATAACTCACCACAGCCATGGCAATAGGTACTGCCACCGGACTTATCATGCACATTGCCGGTATAAACATAGTGCAGGCCATTTTTTTGGGCAATCTCCCGGGCACGGGATAAGGTGGATACCGGTGTGGCCGGGATATCCGTCATCTTAAAATCGGGATGAAAGGCCGAGAAATGCAATGGGACATCAGGCCCAAGCTTTTCCACCATCCACTGTGAAAGTTGGTTCAGTTCCCGGTCAGAGTCATTGTGGCCAGGGATCACCAGGGTAGTGACCTCCAGCCAGACATTTGTCTCATGCTTTATATATATAAGAGTATCCAATACCGGCTGCAGATGGGCACCGGTAAGCTTATGGTAAAAGTCTTCAGTAAAGGCCTTCAGATCCACATTGGCGGCATCCATGTACTGATAAAATTCAGTACGGGGTTCCGGGCAGACATAGCCAGCAGTCACGGCCACGGATTTGATATCGACTTCCCGACAGGCCTTCGCCACATCGATGGCATACTCATGAAAGATCACCGGGTCATTATAGGTGTAGGCCACACTACGGCAACCGTGTTCTTTAGCCGCCATGGCAATCATCTCAGGGCTGGCCTGATCCGCCAGGACATCAAATTCTCTTGCCTTGCTAATGTCCCAGTTCTGACAAAACTTACAGGCCAGGTTACATCCGGCTGTGCCAAAAGAAAAAACAGGGGTGCCGGGGAGAAAATGATTCAAAGGTTTCTTTTCAATAGGGTCAATACAAAAGCCACTGGAGCGACCGTAGGTAGTCAATACCAGAGTCTCCCCCACTCTGCCTCGGACAAAACATAAACCACGTTGGCCATCATGAAGTTTGCAATAGCGCGGACAGAGATCGCACTGAATGCGATCTTTGTCGATCTTGTGCCAGTAACCAACAGGCTGACTGCTACTGGAATCTATGGGGACATCTGTCATGGCATTACCTACTCGTGGTGAGATACTTCATAAATAGTATCTCAATGACAGAAATTCAATTGTGTATTAGCTAAGCCTGGATACTTCACTCAACTAAAGCAATGATAAGGATCAGGGCCTGGTCTATAAAACCATTTTATTCTTTGCTCATAATTTGATTCTGGCTGCGATTATGACTGTTGATCAGTTTTCTTTATATTCACAGTCACTCATTAAGTCAAAGTAACATGACATTATTGTCACAATAATAAAATGCTGAAATTACTTCGATAAAACATCATTTATTTCATTAGCTTAGTGTAATGCTAAGATATTATTTTTTACACTAACTGCTTGCTTAGTAGATGAGCAAACCCTATGTTTAGGGTATGGAAAAAGAGATACGTAAACCTGCGGTGGCTGGCACATTTTATCCGAATGATGCTGATGAATTGAAAAGTACTATTCAACATTTCTTATCCGATGCCCTTCCTCAGGAAGGGCCCGTTCCCAAAGCCATTATTGCACCCCATGCGGGTTACATCTACTCCGGTCCAGTTGCCGCCAGTGCCTATATCCAACTTATACCAGCACGATTTACCATTAAACGGGTTATTCTTCTGGGCCCATCCCATCGAGTTCCCCTGCATGGCCTTGCTGCCAGTAGTGCTAGTCACTTTGCCACTCCCCTGGGTTTGATTCCCATCGAACAGCCTCTGGTCAATAAAATCTGTCAATTGCCTCAGGTTGCTATTAACGATCAGGCACATACTCAAGAACATAGTCTGGAAGTACACCTGCCATTTTTGCAGCAGGTGCTGGATGAATTTACCCTGGTCCCCCTGGTGGTTGGACAAACTTCACCAGAACAGGTCAACCAGGTGCTCTCGGAACTCTGGGATGGTAAAGAAACCCTGGTGGTAATCAGTTCTGACCTGAGTCATTACCATGAATACTCGATTGCCAAACAACTGGATCAAAAAACCACAGATGCCATTGAACACCTGGCCTATCAGGAAATCGATTATGAAAATGCCTGTGGCCGTGACCCAGTCAATGGTTTATTGCACTTTGCCAGACAAATTGGTTTAAAAGCCGATGCGGTCGATGTCAGAAACTCTGGTGATACCGCAGGTACCCGTGATCAGGTGGTAGGTTATGGTGCCTATTTGTTTCACTGATTATGCTGGAAGAATCTCATAAGCAAACATTACTCAAGCTTGCCGCTGCCTCCATCAAATATGGTCTTGACCATAGCAAACCACTTCCCGTAGAACTACGCCAATATCCAGATGAACTACAGCATACAAAAGCCTGTTTTGTCACCTTGCAAATCCATCAGCAATTACGCGGCTGTATCGGTACACTGGAGGCCTATCGCCCACTTGTCACTGATGTTGTTGAAAACGCCTTTGCAGCCGCCTTTCAAGATCCCCGTTTTAATCCTGTTCAGAATAATGAATATGAGCTCCTGCATTATCATATTTCAGTTTTAAATACGCCTGAGCCTATGAGCTTTTCTTCAGAAGAGGATTTATTACAACAAATTCGACCGGGTGTGGATGGCCTTATCCTCGAAGACCTGGGTCGACGTGGTACGTTTCTCCCCTCGGTATGGGAAAGCCTGCATACCCCGGATGAGTTTTTTCACCACTTAAAAACCAAGGCGGGCCTGAGTCCACAACACTGGTCAACTAGTCTCAAGGTATATCGCTATACCGTTGAAGATATTGAATAATCTTTATTCCCATAACTGCCACTTTCTCCATCTTCCACGCTTCATAAATTGTCTTATTAACCGCTAATAGGGTGTTACTCTAAGCCCATTAGCCGCTATACAAATTATGGATATTAAACAGCTGACGACCCAACTGGTGGGAAAACCACGTAGTGAAGGTAATGTGATCCGGCCCTCTGTGGCTTCTAGTGACCATGCTCCCCATACCGCCAGCCAGTTATCTCCACAGACGGTGAAAGCCATTCAGGCTTTGTTGACTGCACAGCAACTGGGCAAAATATTTGATGTCATTGTCACCAAAGTAGAAGGGGGAGTCGTCAGCTTACAGATTCCCGGTGCACCCGCAGATGCACCGGTGTTGCAGGCAGAAATGAAATCTCCCCCACCGCTGGGAACTCGCATGACCCTGCAGCTGAATGATGATTCGGCCAAACCCGAATTAAAGGTCATAGCCCAGCCTAATTCCCCTCAGGATGCCGTCTCTAAAAATCTTCGTCTTAGCATGCAAGATCAAAAGGCCATAACACCCTTGCTGGCCAATCTTGCCCTATTGTCCCGTTCATCGGATAAATTACCTGCCGATTTACCCAGGCCGGTACTTGATACGGTAAAGCAACTTGTACAACAGTTCAGTCACCCCGTTCAAATCAGGACGGCCTCGGATATTAAGGCCGCTTTACAACAGACCGGTCCCTACCTTGAAGCCAATTTATCAAAGCAATCAAAACCTGCTCAGCCTGTTCATGCGCCTCCTCCCTGGCGGGATATACAGGCCACAGCCCTGGCATTGAATGCCTCTGAAGAATCAAAAAAACTCCGTTTAGATGCAGTGACACAAACACTTCATCATCTGACCCGTGCCATGCAACAACAACCTGTCCGGGACGTCCGTGCCAACCTGTTACGACTGGCCACTATTATTCGTGCCACCGCACAACAGCAAACCCTGCAGCAAAATCTGGGTATCGATAATCTGGATGAAATGGATGCATTGACACAAAGTATTAACAAAGGAACGCATCAGTCCGACAACAAGATGCCTGTTACAAATACCCAAACAAGCAGGCCAGGTACCGTACCCCTGCCATCTTCTCTGGTTGACCCAAAAACCGGGGAGTCTCTCATTCATAAAAGTCCTGCAGGTACACAGGGCAGTGGCACGCAACAGGCCTACGCAAATCAACAGGCAATGCCCCCTGCGGTTCGGAGCCAGGCGCCACAACCACAGGGAACGGCCCAGGCTAGTTTGATCAATATTCTAAATACAGAATCTGCCCTGGATGAACTAATTGGACAGGTAGAAGGTGCCCTGGCAAGAATCCAGGTACAACAGTTACAAACAGCTGCCACTGACCAGCAACATCGGCCGGTCTGGATCATGGAGCTTCCTGTCAGAACCGAGCAGGGGATCGATCTTTTTGATCTGCGTATCCAGCGAGATTCAGAAAACCATGCAGAAGATGATCCCAAGGCACCCTGGACGGTCAGCCTGGCCTTTGACCTGGAAAAACTCGGTCCCATTCGTGCCCAGGTCATGCTGTATGGAGAAGATCGAATTAGTACTGTGTTTTGGGCAGAGAAACATGAGTCCAGTTCCTACTTTAATCAGCATCTGGAAAAACTGAAAAGTCGTTTTAAACAGGTGGGACTGGAAGTGGCAAGGGTAGATTGCCGTTGCGGTAAACCCGACTCTCCCCCACCATCCCGTGAACCCCGACTGGTAGATGAAAAAGTATGACGGATAATAACCTACCTGCCAGGCCAACGATTGCAGTTGCCCTTAATTATGATGAAGAATCAGCACCACGTGTCATGGCCAAGGGCAAGGGAGATCTGGCCGAACATATACTGGCCATTGCTGAGGCAAATAATATTCCCCTACAGGAAAATCCTGAATTGGTGAATGTACTGGTTGAACTTGATCTGGGAACGGAGATTCCAGAGGCCCTGTATCTTGCTGTTGCAGAGGTAATTGCTTTTGCCTATTTACTGAGGGGCAAATTTCCAAAGGGCTGGAATGACAGCAATCAAGCGGTTTGATCCAGTCGATGCATCAATGCCATCAATTCAGCCTCAGACTCACTGATTTCACACATTTCCATCAACTCTTTAGCACTGGCGCCATTTTTTACCATGTGGATGGCCTGTTCATAGGTTCGGTTGGCCGGATCATAACTGTCGTATTGTTCCTGTTTTTCTGACAGTCGACGTTGCCGGCGTTCCAGTTCCAATACCCTTTCACCCACCCCTATGGCTGCTGCCGTGATAGCACGAATATCATGTTGAATATTTCGAATTTCATGCAGATGTTTTTCCAGCCGACGACGACTGCGTAAGATCAACAGTGATGCAGCAAATAGAACCAGGCTACTGATTGCCAGTACAAGCCAGGCGGTATCCAGTCCGCTTGTCCATGCAGGCATCTGAAACTGAAGGGTATTGAGTTGAAACTTGGCCAGACTTTCCATCATACATACTCATCGATATGGTTCGGGTTATCATCGTCATCCTTGTTGTTGCTTTCCTCGTGGTTCTGTTGCTGACGTTTGGGAGGCTGTTCACGTTTCTTTACAGCAGGTGATGGTTGTGTTGCCGGAGTTGGCCACACGGCTCCTGTTGGTCTGATGTCATTTATCCCTGCCATAAGCCTCACCACTTTCAACTACATACTATTAACCTCATCCCATTCCTCATCGGTCAACAATCTTTCTACATCCACCAGAATGAGCAGTTCATCTTCTTTATTGCAAACCCCCTGAATAAATCGAGAACTGTCATCATTACCCAGGTTGGGCGCACTTTCAATTTCTGAAGTCCTCAGCTCGGCAACTTCAGCAACACTATCAACCAGAATACCCACGACCTGCTCATTTTCAGTTTCGATTATCACAATGCGTGTGGAATCATCGGATTCTTTTTCAGGCAATTTAAAACGTTTACGGGTATCAATCACTGTCACAACATTACCACGGAGATTAATAATGCCCATGACATATTCAGATGCCCCCGGAACCGGGGCAATATCTGTCAGACGTAGGACTTCCTGCACCTGCATTACCTGGATACCATATTTTTCATTTTCCAGAAAAAAGGTCACCCATTGAGTAATAGGATCATCAGCGAGATCGGTATTTTCACTCATAAACTGCTCCAGTCATATCCAGTCCTTACCAGGTACCAGACGTCAAAAACCTGCCATACGACATGTTCCAGGACATAATCTTGCATTTTCCATACCATCATTATTCGTTGCAAAGCATGCCCAGCTCATTTAACAGAATATCAGTCATTGTTCTAACATCCAGTAATACAATCATTTCTTCCAGCATGGTCCCGGCCAGCCACTGACGACGGGTTTTTGGGCTTCGCCAGGTCACATTGTTGGGATCTATCGTACTCACCTCATAAACCTCTTCACAGGCCAAACCTATTTTCCCGTTATAAATCAATACAATACGATTAAATCCAGGTTGGCAGGCCTGATCGGTCAGTTCGGCGTGCCTAGACACTGGAAAGACAAAGCGGGCTGTATCGACCACAGATACCGTCTGATCGGCATGCTGGGCATGACCCAGCAATAACATTGAACCGGCCTGTTGCTCCACCTTTGCCGTCTGCCAGTCAATGACCCCCACCAGATCCTGCAACGGGATAGCCAGTGACAGATCCCTGACTTTAAAGACCATGGCCTGGAATCGTTGCCGTCCCCAGTCAGGCACGATAATTTGACGCCCTGATGCATCGACAATTTCTGGAATAAAATCTGGTTCCGTAATCTCTTCAATACCTGATTCCACAGCCTGTTGAAGCTGTTCACATTCTGGTTCTATTTCAGGTTCAGAAAGAATTTCATCAGTAACATTTTCAGCCTGGTTCTCTTCCTGTACTTCATCTTGAGTCTCTTCCGTCAGCAGGTCGTCCAGAAATTCAAGCAGGGCTTCATTTTGATTCACTAAATTCGTGGCAGCCATCAGGTATTCACCAGTTTTAAATGAGTGACTTTTTTCCCTTGTAACTCCTTAAGCAATTCCTCATAGGCCAGTGTACCCCTGGCTTTTGGCTGGGAAACGGAGAGTGGTAAACCCTGCTTGCTTGCCTCTCTGAACTGGGTATCAATGGGAATAATGGTTTCAGCCAGATACTCGCGATAGAGTTTTTTTAACATCTCTACACTTTCCTGTGCTGCACGAGTCCGTTTGTCATACATGGTTGCCACTATGGTGTATTCCAGATCCCCGTTGCGTGATTTCAAGATCATCTCCAGGGTATGCATCATTCTCTCCAGGCCCTTCAAAGCCAGAAATTCAGTTTGTACCGGCAATACAAGATGCTCACAGGCAGCCAAGGCATTAACCATCAAGATCCCCAACAAGGGGGGACAGTCGATAATCACGTGATCAAAATCCTGATTGAGCCCCTGCATGGTCTGTTTCAAAACAAGGCCTTTGCCCTTTTGCGCACCAAGCTGTCGGTCAATGGTGGCCATGGCCGTGGATGCAGGAAGCAGACTCAATCCCTCCACACTGGTAGGGAGCAGGATCTGTCTGGCAGTGTCCTGTAGCTCGGCTGAACTGGCCTGAAAAAGGAGGTAATTACTCTTTTCCAGCATATCTGGATCATGCCCAAAATAGGCCGTCATGGAGCCATGGGGATCCATGTCCACCAGCAATACCCGTTGTTCCTGTCGGACCAGCAGGCCCGCCAGATTGACTGCTGTCGTGGTTTTGCCAACACCACCTTTTTGGTTTGCAACGGCCCAGATCTTCAATACAAGCTTCCGCCTACTTAATTTAACTTAATGAAAATAAAGCACTTTTCATACCAATTTATACCATTTCATCATGATAAACATTGTTCATTTTTTACTCAATATCTAGCTGCAGGTGAGATTTTTTTTCCGCCATAATCATGATGACAACCCGACGGTTTTCACGCCGGCCCTTGTGGGTACGGTTAGTGGATATTGGCTGATGGTGTCCATACCCGATAGCGGATAAATTTGATGGTTTAACACCTCGACTGATAAACCGCCTCACCACACTGGAAGCACGATGGGCAGATAATTCCCAGTTTGAGGGGAAACGTTGGGTCGTAATCGGTAGATTATCCGTATGGCCTTCTATATTGATAATATTAGGTAACGGTTTGAGAACTTTTGCCAGGGCATCCAACGGTTCAAAGGCATCATTTTCCAGTACCGCACTTCCTGTATCAAACAATATACTGGTATTGATCTGAACTTTGACCCAGCGATCATTGTGTTCAATCTTGATTAACTGTTTATCTACCAGTGGTTTTAGATTTTTAATCAACTGACCAGCAATCTTTGCCATTTTCTTCTTGCTGTTAAGGTCTTCAGACTTAGGTTTGGCTGGTTTGGTGTCAGTTTTAATTGCCGGCTCAGATACTAACTGTTTAGGCTCCTTACCAACCTGGATAGGTTCAGCAGTTAATTCCTCTGTTTTAAATGTCTTGACTAGTGTATCTGAAAGAATCTTATACTTGTTTTCATTAACCGAAGAAATAGCATACATAACAACAAAGAATGCAAACATCAGGGTGATGAAATCGGCATAGGAGATCAACCAGCGATCATTATCATCCTGTTCTGAGGGAAGATGGCGATAACGGTGACGTCTTTTCATGCATCACCTAACGAAGAAAGCCGTGCAGTTTAATTTCAATATTGCGTGGGTTTTCACCTTCAGAAATGGCAACAATACCTTCGACAATCAATTCACGATACTGTGTATAGCGCTGTACAAGTGCTTTAAGTTTGTTCGCAATTGGAATAAAAACCAAGTTAGCTGCTCCAACTCCATAAATCGTTGCCACAAAGGCCACGGCAATTCCATCACCGAGCTTGGATGGGTCTGACAAATTACCCATAACCTGGATCAAACCTAGCACAGCACCAATAATACCGATGGTAGGGCTGTAGCCCCCCATACTTTCAAACACCTTGGCACATTGAATATCACGTAATTCGTGATTGCTGATTTCCAGATCCAGAACATTACGAATATTGCCTGGATCATTACCGTCAACAACCAGTTGCAAACCTCTATAGGCAAATTCATCGATGTGAGTTTCATCGATATGCTCCAGGCCGAGTAAACCATCTTTTCTCGCTATATGACTCCACTCCAGGATTTGCTCGATCATTTCATTAACATGTAATCTTGGAGTTACAAAGACCCAGATCAGCATCCTACCTGCACGCAAAAAGGTCTTAAAAGGCGTTTGAATCATGACAGCACCTAATGTCCCACCCAATACAATCAACATTGCTGGTCCATTTATTAGTGTGCTGAGCTGCCCCCCCTCCAGGTGTTGTCCAAGCAGGATAGCCGTAATGCCGGTCACTAATCCCAATATGGTCAATATATCCATTGCTAGACCCGACTAATGATTTGTTGTCCGATGATACTTACATCCAGTACATGATCAGCCAGTCCCGACTCAACCACAGCAGCTGGCATACCGTAGACTACACAGCTTGCTTCATCCTGAGCCCATATCTCAGAACCCAGATTTTTCAATTCACGGCAACCTTCGCGACCATCTGCACCCATACCTGTAAGAATGATGGCAAGAGTTTTATCAGGATAAACACGAGAGACTGAGCGGAATGTGATATCTACTGAAGGTTTATAGGTTAGACTGGGTTCACTCTCTTCGATCTTCACAAAGGCTTCCCCATTATTTCCTTTGATCAGCATCTGCTTTCCTCCCGGTGCGAGCAAAGCTACACCAGGTTTTAACTGATCCCCATCCTGGGCTTCTTTCACCGTAATTTCACATTGCTGGTCCAGACGTTTAGCAAAGGTTGGAGTAAAAGTTGCGGGCATATGTTGCACAATAATAATAGGCAGTGGGAAGTTGGCGGGAATAGTTGTTAACACTGTTTGTAGTGCGACTGGGCCACCTGTCGATGTGCCTATTGCAAGGATGCCAAACTTTATAGATCTATCATGCCTGATAGGCCTGTTCTCAACGGGAGCTTCAGACTTTTTCTGGGAAACAGCTTGAGGTTTAGTTTTATTAACCGGTATAGCGGGTTTCGATGTGGATTTTACCCTGGTTCTTGCTACCGCCTTGACCCTGTCACACAATAATAATTTTGCCTCATCAATATCCTTGGCAATATCCTGAAATCGTTTCGGTAGATAATCCAACGCGCCAGCTTCCAGTGCATCTAATGTTGCTTGTGCCCCTTCCGTCGTCAATGAAGAAAACATAATGATGGGCGTTGGTGTTTCCTTCATGATGCGCTTGGTTGCTTCAATGCCGTTCATACCTGGCATTTCTATATCCATGGTAATCACACCAGGTTTAAGTTGACTGGCCATAGAAATGGCCTCTTCACCATTTGATGCATAACCAATGACTTCAATTTCCGAATCTGCACCCAGCATTTCACCGATACGGCGTCGAAAAAAACCAGAGTCATCGACAACCAAAACTTTAATCATAATGCTTCCTGTTTTTTATTCTATTGTTTGACAGTTTATTAGGCTGCATGTCTTGCGTACTGCTGAATCAAACCAGGTACATCTAGAATAATCGCGATACCGCCATCACCTGTTATGGTCGCTCCAGCAAGTCCTTCCGTTCCTTGTAACATTTCACCCAGGGGTTTAATGACAACCTCTTCCTGCCCAATCAACTCATCAACAACAAATCCAACTTTCTGATTACCCACATGCACAACAACCACATGTCCTTCCGTGGGTAATTCTGCATTTCTCTGGCCTTTGACAAGCCAGCGACTCAGATAGAACAAAGGTAGTGTTCGTCCTCTTACGACAACACATAATTGGTTATCGACAACATTAGTTTTGGTTAAATCGAGATGAAAAATCTCATTAACGCTAACCAGAGGCAGGGCAAACAACTGTTGATCCAGTTGCACCATCAAGGTAGGCATAATTGCTAGTGTTAATGGTAATTTGATGGATAACTTACTGCCTTTACCCAGTTCCGAATCAATTTCCACCGTTCCATTTAACTGGGCAATTCGGGTTTTAACAACATCCATGCCGACACCTCGCCCGGAAATATCTGAAATTTCCTGTTTGGTCGAAAAGCCCGGTGCAAATATCAAATTGTATACATCGTGATCATCGAGCCTGGCTGCTGCGTCTGCATCCATCATCCCCTTCTCAACGGCAATCTCTCGCAAGCGATTGGGGTCCATGCCCTTACCATCATCTTCAATACTTAACAAAATATGATCACCCTCCTGCTCGGCTTTTAGCAGGACGCGCCCCTCACGTGGTTTGCCTGCAGCCTCCCGCTCATCGGGCATTTCAATACCATGGTCAACTGCATTTCGGACAAGATGAACCAGGGGATCGGCCAGTGCATCAACCAGATTTTTATCCAGGTCGGTGTCTTCACCTTCCATTTCCAGTTTAATTTCTTTCTTTAAATTACGGGCAATATCACGTACAACCCTTGGGAAACGGCCAAACACTTTCTTAATTGGCTGCATGCGCGTTTTCATGACTGACATCTGTAAGTCAGTTGTGACCAGATCGAGATTGGCCACAGCCTTAATCATTTCTTCATCACCAATCGTGGATCCCAGTCGGTCAATCCGATTTCTTACCAATACCAGCTCGCCCACCATATTCATAATGTCATCCAGCCGCTTGGTATCGACGCGTACAGTTGTTTCGGCCTGGGGTGCCGATTTTTCCTTGGCTGCTGTAGCTGTGGGTTTGGCAGGCGTTGCGGGTGTTGCTTCTGGCTTACTCTGCTCTGCCGCTGGAGGTGTAGCAACTGTTGTGGCTGGAGCAGCTACCTGTGAAGCTGTGCTTACTGCTGGAGTTTCATTCTCATTCGAAGTTTGTGGCGTTACTGCTGACTGTGTAGCCGCAGGATTAAATTGCCCTTCACCGTGAATATTATCCAGTAATTTATCAAACTCTTCTTCGGAAATTTCATCACTGGCAGGGGCTGAACTTATCACTGGCGCAGCAGATAGAGATCCAGCTGCAGGGGGTTCTGAAGCATTGGAAACTGCAGGATTAAACTGCCCTTCACCATGAATCGTATCCAGCAATTTATCAAACTCTTCTTCAGAAATTTCATCGCTGGCTGGTGTACTACTTACTGCTGGCGCTGAAGCAGGTGTTGCTGGTGATGTTGTAGCAGGGTTAAACTGACCTTCACCATGCAGGTTATCTAAAATCTGTTCAAATTCTTCATCTGTAATATCTTCATCACTTATAGGCCCTGATGGTTTAGCTACTGCTTCAGTGGCTGGTATCTGTGCTCCCTCAGGGTTCTGTAAGGCATTCAGTAATAGCTCAAATTCTTCATCTGTTATATTTTCACCACCACCGACTATTGTATTGTCTGGAATACCCGGGTCAGATTTAACCTGTGTGGTTGGTTGAGTTGAATCTGTAGATGTTGCTGGTGCTGGTGCTGGCTGTGAAGCACCAGCAGGATTGAACTGCCCCTCACCATGTATATCATCAAGTAGCTTATCAAATTCTTCATCAGTTATTTCGTCACTGGCGGGTTCAGCTGTCTGGCCAGTGGTATCTGGAGTCACTGCAGGTGAAGGATCTTCTGTGACAGATGCTGGAGGGGACTCTGTGGGAGGCGCCGCAGCTGGTGCCTCAGCAACGGCTTCACCTTTAATTATCTGGTCAAGCCCTGCTAATAAGTCCTGCTCTGCATGTGGCGGTTCATCTCCGCTTCTAAGGCTGTCAAATTGCGCATTCAGTACATCAAGAACAGGGAGTACCGTATCCATCAGGTTAGCGTCGACATGTCGATCACCATTTCTCAGAAGATTGAAAACATCTTCTGCACGATGGCATATTTCTACCATCTGATGAATTTCAAGAAACCCAGCTCCACCCTTAATAGTGTGAAAACCACGGAAAACGGCATTAAGCATTTCCATGTCATCTGGACTATTTTCCAGGTCGACCAGTTGTTCATTCAGCTGCTCAAGAATTTCACCGGCTTCAACAAGAAAATCCTGTAATAATTCTTCATCCACCTTTTTGACCCTTGTGCGCTATTATTAAAAACCTAAACTGGATAAGAGCTCATCAACCTCGTCCTGACCGGAAACAACATGATCATCAACACCAGGGACAGCCGGCCCTGTTGCTTCAATTGAATGATCATTCTTGGTTTTTTCAAAATCTACCTTAATAGTTCCACCTGCTAGTTTGACCAAATTCACCAGGTTATCTTCAACTTCTTCTACCAGGCCAATTACTCTTTTAATAATCTGACTGGTCAAATCCTGGAAATCCTGAGCCATCAGAATTTCATTTAATTTGTTACGTAATTCTTTAACTTGATCGGTGTTGCCTTCCAGGAATTTATCAATCAACAAACTCAGCTCTCTGAATTCCTGAACATTCATGTCACGCTGAACAAAGCGACGCCATTTCTCATGTAAATCACTGGATTTTCCAGTCACATCTTCACAAATAGGCATAGACTCTTCTACTGCAGTCAATGTCCTATGTGCGGCATCATCCGTCATTTTAATAACATACCTGAGGCGAGAACGGGCATCGGGAATTTCCTCCTGAGCAAGGTTGATTAGCTGGTCATCCTTACCAAAGGCAGTTAGGGAATCATGGAGTTCTCGGGTAAGTTTACCCATTTCCTGGTATAGCTCTGTCTCACGAATTCGAGTAAGCTCATCCAGAACTTCGCGAGCACCATTCTCATCACCCCGCTCCAAACAGGCAAGCAGATCTTTGGTACGGGCAATATTGTCATCAGAGATTAACTTATTTTCTTCGAGCATCGTGTCATCCTGCTTTACCCACCTACACGATCGAAGATCTTGCTCATTTTCTCCTTGAGGGTCTGTGCTGTGAAAGGTTTGACAATATAACCATTCACCCCTGCTTCGGCTGCTTCAACGATCTGTTCACGTTTCTGCTCAGCTGTCACCATTAATACAGGCAGGGTATTCAGCTTGTCATCGGCGCGTACCTGTTTAAGTAGTTCGATACCGGTCATGCCTGGCATATTCCAGTCTGTTACCAGAAAATCGATACCACCTTTTTTCAGCACGGGCAGTGCAGTATTACCATCATCGGCTTCAACGATATTCATAAAACCCAAATCGTTTAACAGATTTTTGATAATTCGCCTCATGGTGGAAAAATCATCCACGACAAGGATTTTCATATTCGTATCCACGACGTTCCTCCGTTGTGATGCACAAGAATTGCCGCATATTTATCCCTGTCTCCACCAAGTCATACTGAAGACAGTCTTCTAGTTAAGTATCGGCGTAAAGAGAAAAAAATTTAATTATCAGATCCCAGACGGTGTCCCAGGCGAGCCTGAAGTCGGATAACGGCCTGACTATGGATTTGACTTACACGAGACTCACTGACGCCCATAACCGCACCAATTTCACGTAAATTAAGTTCTTCGTCGTAATAAAGCGCCATCACCAACCTTTCTCGCTCGGGCAAGGTCGCAATGGCGTCAGATAGCAGACGTTGCATATCCTCTCGATGTAGCCCATCCAGAATGCCTGGTGCATTATCGGACATGGTTTCTAAAATAGATTCATCACCAATTCCAAGGTCTTCAAAACTCAGTACCTTGTGATAACTATTGTCCTGTAAAATTTTGTAATATTCTGGTAAGGACATTTCAAGTGTTTCGGCGATCTCAGTATCACGGGCATCGCGTCCGACATCATTTTCGATCTCTCGTACGGCCTCAGCAACCATACGTGCTTTGCGGTGTACTGATCGGGGAGCCCAGTCATTTTTACGGATTTCATCTAGCATTGAGCCCCTGATGCGAATACCTGCATAGGTTTCAAAACTGGCTCCCTGACATTCATCATAATTACGGGCTGCTTCAAGCAGGCCAATCATGCCGGCCTGAACCAGGTCTTCTAGCTGGACACTGGCCGGTAGGCGGTTAATCAAATGGCATGCAATACGCTTTACCAGGGAAGCATGTTGTTCCACCATTTCATTGTGAGTGCTGGGTTGGGTCGCGGCGTAGACAGCCAGGCCATTCATGGCATTACCTCCAGTTTGTTGTTTTGCAGATTGCCTTGAATCAGGCGTTCAACAAAAAATTCCAGATGGCCACCGGCAATTTGGCGGATGGGCCATTTGCATATTTTTTCGGATAGAGTTTTATACGCATTGGCGGCCTTACTTCGGGGAAATGCCTCCACGACTGCGCGTTGTTTCTTAACGGCTTTGACAACATAGTCGTCATAAGGGATATGTCCGATATAATCGAGCGTCACATCCAGAAAGCGATCTGTCACTTTAACAAGGTTCTCAAAAACATGACGACCCTGCTGTGCGCTCTTAGACATATTGCTTAAAATTCTAAATCGCTGAATACCGTGTTCACGGTTCAATAGTTTGATCAATGCATAGGCATCGGTCATAGAAGCGGGCTCATCACAGACTACTACTATCACTTCCTGTGAGGCCTGACAAAAACTGATCACACTATCGGAAATACCTGCCGCGGTATCCACAATCAGCATGTCCACGTTCATACTGAGTTCACTGAATGCCTGTATTAATCCTGCATGCTGGGCCGGGCTTAACTGGGCCATGTTCTGAATACCCGATGCGGCCGGGATAATCTTAACTCCGGCAGGTCCTTCCACAATGATTTCTTCCAGAGACATGTCACCATCCAAAACGTCTCGCAAAGTATGTTTTGGGTATATCCCAAGTAGTACATCAATATTGGCAAGCCCAAGATCGGCGTCAAACAACACCACGTCCTTGCCAGAGGCCGCTGCTGACATGGCCAGGTTGACAGATACATTGGTTTTACCGACACCACCTTTACCACCGGTAACGGCTATAACCTGAACGGGATGTGGATTGAGCATACGTATTAATCCTGAAGCCTGTTTTTCAAATCTCATATCATCAACCATGTAACTGGGCCACCATGCCACCCAAAGCCAGGTTGATTGAATCTTCCGGTTGTGAATTTCCGGACAAGTGCTGCATAATCGAAACAGCACGACTGACCAGACCATGTGCCCTGGCAGGATGAATATCTTCCGGTACTTTTTGCCCATCGTTAAAATAGGCAATCGGTAGATTACTTTCAGTCGCTACTGACAATGCTCCACCCAGACTCGTTGTTTCATCCACCTTGGTGAGGATGCAGCCCGCCATATCAATCTGACGAAAGCCACGCACTACATCACTCAGAACACCTCGTTGGCTGTTTGTTGCGAGCACCATATAGGTCTGTACCCGCTTGTCTCCCTGTTTCAGCATCTGTAACTGTTCATTTAACTGCATATCACGTTGACTCATGCCAGCGGTATCAATCAGAACCAGGCTTTTGTCAGCAAACTTATGCAAAGCTTCCTGCAATTCTTCCAGATTGGTCGCAATTCTTAATGGCGCACCCATAATCCGGGAATAACTACGTAATTGCTCATGAGCACCTACTCTATAGTTATCGGTCGAAATCAGCCCAACCTTACCCTTGCCATGCCGTAATATGTATCTGGCGGCCAATTTGGCTACCGTGGTGGTTTTCCCTACTCCGGTTGCGCCAACCAGTGCAACAACCCCACCATGCTCAATTATGTCGTCATTCATAACGGGAACTTGATGTGACAGTTCACCCAGCGCCAAACGCCAGTTATGATCGAAATCATCACCTTCATCGATTTTCTCGGCAATACTACGGGCCAGCGTCGGACTCAATCCAAGACCAATTAATCTTTGTAACATGCGTGCTCGTAGTGGGTGATAGCGTGTCTCATTTCCCCAGGCCAGGCCGGATAGCTGATTAACGAGCAGTCCACGCAATGATTTCAGTTCACTACGCATCTCTTTAATGGCAGGTTCTTCCTTCTGCTCAACAAATGATGGAGTTGGGTTTTGTTTAATTTTCTTTTTCTGGACAGGATCGTTACTAACGACAGGATCCGGAATATAACGACTGAATTTCACATCATTCCAGACCTCATCTCGTGATGGTTCCCTGGTTTCAATTACATCAAAAGAGGGTTCAGCTTCTTGGCTAGCCTCTTCCTTTATGGCTGGTGCCAGTGTTTCTTTTTCATTGTTACCTGAGTATTGACTCAACAGACTGTCGTCATAATCCACTGCAGCGACAATTTCGATACCACCTTCAACTCGCTTATTAGAAATAATTACAGCATCGGGTCCCATGGCTTCTCGAACCTTGAGAATGGTGCGACGCATATCTGCTGCAAAAAACCGCTGTATTTTCATGCTTGCCTCATATACCTGCTGTGGACTGAAAAATTATCTATTAATTTCACTTTTATGCCGCCGCCGTGGCCTGTCCCACCGTAGCAACAATCCTGATCTGTTTATCCGTTGGTATCTCGTTGTAAGACAGGACATACATCGAAGGAATGGTATGTCTTACAAAGCGGGACAACATCGTACGAAGAATGGCTGGAACCAGGAGTATGGCCGGTTGGCCACTTTGCTCCTGTGCATTTGCACTTTCCAGCAATGCCTCATGTAAGCGTTCCGCGAGACTCGGTTCTACACCTCCACCAATCCCATCGGAGGCCTGCAGGGTATGATGCAACAACTGTTCCAGTTCGGGGGCAAGGGTGATAACAGGGACTTCGATCTCCATGCCATTGATTTGCTGGATAATTGATCGTGCCAGCGCAACCCGAACGGCTGATAACAACACGTCAGGCTCTTGACTCCGGCTACCATGTTCCGCCAGGGTTTCGGCAATACTCCGAATGTCACGAATAGACACACCTTCCTCAAGCAATCCCTGCAAGACCTTGACGATAACACCCAGTGACAGGGTCTCTGGTACCAGGTTTTCAACCAGTTTCGGTGCAGCCTTGGCAAGCTGATCAAGGATATGCTGTACTTCTTCATGTCCCAGCAGTTCATAGGCATGGGTCTGAATAAGTTGACTCAGGTGTGTCGCAATAACTGTGTTGGCATCCACCACGGTATAACCCATGGTCTGGGCCTGATCCCGTTGCGAAGGTTCTATCCACATTGCCTCAAGACCAAAGGCTGGATCATTTCCTTGAATACCATCCAGGGTACCGAACACCTGTCCAGGATTGATGGCCATCTCCCTGTCGGGATAGACCTCTGCTTCACCAACCGTCACCCCCATCAGGGTGATACGATAGGAAGTCGGCGTTAGATCCAGGTTGTCACGAATATGTACAGGTGGAATAAGGAAGCCCAGTTCCTGAGACAATTTCTTACGCACACCTTTTATACGTCCCATGAGTTCTCCACCCTGGCCTTTATCTACCATGGGTATCAGGCGATAGCCTACTTCAAGGCCAATGGCATCTACCGGCCCTACGTCATCCCAACTGAGATCCCTAACTTCCAGTTCCTGCTTTTCAGACTGGACGGTTTCGGCTGCTGCAACTTTTGCCTTATTCGAGTTGTGACGATAGATCATGTAGGCTGCTCCACCACTGATGGCTGCCAGGGACAAAAATGCCAGATTCGGCATTCCTGGAATCAGGCCCATAAAACAGAGCACTCCAGCAGCAACAGCCAATGAACGAGGATTACTAAACATTTGTTGTAAAACCTGTTCACCCATGTTCTGGGTCGTCGACACACGAGTGATAATGATGCCTGCTGCGGTTGACAGTAATAACGCGGGTATCTGCGCGACCAGACCATCACCAATCGTTAACAGGGTGAAATACTGTGCTGCCTGGGAAAAAGACAGACCATGTTGCATCGTACCGATACTCAGACCACCAATGATGTTAATAAACAGAATCAGAATACCGGCAACGGCATCACCGCGTACAAATTTACTGGCACCATCCATTGAACCATAGAACTCAGCTTCATCACTGATTTCCTGGCGCCGTCGTCTCGCGGTATCCTGATCGATCAAACCTGCATTCAAATCAGCATCAATGGCCATCTGTTTACCTGGCATGGCATCCAGAGTAAACCTGGCACTCACTTCTGATATTCGGGTTGCACCTTTGGTTATCACCACAAAGTTGATAATCACCAGGATCAGGAATACCACCAGACCTACGGCATAGTTTCCGCCAACTACAAATTCACCAAAGGCCTTGATCACCTGACCAGCGGCATCTGTACCGGTGTGACCTTCCAGTAATACAACTCGAGTCGATGCGACATTGAGAGCAAGTCGAAGTAATGTGGTAATTAACAAGACAGTGGGAAAAAGAGCAAAGTCCAGTGGCCGCAATGTATAGACCGTTACCAGCAGGATGACGAGTGCCAGAGCAATATTAAAACTGAACAGTATATCCAGAAAAAAGGGTGCCAGAGGAACCACAATCATGGCCAGCATTAACAGCATCAGTATGGGTGCACCCAGACCAGCACGCATTACAAACTTGGCTCGTTGCATCATTACACTTTGTTCAGCCATACTCGATTACCTCTTTAGTACTGCATATCATCTGGGATGGGTAGATTACCCATCTTCAGATCACCACGTTGCCGCCATCCTGATCGACGTTTCAACTGGAATACGTAAGCAAGTACCTGGGCAACGGCCAGATACAGGCTGTATGGGATGGCTTGATTAAGTTCAGTTGTATAATGCAGGGCACGTGCTAATGGAGGAGCCATAACAATCGGCACATTGTGTTCACGGGCGATGTTTCTGATCTGGAAGGCAATAATATCCACACCCTTGGCAACCACCAGTGGTGCTTCCATTGAGTCCTGATTATATTTCAGTGCGACCGAGAAATGTTCCGGGTTGGTAACAATCACATCAGCCATGGGAACTTCGGCCATCATTCGCTGCTGAGCAATATCACGTTGCATCTTACGTACGCGACTTCTAACCTCAGGATTCCCCTCGGTTTCCTTGTTTTCATCCTTGACTTCCTGGAAAGTCATTTTCAGTTGGTTCTTGTGATCCCATAACTGAAAAGGTACATCCAGCCCAGCAATAAGAACCATGGTTGAGGAAATAACCAGAAATGCGATTATCAGCATCTCACTAGTATGTGCAATCCCCTGCTTGACTGGCTCATCACTTAAACTTAATACATCATCAACCTGAAAATAAAGGAAGGTAATTGCAATCAAAGAAATCAGGATAAATTTAAAAAGAGCCTTTAATAATTCCACCAGCCCCCGCCAGGCAAAAATTCTTTTCATGCCTTTTACAGGATCCAGTTTTTCCCATTTAAACTGATGGCCTCAGTACTAATATTTAACCCTCCACCCAGCGAGATAGGACCCGCAACGGAAGCCACAACCATAATCACAAAAAAAGGAGCGAGTATCGCCAGGGCATCAAAAATGGCTTCCTTAAATAAGGAGGGCATAGCGACAGGATCAAAAATCTGTTCCCGGGTGAGGTGAAGTGAATTCTTAATGAGTAAACTCATTTCCTTGGCAGCATAGGGACCAATCAACCAGAGGGCCGCACCCGCCAGGATCAACATCAGGAGTGTATTCAATTCTCGAGAATTAGGGATCTGCCCTTTTTCACGGGCCTGCTGCAGGCGTCGGGGGGTCGCCTGTTCGGTACGTTCCTGACCGGTCTGCTCTGCCATCAGGGCGCCCCCATACCCAGCATCTGCTGTACCAGGTGATAAATCTGGTTAAACATACCATTGCTGTTTGGCACCACACTTGGCAAGGTCAGCAGAACAACCGCAAACCCGATCATCATGGTAATGGGAAAACCAATTGCAAAAATATTTAACTGTGGTGCCGCACGAGTCATTACACCAAATGACATATTAACAATGAGAAGTGCAGCGATTGCGGGAAGGGCCAGACCAACAGCACCAGAGAAAATCATGCTGCCCCAACTGACCAGCTGCCAAAGGTTATCTGGCACCAGACCTTTATCTGAAACAGGCATGTACTTGAAACTGTCTGTCAGTATCTCGATCATCACCAAGTGCCCATCAAGCCCGAGAAAGACCAATAACACCATCAAGACGTACAACTGACTTAACACCGGAGCCTGAGCACCGTTTTGTGGATCAACCATAAGTGAGAAACCAAGCCCCATTTGTAGTGCGACCACCTGCCCCCCCGTGATCACCGCACTAACAACCAACTGGAATGCAAAGCCCATCATGACCCCGATTAATACTTGCTGGATCACAATCAGCACTCCAGAAGGACTCAGAGCATCAACCTGAGGAGTGGATGGACTAAGCAAAGGAACCACAACAATGGAGATAGCAACGGTCAAGCCCAGCCTGATACGTGCAGGAACGGGTCTCGAACCAAACAGAGGTGCCGACATAACCAGTCCACCAATACGAAACAATGGCCAGAGGTAGGAACCCACCAGAGCAGTTACTTCAGCACCGGTAATAACCATTGTGATTACCCTATAACATACGGTATGTCATGAATAAGCCGTGAGGTGTACTCAAGGATCAGTCTTAACATCCATGGCCCGGCTACCATTAGTGTTACCAGGGTAACCAGAAGTTTTGGAATAAAACTTAATGTCATCTCATTGATCTGTGTTGCGGCCTGAAACATACTGACCAGCAAGCCGACCACAAGAGCAGGGATCAGGGTAATCATGGTTAATACCAGGATCACCTCAAGGGCATGTTGGAATATGCTAACAACACTATCCGGAGTCATATTCTCACCTTAAACATAAAAGCTGGAGGCCAATGTTCCCATGACAATGTTCCAGCCATCGACCAGCACAAACAGCATAATTTTAAATGGCAGGGAAATAATCATTGGCGACAACATCATCATCCCCATCGACATCAGGACACTGGATACCACCAGGTCGATAATCAAAAATGGAATAAAAAGTAGAAAACCAATCTGAAAAGCCGTTTTGAGTTCACTGGTAACAAAGGCCGGTAACAGAATAGACATGGGAACCTGCTGTGGTGATTCAATATCTTTTTTGCCAGATATTCGTGCAAACATTGAGATATCATTCTCACGAGTTTGTCCCAGCATAAATGTTTTTAGCGGTTCACTAGCTTTATCAATAGCTCCCTTGAAATCCAGTTTTTCTTCCATATAAGGCTGGACTGCGGTCTGATAAATCTTTTCAAATACCGGTGCCATAATAAAAAAGGTCAGAAATAGCGACAGGCCAATCAGGGTTTGAGATGAAGGCGCCTGCATTAAACCCAATGCCTGCCTGAGGATTGAAAGAACAATGATGATTCGCGTAAAAGATGTCATCATCATGAGGGCAGCAGGAATAAATGTCAGCGCCGTCATCAGCGCCAGTACCTGGATACTCAGAGTATAGGTTTCGCTACCACCGGCTCCCCTGGTAACAGAAATGGCAGGTAAGCCGGTCTGAGCCATCACAAGCTCATAAGGCATAAGCGCGAGTATCACCAGGAACAATTTAATCAGCGATTGGCGGCTCATGTTCGGGACTTACCTTGCAAGACGGATTGGAGTCTATCCGCAAAGCTACTTCCCTGTTCCTGTTTGATACTATTGCTTGTAACTGATTGTTCCAGAACATGCAGTGTTCGAATCTGACCAGGGGCGAGCCCAATCAATAATTGCTTATCACCAACCTGAACCAGAACAATTCGTTCTCTTTGTCCTAGAGATACACCACCTAAAATACGCAGTGCACCGTGTGAGACCTGCTGAAAACTACCCATTCGACGAATAAACCAGGCCATACCAAAAATGATACCCAAAACGAGCAATAAACCGAAAAACATCTGTAAAAAATCACCAGCACCAACCGGCTCTGTTTTTAACGGTCCTGATGCACCTGTATTCGCCGCCATAACCTGCAAAGACCAGATTTGAACCAGCAATAAACTTAAAACCTGGTACTTTGAAATTTTTATCATTGTAATTTCTTCACACGCTCTACTGGACTGATAACATCGGTCAATCGAATACCGAACTTCTCGTTCACCACAACAACCTCACCATGGGCAATCAGTGTGCCATTAATTAATACGTCCAGCGGTTCACCTGCCAGACGATCCAGCTCAATGACCGAACCCTGATTGAGTTGTAATAGATTCCTGATACTGATCTTGGTCTGACCTATTTCCATTGATATCGTTACTGGTACATCCAGGATGACGTCAAGATTAAATTCTTCATCACCAGGTGAAGCCGTATCCTGCAGTGACTGAAGACCAGCCTTACTAGCACCTTCGTCATTGCTTATCTGAGCAGCCGCATCAAGTGCATCGGCCCAGTCATCTGCTACTGCCTGATCACCTAAATCTGCTTGATCATCAGCAGTTACGGCTTCGCCAGCCTGTTCAATGTCTTCATCTTGAGGGGTGTCGGTATCACTCATTTGCTTACTCCTGACTCAATTAGGGCACGCGTTGCATCATTTGGATTAATGGGTTTTTCAATTCTGTCAGTTAATTTAATGGCCGCCAGATCATTACTTTCACCATAAATTCCACGATAGATTGGAATACCTTCTGCCTTTAAAATGACGGTTTCGGGCATGGTGATAGGAAGAATGTCACCTTCTTTTAGTTTAAGGACATCCCTCACTCTTAACCGTATCTGGGCCAGGGTTGAATCAAGGGCCAGATCTGCAGCTTTAAAATCTTCCCGCAGGGCTACAGACCAGCGATCATCTTTATCAACACGGTCACTTTGCACGCCGGCATCAAGCAATTCACGAATTGGCTCGAGCATGGCATAAGGCAGAACAACCTGAAATTGTCCACCCCCACCATCGAGTTCAACATGAAATGAACTAATCACAACCACTTCAGTCGGACTCACGATGGTGGCAAATTCAGGATTCAGCTCCATATTCATAAATTCAAACTGAACAGGAACAACTGGACGCCACGCTTCCGCCAGGTCATTAAATGCATGATTTAATACTAATGAAACAATTCTTTGTTCTGTTGCCGTTAAATCACGTCCTTCAATCTTGGCATGCCGCCCCGTCCCGCCAAAAAAGTTATCCACGATAATGAATACCAGCTTTGGGTCGAATACACACAAAGCCGAACCACGAAGTGGATGAATCCTGACGATATTCAGACTGGTTGGAACAAACAGGCTATGAATGTATTCAGTAAACTTGAGCATCTGTACCCCTCCCACTGATATCTCAGCAGAGCGACGCAGCATATTGAACATACTGACCCTGAAATAACGTGCAAAACGTTCATTGATCATTTCCAGAGTCGGCATGCGGCCACGGACAATTCTGTCCTGGCTGGCAAAATCATATAAGGTTATAGAGCCATCAGTCGGAATGGAATCCGACTGGGTATCTACATCACCGCTATCAACACCATGTAGCAGGGCATCAATTTCATCTTGTGACAACAGATCATTAACAGACACAGTTACACCTTTATTGCATTACAAACATGGTAAAATATACGGCTTCGATTCCGGGGACTTTAGGATTTCCCGGTATCATTTCCTGGAGCTTGTTCAAAATTTCAGTTCTGAGTTTGTCCTTACCTTCTTTTGTCTTTAGTTCAGCAAATTTCTGGTTACTCAGGATTAACAGGATTTGATGTCGAATCACGGGCATCTGTTTCATTGCCTCATCAACAAAATGTTGATCACGGGTCATCAGTTGTACTCCAACCTGCATATAGCTGGCCTCCTGGTCACCGGCAAAATTCACAACAAATTCAGGCTCAAGGTCGATGTAAAAAGTAGGATTGATTTCGGCCAGGACCTTTTCCTCAACCTCGTCTTTTTTATCCAATGCGCCGGAAAAATATAGGGTGCCGCCAACCGATGCTCCGATCAGCAATAGTGCACCAACAATCATAATGATGAATTTTCCCTTGCCGGCTTTGCCTTCTTCGTCAAGGTTTAGGTCTTCTGGTGGCATTTTGTTATCCGCTACACGCTTTTAATTTATACATGCATGAATAGCAAAACATATGCCAGTAAAATTATCTGGCAGATAACAATGAAATCAATAAGTTAGGAAGGTAAAACTCTGGATGCCAATTGCTTGACGATAAGAATGGCGTCAAAATCCATATTGTCTGTCAATCAGGTGGCGGGAATTTCAGGATTCTGGCAATTTTATAAAGTGTTCTCGATAGTAAACCAGCTCACGAATGGAATCACGAATATCATCTAAGGCGAGATGCGTGCCCTTTTTATCATACCTCTTGTAAACTTCAGGGGACCAGCGCCTGGCCAACTCCTTGAGACTGCTGACATCAAGATTCCGATAATGAAAATATTCCTCCAGCTTTGGCATACAACGGGCAAGGAAGCGTCGATCCTGACAGATGCTGTTACCACACATCGGTGAACATCCAGCAGGAATATATTCACGCAGGAACTCAATGGTTTTTTCTTCAGCTTCAGATTCTGTAATAGTGCTTTTTTTGACTCTTTCGGTTAAGCCTGATTGACCATGCTGTTTGGTATTCCACTCATCCATTTTCGCCAGCACCGCATCAGATTGATGAATGGCCATGACCGGCCCCTCGGCCAGAACATTGAGATTTGCATCTGTGACAATGGTGGCAATCTCGATAATAAGATCATTTTGTGTGTCTAACCCGGTCATCTCCAGGTCAATCCAGATAAGATTATTGCTGTCTTGTGTCATAGTTTTTATTCATGATTAATGCTTGCCATGCATTCTAACAGACGCTAACCTCAAATGCCTAAGTAGTATATTTGTATAAGGTATTTTTCATGGCGCAGTCTGTTACCCTCATATTTGTAGTGGCTTTAATCCTGGCATTTTTACTGGAATACTGGCTTGATCAACGCCAGATCAAACATGTCTCTTCGAAACGTTCAAAAGTCCCTGATGAATTTGCTGACCGCATCAGCCTTGAAGAGCACCAGAAGGCAGCCGACTATACGGTTGTGCGTACCCGGTTTGGGATGTTTGGCCAGATAATCGGCGCCATATTCCTATTAATCTGGACACTTGGTGGTGGACTCGACTTACTGGATCAATTCTGGCGAGCGCAACTGTTTAGCCCGGTCTGGACCGGGGTCGTCGTCATGTTGAGCTTTCTTGTCATTTCCGAACTCATTGATCTTCCAATATCTGCCTATCGTACCTTTAATATAGAACAACGTTTTGGATTTAATAAAAGCACCATTGGCCTGTTCCTGAGTGATAGTGCCAAACAAATGCTCCTAACCATGGTTATTGCTATCCCTCTGTTGTGGGTTATCCTCTGGCTCATGCAGCACATGGGGGATATGTGGTGGTTATATGTCTGGGCAGTTTGGATGGGATTTACCCTGTTCATGTTATGGGCCTATCCCGCTTTCATTGCCCCTTTGTTTAACAAATTCACTCCCCTGGAAGATAATGAACATAGAACCAGAATCGAAAACCTGCTGACACGCTGCGGTTTTAAAAGTAACGGGATTTTCATTATGGATGGTTCACGCCGCTCCAGTCATGGCAATGCCTATTTTACCGGCCTCGGCAAAAACAAACGCATTGTCTTCTTCGACACCCTGCTTGAGTCACTCGACCCTGAAGAAACCGAAGCCGTTTTGGCCCATGAACTTGGCCACTTTAGACATAAACATATCCAGAAACGGATTGTATCAATGGCCATAATGACACTAGTGGGTCTGGGTATACTCGGGTATCTAATGCAGCAGCCTGCTTTTTATTCAGGCCTGGGTATTAGCGAGCCATCGCAATATTCGGCCCTATTACTGTTTATGATGGTATTGCCATTATTCAGTATTTATCTGCAACCGATATTTTCCTGGTTTAGTCGCAAACATGAGTTTGAGGCCGATGCATTTGCTGCCTCACAGAGTAATGCCAGTCGTCTGATTCAGGCCCTGGTTAAACTCTATAAAGAAAATGCGAGCACCCTGACACCTGATCCATTATATTCGGCCTTTCATGACTCCCATCCCCCAGCCCCTGTCAGGATTGCCCATCTTACTGCCAGTCAATCATGATCAGTGATTCTATCTCAGCATTTCAGGTCTCATGAATACACAACAGATTCATGAGCACCTGGCATCACTGAAAGATTGGGAGTTAGATAGCAATAAATTAATAATCCATCGAAAATTTCAATTTCAGGATTTTCACAAAACCATGGGATTTGTAAATGCCGTGGCAGATATTGCTCATCAGGAAAACCACCACCCTAACATGGAAGTTGGGTATAATTACTGTCACATTAATTATACGACCCACTCTACCGGTGGTTTAAGTGACAAAGATTTTATCTGTGCCAGCCGAATTGATGCTTTATCCTTTTAATACTTTCTGTTATGTCTAAACGTAAATTGAACAAACGCCAGCAGGCACGTATACAAAAACAACAGGCATCACACCATACCAGTTCAACTTCTGAAACATCATCGGAATCGCTATCTGGTCTGTCAGGCACCATCATTGCAAATCATGGTAAAACCGTGATAGTTGAAAATACCGAAAGAAAAACATTTACCTGTCATCTTCGACAAAATCTCGAAACTCTGGTTTGTGGTGATAAGGTTACCTGGTCTCAGGAAAGTGATAACACAGGAATTGTGCTTGCATTACACCCAAGAACCAACTTTCTGGCCAGGCCTGACAAACGTGGTAAAGCAAAGGTCATAGCTGCCAATATTGATCAAACCCTCATTGTATCCGCTGCCAAACCTGTCCTGAATACGAGACTTATTGATCGCTATCTCCTTTCAGCCGAGATAGCCGCTATTACTCCCATTATTGTTTTTAATAAAATTGATCTGCCTGATGAGCAGTCCATGCGAAACTTTAAGGAACAGTTGGCTATCTACCAGTCACTTGACTATCACGTGGTATTTACCTGTGCCAAACATGCCATCGATATCAGCCACCTCAAACCGGTATTAGTTAATAAAGTCAGTGTTTTTGTTGGCCAATCTGGTGTGGGCAAGTCTTCATTGATCAATGCTATACACCCGGAAGCCGTTGCAGCAGTTGGAGATATTTCAAGTAGTACGAATAAAGGTCGACACACCACCACACTGGCTCAGCTCTATCACTTACCAGAAGGAGGTGACCTGATTGATTCACCAGGTATCCGAGAATTTGGCTTATGGAAAATTGAGATTGAGCAGGCAGCCTCTGGATTTAAGGAATTTCAGCCTTTCCTTGGGACATGTCGCTTCAGGGACTGCCTGCATGAAGATGAGCCGGGTTGTAATATTCGAGCTGCGGTAGAAAATGGTGAAATAAATCCGCTACGTTGGGATAGTTATCGTCGCATTCTTGAGAGTCTAAGAGAATAGAATTTATTTCTTTTTCCTTAACTCATTTTTTATATCTTTAGGTTTGACCTGCCCTTTACCTTCATGTATCTGAATGGCATTTTCGGCCTCTTTGTTTAAAACGACAATCGCAATACGCCTGTTGATGGGAGCACGAGGACGTGTTTTATCAAATAGTACCGAGCTCGCCAAACCAACCACTCGGGTAATTTTTGATGATTTTGTTCCCCATTTTTCCAGTTCTCGACGTGCGGCATTAGCCCGGTCTGCAGACAACTCCCAATTTGTATAGAGAATTTTACCTGCATAGTCCTCATCGTAGTAGGCTCGCGTATACCCTTTTGGAAATGGTTTCTGATCAGTATGACCACTAATCGCAATACTATTTGGAACTGTATTAATAATTTTTGCCAGATCTCTTAATATTTTTTTTGTGTAGGGTTTCAAACGAGTCCCACCCAAGGCAAACATTGGGCGGTTCTTTTTATCGACTATTTGAATTCGTAGCCCCTGAGGAGTTATATCGAGCAATAACTGATCCTTGAAAGGCTTGAGTGCCTGACTTTTCTGTACTGCCTTCTTAAGCTCAACCAAAAGATCATCCAGGCGTTTCTTATCTTCATCTTTCTTATTTACAACGACAACTTGGTGCTTGGGCTTCACATCCTCAGGCTGTTTCTTATTTTTTTCACCCTTGGCGATCTCAAGTGCACCACCCAACTTAATCAAACTGCGGCTGGCTCCACCTGGTCCCTGTATCCCCGTTGGATTTCGAAAGTAATCTGATATCCCTTCCCTGACGACCTGGGTGGTTTGTGACAACAGCCATAGGAGCAGAAAGAAAGCCATCATGGCCGTCACGAAATCAGCATAGGCCACTTTCCAGGCACCACCATGATGACCATGGCCACCCTTCTTGATCTTCTTGACAACAATGGGTTGTTTTTTATCAGTTGGCATGATGCTTCCCAGATAAAGGGGTCATCACCCCTTCTTACCTGCAGCCTTGACGTGTTCTTCCAGTTCCAGAAATGCTGGACGAAGATGTGGAGAAATGGCCTTGCGGCCAAATTCAACCGCGATTTGTGGTGTATATCCATTTAGGGTTGCCATAATACAGGCCTTGGCGCAAAGTAAATACTGACTTTCATCACCAGCCTTGGCCTTCAAAGCATTGGCAATTGGACCAGCAAAACCATATGCCAACAGAACACCCATAAATGTTCCAACCAGAGCAGCACCAATATGGGCTCCCAGTACTTCCGGCGGTTCACTGATATATCCCATGGTAATCACCACCCCCATTACCGCAGCCACAATACCAAAAGCTGGCAAACCATCGGCAACAACCTGAACGGCATCACCGGGTGCTTCGGCATGGTGATGGTGGGTATCCAGTTCAAGATCCATCAAGTTTTCCAGTTCAAAGGCATTCATGTTACCACCAACCATCAGGCGTAAATAATCACAGATAAAATCCAGTGCATGATGATCATTGCGAATTGATGGGTAAGCCTTAAAAATATCACTGACGTGTGGTTCTTCAATATCACTTTCCAGCGACATCAGGCCTTCCTTTCTGGCTTTGGCAAATAACAAGAAAAGGAGAGTCAACAAATCCATATACAGTTTCTTGTTATATTTGCTGCCCTTAAAGAGACCAAAGGAACCTTTAAAAACTGCGCTAATGATATGGCCAGGGTTGGCAATCACAAAGCCACCAAAAGCACCACCGGCAATGATAACAATTTCAAATGGTTGCCAGAGAGCTGCCAGTTTTCCATGTGCGCCGACATAACCGCCAATCACACAAGCACATACAATGATGATACCTAAAAGAAATTTCATTTAACCGGTTAAGTCCTATTATGGGTATGGTCTATCGATAGCTATACAGTTCTTATCGTCCCGGTAAAATGAAAACTTAAACCACACTAGGAACCTGTTTCAAAATGTTTCTAATACTTAGATAAATTCAAGATTCTTTTCTTAATATCCGCTATTTACTGCGCATATCTGGTCAATAATCCAGATACAGAGCTTTTAACCTGAATTAAAATATGGGCTAAGTCACATCTAGTAGGATGTAATATGAAACAAAGCATTGAAGACTGGATTAAGCAGTTTGGTGATATCCCAATTCCGGTCATGCAACATACTATCGATAAGCTCACAAAACTATGTGCGCAGGATGTCCCTGTGCAGGATCTGGTTGAGCTAATTGAAACGGATCCTGGTCTCACCGTTCAACTGATTCGCACTTGTAGCACATCCATGCATGGTAGTCTCCGGACAGAGGTTACATCCGTTCAACAGGCCCTAATGATCATCGGTATAGAAAAGTTAAAGACACTCCCCACTACTATTCCAACAATTGAAAAAAAGCTCAGTGGCGCAGCCAAAGAACATTTATTAAAAATATTTTCTGTTGCATACCATGCCGCTCGGCAATCAACCGTATGGGCCAATATGAGACGTGATATGGTACCCGACGAAGTGACTGCAGCTACCTTGCTACATTTCATTGGAGCCATGCTGATGTCGATCCATGCTCCGGAACTACTCGATGATATCCGTGACATGCGAGACAGAGAACATATTGCCACTGAAGAAGCCCAGTATATTGTACTTGGTTTTACCATAGATGAATTGTCCCTTGAAATAGCCCAACGCTGGAACCTGCCATCACTATTGCTTGAGACATTGCGCGCCGAGAATGCACGACACCCACGCGCTTACACTATTATGCTGGCTGTGCAATTGGCCCGTCATTCTGCATGGAACTGGTATACGCCAAAAATGCAAAAACTCTATGAAGATAGTTCAGAATGGCTTGACCAACCCAAGAGCATCATTATTCGAGAAACACATAAACTGGCAGTTGATGTTGCTCGGGACAGTGAATTTTATAATGTAAACCACACCGCTGCTCTGTTACTGGCTGATTACATGGAGGAAGTGGAATCAACACAAACTCATGAATCCGATGAACCAAATGAAAAATCACAAGTTGGAATTTGTCTGGTACCACAGCTAATTGAATTAAAAAATATTGTCAACGAACTCAAATCTTTGCCAGCAGATACTCACAAGCTAAAAATAGTCATCAACCTGGTATTACGGGGAATTCATGATGGAGCCGGACTCAATCGTGCTGTCTTCACGATTTACGACAAACCGAAGAACCGATTAAAGGCCTATTCCATCATGGGTGCTGATAACGATCCCGTCTTCGGTCAGTTTCAGATCAGCCTGATACAAAAGAATCTTTTTTCTCTTATGTCGACCAAAGTCCAGGCAGTATGGGTATCGGATGAAAACAGAGAGAAATTTGGGCCACTTATACCGGAACAACTGGATAAAATAATCAGAACCAATAATTTTTACTGTATGAGTGCTTTACTGAGAAATGAGCTGTTCGGCCTGTTTTATGCGGACAAACATACAACGGACTGTCAACTTGATAAAAACAGTTATAAATATTTCAAGGCTGTATGTATGCAGGGTATTCAGGCCATAGAACGCTTGAAAAAACTACAGCCTTAAATTTCAACCCGTCCATGAAAAGCATGAGACAGGGTCGTGCTATTCACATATTCAAGTTCCCCACCAATTGGTACACCATGTGCTATTCGAGTCACTTTGATATCACGCGTACCGCACATCTCGGCAATATAATGCGCTGTGGCCTCACCTTCAACGGTTGGGTTTGTTGCCAAAATCACTTCACTTATGCCGCCACTATCGAGCCGAGTGGCCAGGATATCCAGCCCCAGATCCATTGGTCCAATGCCATCTAATGGTGAAAGATGCCCCATTAAAACAAAATAAACACCGCGAAAATCGGCTACCTGTTCAATAGCCTGTACATCGATTGGTGATTCAACAATACAGATGATTGATTGATCACGTGAGGGATTATTACAGATACCACAGATAGGTAATTCACTCAGAGTACGGCACTGCTCACAATGGGTAATGTGTTCAATGGCTTCCAGCAAATCATTCGCCAGTTGATGAGCACCTTGCCGGTTGTGCTCCAGCAAATGATAGGCCATACGTTGCGCAGATTTAGGCCCGACACTGGGCAGGCAACGCAGGCTTTCAATCAGCCGATTAATCAGAGGGCTGCCGGACATATTAGAATGGAAGCTTAAAACCGGGAGGTAGATTTAATCCAGCGCCCATACCAGAAAATTGATCCTGGGTTTGTTTTTCTACCTGGCGAACTGCATCATTAACTGCCGCTGCTATCAGATCTTCCAGCATCTCTTTATCATCCATAACACTATCATCAATATTAACTCGTTTAATATCATGCCGTCCTGTCATAACCACTGAAACCAGTCCACCTCCAGCATTACCAGTGACTTCCAGATTGGCAATCTCTTCCTGGGCCTTTTGCATCTTTTCCTGCATTTGCTGGGCCTGTTTCATCAAGTTACCTATGCCTTTCATTTAATTATGCTCCTGATTTTTCATTTTGTTTCAATCAACAGCCTCGATGGAACTCTCATCGACTGTTGCATTAAAGGTTTCAATTATGTTTTTGACTGTTACATCAGATTTTATAGTCTGCTCTGCCTGTTCCTGCCTTGCCTGTAGTTGTTGCTGTTGTTGCTTTGCAGGTGTGGTCTGTTGCGGTTTTTCAATCTCTATATTGAGTTTAATCGCTTCATCCAGGGCTTCGGATAATAATTCCTGTAAACGTTCCTGCCGTTCTCTGGTATATAAATATTCATTTGCCGGTTCAAGAGCAAGTGCTATTTCATTTCCTTGCTGGGCTTTAATAACACAGTGCATGGCAAGTTGATTCAAAACACCCACCAATTGAAGATTGGCAACCATGTCAGCCCAATCCATATCATGACTCACAGCTATTGAAGTAAGTTGCGAACCATCGTTTTGTTCAGATATTTCAACTACTGGCGTGGAATCAGGCTCTCTGATTTCCTGTTTAATGACTACTGATTCAGGTGGCTTAACTGTTTTTTTTTGCGCTTGCTGAGGTTTGCCGTCCGCATTGGCAGGACAAAATGCCAACATGCGTAACAACACCATTTCAAGACCCGTACGGGGATCGGGGGCAAGATTCAGATCACGGCGACCAACCAGACCTATCTGGTAATACAATTGCACATCTTCAGCCGATAACTGCTCAGCCAGTTGTGTGAGCCGTTGCAGATCTCCCATGGCCTCATCATAGGCGACAGGCACTTGTTGCAGTATGGCAATATGATGTAAGGCCGTAATGATCTCTGATAGCACATCCCCAAAATCAGGTACCTGAGTAGCCAGCTGCTGAACCTGTTGTAATACAGCTGCCCCATCACTGGCAGCCAGGGCCTGGAGTAACTCATAGACGTAGGTTTGTTCGATGCTACCCAGCATGCTACGGATGTCACTATCCGATAACTTGCCACCACCAAAGGCAACGGCCTGATCCAGTAAACTCAGGGCATCGCGCATACTGCCATCAGCGGCTCGGGCCAATTGATGCAAGGCAATAGGCTCTGCCTCCAGGCCTTCTTCATTGACCAGATGCTGTAGATGGCCCTGGATCAGATCCTGGGATAAACGCCTGAGGTTAAATTGCAAACAGCGTGACAGTATCGTCACCGGCAATTTTTGGGGATCGGTCGTGGCCAGTAAGAATTTGACATGGGGGGGTGGTTCTTCAAGAGTTTTAAGCAAGGCATTAAAACTGTGGTTGGACAACATGTGAACCTCATCAATGAGGTAAACCTTGTAACGTCCCCGGGTTGGAGCATATTGCACATTGTCCAGCAGGTCTCGGGTATCTTCGACCTTGGTTCGGGATGCGGCATCCACTTCGATGAGATCAACAAAACGTCCCTCATCGATCTCCCTGCAAGCTGAGCACTCACCACACGGTGTCGAACTGACACCCTGTTCACAATTAAGGGATTTGGCCAGGATTCGAGCAATGGTCGTCTTACCCACACCACGGGTTCCGGTAAACAAAAAGGCGTGGTGTACCCGATTGGTATCCAGGGCATTAATCAGGGCGCGAAGCACATGCTCCTGACCAACCATTTCAGAAAAATTTCGGGGTCGCCACTTACGGGCCAGAACCTGATAACTCATTTGCTTCCTGAGATTTTTTTAAACAGGCCCATTCTAACCCGATGTTCGGCTCACCGCACCCTGGTATATATAAAGAATACGAATAATGAAGAAAGAAGAATGGCACCTGAAACCCGTGCTGCCGCTACTCCCTTATAGGCATGACTGGGAAGAAGTGAGACCGAAGTGACCTTATGTCACATGCAGCTCACTGAACGCACAGCCAGAAATGGCTAAGCTAAAGATAATTAGGGCGGCACCCGCACCCGCTACACCCCGGCGCCCGAATCCACTGCTACGGCTGCTCCCTTCCAGGCCTGACCGGGTTCACAGCTTATCGTCGCGAGGGAACTGATGCGAGTACCATTATTGGCGGAGAGAGAGGGATTACTCGGCCTATCGGCCTCACCCTCCGGGCCGCCTTCGCTCCGCTGCGGCGTTCACCCGCCTTACCAGTCGGGTGTCGAACCTAGCTATTAAATCGAGGGTTCAAATCCCGATTCGGTCTGGGTAATTTCAAACCTGAAATGAAATTTATATTAATAATTCATTAAATGGCGGAGAGAGAGGGATTATTCGGCCTATCGGCCTCACCCTCCGGGCCGCCTTCACTCCGCTGCGGCGTTCACCCTCCTTATCAGTCGGGTGTCGAACCTACTTATTTTTAAATCGAGGGTTCGAATCCCGATCCGGTCTGAGTATTTTCAAACCTAACATGAAATTTATATTAAATTCATTAAATGGCGGAGAGAGAGGGATTCGAACCCTCGATACGGGATTACCGTATACACACTTTCCAGGCGTGCTCCTTCAACCACTCGGACATCTCTCCAAATATTTCCCGGTTTACCCCGGAAAGCGCGCAAGATTAAACCAGATAAACAAGGATCGCAAACCTAAATAATAATGAATTTATTACCGTTCCCAGCCTGCTTTTTAAGATAGGCTTTGAGAATAACCATAATTTTTTGTCGGTATTTATTACATTATCATGAAAAAGAGCCAATATTTTGTCGGGTATTTTGACAGAATGTCATAATTAATTGTGATCATCATCACATTATTTGTATAATATCAATATATTAGCAAATTGGCATATTGATTGCTTTTTGTACAATAAATGGGGGTGTTGTTAGCCCGTACCGTTGACGCTTTGAACATATAAGTAAGTGATATCAGGGTGTCGTCAGGTTAAATTACGCTACTACAGGTGTTGTCTAACCCAGTCATCATGTTCACTTACTAATATAAACAACTGAATTATCAAATAGTTAGATACTTGAAAACCCATAGTAACCATAACATTTATAATTTATCTTAGAAATGTGTGGTAATATGCCGATATCAGAATATAGCTATCAGCTTAAGGAAAGGTCAGTTTAGCTAACAAGAGGGTAAGACTATTTTTACTGTCGCCATTAGTATCTGGAGTATGCAAAAGAGTGCTTTCAGCGCAACGCTGAGTGTACTAGTACTTGTTGCTTTTGTAGTAAACGCCAGCACTCCTCCCAAAACTCTGCTTGAACGTGTCAAAGAGTCAGGTGAATTACATGTCGTTACGCGTAACGCCCCAACAACCTATTACGAAGGTGCTCAGGGACCTGCCGGGCTGGAATATGACCTTATACAGAAGTTTGCCGAATATCTTGGTGTTCGTGTTGATATCACTGTACGGGACAACCTGAACGATATCCTGACACAGGTAGAAAAAGGCAGTATGGACTTTGCTGCAGCTGGACTGACCGTGACAGATGAGCGGAAAAATCGAATTCGTTTCTCTACACCATACCAATATATAACTCAGCAGGCAGTTTACAATCGCGATAGTTTTGAGAAACGACCACGTGAAATCTCAGATTTCATCGGCCATGATATTCAGGTACTGGCCAATAGCAGTCACGTTGAACAGTTGAAACAGCTCAAGGTAAAGCATCCCGAACTAAGCTGGTCTGAAACCTATAATTCAGATAGTTCTGAATTACTGGATATGGTTGCTCGCAAACTGACTAACGTAACCATTGCTGACTCAAATGAGGTTACACTATACCGTCGCTATCATCCTGAATTGCGTGTTGCGATGAATATTAGCAAGAAACAGGCACTGGCCTGGGCCTTTAATAAGGGGGCTGATGACAGTCTCTATAAGGAAGCCCAGAATTTCTTCAAACACTTGAAGAAGACAGGTGAACTTACTCACCTGATTAAACGCCACTATCACCATGCCAGTAAGTTTAGATACACCAGCACTAACACCTATTTGAAAAATGTACGTAAACGCCTGCCACGTTATCAGTCCCTGTTTGAAAAGGCCGCTATGGCCAATAAGTTAGACTGGCGTCTTGTAGCTGCAGTTTCCTATCAGGAATCACTTTGGAACCCTCATGCGGTTTCATTTACCGGTGTTCGTGGCATGATGATGCTTACTACACGCACGGCAAGACAGTTGGGTATCAAAGATCGTACAGATACAAAACAGAGTATTGATGGTGGTGCCCGCTATTTAAGAAAGATGATCGACAAAGTTGAGGCAGAATATGGCCTTAAAGAACCAGAGCGAACCTGGTTTGCCCTGGCATCTTATAATGTTGGTTTTGGTCACCTGACCGATGCACGCATGCTTACCCGCCTAAAGGGAAAAAACCCGGACAAGTGGACCGATGTAAAGGAAGTATTACCTCTACTGAGGCAACGTAAGTGGTATCGCAAAACCCGCTTTGGATTTGCCCGTGGTGAAGAACCCGTAAAGTATGTCGAAGCGATTCGAAGTTATTATGATATTCTTAACTGGTATCTAGATAATGGTAAACCTAAAATTGCTGAACGTTCAATATTGGCCTTTAAGTCATCCGCATTATAAAAAAAAGCCCGCTTAAGCGGGCTTTTTTTATTCATTCATCATCTCAGCTTCCATAGATAAAAACACCTGGTAGGCATTGCGTCGGTTAGCCGCCTCAAAT